>Ga0182018_10003906_pt1 | contig 12962 bp, 9 predicted proteins | sample 812P2MmetaG_FD_120490 | JGI IMG/M metagenome (GOLD analysis project Ga0182018, IMG submission 120490) | Permafrost microbial communities from Stordalen Mire, Sweden - 812P2M metaG | ecosystem: Environmental > Terrestrial > Soil > Wetlands > Permafrost | place: Sweden: Stordalen | collected...
AGGAGAACGTAATGTCGAAAGAGTTAATTGTTTCGGCGAATCGCCATGAAACCCGCGTGGCGGTCCTCGAAGACGATCAGGTAGTCGAAGTCTATTACCAGCGCGAAAAAGAATATTCGCTGGCCGGCAGTATTCATAAGGGCCGCGTCACGCGCGTGCTTCCCGGCATGCAGTCGGCCTTCGTGGATATCGGCCTGGATCGCGATGCGTTCCTGTATGTGTCGGATTTCTTCGAGGATAACGACGAATACGACAAAATTGTAACCAGCGTCGAAGAGAAGGTCCTCAAGATGGAAAGAGGGCCGGCGGCGCCGCCACCCCTGGCCCCCGCCCCAACAGAGGACGCTCCGCCAGACGCGCTGCCCGCGCCTGAGCCGTCCGCCGAAGCGCCTGCCGCTCCTGCTGTTGCGGATCAACCGGCGCCCGCTCCGCTGGCGGCCCCGGAGCAGTTTGCGCGCCGCACCGAGGAGCGCGATCACGAGCGCCGCAGTGGCCGCCGCGGGCGCCGCCGCCGTCCCAAAGGCCGCGGATTACCTGAATCGAAGTATTTCTCGCCCGGGCAACCGAGCGCAACTATCCTGCCGCCGCCCGCGCCTGAAGAAGCCCTCGATGCCGAGCCGGACACGCCTGAAGATACGGCGGAAGATATCGTCGTGCTCCCCGGTGAGTCGCTCGCCAAATACCGTGGCGAATCGTCCCCCGCCGCGCCGGTGGAAATTCCTGAATTTGCCGCGACTACCGCGCTCGTGGAAGCCGCCGAGGTCCCCGAAGAAACACCCGTCCCAGAGCCTGAACCACCTCAAGCTGCCATCCCTCCAGAGCCTGAATCACCTCAGGCAATCACCGCTCCGGAGCCTGAATCGCCTCAAGAAACCACCATCCTAGAGCCAAGCCTAGAGCCAAGCCTGGAGCCAAGCTCTCCAGGTGGGGCAGGCGCTTCCGCCCGCCAACTGGAATCCTCCGAAGCCGGCGAGGCTGTCGCCGCCGAGACCGGCGAAGACGAGCAGCTAGGTCCCGAGCCTGCCCGCATACCCACCAGCCTCACCGCCACGCTTCGCGAGCAGGGCGGACGTTATCCGCACCGCCTTTCCCGCCGCATGCGCCGCCGCGGCCGCCCCGATGGCGCCGATGCCCAGCAGGTGGGGCAGGCGCTTCCGCCTGCCGTCCGGAAACAGGAACCCCGGCCCGATGCCCGCCCGGATGCTCGTCAAGCCGCCCGCCCGGAACCCGTGCGCCCCGAAAAGTCCGCCGCGCCCTCCATCAGCGACCTGCTGCGCGAAGGGCAGGAGATCATCGTCCAAATCGCCAAGGAACCCCTCGGACAAAAGGGCGCGCGCATCACCTCCCACATCGCTCTGCCGGGCCGTTTCCTGGTCTACATGCCAACGGTCGACCACATCGGCGTTTCCCGCAAAATTCCCTCCGACGAAGAGCGCCTCCGCCTGAAACGCGTGCTGCAATCCAACCGCACCGGCATCCCCGGCGGCTACATCGTCCGCACCGCCGGCGATGGCCGCACCGAAGAGGAACTCCGCGCCGACATGCTCTTCCTCTACAACCTCTGGCTGGACATGCGCCAGAAGGCCGAGAAGCGCCCCGCCCCCGCCCTCATCCACCACGATCTGGATGTCGTCGAGCGCATCCTGCGCGACCAGTTCACCGCCACGTTCAAGAGTGTCTGGGTCGATAACGAAGAGGAATACGAAAATGTGCTGGGCTTCGTGCAGCGCTTTCAGCCCGCGCTGGTCAGCCGCGTCAAGCTGTATACCCGCAGCAATCCTATCTTCGACGAGTACGGCATCACCGCGGAACTTGAAAAGGCGCTGCGCCCGAAGGTGTGGCTCAAGACCGGCGGCCACATCGTCATCAATCAAACCGAAGCCCTGGTGGCCATCGACGTCAACACCGGCAAATACGTGGGCAAATCCAACCGCCTCGAAGACACCATCGTCAAAACTAATACCGACGCCATCAAGGAAATCGTGCGCCAGATCCGCCTGCGCGATTTGGGCGGCATCATCGTGGTCGATTTCATCGATATGGATGAGCGCAAGAACCGCCAGAAAGTGATGCAGGTTCTGGAAGAGGCCATGCGCGCCGACCGCGCTCCATACAAGATTCTGCAGTTCAACGATTTCGGATTGGTGGCCATCACCCGCAAGCGCGTCAAGCAAAGCCTGGAGCGCACCTTGTGCGTGCCTTGCCCGAATTGCGAAGGCTCGGGCTACGTGAAGAGCGTGCAAACCGTGATCGGCGAAATCCTGGTGGAAGCCCAGAAGATCGCCCGCGCGGTGGAAGGCAACGAGGTGATGCTGCGCGTCAACCCGGAAGTCGCCAAGGTGCTGAAGTCCAACCAGAATTCGTACCTGCAGGAGGTCGAGGAGATCCTCGGGCGCACGGTGCTGGTGAAAAGCGACCCGCTGCTGCACCAGGAAAAATTCGATCTGGCATGAGCGCGCCCGGGAATAGGAGCAAATCGAATGCCGGTAAGCAGAAGGATCTTGAAAACAACCCGAACAAATTCGAAGATCGGCCAAAAACGAAGCACCGTCGCGGAATGGACTGTCACGGGCATCCTGCTTCTATTTGGGACAACCACGCTGGCACAGGCGTTTGTTATTCCAACGGGCTCGATGCAAGACACGCTGCTCATTGGGGACCACCTTTTGGTGGACAAATCGGCGTACGCGCCAGCCGATCCATTCAGTAAGCATTTGTTGCCCTATCAAGACCCAAAACATGGCGACATCATCGTCTTCCGTTATCCCGCCGACATCAGTCAGACGTTGGTCAAGCGGCTGATTGGGGTGCCCGGAGACCGCCTGAAAATCGACCATGGTGTGGTTTACAGAAATGGAATCAGGCTCAACGAACCGTACGTGTACCACAAGTATGCGTACGACCCAATGTTCGACAATTTTCCGGCCCCGTGTTGCCTCCCCGTAAAGGAGGAGCTTGCGCAACAGTCGCAGCGGGAAATGCTGGATCGGGATGTCGTCGCCGGCGAGGCGATTGTTCCAGCCAATCGATATTTTGCGATGGGCGACAATCGAGACAATTCGTCGGATAGCCGGTTTTGGGGGTTTGTTCCAAGAGAAAACATCATCGGCAAGCCCTTCTTGATCTATTGGTCGTACAGGGCGCCCACGGAGGATCTGATTGGAGAATCAACGGGATCTACGCTGAGGCATTTTGTCGATCTTGGCGAGCACTTCTTCACTCGCACACGATGGGAACGGACACTTAAACTAGTGCGCGGCTTTCCCGATTCTCAATTGCCGGCGGGGCCCTTGCCCATCAATCCCGGATCTTTCAATCCGTAGACGGCCGCGTCTCAATTCGGGCCGTGTACCACGGCGAGGGCTTCACGCAAGGTATCGAAGAGCTTCTCCGGGCCGATCGCCTCTGTCAGATGGTGCCGGTCCAGATCGGAGCGCAGATCCGAACCCACGTGCGCGAACGCCAGACGGACACCATCGCGGCTCAAATCCTCCTGGAGCTGGCCTATGTAACGCGCGGCCGTGTAGTCGACATGCGTGATCGGCCCGCCGTCCACCACCACCCACCGCACCGGCGCGGGCGCGTGTTTCACAAGGCTGCGGATCTCCTCCGAAAAATGGTTCGCGTTGGCATAGAAAAGCGGCGCCCCAAAGCGGTAGATCACCAAGCCAGGCTCGGTCGCCGCGTCCGGAACCACGGGGGTGGACCGCCACTCCCCCTTCTGATCCTTTACCAGTACACCCGTGTGCGGACGATAGCTGTGGTGTACGATCCGGAGCAGAGACAAAGCCATGGCCAGCAGAATGCCTTGTTCGACGCCAACCAGTACCACGATTGCCGCGGTGGTGACGGCCAGGTAGAATTCGTTGGGACTTTCGAGGCGGATCTCTCGCAGGCCGCGCAAATCGATGAGCCCGACGGCAATAGTGAATACCACGGCGCCGAGCACGCAATGCGGGAGGAATTTCAGCGGGCCGGTCAAGAACAGAAGCACCAGCGCCACCACTGCCGCCGTGGAGATGTGCGCCAATTGGCTCTGCCCACCGGAGCGCTCGACCATCGCCGTTTGCGTCGGACTCCCGTCCACCACGAACGTCCCGCTTAGCGCCGCGGTCACGTTGGCTGCCGCCAGTCCGACCAGGTCCGCATTCTCGTCGAGCCGCTGCTGATGACGCACCGCATAGGCGCGGGCGGTCGCCGCACTTTGCGCGACGATCATCACAAAGCATGAGCCGGCCACCGGGAGCAGCGTCCCCGCATCTTTCCAACTCACATCCGGCAAGCCCAGAGACGGCAAGCCGCCGGCTACCGGCCCAACGACGCTAATGCCGTGCCCGGCGAAATCATAGAGGGAACTCGCCGCTATTGCGGCCGCCACCGCGATCAGGGGGCCGGGCAGCATCGGCGCAAGCCGCCGCGATGCGAGGATACAACCCACCACCGCCACGGAAATGCCGAGCGCCGGCAGACGCACTTCCGGCAGCCTGCGGATCGCTTCGGCCAGTTGTCCCACCGTGCTGTGGCTGCGGACGTCAACACCCAGCATTTGGCCAAGCACCGCAATCGAGACTTGAAACCCCACGCCGGTAAGGAAGCCTGCCAACACCGTCTGCGAGAGGAAGTCAGCGAGGAAGCCCAGCTTGAGCAGCCGCGCCAGCATCAGGCATCCGCCGGTCATCAGCGCCACCAACCCTGCCAGCGCCACGTACCGCGCACTCGCAACAGGCGCCATGTGGGCCAGTCCGCCGGCAAGGATGGCAGCGGTGGCCGAATCGGCAGCCACGACGAGGTAGCGCGAGGACCCGAAGGCCGCGAAGGCCACCAGCGGCAACAACAGCGTATAGAGCCCCGTGACCACCGGGGTGCCGGCAATCCGGGTATAGCCCAGCGCCTGCGGGATGTTCATCGCGGCGAGCGTCACTCCGGCCAGGACATCCTTCGGGATTCGGGACGTCTGCAGAGGCCGGATACCCTGAAACAAACGCAGCCTGCTGAATACGTACGGCTTTGCCCGGTTGCCGTGATCCATCTGCACTAATCCTTGTTACGGCACGCCGGAGTGACTCTGGAGTCGTGGCTAGATGGCGCCGGGCACGTGTACCGTGGGGAGATCGACCACGAATCTTGGCCTGGTTCTCGCGCGGCGCGCACGCGTGTGTGCATTACCGCAGCACAACCTTCGCCAAACCCGCATTGTTGGCGCTGTCCAGCACGCGGATTACGACCAGATGCTCACCCGGCGTGAGCTTGTCGAGTGACAGCACGAACTTCTCCTGCTGGGAGTCGATCACGCCATCGGCGGCTTCGAGCGGCACCCAACCTGTAGCATCCAGCGAATATTCGCAGCGGCGCAGCGGCGAGGCGGCGTCACGCGCCTCAAATTCAACCTCGGCCGCCGCGCCCGTCCGCCGCACCGGTCCGACAGTCACGACCGGCGGCGTGTTATCAATCATCACCGGAGCGCTGGTCAAGTCTGCATCGCGGGCGGTGGCCGGCGGATTCACTTCGCGGTCCGAGGCGAGGACGCGAAAGTAGTATTTGCCGTCGGCCAGCACGTCGCTATCGAAGGTGAAGGCATTCTCGTGCAAGTCGCCCTTCAGCAGCATCCAGCGGCGCTCGTCGTCGGCGCGGAAATAGAGGTTGTAGATCAGGCGGTCGCCGTCGGGATCGTCGGCCTGCCAGCTTATGGTGATCTGTTGCGCAGCGGCGCGCGACAGAGTCTGGGTGGGCGTGCCGGCGGGCGCGGAGGTGCTGGCGTCGCCGGTATCGGTGACGGTCACGGTGTAGGGCGAAATGGACTGCTGTTGGATGGCCTTGGCGGCCGAGGACTGCGCCATCTGCAGGGTCACGTTGATACTCCGCACGATAGGCGGCGAGTTCTGCGGCAGGTAGGCCAGAGTCACATTGTCCAGGATGGGCGTCACACCGCCGGCGCCGGAGAATTCGGCCTTCCACTGGATGTAGCGCGCATTGGGGCTGACGATCCTGGAGGCGGGCGAGTCATGCAGCGGCTCGGACCAATCGCTCCAGGTCTTATCGGGTTTGGCGGAGTTGCCCGAGCGCGTGCGGAAGACCAGGGCGGTGGACGGGACCATCTCGGCGCGCCAGCTCAGACTGCCCCAACGGGCGGCCGTGCCAGCGTCATGCACCGGCGATTCGTAGTAGCCGGAAGCGCCGGGAACTTCGCCCAAGCGGTAAATGCGGCCCATGTCGCCGGTGGCCACCAGCACGGAACCGGCCGAGGGAAGCAAGCGCGTGGCCTCGCCTTCATTGGTCTGCAATACCAGCGTGATCTTGCGGTCGTGCGAGAGCCCATAGATGCGGCCGTTGCTGTCGGTCGAAAACAGGAGCTGGTTGGGGAGCGCCAGAAGATCGTAAACGTCTTCCTCCTTGGAACTCCAAAGGGTCTCGACCGTATTGTCCGGGTTGATCCGGTAAATGGCCGAGCGTTCCACGCCGGTAAGATCCGGGGAGGGTGTGAACTGCGTGGTCACCTGCGGCGTGGGAGCGGGCTGGGCCTGTCGGGAGGGGTCGGCCGGGGCTTTGATTTCGGCTCCGGGCTGCACTTCCTGCGCTTCGACGGTAACCGACTGGGGGGCCGCTTGCACGGTGACTCCGTTCCCCATTCCGGACTGAGAGGCCTGCGTGGCGGCCTGCGCGCGCTTGGCGAGAGAGCCGCCCAACGCGGCCGCGTACACGGTTCCATCCGGCTGGGGAATGATGGCGCGGATCTCGGGCAGGCTGGCGTCGTACAGCACGAACGCCTTGTCCTTGGCCGACACGCGATAGAGAATGCCGTTCGGCTCGGTGCCGGCCAACAGGCGGCCTTGCGCATCCACGGCCAAGCCGGTGACGTGCGATTGGCCGGTATCGTAATACAACTCGCCCACGCCCGCGGATGTAACACGGTAGATCTTGCCCTGATCGCCGGTGCCCACATACAGCGCGCCATCTGGGCCAGCCGCCAGCGACCAGATGTATCGGGTCTTGGGGGTGAAGTACTCGGTGGCTTTGCCTTTTTCGATGCGATAGACCTTGCCATCGGGGGAAGTGCCGGCGTACAGGATGCCGTTTCGGTCGGTGGCGATGGCAAAGATTTCGGGCTGTTCGGCGGTCCAGAGCAGCGAACTCGATCCCGAGGGATCCACCTGATAGACGCGGCCACGGTGGCCGGTGGCCACGTAAAGGACACCGTTAGCGCCTTCGGCCACGCTCCACACCACGGCTTGGCCGGAAGAGAATAGCGTATCGACCTTGGGGGCGAGGGTCAGCCGGCCGTCGCGGCTGAGCGAGACACCTTGAAATTGGCCGTGGATGAAATCCTGGTAGCTGGTCATCTCCCAGGCGGTGGTCGCGGAGGCGAAGGCGCCCGTTGCAAGTAGCAGCATCGCGGCGGCGATGGGAAATGACGCAGCGAGGGGGCGAGCGGGTCTCATTCCTTCACCTCTACTTGAATCGTTTTCGATCCATTGATGACACTGTCACCGGCTCCGATTTCCAATTCCGCCACCTTGGAATTGCGCGTCTGGCCGATGCTGCCGAAGGCGGTTTGCGAGCCCGCCAGGATCATAGCCACCGAAGGCGGCGGGTCGGGGAGATCCGCTCCTTCCAACTGAAAGTCCGGTTCAGGACGCCAAACGCGCACGTAGGCCTTGGTGTTGGCGCGCAGGTTGTTAACGATCGAGATCAGTTGCGAGATGGATTTCGGCTGGGCCCCGATGATCTGGCGCAACTCCGCCATATTGGTGGTCATGCCGTCGGCCACCGTGAAGTAAAGCGGCCCCGGAGTGATGCCCTGGGGGATCTGATATTCGATCGTGCGGGCCAATTCGGCGCCGTTCTCGCCTACCAGCATGGTGGTCAGTTCGACTTTCCCGCCCGGCCGGACTTCCCGGCGTCCCACGGAAACGCTATCGATTTCGAACTCCTTCTTGGCATCGAACGACTCGATATCGAGGGCGACTTTCTTTACCTCCAGCGCGTCGAATCCGCTCTGCAACACATAGGCCACCGGTATGGCGGTCGAAAGGGAAGCGATCATGGCGGAGCCGGTATCGGCGGCGTACATGTTATTCACCTTGAGCGGCGCGGCGGATCCCTGAAACTCGATCTCGCCGGTAACACGAAAGCTGGAAGCGCCCACGGTACGCTCAGTCGCGTCGATGGTGTTGAAGACCGCCATTTGCACCAGCAGCGGTGAAAGGAAGCGGTCGTTGACCATTTCCATCTGGTAGTTGTCCAGGCGCTTGCCGCCGCGCGAGACCGATATGGAAATGGGCGCCATGGCGGCGGCGCGTCCGATCTCGCCGGCAACCGCGGTGTTGCGGTCCTGGAGGATGGCGCCCATGGTCTCCTTCGGGGCGGAGATCTTGAAAGACGCCGACATCACGGGCAGCAGCGCGAGAACCTCGGAGCGCGTGAAGGGCAGGGCCGTGGATCCCACCGCCAGAAAGCGATGTCCGAAGGCGTAGATGCGGTTGCCGTCGATGTAAGTGACGGTGCCGTCGGCGCCGATGCTGAGGTCGCCGGTCATCAGCTGCACGCTGATCATGGAGCCCGGCTTGAGCATGGAGGGATCGCCCATATGCGGGTTGGAAGGACCTCCCGCGGAAAGCCCCTGGGTCGGTTCCAGACCCAGGGCGCGCATCTGGGGAGCGAAGGAATCCAAGGTGGCGCGGGTGAAGCCGCCGAAGGAGACGGGCGTGGCGATGTCCAGCAGTTTGACGTCGCGGGTTGCGGCTTCCAGGCGGCCGGGCAGGAGGCGCGTGAGGTCCTTAGCGGCGAACAGGGACGCCAGCGAAACTTCGTTGCGAGCCACCTGAGTGGGCGGCGGAGTGCGGCCGGCCTCGGTGACCCGCACCATTTCCTCAATCGGCCGGATGCCAGTGATGGCTTCTTTGGCGAAAGGGAACGCCAGGGCCACGGCGCCGGCCAGTTTGCCATCGATGTAGACCGGGCTGCCGCTCATGCCCTGCAGCACGCCGGTCTCGGCCAGCGGACCGCCAGAGAGGCGCGCCAGGATCAGGTTCTGCTTGGGGCCGATATTCTCCAGAACGCCGAGGATTTCGACCTGGAATTCGTCGATGCGGTTGCCGGAAAAGACGGTTTTGCCGATGCCGTGCAGACCGGGCTTGATATCCTTCAAGGGGAAGAACGCAGTCTGGCCATGCAGAGCGGCGGCCATAGCGAACATCGCCGGAACAGCGAAACGCGGCACGGTCACCATTCTACCGTGGAAAGCCATGGAACCACAGATGGACACGGATGCACGCAGATAGACGGCCTAACAATGGAGTGACGTTTGGGGGTAGCTCCGGGTTCCCGGCTTGGTTTTCAACTGCTTGTATTGGGGTACATCCGCGGCTATTTTTTCTTCTCCACTTCCACTTGCGGGAAGTCGAAGTGCTTGCCGAGTTCGCTCAAGCTATCCAGGTCGACGGCGCCGACGATGTTGACCAGCGTCAGTTCCTTGGGCTCGGTGGCGATGATAACCAGACCGCCGATTCCCTTGCTATCGTTCTTGATGTAGACTTCCACGGTTTCGCCGTCTTCGTTGCTGTGCGTGCCTACGATACGTTGCCAATCCGGAGGGCGTAAAGGCGCGCGGAAGGGTTCTACGTCGGCCGCCGTGTATTCTCCCGGCTTCTTGAACTCGAAGGTCCTGATGTAGATGCCTTTCAATCCGCCGACCAGCTTCTTGACCTTGGCTTGGTCTTTGTCGTCGTCGGAAAGGAATTTGCCAGCCAACTGCAGGACCGCCCCATCCAGCGAGACGTCCGTGGAGTCGCTGGCGCGTGCGGCCAGCTTGTCGAAATTCCACCTAACCTGCTGGGCCGGGAGGCTCCCCGCGAGCAGCAGCAATGCGATCGGCACTCCCGCCGCTTTCATGAATTGCTCCGATGCGCCAGCATGTGCACTTTCTTCTGCGCCTTGTTGAGCTTGCTGCCGGCAATGCGCACGGCCAGCAGGACCTGGTCCTTGGCGCGCTCACCCCGATAATGGCGATATTCCAGGCTCCCCGCAGCCAGTAACAAAGCGGCGGCCATGGCGGCCACCCAGCGAACCCACGGCTGGGACACGCGGGGCGTGCGGCGCACGGGCGCGGCGGCAACTCGCGCCAGCACCCGCTCCGCGAAATCCGGCGAGGGCGCCTGGCGCCGCAATGCCGACCTCAGTTCGTCTTCCAAAGAAGCCATAAATCCTTATTCCTTCCCATGGGACAGGCCGGAAGCCTGTCCTGCTACGCGGGACAATTTCTCGCGCAACAGCGCCAGCGCCCGCTGCAATTGACTCTTTACCGTGCCCACCGGGATGCCCAGGACCCTGGCGATTTCCGCCGGGTCCAGATCCTCCTGGTAGCGCAAAATCACAATGGCGCGCGACTTTCCCGGCAGCGCAGCCACCAACTTCTTCAGCGCCGTGCCCAACAGGGGGTCCCCCTGGGGCGTGACCGCAACCGGCTCCGGCGCGTTTTCCAGGCTCACCATGGGCCGGCGCTGGCGGCGGCGCGCTTCATCCAGCGCCCGATTGCTGGTCACTCTGCGCAGCCAGAATTGCACGTGCTCCGGCGATTCCAGTTCCCCCAAGTGCTGGTGCAGCGACAAAAACACATCCTGCGCCAGTTCTTCGGCTACCGCCCGGTCGCGCAGCAAGTGCCAGGCGATACTGAAGACCATGGCCTGATGTTGCCGCACCAGGCTGGCGAAATCCAATCCGGCCGCCGGCGAGCTCGTCCGCCGCGGCATTTCGAGTACAGTCACTTCTCACTCATATCGTACGCGATCTTGCTCGAGACTTTCGCGCGCGTGAAGCCGCTGTTGACCATGGAGATGGACATGTTCCGCGCATAAAAGAACACCGCCCGGATGTGGAACTCGCCGCCATAGCTGACCGGGAACCATAGCCCTTCATCGAACTTCTCATAGCCCACCGTGAAGCCCAAGCCCTTGATATCGGTGCCCAGAAGCACTTTAACGGCCATCGGGATGTGGGTAGCGAACTTGGTGTTGACCAAGACCGGCTGGTATTCCGCGGCATCGATCAGCGCCTCGCCTTTCCAGTCTGCGTCCTCTTCGTGCGGCTTGGGGCGGAAGCTGACGCGATAGATCTGCCGCCCGCGATAGACTTCCTGGCCTTCCAGGGTAAAGATATATTTCGCCTGCTCCGCGGCGGTCAGGGGGAACATGTCATGGCCGATTCCGTCCTTGGAATCCTTGTCGGCAGTCATGTCGTTGACCATGTCCCTGATGAGGTCGCCATCGATATCCAGCTTTTTGATTTCCTGGCCCGACCAGTCGTAGGAGACAAACTTGCCATCGCGTTCGTACTTGCCCTCGAAGTGCGTCAGTTTCTTGTCGACTCCGGCGGGGCTGGGGGTAACCAGGTACTCCGATTTCTCCTCGCGCGCCAGCTTGCCGTTGGTGCGATGGAAGCGCGCCAGGACTTTCTGATTATAGATGTACGCGCGGCGCATATCCTGGGCGCGGGCCTGATTTTCGGCCACGCGCGCCATAATCTGATCGACGGTGGGATCCTCGGCCAGCGCGGGCAGAATCGCAAACGAAAGGATGACGACCGGGAGAACGCGCATATAATGTCCGCTCACATAGTATTACGCCGGCCACCCAGCGGCGGACGCAAAATCATGCGCACCCCTCTCCCACAGCCCTTTGCACCTTCCTCCGGCCATGCTTGAACAGCTTTCTTCACAAAAAATCTGCCATACTAGCGCGTGGAGTCTCTTCTGCCGCTCTACGGCAAGGTGTGCCACTTTTGACCTGGATCAGTCTTTGCCAGCTCTTGGTCTTTTTGGGCCTTCTGCTGGCGATCACCAAGCCGCTAGGCTCGTACATGGCGAGGATTTTCGAGGGAAAGCGGACTTTCCTTTCGAAACCCCTGCTCCCACTGGAACGCCTGATCTATCGCCTGGGCGGCGTAGACCCGGAAAAAGAACAGACTTGGAGAACGTATGCAGGATGCTTTCTGGCGTTCGGACTCGCGAATTTCCTGCTCTTTTACGTGCTCTTGCGATGCGAGCGCTACCTGCCCGGGCATCCTGCCGGCGGCACTCCCCTTACGCCGGACCTGGCCTTCAACACCGCGGTCAGCTTCCTGTCGAACACAAGCTGGCAAGCCTACTCCGGCGAGACTACGCTCAGCTACTTGTCGCAAATGGTGGGAGTCGCCGTCCAAAGCTTCACTTCGGCGGCCGCGGGGATGGCGGTGGCCATGGCGCTCATCCGTGGATTCACGCGCGAGCGGTCCGTCAGACTGGGCAATTTCTGGGTGGACTTGACGCGCGGGGTTCTCTACATCCTGCTGCCGCTCTCGCTACCCGCCGCGCTGATTCTCTGCTCGCAAGGCATCCTGCAGACGTTCCATCCCTACCGGCAGATCACCACCCTGGAGGGCGCCAGACAGACGATTGCGCTTGGGCCGGTCGCTCCGCAGGAACCCATCAAGCTGCTCAGCTCGGATGGCGGAGGCTTCTTCAACGCCAACTCGGCGCATCCGTTTGAGAACCCAACGCCCGCCGCGAACCTGCTGGAGATCCTCCTGGTCCTCGCCATTCCGGCGGCCTTCACTTACACGTTCGGGCAAGCGGTGAACGATCGCCGCCAGGGCTGGACCCTATTCGCCGTCATGCTGCTGCTCTTCGCCGGCGGCAGTCTGATCTCGACGGCCAGCGAGCAGCAGGGCAATCCCGCGCTCCATCGCCTCGGGATAAGTGGCGGCAACATGGAGGGCAAGGAAGTCCGCTTCGGAGTGGCGGCGTCCGCGCTGTTTTCGGTGGTCGGCACCGCCTCCAGCGACGGCGCGGTGAACAGCGCCCACGATAGTTTTACGCCGCTGGCCGGGCTGATTCAGTTGCTGAACATGAAGACCGGCGAAGTGATCTTTGGCGGGACCGGCTCGGGGATTCTCTCGATGATCCTGATGGTGCTGCTGGCCGTCTTCATTGC
>Ga0182018_10003907_pt1 | contig 12961 bp, 9 predicted proteins | sample 812P2MmetaG_FD_120490 | JGI IMG/M metagenome (GOLD analysis project Ga0182018, IMG submission 120490) | Permafrost microbial communities from Stordalen Mire, Sweden - 812P2M metaG | ecosystem: Environmental > Terrestrial > Soil > Wetlands > Permafrost | place: Sweden: Stordalen | collected...
GCGCAGGACGGCGGAGATTGCGGCCCAGCCGCTGCGCGGGCTGGATGCGAAGCTGGCGCAGGCAACCACGGACGCGGACAGGTTCTATCAGCGGCGTCTGCCGGGGGCCGACTCCGAGATCGCGGCAGAGCTTGGCGCGCTGACCAGTGAGCAGAGGGTGCGGCTGATCCGGGCGGGGTATGTTCCCACACTTGTCCTCGCGGGGTCGCCGAACCAACTGACCGAGGTGCGAATTGACGCGAGCCTCAGCGGCGACTACCGGCCGCTCGTGCAGCTTATCAACTCGCTGGAGCGGGACAAGACGTTCTTCGTCATCAACACCATGACGCTGACCGGGCAGCAGACCGGAACGGTGAGCCTGCGCTTGGGACTGACGACGTACCTGCGCGGCGAGGCGATGGGAGCTGCGCCCAGTACGGCGGGTTCGGCAACCGGCGCGACGCGAGGGACCGGGCGATGAAGCTGAGCGGAGGCGCGGGCTCGGAGGACCGGAACAAGTTGATCGCGGTGGCCGCATTTGTGGTGGTCGCGGCACTGGTGGTGTACTTCGAATATTTCGATGCGGGCGGCCCATCGACGGCCACGCCTGCTCCATCCGCGGTGAGCGCACCGGCCAGTCCGGCCCCAACGAGTGCAGCGGGCGCGCCGCGCGTGGTCGCGGGTGGAACAGCCAAGGCCGTGGGCACGAGTGCCGCCGCGCTCGACCCGACGCTGCACATGGGCGCGATGCTGGTAAGCGAGTCCGTAGAGTACGCGGGGACCGGGCGGAATATCTTTTCGGCGCAGTCGGTGCCTCCGCCGGTGGTGATTCAGAAGCCTGTGGCTCCGGCGCGGATTACAGCGGCCGTCGCCCCAGTCGGCCCGCCGCCGCCACCGCCGGGTCCGCCCCCGCCACCGCCGATCGACCTGAAGTTTTTCGGCACCGAGACCGCACCGGACGGGACGCGGCTGGTGGCGTTTCTGCTCCACAACGACGACGTGTTGACGGCATCGGTGGGAGACGTCGTAATGCGGCGGTACAAGGTGGTCTCGATCGAAGCGAAGACCATCCATGTGGAAGACATGCAGTACAACAACACGCAGACGCTCCCGCTGATCGAGAACTGACGATGAGATTCGAGGCACAAGGGACCAGGAGCCAGGGGCGCCGCGAGCGGGCGGTCGGCCCGGCGGTTGCGGGCGAAGACGGCTTTATGCTCCTCGGCCTGATCGTGGCGATCGCCATCATCCTGCTGGTGCTGGGTGTGGCTGCCAGCAAGGTCGCCTTCAGCCTGCACCGCGAGCGCGAGGTGGAGTCGGCGCGCCGGGCAAACCAGTACGTGCGCGCAATCCGGCTGTACTACCGTAAGCTCGGGCACTATCCCGGGTCGATCCAGCAGTTGCAGAACACCAACAATGTTCGCTATCTACGCCAGGATTATATCGATCCGCTGACCGGCAAGAACGACTGGCGGCTGATTATGGTGGGCCAGAACAAGACCACGGTAAAGGGCTTCTTCGGCCAGCCGCTGGCGGGGATTGCGGGCCCGGGGCTGGGCGCACTGGCAGGGAGCCAGTCGACCGGAAATGGCTTTCCCGGCGGTGCGAGTGGGCCGGGTGGAATTGGCGGGGTGGGCGGAATCGGCGGCGTTGGGGGAGTTGGCGGTGTTGGTGCGGGCGGTGGAATTGGCGGCGCGGGCGGGATTGGCGGCGCGGGGGCGGGAGGCACGGCGGGCGCCGGAAACAACGGGGCCACTGATACCTCCGGGGCCGGAACGGGCACAACGGCCGGAACGGGCACAACGGCGGGAGCGGGCACAACCGCCGGGGCGGGCACGACCGCAGGTACCGGCTCGCCTGCGGGTGGCGGAATTGGCGGATCGGGCAGCACCGGGCCGATCATGGGCGTGGGCAGCAGCGCCAGCGGCGATTCCGTCCTCACGGTGAATGAGCAGACCAGTTACCAGACCTGGGAGTTTCTGTACGATCCACGGATTGAGCAGTTGATCGCGGCGGGACAGTTGAACGGCGGTGGCGTGGGATCGGCGAACGCGAGTCAATTAGGGCAGGGGGGTATTGGGTCGCCCCCGGGTGGAAACGGCGTGGGAGGGAACGGGCCCGGCGCGCCGGGCGCTCCCACCACAGGGCCGACTGGCGGGGCGGCGGGCGGCACCGGGCAAAGCCCCACGAATCCGACGCAGCCGTAGGTTGAAACGTGGTAGGTCTTGGTTTGGAGCCCCACACGATCCTTTGTGGCACCACTTCCCGTGTCTTAGAGTCGAGACATAGGCCCCGGCGGCGCTGGGGACGTATCCTGAATGAATTCTTTTCTCTGGGAGATATTGGCGATGCATCGTAGTTGCGCTTTAGGGATGATTCTTGTTTTGGGCATTATGGGTGCAGGGGTCGGCATATGGGGACAGGCTCCGGTTGCGGCCGCGCCGGTGAAGGCTGACGCAGCGGCGGCTCCCGCTGAGCCGGCCTGGGTAGTCCGCAGCGATGGCTACGTGCAGGAGCTGCTGGACGTGCAGTTGAAGCACTCGCCGGAGCAGGGCTCGGCGCAGGGGATCTCGAAGTACGACCCGCTGATCACCGACGGCACGCGGGCGGACGAGATCGCGCAGCGCAAGGAGCTGGAAGAGATCCTGGCGCGACTCGCCAAGGTGGAGGAGAAGGAGAAGGATGCGAACGTGCGAGAGGACCTGGAGATCGTCGAAAAGGCCTTTCACCTGCAATTCCGCGTGGACGACTACCAACTGGACCACAAGGTGCAGTTTCTGGACGCGAGCGAGGTAGTGTTTATCGGGCTGCGCACGCTGCTGGACGACCAGGTGGCGGCGGACCGCCGATCGGCGGCGGTGGCGCGACTGAAGAAGTATGCGGGCGTGGAGCCAGGGTTCCAGCCCTTTACCGAGGTGCTGAAGGAGCGGGCGATGGAGCAGATGGCCAAGCCCGGCGTCGTCTACCCGTCGATCGACGAGATGGAGACAGAGCTGGGGCGGGACAAAAACTATGTCGACGGCATCGCCGCGCTGTTTCGCAAGTACAAGCTCACGGGATGGGAGGACGCCTACGCCAAGCTGAGCGAGGAGCTGGGCGAGTACGACACCTGGGTTCGCTCTACATTACTCCCGAAGGGGCGGAAGGACTTCAAGCTGTTGCCGGAGGAATATGCACTGGCGCTGGAGGGATATGGAGTCGCGGAGCCGCCCCAGCAGCTTGCGGCCGAAGCCCATGCGGCGTTCACAGAGATCCAGAGCGAGATGGCGCCACTGGCGGCGCAGGTGGCGAAGGAGCATGGCTGGAAGTCGGCCGACTATCGCGATGTGATCCACGAGATGAAGAAGACGCAGGTGACGGGCGATGCAATCCTGCCGCTCTATCAGGGACGGCTGAAAGCGATTGAAGACATTATTGCGGCGAAGAAGCTGGTCACGCTGCCCGACCGGCCCGCGATCATTCGCCTCGCGACGGCGGCGGAGACGGCGCAGCAGCCGGCGCCGCACATGTCGCCCCCGCCGCTGCTGCACAACACAGGGCAGCGCGGCGAGTTCGTGCTGCCGCTCAATATTCCCTCGTCAACCGGCGGCGCAAGCGACCAATACGACGACTTCACGTTCGATGCCGCAGCATGGCCGCTGACGTCGCACGAGGCGCGGCCGGGTCATGAACTGCAGTTCGACTCGATGGTGGAGCATGGGGTCAGTCTGGCGCGCGCTCTGTATGCCTTCAACTCGACCAATGCGGAGGGCTGGGGGCTGTATGCGGAGTGGATGGTCCAGCCCTATGAGCCGATCGATGGGCAACTGGTGACGCTCGACTACCGGCTGGCGCGGGCGGCGCGGGCGTTTCTCGATCCGGAGCTGCAGTCGGGCACAATCACCGAGGCCGAGGCGTATAAGGTACTGGAGTTCGATGTAGTGTTGAGCTCTGCGTTCGCCAAAGAAGAGGTCGAGCGGTATACCTACCGCGCGCCGGGACAGGCCAATAGCTACTTTTACGGTTACACAAAGCTGATGGAGCTGCGCAAGGACACCGAGGCCGCGCTGGGGGCAAAGTTCAACCAGCAGCGCTACCATGACTTCTTGTTGGCGCAGGGATTGTTGCCGCCGGACCTGCTGCGCAAGGCGGTGATGGAGGAGTTTGTGCCGAGCCAGAAGAAGTAAAGCGACCGCGGCTTTGCGCGGATGAGCGCGGATAAAGGCGGACGATGGCTATGAACGAGGGCTGGGCGGTTCGGGTTGTAGCGGTCCTACTTGCGGGAGGATTGCTAACGGCGCGCGGCGTGTCGCAGACGGCTCCGGCGGCAGCGGGTGCACAGGCAACGGGTACTGCTGCGCAAGGTGCGGGCGGCCGCAGCTTTGGGCCGGCCATTGGCGTGCCCACGTCGGGGATGCCCTTTGTGCACGACCCATCAACCGTCGTGCGGTTCCATGGCAAGTATTACGTCTATTCGACGGGGCGCGGGATTCCGTTCTACAGCTCGCCGGATGGAGTGACCTGGACCCACGAGGGCAGCGTGTTCGAGAAGATTCCGGACGAGGTGCATGCCTCGGTACCGAAGAACGACGGGACTGGCGTGTGGGCGCCGGACATTATCCGCGTCGGGGGGCTGTTCTATCTCTACTATGCGGTGTCGAGCTGGGGGTCGTTCAACTCAGTGGTGGCGTTGGCGACCAATCCGGTGCTCGATCCGAAGGACCCAGCGTACAAGTGGACAGACCGGGGCGTGGTGGTGAGTTCGGATGGCAAGGAAGATTTGAATGCAATCGATCCTGGCGCAATCCTCACTCCCGACGGGCAGCTGTGGATCTGCTATGGGTCGTACCACGGGAGCATTCGCGTAACACAGCTCGACCCGAAGACGGGGCTGCCGTTGCGGCCCAAGGAGCTGGGCGCGCCAGTGGCGACAGCGCGCGAGTCCGAGGCTTCGGACATCATCTCTCACGATGGGTACTTCTATCTATTCGTGAACCACGGCAGCTGCTGCAAAGGGAGCGCGAGCGAGTACAGCATCCGCGTCGGACGGTCGCGTGCGGTCGATGGGCCGTATGTCGACAAGCATGGAGTCGCATTGGCATCGGGCGGCGGGTCGCTGTTTCTCGCGGCCCATGACCACCGCATCGGTCCCGGGCACTTCGGCCGGCTGCTCGACTACGCCGAGCAGGCCGATGGTGCGGAGCGCTTCAGCGTGCACTACGAGGCGGACCTGACGCGCGGTGGGCGTTCGGTACTGGATATACGGCCGTTGTTGTGGAGCGTGGATGGATGGCCAGTTGCGGGAGACAACTTAGTGGATGGCGCGTACCAGATTGTGTCGCGGCAGAGTGAGAACACGCTGGAGGAGCGGGTCGCGGCGGGCACGGCGGGCGCCGCCGCCGGGGCTTCGACCGCGCTGCCGGCCGCGCCGAATGCGCCTCTCGTCACTCCAACCGCGGCCGCGAGTGCGGCTCCGGTGGCGCGGCTCGCGCGGTACCTGTCGCTGGCGAACCAGAGATGGACGATCACACCCGTGGACGGCGGGTTTTACAAGATTGTGAACGGGGCGACGGGGAACGCGCTGGGGACTGCGGCGGATGGCGCGGGCGTTTCGCTGTCGGCATATAGCGGCGCGGATGGGCAGATGTGGCATCTGGACCAGTTCCCCGACGGTGGCTGGCGCATTCGCAACAAGATGGGACTAAGCCTGCGGATGATGGATGGAGGCGTCCTCGCGCTAGCACCGTTCGCGCGCGATGACCTGCACCTGTGGACGATCACGACTCCTTGACGCGGTGTAGGCTGCAATCCCACATCTCAGCGAGATGCGGGTCACCTGGCGTCAGGGGCCGGACCCTAGCTGTGCTTCGAGGGCCTCGATCACGGCGTCGATGCGCGCGAAGTCGCGGGGACGGCGCAGGCTGAAGGCGCGGGCATGGGCGAGGATGCGCCCGCAGAGCAGGAAGTTGCCGGTCTGGCGGCCGGTGGCCTTCATCAGGTAGTCGTAGTGGGTGTACTCCATCAGCCGCGAGACGGCGTGGACCCCTTCGATGGGGGTGAAGGCGGGGGCATCGGGCTGTGGTTGTCCGTCCTGCTCCGCCCATTCGAGGAAGTAGAGCTGGCGCAGCGGCAGTGGTTGGTCGATCGAGTCGGAGCGGTGGATGGGCAAGCGGTACTTGTCGTCGCGGCTGAAGACCTGGGGCAGGGTCTCGGGGGCAGCGCCGAGCTGCTCGACCGCGCTGCGCCAGAGCTTGAGCGCAGGGGCTACGGGGACGACAAGGATGGGGGCGGGTTCGGCGGGGCGGGGGTCGAGCAGGCAGATGTCGTCGGAGACGACGGTGTAGCCGCGACGGTCGAGGAAGGCCGCCAGAGTGGATTTGCCGGCGCCGGAGTGCCCAAGGAAGGCGGCGACCCCGTCCCCCACGCGGACGGAGCTGGCGTGGAGGGAGTACATGCCGGCCTGATGGCACAGGGTGGAGAAGATGGGTGAGAGCAGGTAGGCGCGGATGTCGGCGGCAACGGAGCTGGGGGCGGGCTCGACGATGACCTCGCGGCCATGGCGGACCAGGAAGTTGGCCACATCGGGGACGCGCAGAAGGTACTCTTCGCGAGAGGCGAACCAGCGGGTCTCGTTGGCGACCACGTTGTCGATGCCGTCGGGGACGAAGCCGACGCGGATGGAGACGGCGTCGATCAGCCCCAGGTCGTCGGCGACCGGGAGCTCGGGAAGCTCAGGAATGGGGATTTCTGACGCCAGGACAAATGGACCGAGGCGATAGTTCCCAACTCCGGAGGCCATTGCTGCATCATACCAACCACGCAGCCCCTTCAGACAACCGGCAGGGACGTGGGATCGATTCGCAGTTCACGAGCTTTAAGATGCCCGAGATGCGGCCAATCCAGGCAGGAAGTGGCCGTAAAGTTGTAGCGATTGGTACTTTGGTGTTATCTGCAAGAGACCGTCGGCGTTGACTGGCATGGGGGGTTTCGATAGCATGGAAGTGTCACTGGAGAATTTCTCAGAAACGTCCGAATTCAACCCTTCACCAGGAGAATGCCAATGGCAGTGCAGACTGAACGTATGAAACCATTCTCAGGTAAAACGGACAAAGTGCTGTGGAAGGCCCCGGTTGTGGAGACGATGCCGCTTTACGGTGCCTTGGGTGCCGCCTTGGGCTCCAAGTGCGACAAATATGGCTCCCTCTCCCACGGAACCGGCTGCCCCGGGTAATCTCTTAGTGCAATTCGGGGGCGACTCCTTTAGATTCAGTCTTGAGGTGACGAGGAGGTTGTGCCGGGCGGTGGGTGGTCTGGCTCCGGCCAGGGCTTCTCCCGGCACCTTTCTGGGGTCTCCTTGAGCGCAATCTGCGGATTTTGGCGGCTGAACGGCGATGCAGACGCAGTGCGGGTGTGCGCTGTCATGCTGGACTCGCTCGCCGGCCACGGGCCTGACCGTTCATCCTCTCAAATTTGCGATATAACCGCCGGCACACGCGAGGGCCGGATCGCCCTGGGGCATCGCCTGCTGCGAATCACAGCGGAAGATGCACTTGAAGCGCAGCCTCTGGCGGACCCTTCCCTTCAAGATCATGCGAATCACGACGCTGCCGTCTGGCTCGCGGCGGACGCGCGTCTGGACAATCGGGCGCAGCTGGCGGGCGAGCTGGGGATTGCCGCACGCGAGCTGGCCGGGATGGCGGACTCGGCGGTGCTGCTCCGGGCGTGGCAGCAGTGGGGCGAGCAGTGTCTGCAGCGGCTGGTGGGGTCGTTTGCGTTTGCGGTGTGGGATCCGCGAGCCGAGCGGTTCTTTCTCGCGCGCGACCATGCCGGCGACCGGCCGCTTTACTTTGTGAATACCGCGGAGTTCTTTGGGTTTGCGACGACCGCTCGCGCATTGCGCAGGATTCCTGGGGTATCGAGCGAGCTGGATGAAGGGACGCTCCTGCGTGACCTGGTCGGGCTGCCGCCGGAGTATCCCCGGACACGGTTTCGCGAGTTGCAGGAGATTGCGCCAGGACATTGTGTGGTGGCGGAGCGTGAGGGTGTGACGCATCGGCGGTACTGGCGGATCGATGCGCTCAAGCCGGTGCGGTTTGCGCGCGATGCCGAGTACGCTGAGGCGTTTCTGGAGGTCTTCGACGAAGCGGTGCGCTGCCGGCTGCGCACGACCGGCGGCGTAGCCGCGGAGCTGAGCGCGGGGCTGGACAGCGGGTCGGTGGCAGCAACGGCGGCTCGCCTGCTCGCGGAGCGGGGCGGGACGCTGGACGCGTATACGGCAGTTCCCTGCCCCGGATTTTCCGGGATTGTGCCGCGTGGGTTGATTGGCGATGAGGGCGCGTATGCCGCGGAGGTTGCCGCAATGTACGCGAATATGCGGCATGCGCGCGTGGGTGCGACGGGTTCGGACATGCTGCGCGAACTCGCGCGAATCTATCCGCTGCTGGACCTGCCCCACGCGGCGGCGTTGAACAGCGTTTGGAGTCATCTTATCTATGACCATGCGCGGGCGAGCGGGGTGAAGGTGATCCTGAACGGCGCGCTGGGGAACTTTGCGTTCAGCTATGCGGGCGGGGACGAGCTACATGGTTTGTTTCGCAGCGGGCGATGGATTCGGATGGCGCAGCGGGCTTGGGCGCTGCGACGGGCTGGCGTCTCGTCGGGGCGGAATGCTGCGTCGCAGACGATCTTTACCATGCTGCCGTGGGCGCTACGACGGCAGGTCGATCCGCTGATGCGCGACGTAGACGTGAGTTGGAGTGCGATTTCGCCGAGCGCGGCGCGGGAGTTCGATGCGGCGGAGCACTTCCGGCGACATCTCTTTACCCGGCGGACGAGGCTGCCGCACCTCATGGAGACGCAGTTCCAGTTGAACCAGTACGGCGATTACAACGCGGCGGTGGGCGCCGGCTGGGGAATCGAGACGCGCGACCCGACGGCGGACCGGCGGGTGTTTGAGTTCTGCGCGGCGATTCCTCAAGAGCAGTTTGTGGCGGATGGGCGTGGGCGTTCGCTGGTGCGGCGCGCGATGCGCGGGCGGCTGCCCGACGCGACGCTCGACCGGCGTGAAAAAGGAACGCAGGCGGCGGACTGGTACGAGTGCCTGGGGGCGATCCACGGGGAGTTGCTGGCGGAGCTGGCGTTGGAGGAGAAGAGCGGAGTCGCCGCGCGGCTGATTGATTTCGAGCGGCTGCGTGCGGCGCTGGAGGATTGGCCAAAGACAGCGCAGGAGGCGGCGGAGCGTGCGGACGTATATCAGTCGGCGATTCCGCGAGGAATGGCCGTGGGCTACTTTGTGCGCCGGGTGGAAGAAGAAAGGGCGACCGCGGATTTGCGCAGATGAACGCGGATCGGAGCCGCCGCGAAGCCTCTCTGGTAACGTAGCAGGCATGGCATTGACGGCCTCGGCAAAGAAAGATTCTGCGAGCGCGGGGCAGGGTGTGGCGGGTACAGGCTCGACGGTGGCGACGGCGGCGCGGTTGGTGCGGTTTGCGGTGGGGGTGGATGCGGGGGCGTTCTGGGCGACGGTGGCGACGGCGTTCGCGGGGTCGCTGGCGGAGGGTGTGGGGCTGGTGCTGCTGTTGCCGCTGCTGGCGGCGGCTGGGATGAATTTTTCAGGGACGAATGCGGCGAGCCGCCTGGCGATGGGCTCACAGAGGCTGCTGGCGGCGCTGCCCATGCCGCATGGCATGTGGCTGCCGGCGGTGCTGGGAGTGTTTTTGCTGGTGGGCGCGCTGCGCGGGATGCTGCGGCGGCGGCAGTCGATGATGGTGTACACGACGACGACGCGGGTGCAACTGGCGCTGAGCCGGCGGGTGTATGAGGCGGTGGTGAAGGCGCAGTGGGGGTTCCTAGTGAGGCAGCGTGGGGGCGGGTTTACGCATCTGCTGACCGAGGAGTTGCGGCAAGTGGCGGACGCGACGACGCTGTCGCTGACGATCATCAATATGGCGTGCATGACGCTGCTGTACCTGGCGGTGGCGGTTAAGCTCTCGCCGGCGATGACGTTGCTTGTGCTGGCGCTGGGCGGGGCGCTGATGGTGGCGCAGCGGGGTTCGCTGGGGCGAGTGCGGGTGAGCGGGCAGGAGCTGGCGGAGAGCGTGGGCGAGGTGTACGCGGCGACCGAGGAGCATCTGCTGAACCTGAAGAGCGTGAAGACCTACGACGCGGAGGACCGCGATGTGGCGCTGTTCGCGGAGCTGTGCAGCGAGGTGGCGCGCAACGCGGTAGACACGGCGCAGCAGCGGGCGGCGGCGGACTTCCGGTTTGAGGTGGGGTCGCTGATGGCGCTGGCTGCGGCGATCTATCTGGCGCTGGGCGTGCTGCATGTGGCGCCGGCGACGATGCTGCTGCTGCTGGCGATCTTTACGCGGCTGATGCCGCAGCTTGCGACGCTGCAGAGCCAGTCGCACCAGTTCGCGAGCATCCTGCCGTCGTTCGATCATGTGCTGGCGATGGAGGCGGAGTGTCTGGTCCACGCCGAGCCGAAGGCACTAGAAGCGGGCGAGAACGCGGGTGAGCGGCTGGTGTTACAGCGCGAGTTGAGGCTGGAGGATGTATGGTTCGCGTACCAGGCGGGGGCGGATGAACGCGAAGCCGAATTTGTGCTTCGCGGAGTTACTTTTTCGATTGAGGAGGGAATGTTGACCGCTGTTGTCGGGCCTTCGGGCGCGGGCAAGAGCACGATTGCGGACCTGTGCAATGGGCTGCTGACGCCGACGCGTGGCGACTTGGTCTTAGACGGACACGCAATGGGACCGGAGGAGATGCGCGCGTGGCGGCGGCAGGTGGGGTATGTGGGTCAGGAGACCGTGCTGTTCCACCAAAGCGTGCGGCGGAACCTGCTTTGGGCACAGCCCGAGGCGACCGAGGCCGAGATGCGCGATGCGCTGCTGCGGGCTTCGGCGGAGTTTGTGTATGAGCTGCCGGGAGGGTTGGACTCGGTGGTGGGCGACCGCGGGGTGCTGCTCTCGAGCGGGCAGCGGCAGCGGATCGCGCTGGCGCGCGCGCTGTTGCGCAGGCCCGCGCTGCTGATCCTGGATGAGGCAACCAATGCTCTGGACGTGGAGAACGAGGCGCGGATTCTGGATGCAATTCGCGAGGCGATTGCTCAGTCGAAGGCGGGCGGCGGAGGGACGCTGACGGTGTTGATGATTGCGCACCGGGCGAGCGCGATTCGCCGCGCCGACCGCGTCTATGAGTTGGAAGCCGGGCGGATTGCCCGGACGGGGACGTGGGAGGAGTTGCAGGCGGCCACGTTGAGCGAATTATGACGGCGGCGCGGCGTGGGCTTCGGGAGCGGGCAATGGCGGCCGAGGCGTTTGTACTGCTGGGGCTGTTCCGCGCGGCGCTGGCGGTGGTGCCGGTACACAAGATCATGAAAACGGTTGCGCGGGAGCGGTTGGGCGTGGTCGGTGACGCGGCGTTGACAGACGCCGCGCCGGGTGAGGCTTCCGAGCGTGACGTTGCGATTGCGATGCGGGTCCGATGGGCGATTGAGGCGGTGGGGCGGCACTCGCCGGTGGGGTTTGTGTGTTTTCCTCAGACGCTTGCAGCCTATGTAATGCTGCGGCGCCGCGGCGTCGCGAGCACAATGGTGTATGGCGTGGCGCGTTCGCCGCAGGGCGAGTTGATTGCGCATACGTGGCTGCTGGTGGGCGACCGCAGTGTGGTGGGGGGCGAGGGATCGGCGGGGTTTGCCGAGGTGGAGCGGTGGAGCTGAGCACGCCGTTCTACGTTGTCCGACCTGCCTAAGGCCGCAGATGCGGACAACCGATAACGCGGTTACTGCAACGCTAACGTAACAACGCGGGTCAGGTTTCGCATGGGGAACTATTTCCAAAGCGCGCATTGGCTCTGCTAGGATGACGGGCGTGATGAAAACCTTTGACTCCGCCCGCCGTGACTTTGTGAGACTCAGCAGCATGGGTCTCGCCGCCTCCGCCGCATCTGTACTCCCCGCATTGGGGGCCGTGAAGAAGGGTGCGGCGCCGCCGCTCTCGCCGATGACGTTTGACGTGCGCGCGTTTGGCGCGACAGGCGACGGCAAGACGATCGACTCGCCGGCGATCAACCAGGCGATTGAAGCGGCAGCGGCAGCGGGCGGAGGCATGGTGATGTTTCCGGCGGGGACGTACATGTCTTTTTCGATCCGGCTGAAGAGCCACGTGAATCTGTACCTCTCGCAGGGGGCGACGATCATTGCGGCGGATTCGCCGAAGCCGGGCGAGACGACAGGCTACATGGGCGGGACGTACGACCCGGCCGAGCCGAAGACGACCTACGATGCGTACCAGGACTATGGGCACAACCACTGGCACAACTCGTTGATGTGGGGCGAGGACATCAACGACATCTCGATCACGGGGCCGGGGCTGATCTGGGGGCGCGGACTGAGCTTTGGCGCGGGGCCGGGACGGCCGCCTGCTGCGGCGGGCGCGAGCGGGCCGGGGTTTGGGCCAGGACGTCCGGATGCTTCTGGACGAGGCGGCGGCCCTGGTGGTGCGGGAGCGGTGGGAGCTGGAGCGGCTGCGGGCGCAGGCGGCGGAGCAGCGGGTGCGGCTGGAGCCGCTGGAGCGGCGGCGAGGCCTGCGGGACGCCCGGCGCGGGGCAATTATCCGATGTACCAGGCGGAGCAGGCGGGTGTCGGCAACAAGTCGATCGCGCTGAAGAACTGCCGCAACGTGATCCTGAGCGACTTTTCGATCTTGAAGGGGGGTCACTTCGGGATTCTGGTGACGGGCGTGGACAACCTGACGATCGACAATTTGAAGATCGATACGGACCGCGACGGGATGGACATCGACTGCTGCAAAAATGTGCGCGTCTCGAACTGCACCGTGAACTCGCCGTGGGACGACGCGATCGTTCCCAAGGCGAGCTTTGCGCTCGGCTACAACCGGCCATGCGACAACATCAACATCACGAACTGCTTCGTCTCGGGGTGCTACCGGCTGGGCACCGTGCTGGATGGCACGTGGAAAAAATTCGACATGGCGACCGACCA
>Ga0182018_10003908_pt1 | contig 12961 bp, 11 predicted proteins | sample 812P2MmetaG_FD_120490 | JGI IMG/M metagenome (GOLD analysis project Ga0182018, IMG submission 120490) | Permafrost microbial communities from Stordalen Mire, Sweden - 812P2M metaG | ecosystem: Environmental > Terrestrial > Soil > Wetlands > Permafrost | place: Sweden: Stordalen | collected...
CGCTACCGGCAGGGACTGGCCGAGGGGCGGGATCCGCGGGAGGCCGCCGCGGTGTCCCTGGCCACCTCGGGGCGGTCGGTGGTTTTCGCCGGGTCCACGGTGATCCTCTCGCTGGTCGGCCCGTTCATCCTGCAGTTGCCGTTCATGCGGGGCCTGGCGGTGGGGGCCATCGCCGCAGTGGTGCTGGTCATGCTGGCCGCCATCACCCTGCTCCCGGCCATGCTGGGCTTCTCCGGCCTGGCCATCGACAGGCTGCACGTGCCCGGCCTCCTCCAGAGCGCCGCCGAGCCCTCGCACCGCGGATTCTGGTACCGCTGGAGCCGGACCGTGCAGCGGCACCCGGTGGTGGCCGGTGCCGCCGCCCTGACCTGCCTGGTCGTACTGGCCATCCCGTTCTTCTCCATGCGCCTGGCCTTCACCGACGCCGGCAACGACCCGGCCACCTCCACCACCCGGCAGGCCTTCGACGCCCTGGCCACCGGGTTCGGCCCGGGCTTCAACGGACCCCTGATCATCGCCGCCACCGTGCCCGCCGGTGGGCAGGCCGCCGTGGCCACGATCCAGGGCAGGATTGCCGCCACTCCGGGAGTGGCACTCGCCGCCCCGGCGCAGTTCTCCGGATCGGGGAGGGACGCGGTGATCATCGCCTTCCCGACCACCGCCCCCCAGGCGGCCGCCACCGAGGCCCTGGTGCAGACCCTGCGTCAGCGGGTGATCCCCGTGGCCACCGCCGGCACCGGGGTGGTGGCCCAGGTGGGTGGCGAGACGGCCGGCTCGGTGGATGCGTCGACCTACCTGTCGGCCCGCCTGGTATGGGTGATCGGCGTCGTCCTGCTGTTGGCGTTCCTGCTCCTGATGGCGGTGTTCCGGTCGTTGGCCATCCCCATCAAGGCGGTGGTGGTCAACATGCTCTCGGTGGGGGCCGCCTACGGGGTGATCGTGGCCGTGTTCCAGTGGGGCTGGCTGGGAGGGCTGATCGGGATCGGGGCCACCGGGCCCATCGACCCCTGGATACCGCTCATGATGTTCACCATCCTGTTCGGGCTGTCCATGGACTACGAGGTCTTCTTGTTGTCGAGGATGCGCGAGGAGTGGCGTCGCACCAAGGACAACTCGACGGCGGTGGCCGACGGCCTGGCCAAGACGGCCCGGGTGATCACCGCGGCGGCGGCCATCATGATCTGTGTGTTCGGCTCCTTCGTCATCGGGGACCCGCTCCATGTGCTCAAGGTGTTCGGACTGGGATTGGCCGCCGCCATCTTGATCGACGCCACCTTGGTGCGGATGGTGCTGGTGCCCTCCATCATGGAGTTGCTGGGCACGGCCAACTGGTGGATGCCCTCGTGGCTGGATCGCATCGTGCCCCGTCTCGGGGTGGAGGTGGACGTGACCGGGCCGACCACCGCAGTGGCCGAGGAGACGGCCACCCCCTGACCGTCGATCTCCGGCACCGGCGCGGGGTGGCTCACGCCTGGTTCAGGCCCGGACCGGTGGACGGGAGACGGGGGAACGAGCGCAGCCGGCCCAGACGGCCGAGCCGCCCCACGTCGATGCCGACATCGGCGGCACCGAGCATCGTCAGATCACCACGGCTGTTGCCGTAGGCCCACAGGCGCTCGGTGCCGAGGTGGGACTCGTCGATCCACTGGCGAAGTCGGCGCAACTTCTCGTCGCCCCTGCAGTTCAGCCCCTGGTAGCGCCCGGTCAGGATCTGGTCGCGCACCGCCAATCGGGTGGCGATGACCCCGTCGGCCCCGAGCTGGCGGGCCGCCACTCCTACGTACATCTCGGGCGACGCTGACACGATCACCACCCGGTCCCCTCGGGCACGATGCCAGTCGAACCGGCGCTGTACGACGGCGCGACGGTGACCGGCCAGATGCCGCGCCCCGAAGGTGGTGGCCACCTGTTCGGCCCGATCGGTGGGGACGCCGGCCAGGACCCGTTCGAAGAGGAGCTCCTTGGTCCGATCGGCAACGGTGCCCCCGACCAACGCGGCGTGGGCCAGCCGAGGGGCCAGGCGCAGGGAGGCCGAGAGGACGGCCCGTCGTCCGGACACCGCCGACAGGAACCCGAACACGCTGCCACCGGTGGTCAGGGTGCCGTCGAAGTCGAAGGCAGCCACGTCGGGCACGGTCAGGCTCCGCCGGCCGTCAACGTGGGGTCGACGCCACGGCCGACCCGCCCCGCCCGGCGCCCGCCGCGAACCCGAGCGCTCCCGAGGCGGCGTCGGGCGAGGCCAGGCTGTCGCGACCCAGACGGGTCTCGATACGCATGGCCTCCTCGGTGGAGAATCCCCACTGATCGAGCGTCGAGCGGCGATCGTTGCGCAGGCAGGTCTGGGGGAGAGCGGCCAACTGGTGCCCCCAGTCCACGGCGTGCTCCAGGGCGGTGCCGGCAGCCACCACCCGGTTGACCAGTCCCATGGCCAGGGCCTCCTCGGCATCCACCGGCCGACCGGTCAGGATCAGGTCTAAGGCCCGGCCCTGTCCGATCAGCCGGGGCAGGCGGACCGTCCCACCGTCGATCAGGGGAACGCCGAAGCGCCGGCAGAACACGCCGAGGGTGGCATCGGCCGATGCCACCCGCAGATCGCACCAGAGGGCCAACTCCAGGCCCCCGGCCACCGCGAACCCCTCGATGGCGGCGATCACCGGCTTGGACAGCTCGAGGCGGGTGGGTCCCATCGGTCCCGGCCCGTCCTCGGCCACCCGGTGGCGCTCGCCCTGGGCCAGTGCCTTGAGGTCGGCCCCCGCACAGAACTGACCGCCGTCCCCGGTGAGCACGGCGACCGACGCCGAAGGGTCGTCGTCGAAGTCGGTGAAGGCGTCGAGCAGGGCGCTGGCGGTGGCCGGGTCGACGGCGTTGCGGCGCTCCGGCCGATCGATGGTCACCACGGTCACCGACCCGTGGCGGTGGACATGCAGGGTCGACGTCATGCTGCCAGCATGGTGGAATCGGGGGGCGAGTACCAGGCCATGCCCGACCGGTTGCGTCCGGCGCTAAAACTCGACTAACTCGGTCGACAATTGCGCCGGGCCCGACTAACCTCGGCGACGATGAGATTGGGGCCCCGGCCCGATCGGAATCGCCTACTCGACGTATTCAGACCACGAAAAGGAGCATCACATGGCAATTCGACTGGGCGACGTCGCCCCCGACTTCACGGCGGAGACCACCGAAGGCACCATCACCTTCCACGACTACCTCGGCGACAGTTGGGGCGTGCTGTTCTCGCACCCCAAGGACTTCACCCCGGTGTGCACGACCGAGTTGGGCGCTTTCGCCAAGGCCAAGGCCGAGTTCGACAAGCGGGACACCAAGCTGATCGGGCTCTCGGTCGACGACGTGACCTCGCATGGCAAGTGGGCCGGGGACATCGAAGAGACCCAGGGACAGGCGCTCAACTTCCCGCTGATCGGCGACGAGGACCGCAAGGTCGCCGACCTGTACGACATGATCCACCCGAATGCCAACGACACGCTCACCGTGCGGTCGGTGTTCATCATCGGCCCGGACAAGAAGGTCAAGCTGACCCTCACCTATCCGGCCTCGACCGGTCGCAACGTGAGCGAGATCCTGCGGGTCCTCGACTCCCTGCAGCTGACCAGCGACTACAAGGTGGCCACCCCGGTCAACTGGAAGGACGGCGAGGACGTGATCATCGTCCCTGCGGTGTCGGACGAGGAGGCCAAAGAGAGGTTCCCCAAGGGCTTCAAGGCCGTCAAGCCCTATCTCCGGGTCACCCCCCAGCCCAACCGCTAGCCACGACGGGCCGCCGTCCGGCGGTGCCTGGCGATGGATCGTCCGGATCCGGCCGTCGAGGCCGGCCCGGGCGATCGTCGCGCCCGACGGCGGGCCGGGGTCCTGCGGTGGTGCCCACCGAGCAGCGATCCTGCTACCATTGACCCGCCGTCGTGTTCTGTCCGCCGGCCACTGCCAATACCTCCGAGGTCGAATCCCCGCATGCCAGACAAGCAGTCCACCATCGCCGAGTACCGTCTCCACGAGACCGATACCGGCTCACCCGAAGTGCAGATCGCCATATTGAGCGAGCGCATCGTCCACCTGACCGAGCATTTGAAGGTGCACAAGGGCGACCATCACACCCGTCGTGGTCTCTTGAAGTTGATCGGCCAACGCCGGCGCCTTCTCGACTACGTACGCAACAACGACGTCGAGCGCTATCGGGAGATCATCGGTCGCCTCGGCCTCCGCCGCTAGGCGGTAACCATTCGTCCCGCCCGGCCTCGGCCGGGCGGTCGCAATTTCTCCACCGGCATGTCGCCGGTGGACGCACAGGCGGCAAAGTGCCGGCCTGCAGTAGTAACGATCGATTGCCACGGTGATCGATCGGGTACACCACACAGATTGGGCTCCCATCGAGATCAGTCACCAGTTGCCGACCACCGCGCCGCCCTCCAGGGTGGGGTGCTCGACAACTGGGAACTGGCTCGGGGAGTCCCCGAGCAACCAAGGAGCGTCATGTCAGACGCCATTACCGTATCGGCGCCGATCAGCGGCACCGATCGCACACTCACATTCGAAACCGGAAAGCTGGCCCAGCTGGCCGACGGAGCAGTCGTCGGTCGCATCGGCGACACCGTCCTGTTGGCGACGGCCACCGCCGCCCGATCGGTCCGCGAGGGCGCGGACTTCTTCCCGCTCACCGTGGACATCGAGGAGCGGGCCTACGCGGCCGGGAAGATCCCCGGATCGTTCTTCCGCCGGGAGGGGAAGTCCTCGGACCAGGCCATTCTCACCTGCCGGTTGATCGACCGGCCGTTGCGGCCCTCCTTCCCCAAGGGATTCCGCAACGAGGTCCACGTGGTGGGCACCATCTTCGGCGCCGACCAGGTGAATCCACACGACGTGCTGGCCATCAACGCCGCCTCGGCGGCGCTGATGATCTCGGGCATCCCGTTCGAGGGGCCGATCGGGGCGGTGCGGGTGGCCTACTCGACCGACGGCCAGTGGATCCCGCACCCGAGCTTCCAAGAGGGCGACGAGTCCACTTTCGAGCTGGTGGTGGCCGGGCGGGCGCTGACCGACGCCGACGACACCGATATCGCCATCATGATGGTGGAGGCCGGCGGGTCCGAGCGCTCGTTCCAGTACTACGACGAGGGAGCCCCCCAGGTGACCGAGGAGGTCCTGGCCGACGGCCTGGAGGCGGCCAAGACCTGGATCCGCGAGTCGATCGTGCTCCAACGCCGGATGGTCGAGGCCTATGTCGCCGCCCGAGGGCCCGTCGAGGCCATCGAGTACTCGACGCTCTCCGATTATGGCGACGACGTCTGGTCACGGGTCGAGGCCATCGGTACCGATCCGGTGGCCAAGGCCAACTCGATCGTCGCCAAGGCCGAGCGGAATGCGGCCCTCGACGAGGCCACCGCCACCATCAAATCGGTCCTGGCCGACGAATTCCCCGACCGTGAGGGAGAGATCAAGGCCGCGGCCAGGAGCCTGACCAAGGCGTTGGTCCGCAAGCGCATCGTGGAGGAGGGCCTGCGCATCGATGGCCGCACCACCACCGAGATCCGGCCGCTGTCGGCGGAGGTCGACCTGTTCCCGACCGCCCACGGGTCGGCGTTGTTCCAGCGGGGCGAGACCCAGGTGCTCAACGTGACCACGCTGGGCATGCCCCGGATGAACCAGTTGCTCGACACCATCACCCCCGACGAGCACAAGCGCTACATGCACCACTACAACTTCCCGCCCTTCTCCACCGGCGAGACCGGATTCATGCGCGGTCCCAAGCGCCGCGAGATCGGGCACGGCCTGTTGGCCGAGCGGGCGTTGTTGCCGGTGGTCCCCTACGAGGAGGACTTCCCCTATACCCTGCGCCTGGTCTCGGACGTGCTGGCCTCCAACGGGTCGACGTCGATGGCCTCGGTGTGCGGGTCGACCCTGTCCATGATGGCCGCCGGTGTCCCGCTAAAGGCCCCGGTTGCCGGCATCGCCATGGGGCTGGTCTATGACGGGGGCGCCTACGTCACCCTCACCGACATCCTCGGTGCCGAGGACGCCTTCGGCGACATGGACTTCAAGGTGGCCGGAACCAAGGACGTGGTCACTGCCCTGCAGCTCGACACCAAAATCGACGGGCTGCCGCTCGACGTGCTGACCAAGGCGCTGCTCCAGGCCAAGGAGGCTCGTCTGACCATCCTCGACGTGATGGCCGGCGCCATCTCCGAGCCACGGCACGAGGTGGCCGCATCGGCGCCGAAGATCATCTCCTTCGAGATCCCCATGGACAAGATCGGGGAGGTCATCGGGCCCAAGGGCAAGGTGATCAACGCCCTGCAGCAGGAGACCGGTGCCGACATCGCCGTCGATGACGACGGCATGGTGGGCACGGTGACCATCGGTGCCAAGGAAGGCACCGCCGTGGAGGAGGCCCGGCGCCGGATCGCCACCATCCTCGACCCGCCGTTGGCCGAGGTGGGCGCCACCTACCCGGGGAAGGTCGTCAACATCACCAAGTTCGGTGCCTTCGTCAACATCCTCCCCGGGCGGGACGGCTTGCTCCACATCTCCAAGATCGGCCAGGGGAAGCGGGTCGAGCGAGTCGAGGACGTTCTCGAACTGGGTCAGCCGGTCGAGGTGCGGGTCGATGACATCGACCCTCAGGGCAAGGTGTCGCTGTCCCTGGCCGGCGAGCCCCCGGCGGGCGCGACCCAACGAGACGACCGCGGCAGCCGCGGCGACGGGGGCGGACGCTCGCGGCCGTCCCGGGGTGACCACGCCGACCCTGGCGACCGTTCCGATCGGGGCCGCCGTCCGGCCGAGTCGACCCCGGCACCGGCCGGTGCGGTCTCGTTCGAGGCGGCCTTCGAGGAGGAGCTGGTCCAGGAATTCGGCGACCTGGGGCCGGCAGTGGCCGAATCGTCCGATCGTCCCGGTGGGGGTGGCGGAGGCGGCCGGGGTGGTCGCCGCCGCCGTTGACCGCGTTGATCGGCCGGTGGGGGCGCCTGGTCCCTCCGGCCGCCGCGCTCCGGTCCCGGGTGCACCAGGCATGACAGACCTCGCGGAGGCAACCCACCGCGGCGCGCCGACTGGACGGTCCGCGTGATCAGGACCGAGCACCTCGACGTGGGCCTGTCGCTGACCACCGAGCGGATGGACGACGCCCGGTCGGTGTGCATCGGCTTCTGGGTGGGCACCGGATCGCGCGACGAGCACGACGGTGAAGCCGGTGCCTCGCACTTCCTCGAGCACCTGCTGTTCAAGGGCACGGCCGAGCGTTCACCCTCGGCCATCGCCGAGGCGGTCGATGAGGTGGGCGGAGACTTCAACGCCTTCACCACCAAGGAGTACACCTCGTTCTACATCCGCCTGTTGGCCGAGGACCTTTCCTTGGGGCTGGACATCCTCTCGGACATCATGTGGCGGCCGGCCCTTCGGCCCTCCGATCTGGACGCCGAGCGGCTGGTCATCCTGGACGAGATCCTCATGCACGCCGACGAGCCTGCCGACGAGGCCGCCGAGCAGAGCTCAGCCCTCCTGTTCCCCGACCACCCGTTGGGCCGTGAGGTGCTCGGCACGCAGGAGTCGGTGGCCACCATGACCCCCGAGCGGATACGCGAGTTCTTCACCTTGCACTACCGGCCCGGCAACATGGTGGTGGCGGTGGCCGGCGACGTGGACCATTCGTCGGTGGCCGACGGGCTCAGTGCCAGGTTCGCCGGGCCGTCGGGAGGGATGACCGCAGACCGCCACCCGCCCGAGGACAAGGTGGAGCCGCTGCGGGTGACCCGCCGGGCGACCGAGCAGACCCATTTGGTGCTGGCGTCGCGCTCGGTCGACCGCTCCGATCCCCGCCGCTACGCGTTGGCAGTGCTCAATCATGTGCTCGGCGGGGGACTGTCCAGCCGCCTGTTCCAAGAGATTCGGGAGCGTCGCGGCCTGGCCTACTCGGTGTGGTCGGAGCGGGTGGCCTACCACGACGCCGGCACGGTCAGCGTGGGCATGGGGACCGCTCCCGAGCATGTGGCCGAGGTGCTCGACATCGTCACCTCCGAGTTGGCCCTGCTGGGGGAGCGCGGGATCACCGAGCGGGAGCTGACCATCGCCAAGGGCAACCTGCGGGCCGAGACCCTGCTGGCCTGCGAGGACTCCGGGGCGCGGATGAGCCGCATCGGCGCCGGGCTGCTCCTGCACAGGGAGGTCCTTACCGTCGACGAGGTGCTGGCCCGGGTGGAGGCCCTCACCCTCGAGGAGATCCACGGCGCCGCGGCCGAGTTGGCCTCGGCACCACGGACGCTGTCGGTGGTCGGTCCGTTCGAGGAGTCCGACTTCGACGTCGATTCGCTCCGACTGGGCTGAGCTGGCCCAGCGGTCCGGGGTCCCCGCACGGTGCGACGGTAGGGTGACCGGCATGCGAGTGGGTGTGGTCGGTGCCGCAGGGAGGATGGGCCGCCAGGTCTGTGGCGCCGTCGCCGCCCAATCGGATCTCGAGTTGGTGGCCGCGGTCGACACCGCTCGAGGCGGTGCCCGGCTGGACACCCTGGTCGGCGTTGACGTCGGAGAGTTGGTGGTCGGTGATCGGCTCGAGGGCCTCACCGCGGCAGGGGTGCAGGTGGTCGTGGACTTCACTCGGATCGATGCCGCCCGCCAGACACTGGCCTACTGCGCCGGCCAGGGCATGCACGCGGTGGTGGGCACCTCCGGGTTCACCGACGACGACCTCGCCGAGCTGACTCGTCGATTCGCCGGACCGGCAGAGGGCGCCCCCAACTGCGTGGTGGCAGCCAACTTCGCCATCGGGGCGGTGTTGATGATGCGCTTCGCCGAGATGGCCGCCCCGTGGTTCCAGGCAGTGGAGATTGTCGAGTCCCACCACGACGGGAAGGTGGATGCCCCGTCGGGGACGGCCCTGCACACCGCGGAGCGGATGGCGACGGCACGGGCGGCATCGGGTTCGGGCGCGTTCCCGCCCGATCACACACTCACCACGGTGTTGGACGGCACCCGCGGGGGAGCGGGCCCGGCCGGGGTGCGGATCCACTCGGTCCGCCTCCCCGGGCTGGTGGCCCACCAGGAGGTGATTTTCGGAGCGGTGGGCCAGAGCCTGACCATTCGCCACGACAGCTACGACCGGGCGTCGTTCATGGACGGGGTGGTCCTGGCCGTGCGGTCGGTCGCCGACCATCCCGGCCTGACCCTCGGCCTCGAACCGCTGCTCGAGATCTGAGGACTCGGCGAGCATGGACGACACCCGCCAGCGGATCCTCGAGTCGACCTATACGTGCGTGGCCCGTTGGGGACTGGCCAAGACCACCGTGGAGGACGCCGCCCGGGAGGCCAAGGTGTCCCGGGCCACCGTCTATCGCACCTTCCCCGGGGGTCGGGACGAGCTGATCAGCGCGGTGGTGGCCTGGGCGACCTACGAGTTCTTCGCCCGCCTCTACCAACAGGTGCAAGGGGCCGAGAGCCTCGAGGAGGTGATGGAACGGGGGATCATGTTCGCCCACCGGTCCATCCTCGAGCACGAGGTGCTCCAACGGGTGATGCAGACCGAGCCGGAGAAGCTCCTGCCCACCCTCACCGTGGAAAGCAATCGGATCCGGCAGGGGATCGCCGAGTTCCTGGTCCCCTACCTCGAACACCGTGGGGTGGCCGACGGCGTGGACCTGGTGGAGGCGGCCGACTTCCTGGCCCGGATGGTCCTCTCCTATATGTCCGCCCCGGGACGGTGGGATCTCGACGATCCCGACCAGGTGGCCCAGCTGGTCGGGGCCGAGCTGCTGGCCGGCGTGGTGGCCGGGCCCGAATCGGGGCCGGATGGCCCGACCTCCCCGCAGGCCGGGCCGATTCGTTGACAATGAGACAAAAACCGACGTAACGTCGCACCTGTGACCAATCAAGGGAGCGCTCTTCGGGTGGTGCCCGGCGATGGCGAAGGTGCCGGTACCGGCCTCGAGCCACGATCGCAGCACACCCAGCCGTCCTCCCCCCACCGGGTGCGCATCATCGACGGCACCCTGGTCTGCCTGGCCCGGCACGGCACCCTCAAGACGACGGTGGACGACATCGCCCGCCAGGCCGGGGTGTCCCGGGCCACGGTCTACCGGGTCTTCCCCGGGGGGCGAGACGAAGTGCTGGCCGCGGTGGTCGACACCGAGATGGCCAGGCTCTTCTCGGACCTGGGCGTTCGCCTGGGGGAGGCCACCACCCTGACCGAGGCGTTGGTCAACGGCCTGGTGGAGGCCACCACCCGGGTGCGCGGGCATGCGGCACTGGCCTACCTGGTGGAGAACGAGCCCGAGATGGTGCTCGGGCATCTGGCCTTCGACGAATCCGACCGCCTGTTGTCCACCGCCTCCCGGTTCGTGGCGCCGTTCCTGGCCCGCTGGATGAGCCCGGCAGAGGCCGGGAGAGTGGCGGAGTGGGCCACCCGCATCGTCCTCTCGTACGTCATCGCCCCGTCGCCGGCCATGGACCTGACCGATCCGGTCCGCGCCACCCACCTGGTCGAGACCTACGTGCTCCCCGGGATCAGCGCCCTCCACGCCACCGAGGTGACCGCAGCCATCGACATCACCCCGTTCGAACTCGAACGGAACACACCGGACCGCCGGTCCGATCGACACGACAGCAATCGCTACGTCCACACCGGGCACACCACCAATACCGATCAGGGAGACAGGACATGACCACCGAAATGAGCAGCACCGAGGAGATCATCGGCCGGGCCGAGATCGACGACTTCGAGACCATCCTCTCGGTGGTCGGCACCGAGGAGGCCGATGGCCGACACGTCGTGCACTCCGACTATGACTCCATCTTCACCTGGGACTACCAAAAGGGAGCACGGCCCAAGCTGAACAAGCTCTACGAGAAGGCCAAGGGCGCCCAGTGGAACGGGGAGACCGACCTCCCCTGGGAGATCGAGGTCGACCAGGAGAAGCTGGTGCGCGACCAGGCCGAGGCCACCGGCGGGTTCGGTGCCGGGTTCGACCTCACCGGCACCCCGGTGGAGAAGTGGGGCGACAAGGAGTGGGTGACCTTCGGCGTCGAGAGCCAGAACTGGACCCTCTCCCAGTTCCTCCACGGCGAGCAGGGCGCGCTGATCTGCACCGCCAAGATCGTGGAGTCGGTGCCCTGGATCGACGCCAAGTACTACGCCTCCACCCAGGTCATGGACGAAGCCCGCCACGTGGAGGTATTCGGCAAGTACCTCGACGAGAAGCTCTCCGGCCACTACCCGGTCAACGCCCATCTGCGCATGTTGCTGGACGACATCATCGCCGACTCGCGGTGGGACTTGACCTACCTGGGCATGCAGATCATGGTCGAGGGCCTGGCCCTGGCCGCGTTCGGGTTCATGCATCAGATGACCGGTGACCCGTTGCTCAAGCAGTTGCTCCGCTACGTGATGGCCGACGAGGCCCGCCACGTGGCCTTCGGCGTGCTCAGCCTGCAGGAGTACTACGAGGGACTGAACGCCACGGAGCTGCGCGAGCGCCAGGAGTTCGCCTTCGAGGCGGCGGTGCGGATGCGCGACCGGTTCCTCCAACAGGAGGTCTGGGACCGGATGGGTGTCGACCCCAAGGCCATCGTCCCGGTGGTGCAACAGGCGCCCGAACGCGGCGAGTTCCAGGCCCTGCTGTTCTCCAAGATCGTGCCCAACTGCAAGAAGCTGGGTCTGCTGGATGCGGCCGACGGCTGGCTCCGGACCAAGTTCACCGAGCTCGGCGTCATCGAATTCGAGTCATGGGTGGACACCACCGAGGAGTACGACGCCCTGGCCTCGGTGCCACCGAAGGACCGGATCGCCTCGTAGACCGCCGCCGGTGGTGCCAGCGGCTGCTGGTATCCTGCGTGGTCGTGACACCGTTCGTGAGTCCGTCTCCCCCGTCGAGAGGCTGAGCGGGTGCCGCGCTTCGGTTCGGTGATCACCGCCATGGTCACCCCCTTCGACGACGAGGGTGCGCTGGATCTGGCGGGAGCCGCCGCCGTGGCCCACCACCTGGCTTCGTCCGGAAGCCAGGGCCTGGTGGTCGCCGGAACCACCGGTGAGGGCCCGGTCCTGACCGACGCCGAGCGGATAGACCTCTTCCGGGTGGTGGTGGACGCGGTCGACGTGCCGGTCATCGCCTCCACCGGCACCAATGACACCGCCCATTCGGTGGAGCTGACCCGCGCCGCCGAATCGTGCGGGGTGGCCGCGGTGTTGGCGGTCACGCCGTACTACAACCGGCCATCCGCAGCCGGACTGTCCGCCCATTTCCGCACCGTGGCCGCGGCCAGCGACCTTCCGGTGATCCTCTACGACATCCCCGTCCGGTCGGGCCGGCGGATCGGTTGTGCACTGACCGTCGAGCTGGCCCACGAGGTGCGGAACATCGTCGGGGTGAAGGACAGCACCGGCGATGTGGCCGCGGCCGCCGTGGTGGTGGCGGAGACGCCGGAGGACTTCGATGTCTACTGCGGTGACGACCCGCTCGCCCTGGCCTTCGCCTCCATCGGCAGTGCCGGGATCATCAGCGTCGCCGCCCACTGGGCCGGTCCGTTGTTCGCCGACATGATCGAGTGCCACCGGATCGGCGAGGTGGACAAGGCGAGGCGGATCAACCAGTGCCTGGCCGAGTCGTACCGCTTCGAGTCCACCGACGACTTCCCCAACCCGGTGCCGGCCAAGGCCGCCTGCCGGGCCCTGGGGCTCCCGGTCGGCCAGTGCCGCCTGCCCCACCCCCCCGCCCCCGCCCACCTCGACGAGCAGGCCCGCTCGGTCATCTCGGGGTTGGGCCGGCTCAGTCCTGAACGCCAGTCGGTTGCCTGATCCCGATCGGCCCGGCCGGGCCCGACGGCCCCGGGCCTCCGGCGGATCGAGCGGCAAGGGCAAAGGAGCGGTGGCCGCCGGCGCGGGCGGAGCGGGCAAGGCAACCGGGGACAAGGCAACCGGGGGCAAGGTGCCGGCCAAGGCGACCGGGGCCAAGGCGACCGGGGCCAAGGC
>Ga0182018_10003909_pt1 | contig 12960 bp, 9 predicted proteins | sample 812P2MmetaG_FD_120490 | JGI IMG/M metagenome (GOLD analysis project Ga0182018, IMG submission 120490) | Permafrost microbial communities from Stordalen Mire, Sweden - 812P2M metaG | ecosystem: Environmental > Terrestrial > Soil > Wetlands > Permafrost | place: Sweden: Stordalen | collected...
ACTGCGAAGTGTTCTGGCCGGGCTTTCCAGCCAAAGAGTTGGACGAAAAACCGCGGCATCACACTCATTCCGATAAGGACAAATAAAGCCCCGTAGGGCCAGCGGGTTAGAGCCAGAAGAACAATCGCCACGAATGCCAGCGCCCAGGGCACCCAAGAAGCGCCCTCGTCCAGCGCGACTCGGCACACAACCACGATAGCCGCGACAACCGCCAGAAAGTCCAGTCGCCGCGCCAACTTTGATTCCCACCACGTGGCTAAAGTAGTTTCCGTCAAGAACCACAAACCTGATAAACCCTAGCGTGAGGGAACACCTCGACCATGGAAAAAGCGAGCGGAGCTTGCACAAAATGAATCACTTGGCGATGAGGTCCAACCGCGCGAGCTCGCGCCCCTTGTGCCCGTGCATCGCTGGGTGGTCAAGACAACAAAGGGAGTACATCCTCCTCAACCACATTCGCTCCCCAAATGGACGGTCTTCCGAAAGCCAATCATCGCGATCGAGTTTCCTATCTGTGCTTTTCTCATTGAACTCTAGAATCGCAGCTAGTTCCCCCGTATTTCTGGGGGTCAGATAGCGCAACAAATCATCAAAGTAAAAGGACACGAATGGAAGCAGGTGGCTAATGTCCGCGACCCTCAACGATTCGCATATGGCTGCCGTGCCTGAGTAAAAATCGACGTCGACAGATACAAAACCAATCGGCAGCGCCACTTCCTTTCCAAGCCAGCGCGGAAGCGTTTCCTCAATCCGCCCGACGACCAGTTCAATCTCTGGCGGAAGCACGCGTCGTAGCTGACTAATATCGCAAGGAAAGTCGCCGGGATTCCACAACCATGGGACGTCTCGGTAATCGGTACTCGGCGGCAAACCGGAGCCGGTATCAAATCCCACAACTCGAATCTTCAGTCCAGTGCTTTCGGACAACCTTGCCGCATATTTCGATAGTTCCACCAGTCCATTGCCCCCGGCGACTCCGAATTCGATGGCCGTAAAACCACTTGCACCTGCCAAGGTCGCATATTTGCACGCAGTTTGAAGGCCCACTGCGTAGCATGGATACCTAACTGCATCGAATAAAGCAGCCCATTCAAAGCCGTATTTGCGGGCAACGGAATTCGACAGCGCAGCCTTAATAAGTAGCCGCAGCGGGGGCTCACAAATGAGATTGCGTAAAAGCCGATTAATCGTGATCACCTCGTACTAAATGTTTGGGGGATGACCGCAGTTGCGTGTATCAATCCCTGACCCAGGCGAAACTCACGGCCGCAAGAAACCCGCAAAACGGCAATGACTAAAGCGTGACAGGTGCGAATGCGGACAACCTGCTAGACAAACCCTAGGTACAGGCTGCCAGCCTTCCCACGGCTCGCTGGACGACTTTATCCAAGCCGCGCTCAAGAGTGACCTCGGGGATCCACAACAACTCGCTCCTGGCTCGACCAACATCCAACACATTCTCTGGAACATCAAAGCTTCGCGCCGCCCCGTAGCTAATCGCAACCGGCCAAGGCGTGCGTTCCCTCAATAAATCAACAAGCTCAGCCAGAGAAGTACCACGACCCGTTCCGATGTTAAATAGCCGTTCCGCCCCTTCATATTTGGCCGCCATTACGAGAGCTTTCACGACGTCGTCTACGTGTACGTAATCTCGGGTCGTAGTCCCGTCTCCCCAGATCTCAAGAGGCATTCTACCGATCGCCTTAGCAACGAAATGCGCGACCGCGCCTACGGGCTTGTTGCAATCTTGAGATTCTCCGTACATATTTGAAACTCGCAGGATCATTGAATCCAAGCCCTTCATTGCACGAAAAAGATAAAGATACTTCTCGATGCTGAGCTTCTGAATGCCGTGGGAGCAAATCGGGTCCGTCGGATGGGTTTCAGAAATTGGGACCTGTCGAGCAATTCCATAGACAGTTCCGCCGGAGGAAACAAAGACCAAGCGGCGGACACCGGCTGAAACCGCTGCTTCCAGGATTTTCACTGTCGCTACGAGATTGGACTCCAAGTCATAGCTAATACTCTCGTTCGACGTCGACGGGAGAGTCGTGCTCGCCAAGTGAAACACAAAGTCCGCATTGTGAAGAGCCTTGGCAGAAAGCGTTGTTCCAATTGGAGCAACGACCCATTCCACATCTGACCACCATGCCTCGGAAGGCCCGGACGGGTGTCCAGAACGAGAAACGGACCGAACCCGTGACCCGGAGACAAGAAGCGCGCGGCAGAGGTGTTGGCCAAGAAATCCGCTCCCACCAAGAACAACACACAGCGGTGTGTTCACTGTCCACGCTCAGATGCCACAATATCTAGGCCGCGATAAAATGCAGACTCAATTCTTCTGATCTCAGTTTCCCAGTCGGTCTGTTCGGCAAAAGCGAGGCCCATCGCCGCTTTCCGGGCACGAAGGTCGTCATCACGAAGTAGAGCCAGGATCGCATCTGCGAGTGCTCCCGGACTTGCGTCAGCCAGTTGTGCGATTTCTTCCGTCAGGAGCCACTCCACGTTAGGGCCGGAGTTGGACACCACGGCACACCCACAAGCCATCAACTCCAAGGGAAGCAACGATACGTTGGTATGAGAGAGGACCAGCGCGACGTCACAGCTGCGATAAAGCGCTCCTAACTCACGGCTCAGCAACGTGCCGGGAAGGATAGCGGGGAAGGGCAGTTTAACGGACGGTAGCGAACTCCCAACTAGAACGAACTCGGTATTCGGCAAATTCCTCGCTACGATCGAGAGTGCCAAAATTCCCAGCTCGAAACCTCGCCTTTCAGTCTCCGGCCGCGCGTAGAACAAAACACGCTTTCTTTGACCTGGGAGACGACGAGTTCCACTCGGCGAATAAACGTCGCGATCGTAGGAAAAACTAAACGCAGAGCAATCCATCCCGAATTCCTTCCGTAGGGTGTCGGCAATCCACTCGCCGGCGGTAACGCCTCGAAAATTCCATTGATACGTCTGTTTCGCAAATTCGCGTAGGCTGCCTTCAGGATGAAAGAGATGTTCCAAATCTTGAACAAAATAGAATTTCTGAGATGTATTTCCCAAGGCGCGGGCGGCGTACGCAGTGCGCCAGTCGGTAGCTACGAGCACGTCTGAATCGGCAGCTCCATCATGGAGCGTGCGTATTTCCGCCTCAACCTGGAAGTAATGCTGATGTACTACTTGCTTTACCTGTCTTGAGTCGATGGTGGTTCTGTTTACGTCGTATACGCAATTCTTATGTCCCCAACGCTCCAAGTAGTAGATGGCCCTATAAACGTTGAACAACCCCCCCATCTTTCCACCACCGTCGGCGGTCGGAACAAGCCAATTGATCTTCAAAGGGCCCGTTCTCGGCGGGGGCAGAGCGGGAAGACGCTCTTGACCCACGACCCAGCCGTAGGACTCCAACATATCGTAGGGTACCCTTAATCTCCTTCGAGCCCAACGCGCAGCAGCGTCTTGGAGCCCGGCACGCAAACCTTGACTAGAAACCGATCTCCAAACCTTGGCAAAAGGCGACCGACCGAAGCTCAAGATATCCTCGTCTGGAATCTTCTAACCGATGAGCAAATCTGAGACATTAAACTTCCGGAGGTGGCGATTTCTGTCTGACAAGCAGGTAGGGCTTGTTATGCGGTGCAGAACACGGTTGGCGAAAACCCGCGTTCGCACTGCGAGTCGATACAACGACGGCCTAGCCTTAATCGTACTTTTCAGAGTCGGAACAACTCCCGATTGATGTTGGTTCATGTACGCAGAATCCCAATGATAGATATAGTCAGACTGCTGAATGTTTTCGGGAAAATCGCTGCCCAGCTTAATCGTTCTGCACATAACATAGAGCGGGCTGCTCGAAACCACTTCAGCGCGTCTCCCGTCTTTCGGTTGCTTCACTTCGAACCATTTGTGCGCGTCCTTTAAATCCGCTAGGAAGACTTCGGTTTCGCGGTAACCCGACGCATCTGAATAGAGGGAGAAAAATAGTTCGGGAGAGAACTGCCAAAATCCATGACCGCAGAAATTATTGGCCGGCAGTACGTGGACAATCTGTCCTCCAGAAGCGCATAGGCTAGAGAGGTTTCTCAAGGCCTGGGACACGTTAAAAATGTGCTCAGCAGTGCCACAATCAATGATGGTGTCATATTGTTTTTCGGGTACGATGGGCTTGCCCAGGTCGACGACGTGCGTCGCTCCCTCGTAATCCGAATAGTCATATGAATCAACAAGGGTCGCGCCGAAGTGCTGCTTGAGAAGTTCTTCAGAGAAAAGGCCAAGGTCTGCATCTTTCCAAGAGATTCCCGTGAACCTCGCGAGCTCCCGGCGAGGCACTAACAACGATTGCCTCCCAAGAGTGGCAACCGTACCCAATTTCCGCTTCTTCGAGACGTATCTGAGAAAATTCAGCGCGTGGATGTCGATTCCCATTAGCCTTTTTCTCCTTAGTTGGGCTCGGCTCTAACAGGCGCGCGCATCAGATAATTACGCTCAGCTGGCACTAATCCCCAGAACCATCCGGCAATCCCAAAGGCGATCAATACAACTACCAGAAAGGCTATCTTGGTGCCGAGCTCCTGAAGATGGCTTGCCGCATACAAAAGCAACACGCCACCCAACGCTGCGATACCTAGCCTCAGCAAGAACTTCGGATTGTGTGCAAGAAACCATTTAGAGGAGAGGATAAACACGATGATGGCTTCCACCACCAATCGACCGGTCCACGCCATGGCGGCACCGTCAATGCCTAGCCACCTAGTCATCAACCAGAGGGAGCCCCAGTACACTGGTAGTTCCCCGATAAGTACCCAAGCGGTAATATCTGGCCTTCCGGCGCTCTGAATCAGGACAAACGGCAACGTTGAGAGCGCATTAACAAATGCGCCGGCAGCCACCCAGCGCAAAACCGAAGCACCATTTAGCGAGAATGTCGGTCCTAACCAAAGCCGCAAACCCTCGGGCGCGAAGGTCACGATGACCAGCACGACCGGAAAAATGACAAAAAAAACGTACTTCAATCCACGAGAAAGCAATACTCCGGCGCGGGACGGATCCTGATTTAAACTCATAGTGAATGCTGGGAACAGAACGCCCACCACTGCAAGGGGAACGACAGTCAGCCGTAGCACCATATCAACTGGCGCGCTGTAATAGGCGACTGCGCTCACCGAAACCAAGGCTCCGATGAGAAACCGATCTGCATACGACAGCAGCGGGCCGATTATATTGTTGACCGTCATCCAACCGCCAAATCGGGCTAAGGGAATGATAAACGAGCCGTCCAAAGACGGGTTTCGATAAAGTGCGGGGACAGTGTAAAAGCAAGCCCATACATGGACTGCGCAACCGAACAGACGTGCGCCAACGAGTAAGGCGATCACGGGAACCAGGCTGCGTGAATATGGCAAAACCAACAGCGGTCCGACGAATGAAAAGATGCTCAGCGGAATTCTGATCAGATTCACTATGCGGAAACGCTGGAGGGCTTCTAGAATGCCACGCAGGCCGGCCGTGGTGGTGACGATGGGAATGGAGGCCGCCAGAAGATAGAAGCTCTGCACCGTCTCTGCTTGGAGCGCTTGAGGGATCTTCAGCATACGATGAACGAGCCAGGGAGAAAGGGCAGAGGTGACCAGAGCTCCGACGAGGCCGAGAACAAGCATGAGCAGTAGCGACGTCCAGGCGAGACGGGGGATGACATGTTCCTCGTTGGCAGCAAGCTTATCAACGACGAACTTAGTAAGCGCCCGGCCGATGCCGAGATCAAACAGCCCGAAGTAACCGACTATGACCCAGGCAAGCGACAGTACGCCGAACCGCTCGACGCCCATTCCCCGAATGATCAAGGGAATGGTGATGATTGCTACGACCATGGGAACGATCTGACCCAAAAGATTCCAGATGGTGTTACGGGCGAGTAGTCGACCGCTGGTCAAATGCATATTTCGTTTTGTAGTGAACGTCTCGATCATGGATGGGTTCTAGTCTTCAAAATACTTGCAGCACTTTGTATTTTCTTCTTCCATTTGGTCTAGCCCTGCCGACAAAGGTTCGCGTTGCATGCGAGCGCAAACTTCGACACAGATAAATTTACCTTTGCCTTTTACTGATCAGATAAGCAATCGATCCTCCGGGTATTCTGCATAAATTATTCCCTTTGGCTCTAAACTGATTGAGCCATTTCGATACTCCATTTACCCCGCATCGGCCGTAATCGTGCCACGCGATAATTCCGCCTTCACGTACGCATTTCAGTGCCTTAATCGTGTCGTTCTTGACGTACTCATAGGAATGAGCTCCATCGATGTAAAACAAATCGATCGAATTCTCAAACGGCGTGAAATCGAAGATTGCACTGTCGCCGTACAGCGCCTTGATTCGTTGTTCCTCTGGCAGACCCGCGAAAATGAGTGTCCTCTTCTGCCCTTCAGCGACGTGGCGCCGATCAACTTCGGTTGTGCTCAGGTGTGCCGGGCCCTCCAAATCAAGCGTGAACACTTCCGCCTCAGGAGCATTCAGGGCCATTTGCAATGCGCTAGATCCGTGCAAGGTGCCGATTTCGAAGATCCTCTTTGGCTTAATGAGCTGGCAGAGCATGGAAAGTGCAACTATGTCGGCTTGGTATGACGAAACCTCATTGAACCAATGCTTTAAAGCAGAAGGATTGAGGATTACCGGGATGTCGGACGACGTCCCAAACGCATCCCACACACACCTCTGGGGTAGGTCTCCATTGGGGTGCATCATCCGTTCCAGAAAAAGGCATTCTCCAGCGTAAAAGACACCTTGTCGTGGTGTACTCAAAAAGGTCAAGGCCTTGATATTTCCGCCGAGCACGATGTTCTTAGCAGCAACGATAATTTCTCTTACCATGTCCGACTCTTAACCTCGCCAAAAATGGTGCCCAACCCACTGATCTTGGAGTTCTTGTACTTCCCACGCGTTCGCCGCCCAGTCAACGAACCCCTTCAAGGTCAGCCGCCTCAACCTCGACCGAAGCGGCGCAATGTATTAGAGCAAGCGAAATGATAAGACGGAGCCGATTTCTCCTTCGAATGACGATCCCTTCCAGACCGGCAAGTGGACCCGACTTGATCCTGACGCGCCGACCTGCGGTCAGAAACGGATGTGGTTCGACAGGGAGCCCGCTCCCGAGACTTGTTCGTAGCGCCTCGATCTCCCCCTCGGGCAGGGCCACCGGAGTTCCGCCGAAACTTACGAGATTTGCCACGCCTGGGATCTGCAGCACTTTCAACCGGTCCCGAAGCGCAATCTGCACGAACACGTATCCCGGAAATAGCGGCAAGTCGAGCGTTACGCGGCGGTCCTTCCATTTCCGCATGGAGGCGTAGAGGGGCAAAAAAAATTCCACGGGCCTTTGAATCAATTGTTCGGCCACGCGCTTCTCGTGGTTCGCGACGGTGTATGCCGCGTACCATCGCACCTGGAGGGATTCGGCCGGCAAAACCGAGCCTCCGCCGGCGTTTAGGTCGAGAATGGATGACGTGGCTGCCACTTTGGGCATTCTTTAATCTTACGACAGCTCCGCCCCGTCACTTACAGGGCGTTTGTGACCTAACCCGCTTATAATCAAGTAATTACAAGAGCGAAACGCTATACCGGCGGCGACGCGTCCTTCGAGCGTTCGCGACGCCACCGTAGAGACCCGGTGTTGCCGGATTCCGCGCGGTCTCCAGAACCGTTTCGCGCGAAACTCGGCAATCGGGTTTTCAGATCCGTAAATACTTGCTGCGCAAAAATCTTCCGCGAATCGTGCACATCGGTTTGGTCCCACATCCTTCTTGTAAGCAAGCAAATCGTCGCGCAAGCAAAAGCGCATCCGGCCCCCAGAACCATGATTAGGAATCGCGGTGGAAACGATTTCCGGTCCGGAACGTTGGGTGCGTCGAGAACTTTTACCGCCGGAATTTCCTTTGCTTCTTGCACCTTCGCCATTTCGTATTCTTTCGTAAGGGTCTCGAAAACAGCTTCTTGAACCCTCGTACGGCGATATAGGTCCGCATAGGTTACGCCCAGAAGCGGTAATTTTCGGATCGAGGGGTAAAGGGGGTCGCCGGATCCGCTGGAAACTTCCGTGGAGCTCTCGCCCTTCCCTCCCAGCTTTTCGAGCTGGCGTCGCAATTCATCAATGCGAGCTTTGACCGTTCGTGCGCGTGGGTTGTTGTCTGTGTAGATCTCGCGAATGCCTTCATATTGAGATTCCGCGGCGATAAGCTCGCCTTGCAACGTAGCAGCTGCCTCAACCATCGCCTTGCCTTGCTCCTTGACATCGATCGCGGAGTTCTTACTCGCAAACTGGCTAAAATCTTTCTCGGCGTCTTCCAAGTCTTTGCTCACAGATTGTAAGCGCTCTTCGAGAAACACCCGTTCGCGGCGTGCCGAAGAGGTGCTCAAGTCCGCCACCAAGCGGTTAAGTTCCTCCACGTACGCCTGTCCAATCGCAGCAGCTCGTTGCGGGCTCTTGTCGGTCACCGTGATCGATATTATTTGACTCTTGCGATCAACAGAGAAGCCAGTATGTTCCCCCAAGGCCTTCTCTGTATCTTCCATGCTCCGAGTCGCATAGAGCTTCTTCATGTCAAATTGCTGGATCAGTTTGTCCTGCACGGTACGACTGCCCAAGATGCCGACGAAAATGTCGCTTGAGCTCTTAAGCCCAAGAACTTCGCTGGCCATTCCCGCCAGACCGCCGGTCGCGGCCCCACCAGCCATCGCCGCGGCGGCCATGGCCAGGCCGGAACTGGATTGACTGTCTGGCGGCATCAAGCGCGCAGTGGACTCATATCGCTTCGGGATGAGAAATGCAGCAAGCGTGCTCGCGAGAAGCGCGTACAAGGTCACGCGGTAAAGCATTCTGCGACGAGCCCACAGCAGCTGGAGAATCGCGAGACCCTTCTCGTTTTCCTCCGGGGTCCCCTGCGGCGCGGGGCCTCCGGGAAAATCGTTCTTATGCAATTCCGGCAAAGGCTGACGGACCGGAGCATCGGTTGAATACGTCACTGCCGGGCTCCGTTCTGCGAATCGCCTTCATCTCCCGCGTTTTTCGATCGCCGGAATGATTTCTCCGGTTGAAACAAAATCTCCATGGAAGCGCTTACATCTCTTTGTGAATTAGGCTGGAGGACTGGAAAGAGCCACCGCTCATACTGCACGGAGGCAGAAAAGCTGAGATAGGAACGGAGCCAGTAGTCACTTCGGACACCTACATCGGTCAGCGAGCCACCGCCGGGCATGAGCTGTTGGCTAACTTTTTCGTGTCGGAAATTAAATTGCAAACGATTTCGTGCACTAAACCAGTAATTCGTCCAGGCCTGCGCTCCTTGTCCGCCTCGGCCGACCCAGTCCCCGATCAAATCCCCATTGTTGGTGTAACCGCTTCGCCAAGTCCCATCGGAATAGAAAGAGCCCGGGCCAATATCAAACCCCCCCGCAGGGATGTCGGTATAGACGCCTTCGACTCGAAAATCCAACTTGGAAATCATAGGAATGTGGGAAAAATAGAGGCCAGCGTGCCACGCCGACCGGTCCATATAGGCAATCGGCGAAAATTGATCATCGGTATAGGCTTCGCCGTAGAACTTCACCCAATTACGCATATGCGGGAGACGATAGCTGAAATCCATCGCTGACGTTCGATTCCCCGGCTTGTTGGGCGCACCTGGGCCGGTATTCGAGCCCGCGACCAAGCTGCGACCAAAAGAACCCAACGTGAATGGATAGCCCTCACCCCCGAAAATCGTGGTCCGGTAAAAACCGAATTCGAAGTTGCGTGTGGGTTTGAAGCTGACATTTTCACCCTGAATGAACGGCTGCCTTGGTAGCGCCTGACCCCACTGCCCCTCAAGACCCAGGGGACTGTAAATGAACTCGAAGCCCTCCAGCTGTCCTAGGAAGAACTCACCCCTAACCGGCCCCAGCCAGCCGAGAAAGCTTGGCAATTTTAGCGGTGTCGTGCGATTAATCCGAAACATGGTAATGGGCGGGGCGTTGTTGCTGAGATCTAGTGAGCCGCCGTCTTCAGTCCCCCACCAAATGCTTTGCTTCCCGAAGCTAACCTCAAAGTTTGAAAGCATCAGCCCAACGTAGGCGTCGAGCAGCTCAACCTGAGCGACTGAGGGCTGGGGAGTGCCCGGCTGCAGCGGTAGCTGCGGGCCGTCCTGTCTCGAATCCGCCTGCCCTTGGATGGCTTCGCGTGCTGCCAAAGGAAGCGCCGGAATGCCCGGGGCGCTTTGCTCCTCCCCACGCACGTAGACGACCCAAGGACCCGCCGTGGCATAGGCGGAAAATCCATTTATGGTGTTCCAACCCTCGCTGTAAGGGCGACCGAAATCATCGAATTGCGTCAGTGCGAAATTGTACCCGTCCGTGAGCGGCCTTCCGGAGATGTACTCCGTTCTCGAATACAAAGACTCCAAACGGAACGTCCCGCCGTCACTCCCGTCCCCCTTTGCCTGAGCCTCCGGACGAAATTCACGCTCTAGGGCTTCCACTAACGGTCCCGCTTCCGGGTCGTCTGCCCCAGTTCCGCCCAGTTTGTCTTCGGCTTCAGCCAGCTGTCGCATACACTCGCGACGGGTCCACGGACGCATTCCTGCAAACCCACTATCGATCCAGCCGAGGGCGGCCAAGCGCTCCAAGGCCGGATACACCCAGCTATCCAGCGGCACGTAAGGAGTACCCAGATTTTGCGGACCGCTAGACTCCCAGTCTTTGGCAAGCGCGCTTAACGACCTCCACGCCCCGCCGCCCAGCGTCGGGTCGTAGTGTCGACTGTATACGTCCTGCCCAATCATTTGACCCATCATGCTGCCCGCGAACACGTCGGACGGGAAGTGTTGCCGCGACCGGATGCGTGAATAACTCACGAAGGATGCGAGACCATAGGCTAGGATTTTTGGTACCGGCCCCGGATATTCGTGCGCGATCACCCCTGCCACCGCCCACGCTGCCGCGGCGTGCTCCGATGGAAACGACGTGCCACCACTAAAAAAGGGGCCACTACCGTCACCTTGATAGGGCCGCTCTCGCCCCAGCGAATACTTCAACACCTCAACCGCAACGAGACTGTTTATCGCCGCCTCGCCCGCCAGAAACCCTGTCTCTCGCCAGTGCTCGCGATGCGAAGGATAGCTCAAGAGCCACATTGCAGCCGCACTACCCGCCAGCGCCGCGACGCCGCCGTCCGAGAACGTTTTGTAATGGCTAATAGTTGTCGGATTGTTCGATAGGTGAGTACTGATGTCGCGGTCGGTAGCGAAAAGGCCGGCGGCAAAGCCGCTCATGGGTACCAGCCAGTCTGCATCGACAAAACGTAGCTGCACCGGACTCGTCCAAATTTGTTTCTGATCTCCCAAAAAGTCCTTTCCTAAATCTTTCAAGCCGTAGTCTGAAGCTGGTGCCGCGTTTTGATCCGAGTTGTTCTGATCCTCTGGTGTTTTCTTTTTGTCTTTCTGCTCCTCCTGCTTCTCCTTCTCGCTTTGCGCCGGCCCGGTTCCGCTTTGCGCTTCTGGTTCTTGCCGCTTGGGCGCACCCATCGTGCTCCTGGAAATACCTAGGCTAACCACGGCCCATATGCATCCTAGTGCCACCACTCGGGCCCAAACTGTCAGCCCTCGCGTCACGGGTGAATATACGCAATCGCCAGCGCGGCGGAAGAAGCCAATTGTCCTGCTTGGAAAAGGTTCTGCCAGTTACGAGTTCCGATGCGCGGGGCAACTTCGGGCACCACGATCGAATCTCCCGGCCTAAGCGCAGCGCTCAATGGATCACCTGACCACCAACTCGAATCATTATTCTTAGCCGACAGCACCGAACCATCTGCGCGAATAACAAAGACTGCTTTCTTGTTAGCGAGTTGCGTCGTTCCTCCGGCTTGGCTCAGGTACCATCGAGCGCTTCGTCCTGGCCTGTAGCCGACCGCCGTGGGATTGAATACCTGCCCGTTAACCATCACGTAGTCTGCTTTTTTCGGGATCAGCAGTACGTCCCCGTCGCGAACAAGTACGTCGGCTGAGGTGTTTCTCCAAGCTCTTATATCGGACGGAATCCGAACCACGACTCTCCCAATCGGAGGGTTCGCCTGAAGCTGTTGCAGCGTTGTCTCCGTCTCCGCAATCGCCGTCAGCTTGGCGTTCTTCTGATCGGCGTCCGTCTCGGGCAGCTGCTTGAGATTGATCTCTTCCTGCCTCAAGCGCCGGACCATCTCCAATCGCGCATTCATCTCCGCTTCTCGCACTTCGCGCCGCATCAACACCGAGCCATACGGATACGCCAGTGGGCCGAACCCCCCTGCGCGTTCCAGCACGGAGCTCAGCTTTTCTCCCGGGCGAATTCCGTAGGCTCCCGGATGGTTCACTTCACCTTTCACGCTGATGGAAGCGCCGATATCATTCCAGTTGGGAAGCTGGCGTATCGTTAACACATCACCATTTCCGAGCGGCACGTTTGACGCTGCATCTCCTGCCAGTGCATCGGAAATCATAACGGTGTGACGTTCCCCGGTAAGCTCGCCTTGGTTCCCCCACTTGTAGTGTATGAGGTCGGCCGATTGCATGTCCGCACTCGGCTTTAAGCCACCCCCGACATGAATTAAATCCGCTACGGTCATATTTGTCGTTAAGGGATACCGCCCCGGCTTGCCGACATCGCCCTGCACGTACACGCTAGCGGGTTGAATCGCGTCCGGGCTGCGGTGAACCAATAAACGGTCTCGAGGCTGCAACCAAATGTTTGCCGTGGGATCGCCCTCTAGCGCCCGATTCAAGCTGACGCTGAAAATCTTCATCTTGCCATCGGGTAAATACCGGAATACCTGCGCATCGTCTACCTGCGCGTCTGGGGCGATCCCGCCCGCCAGGTGCACGGCATCGCTCAAGTGAATTTGCCCCGCCGTACGGTACGTTCCCGGCCCACGAACATCGCCCCACACCGACACCGTCGGCGGGTTTTCGAAATCGA
>Ga0182018_10003910_pt1 | contig 12959 bp, 15 predicted proteins | sample 812P2MmetaG_FD_120490 | JGI IMG/M metagenome (GOLD analysis project Ga0182018, IMG submission 120490) | Permafrost microbial communities from Stordalen Mire, Sweden - 812P2M metaG | ecosystem: Environmental > Terrestrial > Soil > Wetlands > Permafrost | place: Sweden: Stordalen | collected...
ATGCGGGCGGCAAGGGACGACACCCCGGTGCTGATGCTGACGGCGCGCGACGCGGTGAACGACCGGGTCCACGGCCTCGACGCCGGTGCCGACGACTACCTGGTCAAGCCGTTCGCGTTGGCCGAGCTGCTGGCCCGCCTGCGGGCGCTGCTGCGGCGGCGAACCGGCGAGGAGGGCGACGTGCTCCGCTTCGGCGACATCGAGCTCGACCTCGGCACCCGCGAGGCGCGGCGTGCCAAGCGGGCGTTCTCGCTCACCCGCATCGAGTTCGACCTCCTCGAACTGTTCCTTCGGCACCCCCGCCAGGTGCTGACGCGCGACCTGATCCTCGAACGCGTGTGGGGCTACGACTTCGACTCGGGCACCAACTCGCTGGCCGTCTACGTCGGCTACCTCCGCCGCAAGACCGAGGTCGACGACGAGAAGCGCTACATCCACACGGTCCGGGGCGTGGGATACGTATTGCGGGAGCCGTGAGCTTTCGGACCCGCATGGTGCTGGCGTCGCTCGTCGTGGGCGTCTTCGCCATCCTGGCGTCGTCGCTCGGCGCCTACCTCGCGGCCAGCCACGCGCTGATCAACTCCGCCGACGACACGCTGCAGTCGAACGCGACGCTGGTGGCCGACGCGGCCGCCGTCCACATCGTCGACATCAACCAGGAGACGGGGGGGATCAGCGGCATCCCCGGCGTGACCGCCCAGCTCTACCTCTCCAACCTCGGCATCACGCACCCGTCCCTCCCGGTGACCGCAGCCGTGAGGGCGGTCGCGGCCGGCACTGCCCACACGTTCTTCACCGACATCACCGTGAACGGCCAGGAGTACCGGGAGTACGTCGCCTTCCTCCCCTCGGTCCGGGTCAGCGTCGGGCTGTTCTCCCAGGAGGACTCCGGGGCGCTCCAGGTGGTGCAACTCCTTTCCGGGGTGAACGAGCAGCTGAGCCACCTGGGCCTCGCGCTCTTGCTCGTGGCGATCGCCGTCCTGACCGCGGCGATCCTCCTCGGGTGGCTCGTCTCGCGCACCGCCGTCGGCCCCTTGAACGAGCTCACCGCGACCGTCGAGGACCTGGCGCGGACGACCGACCTGGCCAAGCGGCTCGAGCCGGGTGGGACCGACGAGCTCGGCCGCCTCCGACGTGCGTTCAACCGGCTTCTCGAAGCGCTCGAGACATCACGCGGGTCCCAGCAACGCCTGGTCGTCGACGCGTCACACGAACTGCGAACCCCGCTGACAAGCCTGCGAACCAATCTGGAGATCGTGCGCCGGATCGACGAGCTCTCCGAGGCCGACCGCGAGGTCCTGGTCTCCGACGTCCTCACCCAGATGCAGGAGCTGACCAATCTGGTCGGCGACCTCGCCGAGTTGGCCCGGGGAGATCACACCGAGCAGGAAGCGGGGCCGCTCCGGCTCGACCAGCTTGTCGAGGACGCCGTCGAGCTCGCCATCTCGCACGGTCGAAGCCGGGGCGTGACGTTCTCCGCGTACCTCGAGCCGACCTGGGTCACGGGACGGACCGACCGCCTCATGCGGGCCGTCGGCAACCTGCTCGACAACGCGCTCAAGTGGAGCCCCGACGGCGCCTCGGTCGAGGTGCGGTGCGTGGGGGGCGACGTCGCCGTCCGGGACCACGGACCGGGGATCGACCCAGAGGACCTGCCGCACATCTTCGAACGCTTCTACCGCGCCCGGGCCGCCCGAGCGCTGCCGGGTTCGGGCCTCGGCCTCGCCATCGTGGCCCAGGTGGCCCACGAGGACGGTGGATCGATCGGCGCCCACAACGCGCCCGATGGCGGTGCGGTCGTCACGCTTCGCATCCCGGTGGTGCCCGCGCCGGCGCAACTGCGGAGCTGACCGAGCCGTTGTCTCGCTCGCCCGAACCGAATGGGCCGTCTCGAGCCACAACCGGTGCCCACACCGGGCACGTTTCGAGCCCGTCACCGGGTGCAACGGCCCGATGGACGGGTTGCCAAGCCCGAATTGGGTAAGAGTCGAGTCGATGACCGCACCCCAACAAGCCCAACGGCACCAACGTGGCTGGCTCTGGATGTCGATCTTGGTCGTCGTCGTGGTGGCGATCGCCATCCCCCTGGCGGTGATCGGCGACCGGAACAAGACCGTCGTCTGCTTCGGTGACTCGCTCACCGCAGAGTCCGACGGGGCGATCGCCGGGTTTCTCGACTTCCAGGGGTACACCGTGCAGAACGCGGCGATCGCCGGGAGCGGGCTCCTCGACACCAACATCGACTGGCTGGGCATCGGCCACCAGATGATCGCAAAGTATGACCCGAGCGTTGTCACCGTCGAGTTCATCGGGGACTACGGCTTCGCCGGCACGCCGCCCGGTGTCCCGGCCTACTCCCCGATCTTCTACACCGACTGGGCGGCACGGGCCCAGCAGCTCGAGGACATTCTCACGTCCCGCGGGGCCAAGGTGTACTGGGTCATCGGCCCGCCCGTCGCCAACCCGACGATCCAAACGGTCATCACCAACCTCGACCGCATCTACGAGCACCTCCACGCGCCCAACACCGCGTCGGGACGGCCGCCCCTCATCGACGTGACGCCGGCCCTGACCGGGCCCCAGGGCGTCTACACCGAGTACCTGCCCGGGAAGGGCGGCGTGCCGGTCGAGGTCCGGACCCCCGACGGGACCCACTTCACGCTCTATGGGATCGCGCTGTTCGGCCGGGCGATAGCCGAAGCGATCGCCTGACGAACCATCGAACCCGGCCGGCTCAGGCGACCAGTCGCTTCCGCAGGTTCTCGAGCGCCGTGGTGGTCATGTTCGCTTGCCCCCGGAGGTACGCCTCGATGCCGCCGTACCGATCGTCCAGGATGGTGAGGGCACCGGCCATGGCCCATCGAGGGGCGCTGAGCAGACCCTGCGCCGTCGGCCGCGCGATGCCGGCCCCGACGAAGAGGTCTTCGACGGTCCGGAGCCGCTCACCGGAGTTGAACATCGCGGTCAGCTCGTAGTCGTCGAGCACGGTCTCGCGCTCGACCCCGAGCCAGCTCAACAACAGGGCCGCCGTCATCCCGGTGCGGTCCTTCCCGCCGGCACAATGGAACACGCTCGGTGGTGCGCACCCTTCGGCGAGGTCGGAGAAGACCCGCCCGAAGACAGGCCCGGCGTCGGCCAGCATCCCGCAGTAGTCCTCGAACAACCACCGCTCCCCCGCCCAGCGGTCCGTGAGGACGCGCGTGGTGGCGTCCGAGACTCTCCGGCTCGGGAGGGGCAGCGCCACGAAGGGTCTCGGTCCGGGTTCCTCGGCCCGCTCGTCATCACGGCGGAGGTCATAGATGACGCCGATGTCGAGGGCGTCGAACTCGACCAGGTCGCCCGCCGTGAGGTGGTGGAGGTTGTCGGAGCGGAACACCCGGCCCCACCGCGTCGCTCCTCCCAATTGGGTCGGGTAGCCCCCGAGATCGCGAAAGTTCCCCGGACCCGAGAAGCGGATCCGCCGTTCGGCGGCAACGATCGTGGTCCCACCATTTGTGAGCGAGACGTAGAGCCGACCCGGGGGAACGGCGCCCAGTCGTGCCGAACCGTCCGACACCGGCACCGTCATCGCGTGTATGTGCTCGCTCGGATCGGGGGTCGGGCCGGTCGCGATCGCGAGGCTCCCCTCGCCAACTGGGTCCCATCGCACGACGTTCGACCCCGCCCCGTCGGCGACGACCTCGATGCCGAACATGGTCGGTTCCATGGCGAAGCACGATAACCCGGGGGTGTTTGGCTCTCTCCAGCGGATCGGGGCGCCCGCCGCGTCTCGAGCTTTGTTAGTGGCTCGGCGTCGGGTTGCCGTAATGGTGCCAAACCTTGTTCAACTCTGACGTGAGGTAGACGGCGCGACCGCGATACAGGTGATGATGCGAGAGCGCCGTCGAACACTGGAACGAGCTGCCGGCCAGCTTCTGAGCCGTCCTGATGCGCCCGGTGGTCCGCAGCCAGTTCGAGTCGCGGCACCCATCGTCGGCCAGCTTGGCCTCTTCGGTCTCCACGTATTTGGCCGAGACGGTCTTTGGGTTATCTTCAGGGCAATCGTTCGCGTGCAATGGGTCAGTCCACCGGTTATCCACAGGGCTGAGATTCCACTGTGACGCTTTGGGGGAACATGTATCGTCGACCTCGGAACGGGGGTCGGCCTGTGCCGTTCACCTCGGAGACCGTGACCCCGTTTCCCTCTAAGCATGCCCTCGGACAGTCGGGGCCGTGATCGCGAAGATGGGTGAACGAGCACGGGCCGCCTCCCCTCCGATCGAGCGAACGATCCCTGGTCGAAACGCCCAGCGCCTCACTCGAACCTGGGTTACCCACGGACATATCGCGAGAGAAGCCGTGAGAGAGTCGCTGCCATTCACCGTGGAGCCGGCGCCACCCTCCGATCACGATGCTCAACGAATGCTTTGGGTCTACTTCGACGAACTCATCACCCGCTACCAGGGGCGACCTAGCACCGAGCAGGAGGTACGGGGGTCGATGCTGGAGGGCCCGAGTGACGATCTGGTCCATCCGACCGGAGTGCTTCTGCTCGCGCGGTTGGGAAGCAACCCGGTGGGCTGCGTTGGCCTCCGCTTCCGCCCTAACCGCGTCGGTCAGGTGACCAGGATGTTCGTCATCGCGTCAGAGCGGCGTCAGGGATTTGGGTTCAGGCTCATGGATGAACTTGAAACGGTCGCACGCAACAACGGGATCACCCGTCTTGAGCTTGACACCAGAGACGATCTGGTCGAGGCGCGCCGACTCTATGAGCACCATGGATTCGAGGAGGTCCCCGCGTTCAACTCCGCGCAGTACGCAGAGCATTGGTTCGTTAAGAATCTGGAAGGGTGATCCAGAACAAGCCCGGTGGAACATCAGACGGGCTGGGTTTACCAACGGACACATCGCCCATTTTTGGGCTTCAGGAAGTGATGGCCACCGATGACGCCACAATGGGGACAGACCGGCTCACCGTTCCGCCGAAGCTGCTCAAGGTAGGGGTAGGCGTCGCCATCCGTCTGGATCTGAAGGGCCAGAGAGGTACCAGAGAGGTAATGGAGAACTTCCGTCAGGCCCCAATCTGGCGGTGGGTGTGACAACTCCCAGAGTCACTCCGGGGTTAAAATCTCACCGGTGTAAGTTATGGGAGAAGGGACTTCCCCATTAAAACCGCAGTAAGATGACCCTTAATATCTAGGGGTCACTTGTTAGGGGTTGTGCTGATAGTCTTTACATCGTGGACATAGACACTCTGAGCCGTAGCCCGATCGGGCGGCTAGTACGAATTCAAGGAAACGACGCTCGAACCGGGGACTACGACCACTTCGCGTTCCTTCCTGACGACCTTGGCGATCATGTGGACCTAGAAACGTCTACGTGGACTGCGGTGTCTCGTGCCATGGAGGGGATGGGCCGGTTGCGACAGGCGTGCGGGCAGCTACCGAATCCACGACTACTCATCGCCCCGGCGCTCGTTCAAGAGGCGCTGACTACCTCAGCATTGGAAGGTACTTATGGCGAACTTTCCGATGTCTTAGAGGCACGGCTCCCTCAAAGGGTCACAGCTTCAGCGGAGGTCCGAGAGATCCGGGCGTACGAAGCCATGGCCAATAAGGCTTTCGACTGGATGGACGATCGGCCAATCACCCTGGGCGTACTGAGTGATCTCCAGGGAGCACTGGCCGAGAGATCTCGCAAACCGCCTCGCGACCCCGGGCGCGTCCGGGAACATCAGGTCTTCATTGGTCCCGAGGGTTCCACTGTCTATGACTCTCGGTTCGTGCCCCCGCCTCCTGGGATGCAACTTCGGGGCGGACTCCAAGCGTGGCAAGACTGGGTAAATGCGGTCCACGACCTGCCGATTGTGGTGACTTGCGCACTTGCGCACTACCAGTTTGAGTCGCTTCACCCATTTGGCGACGGCAATGGCCGTATCGGCCGATTGGTCTTCATTCTTCAACTTCTCCGTTCAGGGGCACTGCCGGAACCGGCGTTGACGATCTCGCCTTGGCTTCTGAAGCGGCGAACGGAATACCAGGACACTCTGCTCGCGACCAGCGCCACGGGGGACTGGAATCCGCTCGTCACCTTCTTTTCGCGCGCTATCCAAGATCAGTGCGACGCACACGTAGAGGTCGCGCAAACCCTCCTTGACTGGTTGGCCGAGTCGCGCCAGGCGCTCGCAGACCATCGTTGGACCGGCCTCATTGCCAAGATCGTTGAAGATCTCATTGACTGGCCGGTTATCACGGCAAGGTCGATCGTCGAGCACTACGAGGTAAGCGCCCCGTCGGCACACCACGCGATCGACCGTCTGGTTGAGGTCGGCATTCTGGAGGAACTCACCGGTCGCAGTTACGGACGAAGATTCGGAGCGGTACGAGTGATGGAGCTTGTGGAAAGCCTGTAGCCCTTCGCGGATCACCTAGCTTGCGCCCGCGGTCAGACTGGGTTTACCAACGGACACATCGCCGGACACGTCGCCGGTTCTTCCGGTTTTCTTAGGGTTGGTTGGCCATCCTCTTAACCGGATCCTCAATGATGAGAAACGACCGAGGAGCAGCCGCTGTCAATGAACCAGCCCATCCGCCAACGTGACGCCCAAGGACGCGAAGTACGCAGCAACCGTGTCCGCCGCACCACTCGTAAGGCGTTCGAGGTCGGAAGGGTCCGCATCGAGGAGACCGTCGGGTCAGTCTCCGCCCACATGGCCGGGCGCGCCACCCGGCCACTGATGGTCATCCCGGTGCCGGTTCAGGTAGTCCCTGCGTCGTTTGTGCGCAGCGACACGCCCAGCGGCTGCTCCGCGGTCTGGGTCGCACCACCCTCAGCGACCCTCTGACACCAGGGGTAGGGGTTCTCGCCCCTACCCCTGGTGTCGCTTCGCCCGGTCCCGGGAAGGCCGATCCCACCTGGCTGCTAGCCTGCCGCCAGGCATGGGTTCCCTCATCAAGAAGCGCCGCAAGCGCATGCGCAAGAAGAAGCACAAGAAGATGCTGAAGGCGACCCGCTGGCAGCGCCGGGCGGGTAAGTAAGAGATTCCCCCCTCAGCCGGTCATCGACCGGCTGAGTCGTCCGGACCGACGGTCCGCACCTGGATCAGCCTGGCTTCTCGTCCTTCTAGTTCGACGCGCCGCGTCCCGGCCAGGCCGAAGTCCTCGAGAAGGCCCTCGACGAACCACGTCGCGCCGCTGCCGGCCAGCCTCGGCACCCGAGCGGTCACCTCGGCGAACCGATCCCGCCACCGGCCGAGCGCGGGCTCGACCACCAGCGCGGCGGCGGTGAGGTCGTTCGAATCGGGCCCGTCGGCTCGCCGATCACCCTCCGCCAACGCGTCCCAGGCCCGATAGACGGCCGCGGTGTCCACGGCCAGGGGCGGGACCAGCAGGACGAACGACCGCGGTTCGTCGGCGAGCGGGACCACCCGGTCCCCGAGCCCGCCGACCCTGGCCCGACCGCCCCGCACACAGAACGGCACGTCAGCGCCCAACCGGGCCGCCACTTCGAGATCGTCGCACCCGGCCCACCGGAGGACCGCCGCAGCGTCCGACGACCCGCCGCCCAATCCCCCACCGACCGGGATCCGCTTCACCAGCCGGACCCCCGCCCTCCGACCGACCGCGTCGAGCGCCCGGCGGACGAGGTTCGCCGGTCCGTCGCTGACCGGCTCGTGCTCCTCCTCGAAGACGATCTCGAGGCCGTCCCCCTCGGGGTCGATCACGAGCTCGTCGACCAGATCGAGCGAGACCATCTCCGAGTCGAGCTCGTGGAACCCGTCCGCCCGGACACCGAGCACCCGCAGCGACAGGGTGAGCTTGGCGGGGGCCAGCACCCGGGCGATCCCCGCCCCGCTCACCGGCCGACCCTGGCCAGCTCTCCCCACGCCGCCACGCCGAGCTCCTCGGCTCGGGCCGATGGCGCCACACCGGCCGACGCGAAAGCGTCGGGCTCGACCGTGCCGGCGAGGCTCCGCCGGAGCATCTTGCGGCGATGGGCGAACCCGGCCCGCACGACCGCCTCGAACCGCGGGTAGGGCACCACGGCCGGGTCGATCGCGGGCTCGGGCCGACGTTGGATGCTCACGAGCACGGACTCGACCTTGGGCGTCGGGACGAACACGGTCGCCGGCACCCGGCCGACGACCGAGGCGGTGGCCCAGTAGGCGATCTTCACCGACACGGCCCCGTACGCCGCGTCACCGGGCCGGGCGACCCACCGTTCCCCCACCTCGCGCTGGACCATGACGAGCAGGCGCCCGATCGCCGGCGCCTCTTCGAGAACCCGGACCACGAGCGGGGTGGCGACGCTGTAGGGCAGGTTGGCCACCAGCGCGACGGGGCCCGGCAACCCCCTCAGCGCCGCGGACCAGTCCCAACGGAGCGCGTCGGCCTCGACCACCTCGACGTCGAGCCCGGCCACGACCTGTCTCAGGGCGGCGGCCAAACGCCGGTCGATCTCGATCGCGATCACGCGGGCACCCACTGCGGCCAATGCGAGGGTGAGCGACCCCAGCCCTGCGCCCACCTCGATCACCGTCGAGCCCGGCGGAAGTTCAGCCAGGCGCGCGATCCGCTCGACGGTATTTCCGTCGGCGACGAAGTTCTGGCCGAGGGCCTTGGAGGGTCGGATGTCGTGCTCGGCCAGCAGGCGCTGGACGTCCGAGCGCGACAGGGTCACCAGGAGATGTTGACCTGGACGACGCCCTGGCTCAACGGGGCCATTCCCTCGAACCCCGACGGGGACAGGTCCACGGCATGGGGCGGCCCGGCGGTCTCGCGGTCGTCGACCGTGCAGGTGATGCTCGCCCCGGACGCGATGTCGGTGACCGTGAGGACGGTCCCGAAGGGGAGCCAGGGGCTGGCGCACTTACCCGGGGGGGCCTCGGCGTACCACGTCGCGAGGCCGGTGGCCGAACTGGTGACCGGCGCCTGGGTGGTCGTGGTGGCCGGCGGCCGGGTGGTCGTGGAGGTGGCCGGCGGGGCCGTGGAGGTGGCCGGCGGGGCCGTGGTGGTCGTGGCCGCCGGCACCTGGAAGGCCAACTTCAGGCTCGGGCTCGGGAGGCTCCCGGTTCCCGGGCGCGCCGAAGCATCCGCAGCAGTCCGACCACCGCCTGCGCCTCCGGGAGCGGCGCTAGTCAGCGTCGCCCCAGTGCCCAGCAACAAGAGAGGAACCAACAACAAACCGCCGCTCAGAAGTGATCCGACGAGCAGGCGCCTCCCCCCGGTGCTTTGTGTCCTCAGACCTCCGCCCTTCTCCGGGGACATGACACCCGTGCCGACCAGGGGACCGGCGCAGGACTGGTGGGATACTAGGAACGGGCGACCCCGTCCGCAAATGCGAATTTCTCCAGTTCAGAGCGGTGTCGAAACGGCTCAGATGGCCGAGACGGCGAACGCCCGCGAGGCGGCCTCGGACGACGAGGCGGCAACGATCGAGGGGTCGACCCCCCTCAGCTGAGCCACCACCGCGCCGACCAGCGGCACAAAGCCGGGCTCGTTGCGCTTGCCCCGATGGGGCACGGGCGCGAGGAACGGGCTGTCGGTCTCGACGAGCAACCGGTCCAGCGGGCAGAGCGCCGCCGCCTCGCGGACATCGCCGGCGTTCTTGAACGACACGATGCCGCTGAACGAGAGGAACATGCCCGCGTCGAGGCAGCGCCGGGCCTCGACGGGGCCCCCGGTGAAGCAGTGCAGGATCGTGCGATCCGGGACGCCGGCCGCGCCCAGCACCTCGAACAGGTCGTCCCACGCGTCGCGCGCATGGATGACCAGGGCGAGGTCGTGGCGTTGGGCGAGGGCGATCTGAGCCGCGAACGCGTCGCGCTGCGCGTCGCGCGGCGAGTGCTCATAGAAGTAGTCGAGCCCGCACTCCCCGACCGCCACCGGGGGGTGCTCGGTCTCCATGGCCCGGTCGAGGACCGCCGTGACCTCGTCGAGTCCCCGCGAGGCCTCGTGGGGATGCAACCCGACGGCGGCCCAGACACGCGGCCCGTCGGCGGGTGCCGACGCCGCCAACTCCAACGCCTGGGTCGACGTTTCCGCGTCGGTCCCGATGCAGACCACGTCGGTGACCCCGCTCTGCGCGGCCCGGGCCAGCACCTCGGTGTCGGGCTCGTAGCGCTCCTGCGCGTGGCAGTGCGAGTCGAACCAGGTCACCGATGCGTCGACCGACACCGCTCAGTCCTTCCGTCGCGGGAACATCGGGGCACCCTTGGTCACCGGGAGACCGCCGGGGTACCCGCCCCAGGCGGCATCCCCCGGCAGGCGACACTCGTCTGGTGAACCGGCAAGCCCGATGCGACCCCAGATCTCGCGGGCCGTCTCGGGCATCGCCGGGCTGACCAGCAGGGTCACGATCCGGAGCGCCTCGAGCGCGCTGCCGAGCACTGCGTCGACCTCGGGTCCCGGCTCGCTCTTCCACGGCTCCGTCGCCTCGAGCAGGGCGTTGGCCGCTCCGATGAGGGCCCAGGTGGCGGCCATCGCGTCGTGGGGGGCGAACCGCGCCCACGCTTCCGTGGCCTGGCCGACCGCCGCCGCCGCCGCCGCCGCCAATGGGCTGTCGACGGCCGGGGCCGGGCCGACCCCGCCGCACTTCGACCCGACGACGGTCGCCAACCTCGCGACGAGGTTGCCCAGGTTGTTGGCCAGATCGGCGTTGTATCGGGCCACGATCCCGTCGTGGGAGAAGTCGTTGTCCGTTCCGAGCGGCGAGCGCAAGAGGTGGTACCGGATCGGGTCGACGCCGAAGTCGTCGGTCAAGACGGCCGGGGCGACGTCGGTGATGTCGACCTCGTCGGCCGAGCGAGCCAGCCGCTGGAGCATCGTCTTCGACAACTTCTCCCCGCCGAACAGGAGGTACCCGTGCACGAAGACGTGGGCTGGCGGATCGACGCCCGCCGCCATGCACATGGCCGGCCACCAGACCGTGTGGAACCGGAGGATGTCCTTCGCGATCAGGTGGTGCACCACCGGCCACCACTCGGCACACCGCTCCTCGTCGACGCCGTATCCGACCGCCGTTATGTAGTTGATGAGCGCGTCGTACCAGACGTAGAAGACGTGGCCTTCGTCCCAGGGGACCGGGACCCCCCAGCGGAGCGAGGTGCGGGTGATCGAGATGGGCCGCAGGCCGCCCTTGATGATCCCGAGCGCCTCGTTGCGCTTGGTCGGTGGTTGCACGGCATCGGGGTTGGCCTCGTACCACTCCAAGAGCCGGTCCTCGAACTCGTCGAGCTGGAAGAAGTAGTTCTCCTCCTCCATGTGGGTGACCGGCGTGCCGTGTATGGGGCAGTTGCCGCCGACCAGCTGCTCCTCGGTGTAGTAGTCCTCGCACCGCACGCAGTAGAGGCCCTCGTAGATGCCCTTCTCGATGAACCCGTTCTCGTAGACCCGCCCCAAGAAGGCCTGGACCGCCGCGTGGTGGCGGGGCTCGGTGGTGCGGATGTAGTCGTCGTAGGAGATGTCGAGGCCCCGCCAGGCCTCGACGAAGCGGGCCGAGGTCTCGTCGGCCCACGACTTCGGGTCCATGCCGTGTTCCTCGGCCGACTCGGCGACCTTGGCGCCGTGTTCGTCGGTGCCGGTCAGGAAGAACACGTCGTCGCCGACCAGGCGGTGCCAACGGGCGATCGCGTCGGCATTGACCGTCGTGTAGGCGTGCCCGAGGTGTGGCGCGTCATTGACGTAATAGATAGGCGTGGTCAGGAAGAAGCGGCCCACCGACGTAGGTTACCGGCGCCCCGATCGGGCTCCGCTGGTCGGCCGACGGGTTGCCGCTCGGCGGCCGCCATCCACCCGGCCCGGTGGCGGGACTTGGGCTCGGCCAGCCGTTGGCCGACGGGCGCCCACGTCCGGGTGCCCGGGGTCAGCGTTTCGCCGTGCGGGTCGGCGACCTGGCCGCGACGATCGGCGAGCCGCGAAAGGCCGGCGTGGTCGTGAGCGACGAGGGGCTCGGCGGCACCGGCGCCAGGCCTGCACGCACGACCCGGCGGGCAACCTGGTCAAGCTGCACCAGGCGGCCGGGCGATCCCCGGCGGGCGCGAACACCACCCCAGGTCCGCGGACGAGGATGCTCTCAGTGGTCGGCGATTGTCGACAGTGGCTGGCCTGGGTCAGCGTTGGCGGTGGTTGGTTCGTAGAAATAGCGCGCCGGGGTCTGGCCCAGTTCAGCGCGGAACATTGCGCTGAAGGCGCTGGGCGTTGAGTAGCCGACCCGGTGGGCCACATCGGTGACCGCGTAGCCGGCGCCGAGGAATCGGAGCGCCTGGAGCAGGCGGAGTTGGCGACGCCACCGTGCGATGGGCATTCCAGTGTCGGCAAGGAACAACCGTTCGAGAGTGCGGCGGCTCGCACCGACGGTTGTGGCGAGCTCGGCGACGCTGGCTGCAGGGGACTCGGCAAGCCGGCTGGCGAGAGCTCGGGCTCGGGGATCCCGAGGCTGCGGGAGTTGGAATGGCGCTTGGCGAATCTCGTCGAGCTGGTCGAGGATGCAGTCGACAAGGTGGCTGTCGCGCGCGTCGCGTCGATCGAGCGGGCCGCTATGGATAGCTTCGACGACGAGCTCGCGCAGCAGTGGCGAGACGTTTACCACCTTCAGCTCGGCGGGCATGGCGTGCAGTTGGGTCTGGAAGTAGAGGGATCGGATGGCGACCCGGCCGTGCATCTGGATCCGGATGCTTTGGCCGTCGGGAACCCAGAGCGCTCGATTCGGGGGGACAACCCAGATACCGATCTGGGTCTCCACGCTCATCACTCCCGAGATGGCGTGTATCAGCTGGTCCCAGTGAGGCGGAGAGAACGGGGCGATCGTGCTGCCGACTGGATGGGTCACAGCGTTGCCTCGCACCTCGAGGGTGTCGACCGGTTGTCGCATTCTCAATATCTTCTGTCAGAATACGGAAGGCACGCCACCGTCTTCATCCGCCACGATTGCGGTCATGGGATCGAACCTTCAGCATTTCTCCATCAACGCGGACGATGTCG
>Ga0182018_10003911_pt1 | contig 12957 bp, 9 predicted proteins | sample 812P2MmetaG_FD_120490 | JGI IMG/M metagenome (GOLD analysis project Ga0182018, IMG submission 120490) | Permafrost microbial communities from Stordalen Mire, Sweden - 812P2M metaG | ecosystem: Environmental > Terrestrial > Soil > Wetlands > Permafrost | place: Sweden: Stordalen | collected...
GCGGGCGTGGGGGATTCCGGGGGCGAGGTTGACGTTGCTGGTTGGGGTGGGGGTGTTGATGGCTTGGACGAGGCGGGGGCGGGGGGGGTCTGGGGCGGTGGAGCGGTAGGGCATCCCTCAGGGGCTAAAGCCCACACCAATTACGCGGATCTATTGCCAGGGATGAATCCCTGGCCTACCGCACTCACCGAATGCAGGAGATCGAAGATGATGTTGCAGAAGCAGGTTGCGGTTATTGTGATGAGCATGGTTGCGGTTTCTGAAGCGGGGTTTGGCGCGGATCTGTCGCCGGCAAAGTGGAAGGCGGAGGAGAAGGTGAGGGCTGAGCAGGCGCAACAGATGCCGTGGCCGATGCAGGCGCGGGTGGTTGAAGGGCAGCAGGGGTTGGTGACGGCAACCATGTCGCCGATTGCGGTGCAGGCAGGAGTGGAGGTGTTGAGGCAGGGCGGGACTGCGGCCGATGCCGCGGCGACCGTGGCACTGACGCAGATTGCTACTGCGCTTGGTTCTTACGTTTCGTATGCGGGAATCATGGAACTGGTCTACTACGATGCCAAGTCGGGCAAGGTGACGACGATGGATGCGGGATGGAATTCGTATCTGGGCGAGACCGATCCGAAGAGCATTCCGGTGACGGACCTGGGAGCGCTGAGCTTTGGCAAGAAGGCGACCGAGGGAGCTGAGGGACGCATGACGCTGGTGCCGGGGTTTATGGCGGGGATCGAGCAGATGCACAAGCGGTATGGGCGGCTGAAGTTTGGCGAGCTGTTTGATCCGGCGATCTGGTACGCGGAGAACGGCGTGAAGATTTCGCCGCTGCTAGGGACCTACTTCAAGATGCAGGAGAAGTATCTGTCGCGGACGGACGAGGGGAAGGCGTTCATGCATCAGGCGGGCAGCGATTTGCCCAAGGCGGGAGACCGGTTTGTGCAGGCCGGCCTGGCAAAGACGCTGCGTGCGGTGGCGGCTGAGGGAGCGGGATACATGTACACGGGAGCGTGGGGTCAGCACTTTGTGGATGCCGTCGATCGCGCGGGCGGCAAAGCGACGATCGAGGACATGAAGCTCTACGAGCCGACATGGGAGGAGCCGCTGAGTACGACCTTCATGGGGCGGACGATCTATGTTCCGGGGCAGAGCAGCGAGGGGAGCTACCCGGTGTTGGAGGCGCTCAACCTGGCGGAGGAATTGAAGCTGGATGGGATGGGCCCGTACAACAAGGATGCAAAGGCGTTCCGCGCGCTGACGGGGCTGCTGCGAAAAGCGGAAGCCGACAGCTACACCGACCAATACATGCGGCAACAAGGGATGAAGTCGTCGCGCGAGGAGCAGATCACCAAGGCGTATGCGAAGACCGCGGCGGCTATGCTGACGGCGAAGGAACCGCCTCCGCAAGAGGGGACGCCGCACCATTCGGATGCGGTTGTCGTGGTGGATAAGTGGGGCAATATTGCTGCGCTCACGCACACGATCAATACTGTGCTGTGGGGAACGACGGGAATTGTGGTGGATGGGGTTCCGATTCCAGATGCAGCGGGATTTCAGCAAGCGCGGCTGGCGGGAATCAAGCCGGGAGACCGAGTGCCAAACGAATTGACGCCCGTGATTGCGCTGGATGGGACGAAGCCTGTGCTGGCGATGGCGAGCATAGGCGCGTCGTTGTTGCCCGAGACGGTGCGGCTGTTGGTGGGCACGCTCGCCAACAAGCTGGACCCGATGACGGCGATGACAGCGCCTCCGTTGCTGGTGCCTTCGGGGCCGATGAACGAGGGCGAGACGTTTATGACCAGGCCGGAATTAATTCCGGCGGGCGCGTACGAAGCGGGGTTTCTGGCGCGGCTGAAGGAGCTTGGCGTGGGGGTGGAACAGAAGTCGAGGCAGGAGACGCTGGCGATTAAGGGGACTGTCGTGATGGGAACCATTGATGCGAAGAGCGGGGCGATGCGCGCAGTGGAAACGCCAGGGGTTTATGGGTTTGCTGAGGCGTATTGAGGTTTGCGTTGGGCGGGTTGAGATCGCCGTTTCCCAGGTCCCCAAATGCGAGGGACCTGGGGCACCCGAAGTTTTTGGTTTGGGTTGAGAGGAAACCCGGTGGATCAGGGGCGAGGCGAATTGGTCGGGGATGGGTTGACGTCGCGAGCCGCATCGATGGTGACGGGGAGGTTGCGCGTTTTGCGGTAGACGTTGGCGACGGCCAGGCTCCAGAAGGGGACGAGGTCGACGCCCGGCACGAGCTTGCCGAGAAACGACGGCAAGAATTCCCAGTGCATGCCGAGGAGATAGACCATTGCTCCACCGACTACAGCATCGAGCACGTCGTCGGATGGCGCAGCCGCTCCCTCAATGAACAAGGGAAAGACGAGAAGCTGGAGGGCGTCGGCAACAATCGCTAAACCTAAAGCGATTCTGAAACGTAAGCGCCGGGACATTGGGAACGGGTCGCGCATCGGAAAGCCCTCGCGGTGTTGTTCGACTGATCCGGCTTACAAGCGCTTGATCGTCTCCCGCCCACTCGCGGTGAAGTTGCGAATGGATGGGGCACGGTGCATCAGCGTTCCGGGCCCGGTCAAAAAACCAGACACAGCCATTCTATGCGCTGTTGTGGTGCGAAGGCATGGCCCGGATCGCTCATTGTTCGGGACAGCTTGGGCTCTGGACATCTTTGGAGGCGCTGTGGTCCTCTGAAGACTCGATGAGCGCGAATCTTCCTCTTCAATTGAATCCCATCAATTCGCCCCGGCAGGTGCTGTTCGCGAGCATGGTGGGGACGACGATTGAGTTTTTTGACTTCTACATCTACGCAACGGCCGCGGTATTGGTGTTTCCCAGGCTGTTTTTTCCGAAGGGCGACCCGGGGGCGGCGACGCTGGCTTCGCTGGCGACGTTTGCGATTGCGTTTGTGGCCCGGCCTATCGGGTCGGGACTCTTCGGCCACTTTGGCGACCGGATCGGGCGCAAGACAACGCTGGTGGTGGCGCTGGCGACGATGGGCGTGTCGACGGTTTCGATTGGGCTGCTGCCGACGTACGCGACGATCGGCTTTGCAGCGCCGCTGTTGCTGGCGCTCTGCCGATTTGGGCAAGGGATTGGGCTAGGCGGGGAGTGGGGCGGCGCAGTGCTGCTGGCTGTTGAGAATGCGCCGGGGCATAAGCGGGCGTGGTATGGGATGTTTCCGCAACTGGGCGCACCGATCGGGTTCTTTCTTTCGGGCAGCGTGTTTTTGGTGCTTTCGCATTTGCTTTCGGATGCGCAGTTCTTTGCGTTTGGCTGGCGGCTGCCATTCCTGGCCAGCTCAGTGCTCGTGTTTCTTGGTCTGTGGGTGCGGCTGACGATTACCGAGACACCGCGGTTCGAGGAGTCGAAGGCGCGGGGCGAGCGGGTGAGGATTCCCACGCTGACGGTGCTGCGCAGCCACACGAAGATGCTGGTGGCGGGCATGCTGGTGAGCCTGGCAACTTTCACGCTCTTCTACCTGATGATCGTGTTCGCGCTGAGCTGGGGGACGACGGCGCTGGGATTCAGCAGGGAGAAGTTTCTGCTGATGCAGCTTTTTGACACGCTGTTTTTTGCGGTTATGATTCCGGTGAGCGCGATCTTGGCCGAGCGCGGGCGACGCAACGCGATGCTGGGGATTACGGGGGCGATTTTTCTCTTCGGGCTGATTCTTGCGCCAATGTTCGAGGCTGGAACGGGCGGGGCTCTGGGCATGATGGCGCTGGGATTGGCGCTGATGGGGATGACGTATGGGCCGCTGGGGACGGTGGTTTCAGAGCTGTTCCCGACGTCGGTGCGGTATACGGGGAGCTCGCTGGCGTTTAACTTTGCAGGGATTCTGGGGGCGAGCCTTGCGCCTTACATTGCGACGTGGCTGGCGAGGAATTATGGGTTGCAGTGGGTGGGGTACTACCTGTGCGCGGTGTGTGTACTGACGATTGTGGGGCTGCTGATGATCAAGGAGACGAGCGGGGAGGAGCTGAGGTGAGGGGTATCTTCGTATCCCACCCTTGGCACAGAAACGGAGACGTGCCAAGGGTGGGGCACCCGACTACCTGCGGAGGGCGCTTGCAATGCGGCAGCAGGAACTGTGTTCAGCGGAGTTTTGGAAGGGATCTTCGGGATGGTGGGCGATATACCCTAAGGTCAGACGATGAGTTCCCTTCCCCCAAAGAAAACCAGCCGCGGCATGGAGGCTTTTGCTTCGCGGGACTTTGCGCGGTATCAGTTGGCGCGCGTGGCCGTGATCATGGGCGCTGAGGCACAGAGCGTCGCGGTGGCGTGGCAGGTCTATTCGATTACGCACAGGGCGATCGACCTGGGATATACGGGGCTGGCGCTGTTTTTGCCGGGGTTGCTGTTTTTGCTGCCGGGGGGGCATGCGGCGGACCGCTTCGACAGGCGGCAGGTGATTTTGGTTTGCTACTCGATGCAGGTGCTGTGCACGCTGGCGCTGCTGGGTCTGACATTTGCCGCGCCGCATGCGGTGTTGCCGATCTATGGCGTGCTCTTTGTGATGGGGACGGCACGGGCGTTCAGCGGGCCGGCGAGTTCGGCGCTGGTGCCGCACCTGGTGCCTGAAGAGCATTTTGTGAACGCGGTGACATGGGGCGGAGCGACATGGCAGTTCTCAAACATTACCGGGCCGGCACTGGGAGGGCTGCTGTTCACGCTGCCTCTGGGGGGCGCGCTGGCGGCGTGGGGGCTGCAGGGAGCGGGGATTGTGTATGTATTCGCGCTGGGAACGCTGGTGTGGTTTCTGGTGCTGATGCTGAGCCTGCACGTAAGGCCCGGACGGATGGAGCATAAGGCTGCGTCGATCAAGGTGGTGATGGCGGGGTTTCACTACATGATGCGGACTTCGCTGCTGCTGGGGGCGAGCTCGCTGGACCTGTTTGCAGTGCTGCTGGGCGGGTCGGTGGCGCTGATGCCGATCTTTGCGCACGAGGTGCTGCACCAAGGGCCGCGGGGGTTGGGGCTGCTGCGGGCTGCGCCGGCGACTGGGTCGGTGGTGATGTCGCTTTTTCTGGCGAGGTTTCCATTCAAGCGGCGGGCGGGGCTGCGGTTGTTTGTGTGCGTGGCGATCTTTGGGGTGGGGACGATTGTGTTTGGGCTGTCGCACAACCTGTGGCTGAGCATGGGGGCGCTGGCGATTGCGGGCGCGGCAGACACAGTGAGCGTAGTGATTCGTGGAACGCTGCTGCAGCTGGGCACGCCGCCGGAGATGCGCGGGCGGGTGAGCGCGGTGAATGCGCTGTTCATCGGGGGATCGAACGAGCTGGGTGAGTTTGAGAGCGGGTTGACCGCGCAGTGGTGGGGCGCAGTGCGGGCGACCGTGGTGGGTGGAGTGGGCACGCTGGCGGTTGCGGGGATCTGGGCGGCGGCGTTTCCGCGGCTGCGCCGGGCGGACGAGCTGACGGTGGAGGGGCTGAGAAACAGTGAACAGGGGACAGTGAACAGTCGTTAGACGCTACTTTGCGTCGCCGACGATGACGGTTTCGCCGGGGGGCGTGGCGGCGGTCTTTACGTTGATGACGTGATACTGCGCGGGGGTGGTGCCGACATTGCGCAGGCCATGGACCTCATTGGACCCGTTGAAGATGATGGAGCCGGGACCGACGCGCTTCCACGTTCCGTTGTTGAAGGCTTCGACGGTGCCCTGGTCGATGAGGACCAGCTCTTCATTGGGATGGCGATGGGGCGGATGGGGCATCTGGCCGGGATTGAGTGTGGTGACGTGAATCTCGAGGTTCTCGAGCGTAGCTGTGGGGGACGAGACGACCGAGCGGACTGAGCCGACTTTGGTGGGCTTATCAGTGAAGGTGTTCCAGTCGAAGACGGTCGAGTGCATGACCTGGGCGTCAGCGCGGACTACGGTTGGGCCGAAGGCAAGGCTAACGGCAAGGGCGGTTGCGATGGCAGCGAGGAGTGCTCCAGCGAGCGCGAACTGGAGATCTCTGCGGGTAATCCGTGTGCGAAGTGCGGGGCGGAGGATCATGGTGAGGCCCTTTCCGGGGAGCGGCGTTTGATTGGCTGTGGAGGCAGGATGCGGGGCAGACCAGATCGATGCTCGGAGTGCACCATTTAAGCTTCGGTGACCGTTATAGAGGATGAGATCGAGGCTGGCAAGCGCGAGCACGGCCCCGATCCGTGGAAATGGCATCGTACGAGGCAGATCGCGGGCCGGCAGACGGTAGAATCCGAGAGAAACTTGAAGGGCTCGGGCGTGTTTGCTGGCAATGCGGGCGGGCGTCGGTTTGGACCGTCGTGGTCAAGGCAAGATTGGATTGGGGCGATTGGGAGGGAAGCGTGAAGACCTGGCAGGGATTTCTTGTGATAACGGGAGTGTCACTCGCCGTTGCCGGTGGCTACCTGGCGTGGGTGTTTCATGAGCGGGCGAACCCTGGGGTGGTTGGGCGGCCGAAGCCGGATGCGGCCGACGCGCTGAGCAAGGATGACCTGGTGGTGATGAAAGAGTACTTCCCACAGCACTTTGACGACCTGAAGCGGCTTGAGGGCGCGACGGTTTGGATGAAAAACGGGTACTCGATGGCGTACTACCCCTTTGCGGGCGGGAAGGTGGAGTTCGCAAAGAAGGTGGGGTTGGTGCCGCCGCTCGAGCGGCTTGAAATCAAGAAGATTGTGAAGGCGGTAGCTCCCGCGTTGGCGAACGACGGCATAGAGCCGGGCGGGATGCAGGCTTTTGCGGTGTTTACGCTCACCGGGGGCAAGGAGATGTTTGCCACGCCGATTGGCGTGATGCCGGGCGGTGAGGAGGGTTACTACACGGACATGCTGTTTTTCTATGATGATCCGCACACCATCTACGACTACTGGCCGAAGGATGTGTGGACGGCGATTGACGCGCACCAGGTGAAGCCGGGAATGAGCGAACTGGAGACGCGGCTTGCGATTGGACAAAAGGTGCATGTGGATGGAAGCCGCGAAGGCGACCGGACCGTGAGGTATGACGTGAACGGGAAGAAGTGGGATGTGACTTACGTGAAGAACCGGGCGACGGAGATCAAAGCTTCGGAGAACAAGGCCGAGTGATGGCGGACATCAAGAGCGAGTGATGGGGTATGGGCTGTGGGGGTTATTTGTCGCGGGAGTTGAACTGGCGGCGGAGAGAAAAGCCGCCCAAGGGAAATCGGGTGGCTACCCGCCGGCGCCACCGGAAAAATGTTGCTTAAACTCGCGACCGACCGAAGAGGAGGATCGAATTAAAGAGTATAAAGAGCAATATCCTTGAGTTAGCAATGACCGGGGGCCACGAGTATTCGAGAGAAGAGGCGATATGAAGAACATGTTAGCGATTGTCTTGACGTTGTTCATGGGCGCGACCTTGGGATTGAAGCCGGCGTCCTCGCAACTCCCGGGTTCAATTACGGTCCATGTCGAGATGCAGGCCGTCATTCTCTCCGATAACGATGGTAGCAATCCCCCCGGCGTATTGACGACGGCTCAGTTGCAGCAGTGGGTGGACAAAGCGAATCAGACGTACGCGGCCTCGAACGCGCGCTGGGTCATTGACTTCTACCCGCTCCTCGATATCGCTTATGTGAAAAACTCCTGCCTCAATCGGCTGAATCACAATCAGAACCAAGCCGCTTCGGCTTTGGCGGCGATGTATCCGGGGAGAATGGTGGTCTTCTTCCAGGGCTACAGCAGCCCTGCAACCGGCTCCGCATGTTCGGGCTTCAACGGACCGAACGGCAACGGGTACACGGTTTATAACCCTTATGTTCCTCTAGGGTCCAGTAACTGCCAAGACATCAATGGTCCCGGCTGCAGTGCGAGTTACGCTGTTATGCCGTCGGTGTACTGTGCCACGAAAGTAGGGATTGACTTTGCGAACAGCAAGAACCCTGGCCCCAGTGTTCCCACTTCAGGCAACGACACGTCGGGGTGCCCCATCGTTGTCGAACCGCCGGGCACCGGGCTGATTTTTATTCAGAACTACAATCAGCTCGTCCACGAATTGGGGCATTACTTCGGGTTGCCGCATACGTTCCCCGGCCCGAGCGACGTGCTAAGCAAGCCGGTAGATTTGCAGAGCTGGTACGACGGCAACCCTCGGGCCGGCACCACTCGTTCGCTTGAGGTTTTCGACGGCGATGCACCCATAGGTCCCAGGGTGAACGGCGGATATACAGGCTGGGAATTCACCATCAGTGACACGGTGCCTGAAGCTGGTGCACAGCTTTATGTTGGGAACGGCGTCAACATGTGCAATACGCCCACTGGCAAGACGATCAGCGATGGCAGCGGCGCGACCGTTATATTCAATGGCGATAGCTATACGCTCCATGGCAAGGATGAGAACAACCAGCCCTTGTCTCTCACCTTCTGGCCCGCAAAAGGCAATGTGATGAGTTACTTTTCCTGTAAGAACCCCATGCTGCTTACTCACGATCAGGTCAATACCATGTGGAACGTCATCCTCAACGACCCCAATCGCAAATATCTTCTTTGCTACGACCCCAACGACGCAGCCTTCAAATCGCATATCACTTGTCCATAACATTTCTGACGGATTTAAGGTCGAAGTGGCGGGGCAGTCTTGAGTCGAATGAGTGAGAGGCACCCCCATCTTTGCGTGGAGATGAGGATGGGCGGGGTCGATACCTAAATATCTCCGCAGCTGCTAAAGAGTCGCCGCTGCGGTCGGCTTCCCAAATTCGATCCCGATTGCTCTCGGGCATGGCAGACCTCAAGCTTCGATATCCATATGCCTTCCAGGCGTTGATAATTTACAACCAGTTGTCTCCAGAGCTTTTCGGACCGTGCCGGTTGGGGCCCGTGTACTTGACGGCGCACTGAATGTTTAGGTGCCGATGACAAATCGCTTGAGGGGATGAATTGGCCGATGAGACGAAAGCCGCCCGCAAAAGAAATCGGGTGGCTGCCCGTAAGCGCCACCCGAAAAGTGTTATTGAAATTAGCGATGAACTGAAAAGAGAAGAACAAATTCAGGAGTCAAAGCAAGAGTATCGTCGGGCGAGGGTAGTGTCTTGAGTCGAAGGGGTGAGGTGGTCCTCCACCCTTGGGTGGAGACCTGTGCCGGGCGGGGGACAAACGAGGACAATGGCGGGGCCAGATCAGCGATGATTGCGTTAGTCTGATTGCATTCGCGTGCCGAGGTTGTTCTGGTTCTTGGAGCTTACTGGAGATCATTCCGAAAACGAGAACTCCGGGCCCTCAGGGGCTAAAGCCCGCAGTGATTTTGGTTCGTTTTCGGCACGACTGAAGTCGTGCCCTGACTCATGGCGAGAGATTCTCAGCTGATCGCGAGGCAGGCACTGCACGATTCTGTGGCTGATCAAAAACAAATTCGATGGAGCGTAAGGTGACCCGGAGACTCGAGCCGGGCACGATCCTGGGTTGGCTGGCGGCCGGTCTGCTGGGGGCCATCACGGTTGGAGTTTGCCCCGTGGCGGCGTGGGGGCTTGTGCCTTCAACGCCGCTGACGAATTACGGGCGGCAGGGCTGGGTGATGGAGAACGGGCTGCCGCAGAACACCGTGCAGGCGCTGCTGCAGACGAGGAGCGGATTTGTGTGGCTGGGGACGGAGGTCGGGCTGATCCGGTTTGACGGGAACAGCTTTGAGACGTTCGACAAGAACTCGACCCCGGCGCTTCCGGGCAACGATGTGAGGTGCCTGACTGAGACGCGAGCCGGGGCGCTGTGGATTGGAACCAGCGAGGGGCTGGCGCGCTGGCTGGATGGAAAGATCGTTGTGTTCACGAAGGCCAACGGGCTGCCGGCCAATGGGATTCGATCGATGGTCGAGGACAACAACGAAGAACTCTGGGTGTGGACGGATGAGGGCCTTTCGGTTCTCGCCGGGGATCGGTTTATCGGTGTGCCGGAGGGCGAAGGACAACCGCGCGGGACGGTGACTTCACTCACGGGCAGCGGGGGCGGCGTGTGGGTGGGCACCACGACGGGGGTCTACTACCGCTGGAAGGGCACATGGAACGGGCCGATGCTGGCCGGGTCGTTTCCAAACGAAGGGGTAGAACACCTGGCGGTTCGGCCGGGCGGCGCTCTCGCGGTTGCAAACAAGAATGCGGTGGTTTTCGAGCACGGGAATGGGGTGCTGGAGCGGCTGACGGCGGGCAGGGACTTGCCAGGCAGCCGGATCCAGGTCGTCTATGGGGATAAAGAAGGGAGTGTCTGGATCGGGACCAACGGGGGTCTGGTTCGGTGGTCGGATGGCAAGATGCAGAGATTTCCAGTGAACGACGGGCTGGCAACGGAGAGCATCCTGAGCGTGATCGAAGACCAGGAGGGCGATCTCTGGGTTGGAACCGAGACGGGCGGGCTGCACATTCTCCGGGATCAGCGATTTCGCTTGATGGGAGCGCGGGACGGGCTGAGCTCCGATGATACGACGACCGTGGTGCAGGATGAAGGCCGGACATTGTGGGTGGGCACGACGGCGAGCGGCCTGAATGCGGTGAAGCTGGGCGGAGGCGTGAAGAACTACACGGTGAAGGATGGACTGCTGAGCGATGTGATTCTGTCGCTGGCGGCTGGGCCGAAGGGCGAGATCTGGGTGGGTACGCCGGATGGACTGAACCGGATTGAAGGGGCGAAGGTAGAGGCGTTTACTTCGGCCGATGGACTTCCGGATGACTTTATACGGTCGTTGCTGGTGGATGACGACGGGAGCGTATGGGTGGGTACGCGGCGTGGGCTGGCGCACTGGAGCGGCAGGCCAGGCGCGCCGATGACGACCTTTACCACTGCGAACGGGCTGGGGAGCGACCTGGTGGGGGCGCTGGCTCGCGACAGGCGCGGGAACTTGTGGGTAGCGACGCTGGGAGGGCTGGCGAGGCTCCACGGCTCAAACATGATTAACTACACAACCAAGGATGGGCTATCAAGCAATGTTGTGACGGCGCTGATGCCGCGCGGCAACGGCACCATGGTGATTGGGACGCAGGACCACGGCTGGAACCTGTGGGACGGCCTGAGCCGAATCTCGGCGGTGCAGTACGCGGGACTTGAGCGGACCAGCGTGCACGCGATCCTTGACGATGGCAGCGATCATCTTTGGTTTGCGACCTCGAATGGAATCGGGCGCTGCGACATTGACCTGGCGGGCGGATGCTACCACTGGATCGAGTTCGGGACGGCGGATGGATTGCGCAGCCAGGAGACGGCGACCAACAGCCATCCATCGGCGTGGCGGGGGTCGGATGGCCACCTGTGGTTTGCGACGCCAAAGGGGCTGGTGGAAGTGGTGGATCCGACGCGCTTCTCGGTGAACTCGGTTGTGCCTCCTGTCGCGCTGGAGCGGATGGTTGTAGACGATGTGGCGATGAACATCACGGCCCCGCTGGTGAAGGTGGATGCAGGGCATGTGCACTTTGAATTCGACTATGCGGGGATGAGCTACACGGCTCCGCTGAAGGTGCGCTACCGGTACATGCTGGAGGGCTTTGACAAGGATTGGACCGAGGCGGGGGCGCGGCGCGTGGCATACTACACGGCGATTCCGCCGGGACACTATACGTTCAGGGTGCAGGCGGCGAACAACGACGGGGTCTGGAACCAGGCGGGCGCGGGGCTGGCCTTCGAATTGAAACCGCGCTTCTATCAGTCTCTCTGGTTCTATGCGCTGATGACGCTGCTTGCAGCCGGAGTGGTGGTGGCAGCAACGCTGCTTGTGCAGCGGCGGAAGATGCTTCGCGCAGAACGCGAGTTCAATGCGGTGCTGGGCGAGCGCAACCGGATTGCGCGAGAGATTCACGACACGCTGGCACAGGGGTATGTGGGCGTAAGCGTGCAGCTGGAAGTGCTGGCGGAGCTGCTGAGGAAGCAACGAATGGAAGCGGCGGTCAAGCAATTGGATCAGACCCGCGCGCAGGTGCGAGAGGGACTGGCGGAGGCGCGTCAATCGATCTGGGCGCTGCGGTCACAGGATTCGGGCGAGACAACACTCCCGGTGCGGCTGCGGCGGATGGCCGAAGATGCGGGGCTGAGCGGGCTTGAGACGCAGTTCAAGGTGTTTGGGGCATATCGGCCAATCGGCCAAGACACAGAGCAGGAGCTTTTGCGGATTGCGCAGGAAGCGATCCAGAATGTGCAGCGTCACTCGGGGGCAAAGTGCTTGACAACGCAGATTGAGTATTTGCCGGGGGCGGTAGCGATGGAGATCCGCGATGACGGGCGGGGCTTCGATACGGCGGAAGCAGCCGGACTCGAAGGTCACTACGGATTGACAGGGATGCGGGAACGGGCAGCCACGTTTGGAGGTACGCTCGAAGTGATCAGCGGAGCTGGGCGTGGAACGACGATACGGGTGCGCGCGGAAGTGGCAAAGGTTGCGCGCGAACAGGAAGAACAGATTGGAGTTGAGGATTGAGCCCAAAAATGAGTGGGGAAACAATACGTGTGCTGGTGGTGGAGGATCATCACGTAGTGCGGCAGGGGCTGGTGGCGCTGCTGAACGTGGTGGATGGCCTTGAGGTGGTGGGCGAGGCCGCCGATGGAGTGGAGGCGATTACACAGTTCCGAAAGGTTTTGCCGGACATTACGCTGATAGATCTTCGGCTGCCGCGCATGGGGGGCGTTGACGTGATTCAGCGGCTGCGCATGGAGACGCCTGGGGCGCGGTTCATCGTGCTGACAACCTATGACGGTGACGAAGATATCTACCGGGCGTTGCAAGCCGGCGCGCGGGCCTATCTGCTGAAGGGCATGACGACGGACGAACTGATTGCGACGATCCGGGCGGTGCATGCGGGCAAATCGCATATTCCGCCGGCGATTGCGCAGAGGCTGGCCGAGCGTATGGGGACCGAGGAGCTGACGCCGCGCGAGTTCGATGTGCTGGAGCAGATTGTGCACGGCAAGAGCAACAAAGAGATCGCGACAGAGTTAGAGATCAGTGAAGCGACCGTGAAGACGCATATCAATTCGCTGCTGGGCAAGCTGGGGGTGACGGATCGA
>Ga0182018_10003912_pt1 | contig 12956 bp, 18 predicted proteins | sample 812P2MmetaG_FD_120490 | JGI IMG/M metagenome (GOLD analysis project Ga0182018, IMG submission 120490) | Permafrost microbial communities from Stordalen Mire, Sweden - 812P2M metaG | ecosystem: Environmental > Terrestrial > Soil > Wetlands > Permafrost | place: Sweden: Stordalen | collected...
CTAGCATAGGGCACCCCGAAGGACCTTGCCGGTGTCCGATCGGGGAACTCCCTTCTCAGCCGGCCCGTTGAGCCGGAGGGCGCGAGCCCTGGTGGTGCGCATCCACCAATGCCAGCGTCGCCTCGCGCCGCTGCTCGTAGGCCTGCTGGTAGCTCTCCGCCACCGGCTGGAAATCGCCACGGGCTTCGAGACCGGCTGGCCAGCAGATAGCGGTCCACGGTGTCGCTGCCGCGGCTGCGGTAGAGGCCGTAAGCCACGATGGAGACCAGGGAGGTGACGAGCACGGTCCAATCGAGCGGCCTCATCGATACGCCCGCGTGAAGAGATAAAAGGCGCCGATGAGCAGGCCGAGATAGATCAGGATGGCGGTATAGACGCGCCGCCACGTACCCAGAAACGGCGGTCGCTCATCGGGATCGCGGGGAAGCTGCGGCATGAGTACATAGTGGCATAAGGCCCCTGGTTTGCGCTGGGGTCCGCCCGAGGTGGTGCGGGGATTCCCGCGGCAGCCGCGAAGCGCCGCCGTCGAAACCGGAGCGTCAAACTCGCGGGGGGACGGCCGTCACTTCCACGGTTTGGGCGACGAACCAGCCAAATGGATGCGTAAACGGTCAGGGAGGATCTATCCCGCTGTGTGCCCAGCCAACGCCAGCAACGGGCGTTTCGCGGCCAACTGGCAGCCTGGGCGGCGAGACCGAACGCCTGATCTCAGAGTGTCATAACTTACAGATATGGCTACATCCTTACCCCGGTTGCAACCCGCCAGCGAAGAATTGCTGAACCACATCGCCCCTGCGCGACGACTACATGACGCGGAAGAGGTTTTGTACGAGGACTGGCGACGATTCGTGCGGGGCTTGGAGTCAGAGCTGCGAAGGTTATCCCCGCGTTAAAGAATTGCGCTAGACCGTGGGTCGATATTGATGCGGACGCGACTTCTGCTTCTGTGAATATCGAATCTAACGCAACTTGGAGGTTCTCTGGCCAGTCCGGAGTCTGTCTTTATTTTTTCCTAGGGATAAGAGGGATAAGCCGTTAAGCGAGTTGGCCGCTAAGCGCCCGACTTGTTGATTAGCTGGGGCGCAGCGCCTCGAAAGTCCCCTTGAGGGAAACCCGGCCGGGCAACGCCGGCGGCATCGTGATCTCCTCGAACGCCGTTTGGGATCCGCCCCGCTGGGCTGATCCGAAGTGCTGCTAGTAGACGATTTTCGCCACCACCAGAGTGATGTCGTCGGCTTGCGGCGCGCCGGCGGCGAACTCGGCCAGCGACTTGGTCACCGCTTCCACAATCGCGCTGGCCGGCTCGGTGCGGTGGTTCTTCAACACTTCGATGAAACGTTCTTCGTCGTACTCGTTCTGTTCCACGTCGTTAGCTTCGGTTACGCCATCGCTGTAGAGCACCAGCATGTCGCCCTTGTGCAGGCTGATGCGCTGCTCACTGTATGCCGCGGTGGGCAGAATGCCCAGCACGGTGCCGCCGCCTTCCAGCATCTCGGCTTCACCGGAAGCGCGCACCACGATGGGTGGGTTGTGGCCGGCATTGGCGAAAGTCAGTTCGCCGGTCCTGGTGTCCAGCACGCAGAAGAAGAAGGTGATGAAACGGTTACTGGGACACTTGGCGCAGGTGGCCTTATTCAGGCGCGTCATGAAGGCGGCCAGGTTGCCGGGATCCTCCGCCAGCACCTGCACACGCGCATGCAGCGCCATCATCATGAGCGATGCCGGCATGCCCTTGCCGGAGACGTCGCCCAACGCCAGCGCTACGCGGCCGTCGGTGTACGGGAAGAAATCGTAGTAATCGCCGCCCACGGTGCGGCAGGCGGCATTGAATCCGGCGAGGTCGGCGCCGGGCACGTGAGGGGCTTGGTCGGGCAACATGCGGCCCTGAATTTCGGCGGCCTGAGACAGGTCGCGCTGCATAATGCGCTCGGTCTGTTCGATTTCGGCCAGGCGCACGTTTTCGATGCGAATCGCCATGACGTTGGCCATCACGGTCAACAGGCTGAGATCGTCCTTGGTGAACTCGCGCAGCACGAAGGGCGAGTCCACGTAGATCAGCCCGATGATGCGATCTTTGGTTTGGAGGGGCACCGCCATCATGGTGTGGACCTTCTGTTCGACGATGCTCATACGGCCTTTAAAGGCGTCGTCGAGCTGTGCGTCGCGCACCAGGATGGAGGTTTTTTCGTGGAGTACGCGGTCGCGCACGCCGGTGCTGATGCGAAAGCCGTCGCCCTTATGGGCTTTGGGTACCAGTTTCTCGCCTTCCAGGATGAGGAGCACGCCGCGCTGCGCGTTGACGGCCTGAATCGCGAGATCGAGAATCACGGGGAAGAGTTCGGCCAGCGGCCGGTTCTCGGACAACTCCTGGCCGGCGCGAATCAGCGCCTGCATGGGTGCGGAGGACTTGACGCCGCCGCCCTGGATCGCCATCGTCTGGTTGGAAAGAGCGCCCTCCAGGCTGGTGACGACGGTCGAGGTGGTGGGCGAAGTGGAATCGGCGCCATCGAAGACCACCACGCCGGGAGCGGCAGCGGCGGCGTCGGGCTCGAAGACGATTACCAGGTGGCCGGCGGTGATGCGGTCGCCGGGACTCAGGATGAGCCTGGCTTTGAGCGGAATGTTGTTGACGAAAGTGCCGTTCTTGCTGCCCAGGTCCTGGACCGTCCAGCCCTCGCCCTCGGATTCGAATGCGAAGTGTTGGCGGGAAAGGCCGGCGTCTTCGGGAAAACAGAGTTCGGCCGCGCTGGACCGGCCGATGGAGAGGCGCTCGCCAGTGAGCGGGACGGTCTTCATCTGGCCATCGGGGCACTGAATGAGGAGTTCGGACGGCATGGGAACGTTCACCATTATAAGGCAAGCTGTCAGCGGTCAGCTTTCAGCTTTCAGCTTTCAGCGGCAAGCTGTCAGCGGTCAGCCTTCGGCGGTCAGCCTTCGGCGGTCAGCTTTCGGCGGCCGGCTTTCGGCGGTCAGCTTTCAGCGGCCAGCTTTCAGCGGCGAGCTGTCAGCGGCAAGCTGTCAGCGGCAAGGTGTCAGCGGCAAGCTGTCAGCGGCGAGCTGTCAGCGGCAAGCTGTCAGCGGTCAGCTTTCAGCGGTCAGCTTTTCGGCGGTCAGCTTTCAGCGGCCAGCTTTCAGCGGCAAGCAGCCAGCTTTCAGCGACAAGCTTTCAGCGGTCAGTCCCTTGTGTCCTACCAGCCCAATTCTGCATGGCCCCGCCAAGGCTCGTCTACTGTCTTGTTACCTCAGGCCTGGCGGAGGCTGGATGCTGCGTATGTATTCATCCTGCAATGCTTGGGCTTCTTCCTGCGTTTCTGCTCTGCCCACTTCCCACTCGTCGGCGAAGTCGCTACGGCGCTCGTCTGGCTCATCGCACTCTTCAATACGGCAATGCCCAAAACCACTTGCTAAAACTAGAAATGCCATGGCCTCATGATACGCCCGGCGGCCATCCCCGCGCCGGGCAGCACCGGCGCGGGGGTTTTGGCTATGCGGACCCTGTTGGGCTTAAAATCGAGCAGGCCCCCGAGAGGCGAGAAGTTGATGACCACACTCCTGACCACGTCCGACGAAATGGTGAAAGTGCTCCGAGATGCGATGGGTCGGTATCAGCAGGGTGGGTAGTGGGGTCATTTGAATTTCCACAGGCTTGACGCCGCCGCCCAACCTGCGATACTGGGCACATGCCCAAGCGCACGCGTAAAGAATCTCAGGACATCAACCAGTTCGCCGCTTCCGTCGTGAAGCGGACCATCGAGGCTAGCGAACAGGTGGCTGAGCCAGGCCGCGCCACCATCTCTCAGGTCATGGCCGCCATGGGGCGGCGCGGCGGCCTCAAGGGCGCAGCCACGCTGAACGCAAGGCTCAGCCCGGCGCAGCGGAAAAGGTCGGCGCAGCGAGCTGCGGCGGCGCGCTGGGGAAAGAAGGCATGATTAGGCGTAGCATTAGTCTATTTGTCGCTGTTTGCTTCCTTGGTGCACCGCTTGCGGCTCCGCAGAAGCCGACTCCTTCGCCAGTAACGACTGGCGGCATGAATAACGGGCGATTCTGGCTAGAGATGCAAGGCGAAATGAAGCTCGGATACCTTCTCGGCTACATTGACGGTGTGCACGCAACATCGGTAACGCTGGCGGCAGGATGCCCGGACGTAAAAAGATTGCGATTGCTGCCCCATACGTTGTCGTCGGTTGAAATTGCCGAGGCCCTCGATGAATTCTACAACGACCCATTGAACCGGCAAATCGGTATCGTATTTGCCATCACGGCTACCGCGCGGAAGGCAGAAGGAGCCACTTCGGCCGAAATGGATCAAATGATATCCGAATTCAGGAAGGCGGCAAGCGCGACGAAAACCGCGAAGTGAGGCGCGCCGAAGCGGTCGGCGGTCTGCTAGCCTTGAAATAGGCATATGGCCGATGAAGTGAACGACACTTGGATCGATCAACTTGAACGTGATCTTGTCGAAGTTGAAGACATAAGGCGCACGGCTGAGAGTTCCCGCTCTGCGCGCATGAGGTTGATTACCGCCAGGGCTCCAGAGTTTTTTAAGCAGATTTCGAAACGAGCCAAAAGCGCGACCGATAGACTCCATTTAGAATTTGCGGCTGGGGCCGATTCGTTCCATATTACAAAACGACCGGCCTATGCGCGCCTCGACATGACGCTCAACATCCCGGCCCAGGGTATTAAGGCCAAGTACACGCGATCAGTGGAAGTAGGAGCTGGACCAGCAACCGAGAGCGAGGAATGTTTCAATATCCGACTGGACGAAAACGACAACCTCTACGTGATTCTCCAAGACGGAAAGCCGCTAACGGTGTCAGGCCTCTTGGAGAGAATCTTTCGCGACGCCTTCTTGCCCCGATAGCGCTGAAGGTATATCTCTTTTCCCCTTGCTTATGTACCAGGGGCATGGAAGGCCAGTCACGCCATCCATGATTCAGAACCCCCAGGCCCGGTATAGTGCTGCGCTCGGTGCGGCTGCTGCTGTGGAGGGAACAGAACGGCGCGCAGTATTCGTTCGGAAAGCTGGTCAATCGTCTTTCGCTCTTGGCCTTCCAACGGAAAAACGCTTTCCTGGTCCGACCCTATTGCGAACGTGACAGCGCCCGATTGATATGTTGCCGTAATCGCTGCCAGCTCGGAATCGAATTGCACTAGAACATCAACGATCAAATCTTGCAGAATTCTTTTCCGATCCGTTCGGATGGTACGCTCGATCCTGATGCTCTTGCCGTTTTCCAGTTTACAGGTGAGGTCCTCGTCGTAGTGCTTCTTGAAACTCGCGCATGCCCCTTGGAGCGCCGCGCGAATATCGTTCCAGACGTCCCCGGATTTCGCAGTAACTAATGCTTCCCGTTGGGCTTTACGGTCCACCCAGTTTGGGTTCACGTTTTCACTCATCGGCGTATACACTCCTATCTTTCCCCTTGCTTATGCGCGAGCGGTCGCGTATACTGTGTATATGAACCGCTTGAGCATCGACGAACGCGCCCAAATCCTCGCCGCCCTAGTTGAAGGCAATTCGATCCGCTCCGTCTGCCGGATGTTGGGCCGCGAGAAGCGCACGGTGACGCGCCTGCTGGTTGAAGTGGGCGCGGCCTGCTACCGCTACCAGGATCGCACTCTCCGCAACCTGAAGTGCAACCGGCTGGAGTGCGACGAGATTTGGAGCTTCGTCGGCTGCAAGCAAAAGCACGTCACGAAGGCAATGGCCGAAGATCGCGTTGTGGGCGATGCCTGGGTATGGGTCGCCATCGACGCTGAAACCAAACTGGTCCCCTGCTGGCTGGTCGGCACCAGGGATGCCGTCTGCGCAACCGAGTTCATCGCCGACCTGGAGCGCCGCCTAGCGAACCGCGTGCAACTCACCACGGACGGCCACAAGGTCTACCTGAATGCGGTCATCGACGCCTTCGCCGATGAGATCGACTACGCGCAACTCATCAAGTACTTCGGGAACAACCCGGAAGGCCAGAAGCGCTACAGCCCGGCGATCTGCACGGGCTGCGAGAAAGTCCCACGGCTGGGAGAGCCGGAAATGAAGTTCATCAGCACCAGCTTCGTGGAGCGCCAAAACCTCACGATGAGGATGTCCATGCGGCGGTTCACTCGATTGACTAACGGTTTCTCAAAAAAGATCCAGAACCACGAAGCGGCCGTCGCGCTCCACTATATGTGGTACAACTTTGTGAGAATTCACCAGACACTCAGGGTTACGCCCGCAATGGCCGCTGGAGTAACGCGACACGTCTGGAGTTTCCAGGAGGTCGCTTCGCTGGCTAATAGCGAGCTATCGAGGAAGGCGGCGTGATCGCGCACGCTCCCTCATCTCAACTTGCTTCCGTCGATCTTCCAACCGTGCCTTTTGGAAGGTTACAAACTGCTCTTTCAACCTTGCTGCGACTGAACCAGTATCAACGTTCTCTGGCGAATGCGCCGTCCCGAGTAGGTCGCGCATGCCTCCTACGGTTCTGAAGAATCCTTCGAAGTACAGGTTGGAGTCGATTATCTCGTCCTGCCAAACCCGGTCGTCTGTGCCATCCCCTAATAATGCTCGGACGAACGTTTGACCACCGCAGTATTGGACGAACTTTTTGGCGCGTCCCACTATGAAAGCTGCCAGCGGCTTGGCTGCCTCCACGCTCATAAGGCTCGTCGGTGCGAGCATCTCGGTAAGACAGTCCGTCAGGTATGCGCCGGCCCCGATACATCGATGGAATGGGCTCTCAACCTCGTACCATTGGCTTCGCCATGTTTGAAATAATCTAGATCCGTGCCCCGCGGTCCAGACCGCAATCAACAACTGAAAATCTAGGTCTTCTCTGGCTTTAGGCGGCGCGCAATCGATGTGAGTGGCGTAGTATGCCCGAAGGGTCCTTTCGACGAGATCGCCTACGGTGTCTGCGTCGGTGTTGGTCTCTCCAACTTCACGAGCCAATGATTTCCTAATTTCGCGCACGGCACCCTTTATGCTCGGCACGCCACCGGATCCGGCTATGGTCAGCGCGTAGTGCCCCTCATTCCGAATAAGGTAAATCTTGTAGCCGTACAACTTGGCGGCGCCCTCTGAGTACTGCTGGTCTGCCGCCAGAACGACTCCGTCAACGCATCTGAACCCCACCGCAATCGTCATCCGCTTCTCCTTGGACTTCCAAGGATACACCTGCGGGAGCGGTCGCGGATAAGGCGAAATGTCTGGCGGAACCCGGCGTGGATATCCGGGCAATTTGGGGCGCAAATGACGAAATGTTTCGGGGTACATATCTACCACTACGGTCAGCACAGTGCGCGGGTTCCTGTCAAGCCTGTGGAAAACGAAAAGACCCCACTACCGCAGGGTGCGTTTCACAAAGGGTAGGTTTTGAAGCATCGGCGCAAAGCCCGCTAGTCGCGGGGTTGACGTGTTTCATGTCTCAGCCGCTTGCCCCTATGCTTTCGCGCACGTTGCCAAGCTGATTCCAGATCCTGTTCGGATGGAGGGAAGATATCGTACCAATCGTACTTATATACTTTTTCACGCTCGCTATCAATTTTCGCAGGCTCAACAGGTATAGCGCTTCCAGGCGTTCCTCGGTTCGCACCGACAACGATTGCTACAAGCAGCGGAACGCCAGCCTCTTTACAGTAAGCCGCGATGTGCCCAAGAATTTTGCTTAATACACCTTGCGCCCTCCTTCCATACATCAGCCATGAGAGGTCTTTGTAGGTGACTGTCTGTCGGCTCTTTGCCATACCAACGAGTATTTGCCACGCTTGGACGGCTCGTGCCGATTGTGGTGCCGATGGATTGAACTTCATCATCGCTATCAGACTTTACTGGTTGTCCATCTTCAAGCACGCCATTGTCGGAGAGGACATCTTGATCTTGACTTGCAGTCCCGGCTCTACGGTTACTTCGGCCTCCCAGAAGGCATTGTTGTAGCCAGCGGTTCCGTACACGGCGACAAGGTAAACACCCGGAGAGAACACCGTCTGATCATGAGGAACACCTAGCTCGAACGACGCATCTCCCAAGTCAGGAGGTGGAATAGTTATCTCAAACTTGCCATCTTCATCGGTCTCACCAAAAACAACCTGGCTCATATGTTCTGCCCCCCAATGGATTGTCTTGGTCACGGCCCCGAAGTATCCCTCGTTCAAAGTTGAGTTGCATATGGTGGACTCTTGCAGGTATGGCTTATCCTGCTGCCACACTTTAGCCCCATATTTTCCCTTGATTACTTCATTTTCGAATACATCGGCAGCAAATGCCGTGTTGGGAGATTGTTCGGCCAACTGGGCAGCAGGTTTTCCGGCAGGACGAGAGTAGAACATATAGACCTTCGCCATTCGCGCTGGTTTGATATCTCCGCCCTTGGTCAGTGCGAAGACATACCCAGAAACCGTAGCTGGTTTTAGGCTTGGCCTGGGGGCAGCGTTGGCGGAACCAGCGGAAGTTTTCTTCGATGGCTCCGTTCCTTGGGCGAACATCCCCACCGACCACAACAGCAAAAGCGGCACCGCAACCAAAGTTTTCATAAAGTCAGCCTTTCGCACTTCGAATTATATAAACTTTCGAGGGGCTCTGACGGCACCCCGGCACCTGGCGTGGAGAATTCCGGTAGTGGGTCAGTTTGAAATTTAACATGGTTGACATCGGCCCCGGACTTGCCATACTGGATGCATCATGCTTGAGCGTTCAAAAACACGCGATCCGCGTCCGAAGGACCCAAACCAAAGAGCTTTCCAAATCATCATGGAAGCAACCGGCCAACTGCCAAAGACCGAACCTCCCGCTGAGGAACCCAAGAACCCCCACGCCGTGGCGCTAGGCCGTCTCGGTGGACTGAGGGGTGGCGTTGCCAGGGCGGAAGCCCTGAGCCCGCGCAAGCGGTCCCAGATCGCTGCGAAGGCGGCAAAGGCAAGGTGGGGAAAAAAGAAATGAATCCGGTCGGTCCTCCTCCGATGGAACCTGTATGGATAGCATTGGCCGAATCCATATGTGATCTTCTGGCTAGAGAACGCCTGAAGGTTATTGTCTTGACCGAACTGCTTGAGAAGCATGGAATTCTCTCAAGAACCGAAATAGATCAAGCCATCGCTGCAACGCCTCTGGCGGAATCGGCGGCACTTCTGGATGATCTGCGACGATCCATGCAGGAGTCGGTTTCCGTTCACTATCGGAAGATCCTCCAAGGCAATTCGTCTGATCTCCCAATTCAGTAGGCCCGTCGGTACGGTTGCTAGCGTTGTTCATATTGTTACCCGTAGACTGCTCATGCAATTGTAAGGAGCTAATTCCTGCGTGCTTTCAATTCCTTTACCAAAGGCTGAATGATGTACTCGGCGGCGTCTTCCACGGACATAGGAGCGTGCGCAGTGGTTTCGTCCCGCACTGCCAGTTGTTCCTCGTATACGACGAAGCGTAGACTGAAGCTGGCCTTCTCGTCTGGATAGCAACCAATCGCTTTGGCCCGTGGGCCGCCATAGGACAAGCGAATCCCAGAGTAGCTAGGAAAGGCGGATTTAAGGACAGCGGAAATCCGGTAGTGCTCTTCAGGATGAGTACCGCCGAGGTTCACCATTTCGGCTTGCACACCAATCTCGGGCAAACTACACACTGTGATCTTGAGTTCCTTCAGTAGGCTGGCCCAGAATCCAGGCCCGTCGGCCTGAATCATTTTCGCGGCGAGGAGTTCCCTGTCGCGATGCGCCTGCCGTTCTAGAAGGCCTTGTGTCTCTTGGTCTTTGATATCCGCAATCCATTTCGGAACCAGCCGATCTGCCATAACTTCCTCTAGGTTCAAGTCTATCATCTGGGTGCATGTCATGTCGAGCAGGCTACTCAAAGCGCTCAAAGCGGCACGAACCGAAGCATATCAGTATGCTAAATTAATGATCGTCCGCAACGTAGTCTGGAATTTCGCCACACGATTTGGCTATGGGGTTCAAGACGCGCTCAAAGCCAATCACGTCAAATGTTAGGATCTTCGGTCGTTTCTCGTAGGGTGTAAACTCAAACAGGAACTTCTTGCTATTCAGGAGCCTCCGCAGCAACGACGACGGAGTCGGACTGAACAAACCTTGCATATTCGTTGAATTGCCCCACGTATCGCTTTTTGGTTCTCCCGCATCGAACTTGGTACGCACGCTCGGCCATTCGGCCCCTGGCTGGACGTAATCGCCTAGATAAACGTAAACCGTAGCCTTTCCACCTCCGCACCGGATCACGAGCGCTGCGTCTGGGTTGCCGGTCGCGTCCAACATGAGGGTTGTTGTCACGATCCCGTCCATCTCGCTTTTCTTCGAGGAGGAAGTCCAACGCAGGGGGCTTGCCGGTCGGGTTGCCTTCCTCTGTACTGGTTTTTGGATGTATAACGAACTGACGAGAGGAAGGACCAAGGACGCCAATATGAAAATACCGCGCATGATTGGATCTCTCCGTTTTTGAACTCCAATGGTAACCCCTTTTGCAGTTCAGAGGGAATGGCGCGAATCGACCCAGAATTTCGCGTGCATTTTCTACTTGACACATTGCTTGAACGTGCTAGAATAGAGTGATGAACAAGCTAGACACCACAAAAAGAGCCCAAATCGTAGCGGCCCTCGTTGAAGGCTGTTCGATCCGGTCCACCGTTCGTATGACCGGTGCATCCAAGAACACGATTGCGAAGCTCCTGATAGAACTTGGTGCGGCTTGCTCGGAATACCTCGACAAAAATCTGGTTAACCTGAACAGCAAGCGGATTCAGTGCGATGAAATTTGGCAGTTCGTCGGAGCGAAGGCGAAGAACGTTCCCGCCGAACGTCGCGACGAATTCGGTATTGGTGACGTATGGACTTGGGTCGCTATCGACGCTGATACGAAACTCATCTGCTCTTGGCTCGTTGGCAAACGCGATCCCGGCTGCGCCACGGCGTTCATTCAGGACCTTGCAGGCCGTCTCGCCAATCGCGTGCAGCTTACGACCGATGGCCTCAAGATGTACCTCAACGCAGTTGCGGATGGATTTGGCGAAGACATCGACTATGCCATGATCGTGAAGGTGTACGGCAACGACCCGGCAGCCGAGAAGCGCTACAGCCCAGCAATCTGTACCGGCTGCGAGAAGCGCGCCAAGATTGGCAATCCCGATGAGAAGCATATTTCGACCAGCTATGTGGAGCGTCAGAATCTCACGATGAGAATGGGGATGCGAAGATTTACTAGACTCACGAACGCGTTCAGTAAAAAACTTGAGAACCACATCGCGGCGATTGCGATTCACTGCATGTACTATAATTTCGTTAGGATTCACCAGACCCTCCGGGTAACTCCGGCGATGGAGGCTGGGGTGACGAATCGGTTGTGGTCGATTGAGGACTTGATCGCTTTGGTAGAATAGGGACCATCCCTCTTAGCGGCAACGCTAATGCCCGCATAGATGAACGCCACTTAAACCTAAGAAGTCCTGCGGACGTAGCTAATGACTCTAATTCTTTGGCAATCGACACGTCAGTAGATTTGTCTTCCACGCAAGCTAGTAGAATCCTATCCATTGCCGTTTCGTATTCACTTACATACTCCTCAATAAACGGTTGGTTCACATGTAATATTCTAGGGCAACCTACTTCCTTACTCACGAACGTAAATGATGACGGTCCGCCGCAATCGTTAGTATAACGCTTCGCTGTTGCCAACGAACGGTTTGCCAGCATTAGCGCTACTTCTAAACTGGTCGCTTCCTGCTGTGGCATTACTCTTCCAACACACTCACCATAAGCTCCCCCAACGCCTATAAAGTGATAACGTTTCTCCACAGGCATCAACGTAGATCCAGAGGTTGTGAAGAGTTCCGTATAGCTTTCGCCTACACAATTTAGCGCGATTAGAAGTTCAAACCGCTCAGCGTCAAGTTCTGACGGTTGATGACAATCCACATGATTCTTATTAACAGCTAGAATTGAGCGTGACAATGCGTCAAGCATCTCTTCAGAGCCGGATGCTTTTCCCCGCTTGATCGTCTTCATGCAGGCCCTAATTGCGAGCTTGGCATTAGCTTGGTTACCAGCGTAGGCAAAGCCAAAAACGCATAGTCCATCACTTGTTTCACCAGCCACGAGTTTTGGAGAGTAGCTTGTGGCACCGTCGCCGGCTACATGTAGTTGGTCCGCGCAGAGCAATACACCGTTCTCCACCCGAAAACCAGCAGCGATTGTCATACGTCGATGATACCGCTTATGCTTGAGCAGTTTGGTGAGGTGCGGACGCACCTCGGGCCGCTGCATCGGCGGATGCTGGAAATCGGGACGCCGTTCGCTTCCGTGCGGTTGTGCTGGATGATAAGATTGCGTCGTCATGGCTGAAACTATAAAATGCCCCGCTTGCGGTTCCGAAGTCGAGTCCGCCGCAACGAACTGTACAAAGTGCAACATTTACATTCGCAACGAACTAGAAACCCTACGCGATATCGAGGCGTCTACGTCCAAGGTCGCCAAGGTGCTCAATAGCGTTGACGCTTCGCTAAAAACGATCAAAGGCATCGTGCTCTGGTGGCTCATCCTGTCCATCTTGGCTGTCCTGGCTACGCTCGCCTACGTGATCTCGAAAAACTAAGTTGTGGATCAAAGGCCTGCCATCCGTGTCAACATCTACGAAAGTTGTAGTACTTCAAACTGACCCACTACCAGAATTCCCGTCCGAGCGATAGTACGGCGGAGTTCTGGACAAAATACGGCGTTATCGGAAAAGTGGATTTCTCTCAGGGCCGCCGGCTGCAGCCTCCCGTAATGGACCCTTCCCGGTCGCAAGGGATTCATTAGATAGCGATCCGCTCGACCTCATCGAGCGAGATGTCATCGCGAGGGCGATCGTACAAACCCGTGGTTCGCGCCGACTCGTGCGCGGCCAGGTGGTTCCATTCAACCCGGCCTCATCCGTTCGTGGGCCACGGTTCAGCACCAAAAAAGGCAAGACGCCGGTGCGCTTTCAGCGGCCA
>Ga0182018_10003913_pt1 | contig 12955 bp, 12 predicted proteins | sample 812P2MmetaG_FD_120490 | JGI IMG/M metagenome (GOLD analysis project Ga0182018, IMG submission 120490) | Permafrost microbial communities from Stordalen Mire, Sweden - 812P2M metaG | ecosystem: Environmental > Terrestrial > Soil > Wetlands > Permafrost | place: Sweden: Stordalen | collected...
CGATGCGCGGGCGTGTCGTGCTGTGCGGGGCGATCGCCGCCTACAACGAGACAGAGCTGCCGCCCGGCCCGAGCAACTACATCAGCCTCATCCCGCGGCGTGGCCGAATGGAGGGCTTCATCATTCTCGATTACGTGAGCCGCTTCCCTGAGGCGCAGGGCGAGATCCTCGGATGGCTGCTGGATGGCACGCTCAAGCACACCGAGCACATCGTCGAAGGTCTCGAGAACGCCACGAAGGCGCTCAACCTCCTGTTCACCGGCGGCAACACGGGCAAGGTGGTCGTGAAGCTATGACCGAGAGCACCTGGTCGGACCACGAGTACGAGCTCGACGGCATCACGCTGCACGCCATCGAACAGGGCGAAGGCCCCGTCGTCCTGTTCGTCCACGGGTACCCGGAGACCTCATTCTCCTGGCGTCATCAGCTGCCGGCACTTGCCGGCGCGGGCTACCGGGCGGTCGCCATCGACGTACGCGGGTACGGTCGATCCTCGCGTCCGGAGGACGTCGAGGACTATGCCATGACGCGCCACGTCGCCGACAACGTCCGCCTCGCCGAAGCGCTCGGGTTGGACGAGGTCGTGATCGTCGGTCACGACTGGGGTGCTCCGATCGCAGCCACGTCGGCCTTGCTCCGGCCTGACCTGTTCTCAGCCGTCGGCTTGTTGAGCGTGCCCTACGCGCCGCCGAGCGTGCGGCGACCGACGGAGGTCTTCACCGAGCTGTTCGGGGGTGCCGACGAGTTCTACATCAACTACTTCCAGGAGCCGGGCCGGGCCGATTCCGAGGCGGCGGAGGATGTGCTGTGGTGGCTGTCGGGTTTCTATTACGGGGCGTCCGCAGATGCTCCTCCCGAAGCAACCAGGTTCGCAGTCGTGCCGAAGGGCGAGCGCATGAAGGATCGCCTCGTGCAGCCCGGGGCGGAGATGTCCTGGCTGCCGGACGCCGACCTCGCTCACTACGTGGCCGAGTTCGAGCGGACGGGCTTCACGGGCGGCTTGAACCGTTACCGCAACCTCGACCGTGACTGGGCCGACCTGGCGGCGTTCCGTGGCCGCCCGGTCGTTGTGCCGGCGCTGTTCATCGGCGGCGACAAGGACGGGCCGACGATTTGGGGTGCCGCGGCCATCGGGCGGTTCCCCGAGACATTGCCACGCTTGTTCGGCTCACACATCCTCGAGCACTGCGGCCACTGGGTGCAACAGGAGAAACCCGACGAGGTCAACCGCCTGCTGCTCGAGTTCCTCGCCGAGGTACGCCCCGTCAGCTGAGCTCACCGGCGCCGGCGGACTCGGCAAGCTGTTCGGCGGCTGGGATCGCCGCGTCGCCGGCGGCTGTGCCCGCATCGCTCACCGCGCCATGCGCTCCCGGGAAACCCATCCCCGCTTCGACCTTCCGGGGCCACCAGTTCCAGCGGCCGAGCAGCGCGACCGTCGAGGGCACGAGCAACGTGCGGACAAGAAAGGTGTCCATGAGGATGCCGGCGCCGAGCCCCGCCCCGATGTCGCGGATTTGGCTTCCTCCCGAGCCGCTCGAACCGACGAAGGTCAGCACGGCAAAGGTTCCGGCCAGCACCAAACCAGCGGACGTGATGGCGGGACCCGTCATCCCGACCGCACGCACGACGGCCTCCTTCAGCGAGTGATCATGGGCTTCCTCCCGGATGCGCGTCATGACGAGGATGTTGTAGTCCTCGCCGAGGGCTAAGAGGAAGATGAACATCAAGAAGGGTAAGAGGAACGTGAGACCTCCGCTGTGACCGATCACGATGAAGACGAATGAAGCGAGGCCGAGGGCGGCGAGGTAGCTGAGGACGACGCTGGCGATCAGGTAGAGGGGAGCGATCAGGCTCCGGAGCACCAAGGCCAGCAGGATGGCGATGGCGATGACGGCGAGCGGGATGATGTGGACGAGGTCGCTGTCGGACGTCGCGCTGATGTCGTACAGAGCCGGCGCCTCGCCGGCGACGCCGTTGGCGATGGCACCCGATGCTGCCGCCGCCTTCGCGAGCACGGCGCGGATCTGCGGCACCGCATCGAGGGCAGCAGAGCTCCCGGGGTTGCCGTTGCCGGCCCTCAGCGCCACCTCGAACTGGATGATCGTCCCGGAGGTGCTGACGAACAGCGCCTCGGCGCGATATTGCTCGTAGCTGGCGAGCGAGACGCCTTTTGGCGGTGCCGCCGCCAGATCTATCGGGGCCCCGAACCTCGTGTGCAGCTGCTGGAGCTCGGTTGGGCTGAGCGATATGCCACCGGGAGAGAGCGGCCCCGCGATCGTGCGGAACTGGCCTGAGGCTCGTAGCGACGCCTCGGCACGGGCGATGACGGACGGATCGTCCCAGACCGAGTGCGGGTATTCGAGGACAAGGTTCGTCGGGTTCGTGGACACATGTGGGAAATGAAGGGCGATGAGGGCATCCGCGACAGCGGCCTCCGAGTGCGCAGGGGCGCTCGTAGCCCCACCGAAACCTGACGGCTTGTAATATGCCGCCCCCGTCGCGAGCGCACCGAAGACGACGAGACCGATAACGAGCGTCGGCACCGGGTGCTGCACGATGCGCCCGGCGATGCGGCCGTACGCGCCGCCCTGCGTCTGGCCGGGGCGAGGATGCGAAGGCCAAAAGACAGCTCGACCGAGAATGGCGAGCAGGGCGGGCAGCAGCGTCAGCCCTGCCAGAAGCATCGTGCCGACTCCGATGGCGAGCGGGATGCCGAGGTCGTGGTAGATCCCGAAGGTGGCGAACAGCAAGCTGAGCAAGGCGAGGATGACGGTGCCGGCGGATGCCGATATCGACTCGCCCACGCGCGCCACCGCCAGTGCGACCGCATCCTTCGGATCGCGGCCGTCGCGGATGCCTTCGCGTACGCGGAACACGAGAAAGAGCCCGTAGTCCGTGCCGGCGCCGAGGATGATGACGATGAGCAGAAGCTGGGAGATCTGTGAGACCTGAAGACCGGCATGGGCTCCGAGCTCTCCGATGATCGAGCCCGATAGCTGCAGCACGACGAAGGCGGGCAACAATGTCACCAATGGCGCCAACACCGACCGGAAGATCAGCAGCAGGAGCACGATGATGAACAGCAGGGACAGGTCCTGGGTCTTGTTGCCCGTCGAGCTGGACTGCTGGTTCTGATAGACGGAGTCGGCTACCTGACCACCGACGTAGAGGCCGAGTCCTGGAGGGGGATTCGCCTTCGAAAACGTCGCCACCACCGCGTCGACTGCGTTCTCCGCCTTTAGCGGGCTGAAGCCTGCGATGTCGGCGAGCGCTGCGAGCTGGATGGCTTTGTGGTCGCGGGAAATGCCGACGAACTCGACGCGCTCCACGTTGGTGACACGTCGAACGAGGACGGCATCGGTCTCGATGGACGTGATATCGGCCGTTGTCAACTGGCCGCTGTGAGCCACGGCAACGATGACGATGGGCTCGAGGCTCTCCTTGCCGACCAACGGCGCAGCGAGGTCTGCGGCCTTCACGTCAGGGGAATTCGCCGGGAGGAAGGCCGAGTTGTTGTTGTTCACGACACTGCCGAGTGATGGCAGGGTGCGCACCGCACCAAACGTGCCGAGGATCCAGACAGCGACGAGCAACCAGCGGAACCGGACCGTGAAGCGACCGAGCGCCGCGAAAAAAGCGTGCATCAGCGAGAGCCCGCCTCGCGGAGCGTCACCTCGTAAAAGCGGGCGGTCGGCATCGGGTTGTGCCGGTACGGCTCGATCTCGACGAAACCGAGCTCCTGGTACAACGCTGCCGCCGCCGCCAGTTCGGCCACCGTGTCGAGACGAACGATCTCGTAACCGAGCTCGCCGGCAGCCTCGAGGGCGGCGACCGCCAGTGCGCGGCCGAGTCCCCGTCTGCGTGCGGCCGGGCGAACGTACATGCGCTTCAGCTCGGCGATGGCCGGGGCCTCGAACGGCTTGATCGCAGCGCAGCCGACCGGGGCGGCGTCGATCTCGGCAAGCAGGGCACGCCCGGGTGGTCCGTACTCCTCGGCGAGGGTGGCGAGCTCGGTCTCGACGTCCTGGAAGTCGAGGACGAACGGCAACGAGTCGACATACTCGCGAACGAGTGACCCGAAGGCGATGAAGTCGTCGGCGCTCGCGGCCGTCCGGATCGTTGCCACGCCGTGCAGTGTTGCAGCTTCGCGCCGCAGCGATGCCTCGGCCACGACCGTCGCCGGTGCGCGACCGAGGTCGCTATGTTTGGCGTGTGCGACGGGTGCGACGAGCTCCCAGAGCGGTACTCATCCGAAAGGAAGGAACAGTTGACGATCGCAGTGGGTGACCTCATCCCCGATGTCGAGGTGCAGACGATGACCGACGATGGCCCGAAGCGGGTGCGCGCGGGCGAAATTCTCGGCTCGGGCAAGGTCGTGCTGTTCGCTGTTCCGGGTGCGTTCACACCCACGTGTTCGGATTACCACTTGCCGGGTTTCGTGCAGCGCGCCGAGGACTTGAGGGCCAAGGGCGTCGACACGGTCGCCTGTATCTCGGTCAACGACCCATTCGTGATGGGAGCGTGGGGCCGCGATCAGAACGTCGGATCGAGTGTCCTCATGCTGGCCGACGGCAACGGCGCTTTCACCGAGTCGGTCGGCCTCAAGATGGACGGCAGCGCCTTCGGGCTCGGGCAGCGGTCGCAAAGGTACGCCCTCGTCATCGACGACGGCGTCGTCAGCCAGGTGCTCGTCGAGCCCAAGGGCGGGCTCGACGTCAGCTCGGCGGACTCGGTCCTCGCCGCACTCTGAGGCCAGAGGCGGCGGCGCAGGCAGGCTGTGACGGTCGCGGCGTCCTGAGCTGACCTCCAAGGCCAGCGCGCAGCCTCCGCGTATCCTCATGCGTCATGGCGATGGATTTCGGGCTCGTCCCTTCCTGGAGATCGGCTGAGCCGCGCCTCACCGGCATACCGCCTGACATCACGGCGCGATTCGTGTGTCGGGAGTGGCGTAACGCCATCGCCGTGCTTCGGGGCGCATATCCCGACGAGTGGAGCGACCTTCAGGAGGTGCTGCGCGGTTTCAAGCTCCGCCGCTCCGCCCTCGAGACCGAGGGCGGCAACAAGACGGCGATCGCCAAGGCCATCGACGAGCACTTCACTGCCCTCGGTTGGCAGGAGACAGACTTCGACACCCGGGTGTCGGTTCGCCACCGCCCGAGCAGCGGCGCCGGCGAGCTGTTCGAGTACGACAGCCCCACGCACAAAGTGGACAGCTTCAAGAACCATGTCGGCATCGAAGTGGAATGGAACAATAAGGACACGTTCTTCGATCGTGACCTGAACAACTTCCGCTTGCTCTTCGAGCTGCGGGTGATCGGAGTTGGCGTCATCATCACGAGAGGCGAAGATGTCCGCGACCTGGCGATCAGTCTCGGGCGCCGCCCAGGCACCTACGGCGCCACGACAACGCGTTGGAGCACATTGGTGCCGAGGATGGAAGGCGGTGGAGGGGGCGGTTGCCCGCTGCTCGCCTTTGCGATCACAAAGGACTGCTATGACCCCGACTGCTGAGCAGTCCCTTCTCTCGCTGCCGGGTGGCCCGTTCGCGACGGTGCTGGCGGATCCACCGTGGCGCTTCCAGAACCGGACCGGCAAGGTTGCCCCTGAGCACCGACGGCTGTCCCGATACGACACCATGACCGCCAAGGAGATCGCCTGCCTTCCGGTGGCCGAGATCTGCGCGCCGCGGAGTCACCTCTACCTCTGGGTTCCCAATGCCCTCCTGGCAGACGGCTTGATGGTCCTCGAAGAGTGGGGGTTCACCTACAAGGCGAACCTCGTCTGGCACAAGGTCCGAAAGGACGGGGGATCGGATGGGCGAGGGGTGGGTTTCTATTTTCGTAACGTGACCGAGCTCGTGCTCTTCGGCGTCCGGGGTCAGATGCGGACCCTCCCGCCGGGTCGCAGCCAAGTCAACCTGCTCGCCACGAGGAAGCGGGAGCACTCCCGCAAGCCCGACGAGCAGTACGAGATCATCGAGGGCTGCTCTCCGGGGCCCTACCTCGAGCTCTTCGCCCGCTACCCGCGTCCCAAGTGGTCCGCCTGGGGCAATGAAGCCGACGTCGGGGTCACACCGCGCGGGCGCCTACACAAGGGATACGGCTCTTAGGCGAGCCCGCATCTCGCTCGTGCACTTCGGGCCTTACGATTTCTGTGTCCGAGCTGCCGCTTATCCACCTAGTCAGCAGCTCGACGCGGGCGGCCTGACCGAGTCAGCAGCTCGACGCGGGGTGCCTGACCGGCGTCAGAACAGGGGCCGAGCCCTGGAGGTTCGTCCCGGCCCTCAGCCGTCCAGGCGGCCCGCTGCCGTTTACTCTCAGTGCACAAAGTTTCCTCTAGGTGTTAGCTTTAACCGTTGCTCTCCGTCAGCCGATTGCATCGATGATCGGGGAGCCTCGAGCGAGCGATGCCGAGATCGACCTCCCGCCAGTCGGGCAGCGCAGCACCCTCGTCGAGCTCGACCGCTTCGAGGGCGATGCCGTGTTCGTCGAGCACGTCGGCAAACAGGTCTGGCGGCTCGCATGCGATGTGCTGGAGGGCGACCGCCCGCCTCACGCACGCACCTTCGTCCCGACGAACACGAGACCGACGTCCTTCAGGGAACGACGACGACCGGCCGGTCTGACAGGTGGAGCACTTTGTGCGCGGTACTGCCCACGAGGACGCTGGCGAGCTCGGAGAGCCCGCGCGAGCCCATGACGATGATCGAGGCGTCGCGCTGCTTTGCCTGCTCCACGATTTCCCGAGCGGCGTGCCCGTAGATCGTCTCCAGGACCACGCCGTGGGCGCTCACGCCGGCCTCTTCAAGCTTTGCGACCGCCTCGTTGACCTTCTCGTCCGCCTCGTCCGGTTGCTCGGTCGCGAGGGCTCCGATCCTTCCTCGGATCTCGCGCTCGCGAAGGTGCAGGACGACGACGTCCGCACCGGCGAGCTTTGCAAGATCCCGCGTTACCTCGACGGCACGATCCGATGCCTCGGAGTGATCAACGGCGACAAGCAGTGTCTTGTACATAGCTCCCCTTCTCCTCCAAAGTCACAAGGTCGACGGTCGTCGACGACAATGCCGAGCGGCGGGGCCGCCAGCCAAGATGCGGCTGGTCACCAGCCGGCTCGACTCTTCGAGCCCGGCACCCAGTCGGTGCCGGCGAGCGGAACCCTAGCCATCGCGGCCGCCTAGAGAGGGTGAGGGCGACGAGGTCGTCCGGCTCGAGGTGGTGTAATCGGACTTGCCGCATGCCCGCGCGAGTGCCGTCAGCTCCATCGTGAGCGCCTTCAGGTAATTCGTGATCCCGCGCGCTCCGACGTCCGGGTCGAGCTTCTCGAGCTCGGGATCCTGGGTGGTCACGCCGACCGGACACATGCCCGTGTGGCAGTGACGGCAGGAGCCGGCGGTTCCGATCGCCGCATAATCGGCACGGGCGTCGTGCTCCTCGCCTCCCATCCGATACGTCGGTCGGTTGCAGCCGAGAGCGAGCAGGGATCCGACGTCGTTTGCAAACCGTGGGCCGCCTGGCTGCCGTTGCGGTCGAGAGCTCTCATTATTCGGCATGGCTGTTGAAGCGATACCAATTTTCCTGATTTGCTTTTATGTTCAGCACGATGCTTCAGAGGATCTTGGTACCGGTCAAGGGAGCTGACCAGCAGGACGACCAGCTGGCGTGCATCCGCGACCATGCCGCGGACGGAGCGATTGAAGTCCGCGTCGTGTACGTGACGCCCGTCGAGTACTGCGGCCGGGGCTGCTTCAGCCTCGAGACACCAGACGACGCTTCGTACCTTGTCGACGCAGCTGTTTTCGAGTTGCGGATGGCCGGTATCGGCGCGCACGGCGGCGTCCGTCGAGCCTTGGTCGACAGAGTCGGCCGGGAGGTCTCGAGAGATGCTGCCGAGTGGAACCCAGACGTGATCGTGCTCGGCAGTTCCTGCCGAAGTCCGCTCAAGCGGCGCAGGCTCGGACGTATCGAGGGGCGGCTGGCGCGATCAGCATCGTGCCCCGTGCTCGTTGCGCCGACGGCTGGAACCGCGATCGACCGCGCTCATCGGCTGTTGGCGCCTCGGCTGGGGTGCTGACTCGCTGTCGTGCGTGCGCGCCCGCCGGGCGGGTCGCCGGGTCCTCAGGTTGCAAACCGGGCTTCAGCCGACGAATGCCTTGAGGTCCTTCACGAGCTTGTCCTCTATCTCGATGTTCCAGGCGCTCTCGGCCACGTCCACTACGAGGAAGAGGTCTCCGAGGAGCAACGTCTCGATCGCTGCCACGCCGAGGTGCTCGAGCCATTTGCCGATGCCGACGTGGACCGTAAAGTCGTCCGGATTCCCCGTGATTGTGACGGTCATCGCACGGTCTGCGTCGACCACGCCGCGGAGGAAGCCGCCCTTCTTGGCCTGGATGACCACACCTTCGGAGCTGGGTGAAGAGGTCTGGACCGTAAAGCCGTCGTTCTTCAAGTACTCCTCGATGTGAGACTGCAGCGCTTCCGGGTTCGTGCCTTTGCCTTGGAAGTGTTCCACTTTCTCGCCGACCATTACGTCCTCCTCGTGTTCGCCGCCGGGTCGTCTACCCAGTCGATATGCTGCTGATGGCCCAAACGCCGTCCGATGTCGCAACGTGGAGAGCGTGGCCACCTCACCGGCAGTCCGGATCCGACCGCCCTGGGGAACCTACTGGACCGGCTGACCGCCGACTGGTCGCGGTCGCATACCGGATGCCTCGGCGGTTGCTCAGCGCCGCGGCTGAATGTCAGAGGGTGGAGGCGATGCGCACCAATGCCGACGCCGTCATCACTCGGTACGGCAGCGTCAGCCAGGCGCTCACATAGACGAGATAGGCGAGATAGGCGAATAAGACCGAATGGCTCTCGGGAAAGCCGAAATTTAAATCACGCTGGAAGCGCTTGACGCCGCGCACCCGGGTGCTAGAATCGAACACATGTTCGATGGGACGGCCTCGGATCAGAGCTTCTCCGGGATTCTCTCGGCCCTTGAGGCCTTCGTCGCCCGGCTCGAGCCCGCCGAGTACCTGGCAGGCGACGTTCCCATCGTTCTCAGGCGGATCTCACGTGCCGAAAAGCTGTGCGCCACCGCAAGGCTGCTCATGTCGCGGCGAGCCGCCGAGCTGTTCGCCACGGACGCCGAGGGGGCCACGACGACGGCCAAGTGGCTCGCCGCCAATAGCGGAGAGGGAGTCGGCAAGGCCCGCCGCGACCTTGAGACGGCCAAACAGCTGGCATCACAGCCCGAGCTCGAAGAGGCGTTGCGAAGGGGGGTGGTCTCTCCAACCCAGGCCTCGGTGCTCCCTCCCGCCCTCGAAGCCGATCCGGACGCCTCTTCGCGGCTCATCGGGGCCGCGCAGGAAGACTCGCTCAACGAGCTGCGCCAACAGTGCGAACGCGTCGTCGCCGCCAAACGGTCCCTGGAGGAGGCTGAGCTTCGGGACGCTCGCCTTCGAGAGCGCCGCCACCTCCACATCGGCACGACGCAAGACGGCGCCGTCTCGATCCGAGGCGAACTCCCGCCGGTGGAAGGCGCCGTCGTGAAGAACGCACTCGAGGCCATGAAGCGCAAGATCTTCGACGAGGCGCGCAGGGCCGGGCGCCGGGAGTCACATGAGGCCTACATGGCCGACGCCCTTGTTGCCATGTGCGGGGCCGACCGCTCCATGACGCCTGGCATCGGCGGCCCGCGAGCTGAGATCATCCTGCACGTCAGCGCCGAGGCGCTCCGGCGGGGCGAGCTTCAGGCTGGCGAGCTCTGTGAGATCGAAGGGGTCGGTCCCGTCTCGCTCTCGACGGTCGAGTACCTCTTCGGCAACGCCTGGGGCAAGCTCATCATCGAAAAGGGCGTGGACATTGCCGCCGTCACCCACTTCGGCCGTTGCATCCCGGCTCACCTCGAGACGGCGCTGAGCAAGAGGGATCTGGTGTGCGCCGTGCCGGGATGCGGCATCTCCTACGGCCTGGAGCGGGATCACATCATCCCGGTGGCCGAGGGCGGCAAGACCGAGCTCGCCAACCTCGTGAAGCTGTGCAAACGGCACCACTACCTGAAGACCCACCACTTCTGGCGGCTCACAGGCCGTCCAGGCACGTGGAAGTGGGTCAATATTGACCCGAGTCAGGAGATCGTTGCGGACGGCGACATGTTCGATGTCGTTCGCCCCGGCGAGCCCGTCGCCGGTCTGGCGCGGCCCGTTCTTCGACCGAGGGATCCGGTCTTCTCCGACCAAGACCCGCCCCACGGCAACACGATCGATACAACCACCCCGGCGTGCCGCCAGCAGAGCTTTGCCTGCTCGGCCATGGGTGCGATCGTCGTCGTTCGTGTCTCGCCGGCGCTGCTAGCCGAGTTGCATACGGCCAACAGACCACCTGGCGGTTCCGGACGCCTGCCCGCCGCCGCTGCCGAGATGTCGCACCCGCCTGCCGGCGTCTCGGTAGCTGTCTGCTCTGTCCCCCAGTGCCCTCGGGCGATCCCTTCGTCGAGATGCGGCGCCTCGTCGTATCCCGTGAGAACCCCGGTCTCGGGCGTTAGTGGGAGCGGGAGCTCCCGGGTCTCGGGCGTTAGTGGAAGCGGGAGCTCCCGGGTCTCGGGCGGGGGGCGGGAGCTCCGGGTCTCGGGCGGGAGCGGGAGCAGACAAGTCCCGATCGACTCGATGATCGTTGGGACGTCCGACCAGGATCGGCCGGTCGCCCCGGCCTGCCTCGGACGAGCGCGTCGCCGGCGAAGACGGTGCCGGACTCAGCGGCATCAGACTCGGCCGACAACCAGCCCCGACTCACCTCTCGGGCCCGACTCATCCGAGATCACTGGGCAGCAGCGAATACAACACGGCGTCACGGCGCCGCCCGTCGATCTCGGAGTACGACCGGAGCAGCCCCTCTCGTTCGAACCCGGCTCGCCCGCCACACGCTGCGAAGCAACGTTGTCCGGTTCCGTCCACAGCTGTCTCCGAATCGCACACCGCCTCCTCGAAGATGCTGACATCGGCGTCGGAAAGCGGTCTCAGCAGCACGGTTCCGTCGCTCAGTGGCTGCCCTGACTGTGGGAAGCCTTCGGTAACCACATCTCATGCTGACGCGTTCTCCCCGTCGATCACGACGTCACCAGACGGGCACGGGGGCAGCGGCGGCGAGTGCGCCGAGACGCCGAAGGCGATGGAACCGTTGCCGAGCACGGCGACGACATACAGATTCGTGCCGAGATCGAGAATGAGAAGCCACGCGACCTTCGAGCCAGCATCGACGGACGTGACGGTCACAAGTCCCGCACCGACCTCATACAAGGAGACACGCGCAGAGCACGCGTCGGGTTGCACCCACGACGGTCAGCGGAAGTCTCTCGAGGGCGTGACCGCCAGCACGCAGTCGATCTCCTCCAGGTACTCGGCGACGAGGTTTGCACCCGAAGGTGCTTCGGGGTGGCCGCCCTCCGCCCGTTCGAGGCGGCCACGCACGAGCATCACCACGGCGGAGCGGGCGGCGCGCCGGTAGCGCACCCACAACCCGGCCGAGCAGATGACGTTGACGAGGCCTGTCTCGTCCTCCACGTTGAGGAACGTCACGCCCCCCGCCGTCGCCGGCCTCTGCCGGTGCGTGACGATGCCGGCGATCGTCGCCTTGCCGCCATCGGGAACCTCCATGAGCGCCGAGATCGGGACTGCACCGCGGCGCTCGAGCTCTTCACGGGCGAAGCTCATCGGCGAGGAGTGAGGCGACAGGCCAAGTGTCTGCAAGTCGGCTGCCATTTCCTCGGCGGAGCTCATCGGGGGAAGCGGCGGTGCATCGGTCCCGACGATCACACCGGGGATCCGGTCCGGACGGGACTCGGCTGCCGCGCCAGCCGCCCAGAGCGTCTCACGGCGGCCATGGCCGGGTGGCCATGCCCTACCTCCCGTCGCAGCTGCCGCGCCCACGCCCGCTCCGGCTGCATCGCCGGACCCCAGCCCACTCACCGCCCCCGCCGTCGCCAGCGATTCGAGCACGGTCCGGTTGGCCCCCGTCCGCCGGGCGAGATCCTCCAAACTGACGTATGGCCGTCCGGCGGCGATCCGTTCGGCGAGCTCCGTCCCGATCCCCTTCACGGACGTGATGCCAAGCCGGACCTCAGGCCCCTCGTACCCCGCAGACCCCGCAGACCCCTCGGACTCCGCAGACAACCCCGCAGACCCCGCAGACCCCGCAGACGACCCCGCAGACCCCTCGTACCCCGCAGACGGCGAGCCGAAAACGACCGGTACCGGCTCGAGCGACACGAATGCCTCGCTGCGGTTCACGTCTGGACCGAGCACAGTCACCCCATGCCGCCTGGCGTCGGCCACCAATGTGTGCGGCGCCCAGAAACCCATCGGCTGCGAATTCAGCAACGCCGCCAAGAACGCAGCCGGGTACCGCAGCTTCAGCCAGGCGCTCACATAGACGAGGTAGGCAAAGGAGACCGAGTGGCTCTCAGGGAAGCCGAAATTGGCGAACGCCCGCAGTTTGTCCCAGATCTCCTCGGCAATCGCACCGGTGATACCCCGTTCGGCCATGCCGGTGAACAGCCGGGCACGGAGGCGTTCCATGCGGTCGGCGGAGCGTTTCGAACCCATGGCTTGGCGCAACTGGTCGGCTTCAGCCGCTGAGAAACCCGCCGCATCGATCGCCATCTCCATCAATTGCTCCTGGAACAACGGCACGCCGAGGGTCTTGGCGAGGCAGCGCTCAAAGATCGGATGAAGGTAGGTCACCGGCTCGAAACCGTTCCGCCGCCTGATGTACGGGTGCACCGATCCACCTTGGATCGGTCCCGGCCGGATGAGGGCAACTTCGACGACGAGGTCGTAGAAACACCTCGGCTGCAACCTTGGCAAGGTCGCCATCTGCGCCCGGCTCTCGACTTGGAAGACACCGACCGAGTCGCCCCGGCAGAGCATCTCGTAGACGTCGTCCTCCTGCGGGATGGTGGCAAGGTCGAGCGTGAC
>Ga0182018_10003915_pt1 | contig 12952 bp, 6 predicted proteins | sample 812P2MmetaG_FD_120490 | JGI IMG/M metagenome (GOLD analysis project Ga0182018, IMG submission 120490) | Permafrost microbial communities from Stordalen Mire, Sweden - 812P2M metaG | ecosystem: Environmental > Terrestrial > Soil > Wetlands > Permafrost | place: Sweden: Stordalen | collected...
CCTGTGTCTGTTCTCAGCCGCTTTTGGAAGAAGGCGATGACATTAGGGTGCCCCTAGACCGTGCCAAGGTTGGCGAACTTTTCGCCGCTCCCCGCACCGACCGCAACCACCATGACCTCTCCGGCCCAGCCAAGCTACGGCTCTCGGTGAAAGTCAATGACCTGCAGCACCAAGCGATTTTGGATGTAGTGCTGCTACCCAAGATCGTGAACAACACGCAATGGATCACGCTGACAGGTTCGACCACAATAGAGATACCGGCCAAGGTCGCATAGGCCGTACGCGGTACTGTTCTGCCTTTAGTCCTTCGGGAATTTAGTCGTCAGGCGGGACTGGTACTTTGGGAAAACAAAGGTTGCTAAGGATCGAATGTGAGTTCCCTTTGTCTTCGATCCGTAACGATTTTTTCGTGGGACAACGCTTTTGTAGCGTCAGCCGCCGCTGCATCGCCTTCTCCAGGCTTTGGAAAACGTACCCTAACTCGCGCCTTCAAGTGTATCCGTTAAATCGATACAGCAGTGCACCGTAAGGATCGCAACCAATCAATCAGAAGCTTTCGTATTAGGGTACGTTCCATCTGTTCCCACCTTTTGACCTGAAAGCGTTTTTCAATGCATCCACAACCGCCTCAGAAGCCGGCCTTCCTGATTCAATTAGCCGCATCTTGAGGAAAGCAAAGTCATGCACGAACTAACTTCCAACCAGCCGCCGGGGTCAGCCCAGCCCGACGCGGCGCACCAAATCTTGAAAACGCGGGTCGCCGCGCAGAGGGTCATACAACGGGAAGACCTTGATGTATATCAAAATATTGGATTGTTCCTCGTAGGCCCGCTCAAACCACGCAAATGCCTCATCGTTGTCGCCGAGCCCCAAATAAGCATTCACAAAGGCACCGGCAGGAACGTAGCCAGTCTGCTGGCGCTTTTTCAATTCTGCAAGGAGCCGAAGTGCATCTGCTCGTCGCCCGGCGTGGGCATACGCCCAGATCAGCGCACTGATAACCCCTGGGCTACTGTCCGTAACAGAAACCGCCTTCTCCAACTCAGGGATTGCCTCTTCGGCTTGATGGTTGCAAATGAGCGCCCACCCAAGAGGCCAGAGGGGCAATCTGTCGTCCGGTCTCACCGCCAGCACATCTCGGAACTCGCGTATTGCCTCGTCATAGCGATGTGCGTTGAACAGAGTCCACCCGATGGTATGGCCGGAAGTTCCGAGAGGGTCAAGATCGCGGGCGCGGCGGGCCCACGCCAGCGCCTCCTCCATACGTCCATGGCACAACAGCCAGTCAGAGAATCCGTCGTGCGCAGCAGCGTCGTTCGGATTCAAATCGAGGGCACGCCTGTATTCTGCCTCGGCCTCGGCCCACTTCCACTGTCTCATATACATGTTGGCCAGCAGGGCATGCGCGTCGCTGAGATCAGGATCTAGCTCCAGCGCCTTTCGAGCCGCGTTGATCACCTTTGGACGCGTTTCACTCGGGGGAGCGCCGACAAAAACTGTGCCAAGTGCCCCGTATGCCGATGCGAGGCCGACGTAAGCTTGCGCAAATGCCGGGTCCTTCCTGATCGCCTCGTCGAACCAGGCGATACGCTTTTCCACCTCAGCTCTGCTGTTGTCTTTGGCAAACATACCTTGGAGATAGCTCTCGTAAGCTTCCGGCGACACCGGACGTGCGGCAACAAGTCTGGCGCGCTCTTCGCCTGAAACCGTAACCTCCACACTTTGTGCGATGGATTGTGCGACCTCGCTCTCCAGCGTGAGGGCGTCGCCGAGTTCGCGATCGTAGGACTCGGACCAGAAGTGCTCGTCAGTTGATGCACGAATCAACTGCGCGTGAACACGAATGCGGTTGCCTTCCCGCATCACGGATCCCTCAACGAGCGCATCCACTCCGAGCTTCCTGGCAATCTCCGGCGTCGAGAGCCGGGTGTCTTTGAATTGCATCACCGATGTGCGGGAGATAACACGCAGGCCCCGGATCATCGATAGACGTCCGATCACTTCCTCGGTCATGCCGTCGGCAAAATATTCCTGTGCCGGATCACCGGAAAGGTTTTTCAGAGGCAGTACGGCGAGCGAAGTGAGTTTGGGAGCTTTCGCATGAGCCGAGCTGCTCCGAGCAAGAATGTACGCTGTGGCGGCGATAAGTACGAGCAAAGACACTGCTCCAAGCAAAAGCCACTTGTGGGCGAGCCAATTCCTCTGTCCTTGACTGTTTTCGGCAGCAGGCAATTTCGCCGCGGTTCGATCCTGCTGCTCCCCCACCGAGCGCAGTCCAGGGCTCTGCAACCAGCCGTTGGGCTCCGACACGAGATTCTGCTGGCTTGTGGGGACGGTTGATGCTTCAGGGCTGGGTGTCTCCGCCCGGTTTTCATCCTCGACAGGAGCGACCGGCGCAATGAAGCGATACCCCTGTCCGGTGACTGTTTGTATGAATCGCGGGCACTCGGCGTCATCCTTCAGCGCCTGCCGAAGCTTCCGGATCGCGCCCCTGATGCTGTTGTCGGTATCGAGGTAAACACCTTGGCCCCAAACCCTGGAAACGATTTGATCCCGGGTAACAATCTCGTCCCGGCGTTCAAGCAGCAGGAGAAGGATCTCGAACGGGATAGGCTCAAGCTTCAGCACATGACTGCCACGGCGGAGCCTCCGAGGACGCAGGTCAACCTCGTAGCCCTCGCCGAACCGGATCGGTTGCCCCACTCCAGCTGGCTCGGAAGCCATGGCACACCCCATGGAAGCAGCACGATTTTACACCACATCGGTAGAGGCTGACGCAAGTGCAACCCCCGCTTGTCTTTAGAGCGACACAAAGCATAACGCCGCGACACACGCTCCGATATGGACAACAGCCCTCCGTTGCCGCAAATATGCCGATCACCACTGACCGAAAGCCAGTGAAGAATCAGGAGGAAGCACAATGAAAAAGATACGTGGCGAAACAAAGAGCCGAGTTCTCGGGCTATGCATGTTGATCGCGACTCTATTCGGGTCTGCCGTCGCGAAAGCCGATGCCGTATTGGACTGGAACGTGATCGCGGTGAACACAGCGGTCACGAACGGCCAGAACCCATACTCCCAAGCACGGTACGCGGCAATCGTACAACTCGCCGTATTCGAATCCGTGAACGCCATCACGGGCGAGTATCATCCCTATCTCGGAACGATCGTGGCACCGCCAGGTGCATCCCCTGAGGCTGCAGCCATCCAAGCTGCCTATCGCGTGCTTAGCACCTATTTTCCAGCCAGCGCCTCGACCCTCGACGCCGAGCGCGCCAACTCCCTCGCGTCTATACCGGACGGTCAAGCCAAGACCGACGGCATGGCCACGGGTGAAGCCGCAGCTTTGGCCATGATCGCTCTGCGCGCAAACGACGGATCGTCGCCTGCGCAATTCAAGATACCCGGGGCGCCGGTTCCAGGAGAATGGCAGGCCACACCGAGCTGTCCAATTGTGAATGGAATTGCGGTCGGAACCGGGTTTCAATGGCAAAACATAACTCCGTTCGGCATCTCGAGTGTTAGGGAGTATCTCCTCGACCCACCGCCAGTGCTCACGAGCCACGAATATGCGAAAACCTACAACGAGGTGATGACGGTGGGAAGCATCGACAGCACAGAGCGACCACAAGATCGCGCGAATGTCGCGCTCTTCTATGCCGCGTCCTCGCCAACTCAGGTCTTCAATCAGGCCGTCCAGCAGGTTGCGCAGGAGCGGTGGCATTCTCTGACCGAAAATGCTCGTGCACTGGCCGTAATGAACATGGCGGTGAATGACAGCTTGGTCGCGTCATTCTTCAACAAGTATCACTACAATTTCTGGCGGCCCGAAACAGCGATCCATGCTGGGGACACAGACCGTAATCGAAAGACCGATCCTGATCCGAGCTTTGCCCCCTTTGTCACGACTCCGTGTTTCCCGAGTTACCCCTCCAACCATGGCAGCGCAGCGAATGGCGGCGCCGAGGTTCTGAGACGCATATACGGTGAAGGTGGGCATTTCATGACGTTGTCAAATCCCGCCGTGCCTAACATTGTGTTGCAATACAACACCTTCGACCAGATTACCGACGACATCTCCGACGCGCGCGTTTACGGTGGGATACACTTTCGAACCGATCAGGTAGCAGGCGAGCGCCTGGGAAAGGCGATAGGCAAGGCCGTGTACAAGAACAACTTACGTCGCATGCACGATGACGACTGAGGGCTCAGTTCGAGAGCGATTCGCCATTCGTGTCCTGCGGTCCGCTGATTGTTCGCTGCGGTCCACGGATGGCGAGTTCGTGAGGGGTCTCTCGCCCGAGGTTCGCCCGAGGTTCGCCCGACCACCGATCTACACCTTCTGGATTCTGAGCGTATGGCCAACCCAATCAAATCTAATGCAAACCGGCAAGGCAATTGGGCGGTCAACCAAGCGCGCCACAACGGAAGAGGTTTGCTTCTCGTTTGCCTGACCTCATGTCTCTCAAGCGCGCTCTTTGGACAGATGAACACGGCCGATATTACCGGCAATATCACAGACCCGAGCGGGGCGTTGATTCCACGGGCGACCGTAACCGCATTACAACTAGCCACACAGCAAACGCGTAGGGCGACTTCGAACGGTGCCGGGCAATATCTGTTGCCGCAGCTTCCCCTGGGAGGATACAAGTTGACCGTCGACGCACGGGGTTTCAAGCAGGGCGCTCAGGATGGAGTAGTCTTGCATGCCGGGGACCACATCCGGCAGGATTTCTCTCTTGACTTGGGAGCGTCGAATCAATCGGTGACGGTCGAGTCAAGTGCCGGCCTGATGCAGGTCGAATCCGCCGAAATTAAGTATGTGTTCGAGAACCAACAGATAGTCGACCCACCTTTGAAAGACCGCCAATTCCTGGAGCTGGCTATTCTAAGCCCCGGAGTCGTGAACCCCCCCGGAGGCACACGCGGAGATTCCCTGCAGCAGACGGGACAACTGATTAACGTGCTGGGAAACCGAACCGGTCACAATCTGTTTCTCGTCGACGGCGCCAGCGTCACCGATGAATACTACAACAACGTCGCCTTGAGTCCATCTCCCGATGCCATGCGGGAATTCAACATGGAGCTGGCCGACTACACCGCAGAATTTGGCGGCAAATCCGGTGCCGTGGTCAATGTCATCACCAGATCCGGCACGAATGCCTTTCACGGCAGCGCGTATGAGTTCGTGAGGAACGACATATTTGACGCACAGAATTATTTCGCTCCGCCGGATGTTCCGGCGCCGTTTCGCGAGAACCAGTTTGGGGCCGCGGTCGGCGGGCCGATCATCAGGAATAAGGCCTTTTTCTTCGTCAACTACGATGGTCAGAGGGTGCGGAGCTCTTTGTCCCAACTGTTCAGCGTTCCCACAGCCGCGGAACGAACGGGCAACCTTGCAGGCCTGAGCGCGCTGCACGACCCGACTAGCAAAGCGGCCATCGCCAACAACAACCTGAACAACGATCCGAACTACAATCCCAACAAACCATCGACGAAAGCGGCCCTGGCCTTGCTAAATCTCCTACCCCTTCCGACTTCCTCCGGGAACAGCAATAATCTGAGGAGCGTCGGACAACAGTGGATCGACACAAACCAATACAACGCTCGGTTGGATCAACAGATATCGGCGGTCGACACTACCTTCGTGCGCGCCTCTATACTGGATGCAAACCAGCTCGACCCTTTCGGTTCGAGCGTTCTGAATGAAGCCCTGCTGCCAGGTTTTGGCAGAATCCTCAAGACCCACTCTGTTAACCTCGCGCTGGGTGAGACCCACGTTTTCTCCCCGGCCGTTGTGAATGAGTTTCGGTTTGGATGGCTACGCGTGTCAGGTGGTCAAAAGGATCCTAATGCCGGCAATCCGTTCGCAGCAACGTATGGGCTCAACGGTACAACAACGAACCCAGCGGATATGGGCTACCCGCAGGCCAATCTGAGCGGTCTGTTCTCCACCATCGGAACAGCCACGGGTTTCAACACCAGGATCGATCGCAATTTTGAGTTTTTCGACAATGTCTCCTATCAGCATGGACGGCATACCTTTACCTTCGGCGGCTATTTTTTCCATCTCTCGTTCAATCCGGCTTTTCCCAACAATGCCCGCGGAACCTATACCTTCAACGGTTCCTACAGCGGAAACGCGTTGGCTGATTTCCTGTTCGGATATCCATCGCAAGGGCAGGTGGGCATCGGAGAGGGAGCGGAAAATGCCCAAACGAACTGGGCACATTTTTACTTCCAGGACGGCTGGCAGCTCACACCTGGACTCAAGGTGGATCTGGGTATCCGTTACGAATACAACTCGAACCTCGTCGCAGAAACCAACCAAACCTCCAACGTAGACTTGAGCACTGGATCTGCGAGGTTCGTAGTCGCGGGCAATCCCGCAAACCTCGCCGGAAAGGCGGCCACGCTGGCTGCGTTTGCCGCCGCGCAGAACCCGTCGATTCCTGTCGTATCGAATACAACCGCGAACTGGAATGACAGCCTGCTCGATACCCGGCTCCTGCGTCTATCGCCGCGCATCGGGCTGGCATGGCAGGTGCCCCCACTGGACAAAACGGTTGTGCGCGCTGGGTTTGGTGTATTCACGAACCAGGCGGCTTACAGCGTCCTTCAGAATCTCGCCGAAAATGTACCGTTCTTTCTGAACAAGACTGTCAACAACACGACCCGAATTCCGACGTTAGCCACGACCGGCATTCTGACGGCAAATCCGAATGGGGCGATCGGCGCAAACGGCGTGAATCACGATTTCAAGATTGAATACAACGAAGTGTGGAATTTGACCGTGCAGCGATTGCTATCCGCTAACACCACGTTTTCAGTTCAGTACGCGGGCTCGCGGACGGTCCATGCGGACAGTTCCACCGCCGTCAACTTGCCGACCCCCGGCGCGGGCGCTGTACAGGCTCGCCGTCCGTTCTCAAACCTCAACTCGTATACGACAATTCGCTGGGACGGCTGGGCCGCTTTCAACGGCCTGACATTCGAGGCAAACCACCGATTTTCTCACGGCCTGTCGTTTGACGTGAGTTTCACATGGTCCCACTCGATCGACGACGCCTCAGATGCCGGCACCACGAATGCTGAATTGAATCTCCCGCAGAATATCTACGCGCACAATCAGGCGGCCGAGAAGGCGGATTCAAGCTTCGACCACCGGAACCGATTCGTTGGCAACGTTCTCTACCAGCCGCCCTTTGCGAAGGGGACCACTGGCTGGGTTCGTGCGCTTGCCGCCGGCTGGCGCGCGACCGGAATTCTAATCGCCCAGAGCGGTGCTCCCTTTACCGTGAACTTGGGAACTTCCAACGACGTGGCAAACATCGGGCTCGTGAACGGCAACAATATCGAGCGGCCCAACCTGACCGGCGACCCAAATGCCGGACCCAAAACCGCCAACCGCTGGTTTGATACCGCGGCCTTTTCCCTTCCGGCAGCCTTCACGTTTGGGAACAATCCGCGCAACTCCGTCGTTGGACCACGCTTCGTTAATTTGGACACATCCCTACAGAAAGATTGGGCGTTGCGGGAATCGATCAATCTGCAATTTCGGGTGGACGCGTACGACACGCTCAATCATCCGAACTTCACTCTGCCGGGTCGCATTTTCGGAGCGTCGAATTTCGCTGTGATCTCGAGTGCCCTCGACCCGAGAGAAATGCAGCTCGCGCTGAAGTTAATCTTCTGACTATGGCAAGAGATTGCCTCAAAACTGCGTTGACGTTTGCTTTCCATATCTCTGGTTTGCTCTGTTATTTCAATAACGAGGTTCGAGGCTTCGACAGGCCCCTTCTCATCGATTCGATTACTTCCGGGTTGCCGACGACATGGGAGTAATTCCAAAGAACTCACTTCAAATCAGACTGTTCAAGCGTTTCGAGCGGTTGATCCGGAACGTTGTGTCTTGCGCGCTTAGGCTACTTTTTCAACAGCGATATCCAGTTCTGGACGATTGTGAACGGGGCTTGCGCGGACTCGCCTGCCGGGACCGGGAACAGGAACCTTTTGCCGTCAGCGGAGACGTCCCAGCCGTCCGCGTTCGGCGGGCCTTTGAACAATGCCGCGGGCGTCCCGGGCTGGAATCCATCAACGCTTGTGGACACTGGCACCGCCATTACGTTGCCGTCCGGAGCGAGGTAGAACAACTCCTTGCTGTCACCGCGCCAACGAGGCTGAGTTCCGCCGCCTTGCGAGACCGTCCATTTTCCGCCGCCGTTGGCCGCCGGGAACGGCCGCACGTAGATCTCGTTTCTTCCGGACTCGTCCGATTGATACGCGACCCAGTGGCCATCGGGAGAGAATTTTGCATTTTGCTCGTCGAAATCGGTGCGCAGAAACGGAACCGGCTTGCGACCGCCCTGCTTTTCGCCCGATGACGCCCCGTCCATCGGCAGCACCCACAAGTCGCTTTTGGTCTTTGCATCGACATCGTGATACAGCAGGAAGCGTCCGTCGCGGGACCAGTCCTCTACGAACTTGACGTGATCCGACTTGAACAGCAACTGGTCCTGACCCGCGCCGTTCGACGCATTTTGGTACAGGTCGAACTGGCCGGCACGATCTGATGAAAACGCAATGCGATTGCCGTCCGGAGACCAGACGGGGTTCAGGTCTGAGGCCGGATCGAAGGTGAAGCGCGTATCGCTCGCTCGGGAAAATGCCGTCAGCCAGATGTCAAAGTTGTTCCCATCAGTTCGCGCGGCGGCGACCCGCGTCCCGTCCGGCGAAAGCGCCAGTGATGCCGGCCCCCTGTAGTTGTGGGCGGTGCCCACAACGCCTAGACCTTTGCCCTGCCGATCGAACCAGCCGAGCTGAGTGGTTCCGCCGCTCGCGCCATCTCGATAGGCGAGGATTCCATTATCCGAGGCTGCAAAGTATCCAAACCCAATGTAGCTGCCCAACTGCTCGGCCAGCGGTACGGCTTCACCGGTGGTCTCCAGGTGGCGAAGATCGAAAGGCTGCGCCAACAGTGTTCCGCCGCTCTGGAAAAGGATCGCGCCTCCTTTGCCGTCCGGGAAAGGAACGAAGCCAGGGCTAAACCCGCTAGCCATTAGCCGCTTGGGCTCTTGTTGATCGGGCTTGGAATCGAGAGCCCCGAGGTACACACCACTGTTCTCTGAGGCTGCCGATCGGACCAGGTATAGGAAATGCCGCCCGTCCGGCAGGAAAACTGGAAACAGGTGAAGCCTGTCGTTGCGCGCCGCATTCATAGCGGTCACCGGCGAAGGCGCGCCACCGGCGGAAGAAACCCGCTGGATGCCTGCGCCATTGTTAAGTCCGAATACGATGACGCCATCGCGATTCCAGGAGCCGCCTACGACCGTCGCGGGCACGTCGCAGAGAGTCTGTAGGGGGCCGCCAGCCAGATCCACCTTCTTGAGTTTCCCTCCCGTGTCAAACGCAATGAACCGGCTGTCCGGCGACCAGAATAGGGGCACGTTCAGCATTTCAACGCCAGCCAGCGCGTGGGATTCGAGAGTGTCCATCGTCCGCACCCACAGGCGCGACACCCCGTCCGAACCGAAACCAACATAGGCCAGCTTGGTTCCGTCGGGCGATATCGAGAAAACGCCGGCGGGTATTACGCCCGGAGGCGGCGCGATCTGGAAGCGCACCGGCTTCGGCAGCTCCGGGGCCGCTCGCCAGGGCATCCATAGCGTGACGGCTGTCGTGATCGCCAGCGCCCCCGTTACCGCCCACGCCCATCGCGATGGAGTACGGGATTCAGCCGGCGGGCTTTGAATCGCGCCCTTCGGGTTTGCTAGACATTTTTGGATCGTCACCCGAGCCTCACCGATGTCACGCAGTCGGGTTTTGACGTCCCGATCCAAGCAGCGCTTCAACAACTCAGCGATCGGCGCGTGCGTGGCAGCGGGGAGACTTGCGAAATCGATGGGCGCGCGGAGCACGTCGGCCAGCGTGTAAGAAATCGTCTCGCCGCCGAATAGCTGCGCGCCGGTTATCATCTCCCACAACACCACGCCGAAGCTCCAAATGTCGCTGCGCTTGTCGACCACTTTGCCCGCGGCTTGCTCGGGGCTCATGTAGGCCGCGGTTCCCATGATCATGCCGGCCTGAGTGGCGGCCATGGTCATGGTCGGTGAGTTGGTTGGATCGCCTCCTCCTTCGCGACTCGGAATCGAGGCGAGGCCGAAGTCGAGCACCTTTACAACGCCCTCGGGCGTAATCATGATGTTGGCCGGTTTCAGATCGCGATGCGTGACGCCTTTTTCGTGCGCGGCTTCCAGCGCGTCCGCGATTTGCTTGGCGTAGTTGAGAGCGGTCTCCAGAGGGAGCGGTCCTCTGGGAGGCCCACCGGGGACCAACTCCATCGCCAGTGCACGAATACCATCTGATTCTTCGAACCCGTAAATCTGGGCGATGTTCGGATGGTTTAGTGCCGCAAGAACCTTCGCTTCGCGTTCGAAGCGTGCCAGCCGCTCGGGGTCTTGCGCGAAGGCGGCGGGGAGAACCTTTATCGCGACTTCGCGGTCCAGCTTCGTATCGCGCGCTTTGTAGACTTCACCCATGCCTCCAGCGCCGATCGGAGCGACGACCTCGTACGGGCCCAGACGAGTCCTCGCAGCGAGAGCCATATAGATCTGAGCGATTTTACCCTACCGGAGTATGCGGGATATAGATAAGTCCTGGATTACGGACAATCCGGAAACAATCCGAATTGCGTGCTGAATTCACCTTCAAGAAAAACTGTACTGCCTGCAAAGTCGCATTTTCAGTAACTTCCCCAGTCCGGGCGCTTTTGGTATGCGATTTACCGAAAACCCCGTTTCAAGGGAACTTCGTTCACTTCAGGCTAAGATCCTTTTCTCAATCGTTGGCTGTCTAAATCCCCGGTCACGATAATCGGGAGCGAGACTCGTGGCAGATCATCACCGTTTCAAGCTTGAACTTAGGCACTGTCCCTTTCGTATGATCAATCATGGCCAAAGAACAGTTCGATATCAACCAACAAATAGCCGAGCTTTTGAGCCGGAATAGGCAACTCACTCGGCGTATAAACGTCCTTTTCACTTGTTCAATTGCAGCGACAGCGTTCTTAGCCCTCTTGTTTTACGGGAACGGCCTGAAGGATGTTCGAACCGACAGCAATGGCGTGGCTCGCCTGAGGGGTTTAGCAATTGTGGATGCAAATGGCAAGACTCGTGTTCGGCTTGAGGCACCCCTACCAGAACCAGTGATTATGGGTGTTCAGCGTAAGCGCGACGATTCTGTCTCAGGTGTAATGATCTATGACGCACTGGGGAACGAGCGTGGTGGATATGTCACGGATAACTCGGTTGGAAACGCTTTTCTCACACTTGACAGCAACATTGGCCAAGAAGTCACGCTCGTCGCATATCCGAATGGAGGCGCAGAGTTCGGAATAAATGACGATCAAAGGGACAAGGCTGTCCTCTCAGCTCTCAAATCTGGCCCTCTGCTACGGCTCGTACAGAGCGGCAAGATCATTTTTGAACAACCACCGGTTGGCAGACCTAAGCCATAGAAACCGTCTCATTTACGGAAGGTCGAGTAGTCGGGTTGCAGATACCGCCTGCAAAGTCTCGTTTGCGGTAAGTTCCTCAGCCCGGCGGAGCTTCTGGCTCGATGCCCAGCTTGTCATTGACGGCGTGCACGATTCGCTGCCGGGAGCCAAGGTACCTTTCCGTCGTCTCTACGGACCGATGTCCCAGTAGGAACTGAATCTGCTCAAGCTCTCCACCGGCTGAATGGCAGAGCCTGGCACAGGTACGGCGCAGGTCATGGGGAGCCACCTTCTCGATGGCAGCCTTTTCGGCAGCATGGCGCACGACCCACCAGACCACCTTCTCGCTGATACCCGACCCCCACACGGTGCCGCTGTGGGTGACACACCGGAAGATCAGGCCGTCCTCAATGCAGGCAACCGCCAGCCATTCATCCACGGCGGCCTTTACCCAGTCGGGTACCGGGACCGTGCGCACATGACCGCCCTTACCGAACAGGTCAATGATGGCCCAGTGATCGTCTCGCCGCCGGAGGTGCGCCAGCTTCAGACTGATCAGCTCGGAACGCCGCAGGCCGCAGCCCAGCAGGATGGCTAGTATGGCATGGTCTCTTTTGCCCTTCGTTTCGGCCCTGTTGGGCGCGTCGAGAAGCCTACGCCCTTGAGCGCAGGTGAGCCAATTGCCGAGGCGGGTACCAAGCTTCTTCGCGCCTTTCACCCGCCTGACGCTTGCTGCAAGATCGGGACTGAGCAAGCCATTGTCGGCAGCCTCGTAGGCCAGTCGGCGCACAGCCGCCAGTCTCAGGTTGATGGTTGCAGGGGCGAGCCGCCTGGCCTCCAGCTCATAGCGGTATCGCAGAACGACCGTGCGACCGAACGCCAGTCTGGGTTCGGAGCCGTACCAGGCGATGAAGTCATTGATAGCGAAGGCGCAAGTGCGTTTCGAGGCGGCCGAGCTAAGGCTTTGCAAAACTGATGTCTTGGAGTGATCGAGGTCGGGCAGGCGCAGCGTGTTCTTGGCTGAGCACCGCTTGAATGTACGTTTCTTTGGCATGGGGGGCGGTCTCCCTAACCGCCCCGCCATAATCGGCCCCGAAATGATCGGCAACCGGCTTCCGCACTGGAGTTACCGGGAACCCCGTTTTTCATGAATTCGGCTAACTACGGTATCCTTCATGGTGGCGCAGGTGCCATGCGATGGCTGACAAAGTCTTGACAGGGAAACAGTGGGGAAACAGTGGGGACAAAGGGAACGCTCCCCAATTTCAAGGAATCGGATATCCCGTTTGTCCCCAGTCTTAGTTCCGATTTCACAGAGGAGAATAAAAATGGCAACCAAAGGAAAAATCCTGGCATTGATCTCGAGCGGTCGCGGTTTGCCCTTGAAGGGTGGCAAGATTTATACCGGCGCCGGCTACTACCTCAACGAAGTGACGGTTCCGGTTCGCGCCCTGATGA
>Ga0182018_10003916_pt1 | contig 12952 bp, 9 predicted proteins | sample 812P2MmetaG_FD_120490 | JGI IMG/M metagenome (GOLD analysis project Ga0182018, IMG submission 120490) | Permafrost microbial communities from Stordalen Mire, Sweden - 812P2M metaG | ecosystem: Environmental > Terrestrial > Soil > Wetlands > Permafrost | place: Sweden: Stordalen | collected...
CCGCGCGCTGGAGAAACAAGGCAAAGAAATCATCCACCTGGAGATTGGCGAGCCCGACTTCGACACGCCGGCCAACGTTATCGAAGCTGGAGTCGAGGCGCTGCACAAAGGCTGGACTCACTACGGGCCGGCCGCCGGGCTTCCTGAGTTGCGCCAGACCATAGCCGACTACGTCAGCCGCACCCGCAAAGTCCCGGTATCCAGCGAGGAAGTCATTGTTGTACCAGGCGGCAAACCGATTATTTTCTTTACGATCCTGGCATTAATTGATGCGGGAGACGAAGTTATCTATCCCAACCCCGGCTTCCCCATCTACGAGTCGATGGTCCACTATTCGCTGGGCAAGGCGGTGCCCATACCGCTTCGCGAAGAACGAGACTTTTCCGTCGATGTGAAAGAGCTGGCCTCGCTGATTAACGAGCGCACGAAGTTGATCATTTTGAACTCGCCGCACAACCCCACGGGCGGCGTGCTCACAAAAAAAGACATTCTGCAGATCGCCGAGGCGATCGGCGATCGCAACATTCTGATTCTGTCAGATGAAATCTACAGCCGCCTCATCTACGACGGCGACCATTTCTCCATCATGAGCGTGCCCGGCTTCAAGGAGCGGACCATCCTGCTGGACGGCTTCTCCAAGACTTACGCGATGACCGGATGGCGCCTGGGGTACGGGGTAATGCGACCCGACCTGGCCGTACATATTTCGCGCCTGGCGACCAACTCGACCTCCTGCACCGCCAGCTTCACGCAGATTGCGGGAATCGAAGCTCTGTCGGGTGACCAATCCTCGGTCGACAAAATGAGTGCCGAGTTCCAACGGCGGCGCGACGTTTTCGTGGCCGGGCTCAACAAGATCAAAGGCTTCTCCTGCCGCGTACCTAAAGGCGCGTTCTACACCTTCCCTAACATTACGAAAACCGGCTGTCCTTCGAAGAAGCTGGCCGACGCACTGCTCGAAGAAGCCGGTGTCGCCGGCCTGTCGGGCACCGCGTTTGGCGAATATGGAGAGGGATATCTGCGCTTCAGCGTCGCCAACTCGCTGGAGAACCTGAACAAGGCACTGGCGAGAATTGAAGACTGGGTCGGCAAGAACCTGAGCTAAACCTCGGTTGTTGGTGTAATGACGATATTTCGACAGTTAGACGGACCTCGCCGGTCGCCATCCTCAATTTTGATGACACCCTAGAAACCATCTGCTATCCGAAATATCTATGATAAATATATCATTTACAATAAGATGGGTGGATCATTATTTATGTTGATTTATCTGGATATAGGGTAGAATGGGAGACGAATAGCGAGAACAGGGACCATGCCCGCCACAAAAACCAAGAAGTTCACTCCCGAAATTGATGCCAAGCTCTACGATGAGTTCGTTGCGGTTGCCGAGAAGAATGGGCAAACCAAGCGGCATGTTCTTGAGGAGGCCCTCCGATTCTACCTCCAGAATGTGGTTCCGTCTCAGCACCTAGTGCGACGCGAAGTGATGGATGCCTTCGAGCAGTCGGTGGCCCGCAACCGTGATCTGTTAGAGCGCCTCGCAAAGTAAGAAGCCAAATGGCCTATTACCTTACGGTAGCGGAAGTCTACCGAATGCAGCATCGCTTGATCGAGATGTTCGGCGGCCTCCATGGCGTTCGCGATAAATGCGCGGTCGAGGCCGCCGTTTTTCGCCCGCAAACCGGATATTACAACTCTCTCGAAGAAGAAGCTGCGGCGCTGATGGAGTCGCTTGGCAAAAACCACGGGTTCCTCGACGGCAATAAACGCATCGCCTTCGCCGCCGCCGATGTCTTCCTGCGGCGCAATGGCTTTTACATCGAGGTCGAGGGCCGGGACGGACATGCATTCATCTATGGCTCGATGGACCGGCACGAATTCCGCTTCGCTCAAGTCCTGGATTGGATCCGTCGGCATATCAAACCGCTTGTTTAACGCGTGCTACCGTCTCGTCTTCTATTGCTTTCATCACCCGTTGACGACCCGCCAGCCACAATTGGTGTAAACTTCTGCGGCTATGGCAAACATTGATAAGAACCCCGCCGGTTCCTTCTGCTGGATTGAACTCCACACAACTGACCAGCCCGCTGCCAAGAAGTTTTACGTATCTCTCTTTGGCTGGAACGCCGATGACATGCCGATGGGGCCGAACGATTTTTACACCATATTCAAGCTGCAAGGCCGCGAAGCGGCTGCTGGATGCACGCTGCGTCCCGAGGAGCGTTCGCAGGGTGTGCCTGCCCACTGGTTGATTTACATCTTGGTAGAAAACGCAGACGCAGCCGCCACGAAAGCGCAGCAGTTCGGCGGTAAAGTGCTGGCCCCAGCTTTCGACGTAATGGACGCCGGGCGGATGGCGGTCATCCAGGATCCGACCGGCGCGATATTTTGCGCCTGGCAAGCAAACAAGAGCACCGGAATCGGAATCGCGCAGGTCGCGGGCACGCTCTGCTGGGCCGATCTGAGCACGCCCGACGCAAAGCGCGCTTCCGATTTTTATGCTGGCCTTTTTGGATGGCAGATCACCGCCGACGCAAAAGATCCTTCCGGATACCTGCACATCAAGAACGGCGAGCATTTCATCGGAGGCATTCCCCCCGCATCCTACCGTCAACCGGGAGTGCCGCCGCACTGGATGGCCTACTTCCAGGTGGACGACGTGGATGCTTCCGCGTCCAAAGCGAAAGAGATGGGCGCCAAACTCTTTCTTGAGCCGATGACCATGGAAGGAGTCGGCCGCATGTCGGTCATCGCCGATCCACAGGGCGCAGTGTTCGCGATCTTCAAGTCCGCGCGCGGATAAAACCCTCTGCATTTACTACGATCTGATTTGCCACGATCTTACTTGTCTCTGCCCTCTTCGTTTGAGCTCGCGTGGCTGTATCGACAAAGTAGATACTCTTAGAGGTACTGTGTATCACTTGTAAGGAGTTCCGTTCATGAAGACGCAGATGGTCAAATGGGGCAATAGCCTGGCGGTGCGCATTCCGAAGGCCGTGGTAGAAGAAGCCGGGCTGAAGGAGGGCGATGCGCTGGAGATCGAAGCTGCCGCCGAAGGTCGCGTCGAGCTGCGCCGGCCAACGAAGATTCCCACGCTGGCGCAACTGGTTTCGCAGATCACTCCAGAGAATCGCTTCGCCGAGATCCGGATCGGTGGGGAAGTCGGGAAGGAAGTAGTGGAATGGTGACTGAGTACGTCCCGGACGGTATCAAGGCGGAGCCGGCGCTGGTCAGCAAAGTACGCCAGTATGTGGCTGTTCTGCTCGGGATTCGCTGAAATCGAGGTTTCGCGGAACACACTGCGGCGCTGGCGGCTCCAGCCCCGATCATTTGCTTCCTCCCAGCCGCGGATGGTACAACCCTGCCGAGGCGTCCATCCGTGAAAAAGTTCGTGAAAAAGTTCCTGAAAAAGATCGTAGCTGTCTCCGTCGTCGCTGTTTTCGCGCTGCTGGCCGTGTTTGTGGTGGTCCGCGCCGCCGACCGCTCGCGCCGAATCAATCTTCCCACCAGCAAAACGCTGACGCTCCCCGTCCCCGGCTATCTCGCGCGCACCAACAGCTTCCCCGCGACCATCGCGCTGAGCCCCGATGGCCACTACGCCGCGCTGCTCAATCAGGGGTTTGGGACGCAGGAATCCGGCGCTCGCCAATCGATTGCCATTCTCGACCTGAGCAACAATCAGTTGCACGATTTTCCTGACGATCGGCTCGTCGCCGACAATTCTTCCACGCGCCAAAGTTATTTCATCGGTCTCGCCTTCTCGTCCGACGGCAAGCATCTTTACGCCTCAATGGGGTCGATCACCGATCCCACCGGGGAAAAGCCCACCAGCACCGGCAACGGAATCGCAGTTTACAAATTCGCGGCCGGAGAAGTCACACCGGAGCGCTTCATCAAGATCGCTCCCCAGCCCATCGCCGAAGGGAAAGAAGTTGCGTCGGGCGTGCGCAAAACTCCCGCCGGAACCGCGCTGCCATATCCGGCCGGGCTCGCGGTTCTTCGAAATCCTGAAGGCGATCGCCTGCTGATCGCCAATAATCTTTCCGATAACGCTATCGTCCTCGACGCCGGTTCGGGCAAAATCCTGCAGTCGTTTGACCTGAGCCGCAGCCATTACATTCCAGAAGCGTATCCCTACACGGTGATTGCTAACAGAGCCGGAACCAAGGCCTGGGTCAGCCTGTGGAACAGTTCGTTTGTCGCGGAACTGAATCTCGAGACCGGCAAAATCGAGCGCTGGATTGATGTTCTACGCAAACAGGATGACCCCAACGCTCCCAGTGCGCATCCGACCGCGATGCTCTTGAGCCCCAACGAGGAAACGCTCTACGTTGCTCTCGCTAATGCCGACATTGTGGAAGCGGTCGATTTGACCTCCGGGATGGAATTGAATCGCTATTGGATCGGTCGGCCGGGCCCCGGATCCGTCTTCCAGGCCATCGCACTTGCGCCCGATGGCAAGCATCTGTTTGCGGCCAGCGCTGCGCTCGACGCGATTGCTGTGTTCGAAGTCGAAGATCTCCCAAAACCTGTCCCGCATACCATGAGCATGCGGATAGAGCATGTGAATCCTCCCGGTTTCGTCCCCACCGAGTGGTATCCGAGCGCTCTCACTATCGCGGGCAACGATCTGCTCATCGCCACCGCGAAAGGCGAGGGCAGCGGTCCCAACAACATGCAGGGCTCGGAGACAGGGGAGCGCAAACGAAGAGCGCATCCTTACATTCCAACGCTGATCGGCGGCTCCATCCAGCGCGTGCACCTCGCCGACATTGGCAAGAATCTCGCTGCCTACACGCGTCAAGTGGAAGAGGACAATCTTCTGCGCACCGACGGCGGCAAGTTCACATTCACCAGCGGTAGCAATCCCATCCGCCACGTCATCTACGTTTTAAAGGAAAATCGCGCTTACGATCAGATCTTCGGTGACCTGCCGGTGGGCGACGGCGATGCCTCGCTGACCATGTACGGGGCCGACATCACTCCCAACGAGCACAAGCTCGCGCTGCAGTTCGGAGTGCTGGACAATTTTTATGACAGCGGAGAAGTCTCGGGCGATGGGCACCTGTGGTCGACCGCCGCAACCACCAGCGACTACAACGAGAAAGAATGGCCGATCGGTTATCGCAGCAAAGAACGGACCTTCGACTCGGGCGGCAGCTTGGCCGATGAATATCCGCTAGAGCAGGGAATCCCGGACGTCGATGACCCCGCCACCGGGTTTCTGTGGGACAACCTCGCCAAAAAAGGGCTGACCTATCGCATCTACGGAGAATTCATCGCTGCGGTGTGGTGCAAAAACGAAAAGGCGAACTCGCCGAAGGAAGGAACGCCGTCTGCGTCCTCGGATATGTGCCCGGTAGCAGAAATCAACAAAGGCGAGCCACTGCCGCCGAACGTCGGCAATCCGCGCGGCGGGGCGAGCCCGTGGCCGTGGGGAATTCCGCAGATCAAGCGCATGCGTCCCACCAAAGCAGCGCTGCGCGATCACTACGATCCGCAATTTCCCGATTTCAACACCGACTATCCCGACCAGCTGCGCGCCGACGAGTTCCTCCGCGAATTCGATGAGTTCGTGAAAGCGAAGGGAAGCGCCCGCGAACTTCCGCAGTTCACATTGCTCTACCTGCCCGATGATCACACCGGCGGCACGCGGCCCGGGAAGCCCACTCCGCAGGCCTCGGTGGCGGATAACGACCTGGCGGTCGGCCGCGTGGTGGATGCCGTTTCTCACAGCCCGTACTGGGACGACACCGCCATCTTCGTGATCGAAGACGATGCGCAGGACGGCGCCGATCACGTCGATGCTCATCGATCGACGGCGCTGGTCATCAGCAAATACTCGCCACAATCCTCGTCACACCCGGCGCAAGCATTTGTGGATCATCATTTCTACACGACCGTCAATATGATCCACACCATGGAAGTGTTACTCGGGCTTCCGCCGATGAACCTGTTCGACGCGCACGCTCCGCTGATGGCGCCGCTGTTCTCCGGCCCCGGAACGCAACCTCCGTATCAGGTTGACGACAAGAATCTGCGGAGCGGGCTGATCTATGCAATCAATGACAAGAAGGCAGCGGGCGCGAAGGAATCTTCGCTGATGAATTTCTCCCGGCCCGATGCGAACGACGCCAGGAAATTAAATGCGATCCTATGGCGCGATGCCAAGGGATTGGCGCCGTTGCCGGTTACGAGCCATTAAGCCTGTTTCCGCATCCCGTTCTTTGCCGGCGTAGCGGGATGGCGCAAAATGCCCAGTAGTTGCACAAATGGTGGAACGTCGTAAATGTCAGCCCGCGTCGTAGTTTGAATCCCAGATCTCAAACGCGAAACTTGGGTTTCTCGCCCTACTCCTGGGAGGCGTACAGCCGCATGTGAGTGATGTGACCATCGTTGGAAAAATCAACGGAAAGGATTGTCTCGTCTTTCCATTCGATGGTCACGGAGTGTGGATCAGTCTCGAAGCGATCTCCGTACAACTTCTTTACCTTCGCCAGATCATCTCCAATCGATAGGCCACCTCCGGTCACGCCCACTTTCGTGTCGCCGCTGTTTTGGCCCCAGACATCGACGGCGATGGGAGGACTCTCAACAAGTGTCATGGCTTTCCTGTCCGTATAAAATTCCGTACCCATGCGTAACCTGATTCGATCACGGCTCCACTCATATGAGCGTTCACCGCTCAAGTCAGATGATGTAGATTCCTGAAACTTCTCCGGTGGCCCCATTTGCATCATGACAGAAGCAACAGTATCTTTATGGATACTGATCCCTCCCAGCAGATGTTCTGCCTTTCCAATTGCAATACCGGATGGCTGATCCGGCTGAGTCAGGCGTCAGGTATTTCACTCCGATGACTGGGACCGTCGCAAGGTCTCAGAAACTCGGGTGCCCGGCAAGTCTCCACGACCACATGAGAAACGAGGTCGAAGTGAGGTCGATGGCGGGTTCGGTCGTGCTGTAGGACTGCATGTTGTCCTGATACACCGCTACTTGCGAAGCATCAAACGCGCCATCGTTGCCGTTAAATTTCCGGAACGTGTCCACTCCATTCGCTGGGCACAGGATCATGCCGTCGACGACCCCGGATGTGGCATAGCCGTCCGGGCCCTCCGCAGCCGCTCCCCAAAGTATCGGCGTGCCTCCGGAAGTCCCATCCAGCGCGCCCGCCAGGTTCGCCACCTGATGCTGGATGCAATTGGGAAACGTGCTGCCGTCGCCCACAATGAACGACGATCCCCAGGCATTCGCGCCCAAAATGTTGGCCAGCCATCGCTGCGAAAAGGTGTCGTAGCGTTTGGCGCCGGTGAGATAGGCAGCCTCGCTCGCCATCACCGAAAGCCCGGCACCGTGCGAGGTGGTGTCGCCATAGCTCCATCCATAGCCAAAGCCCCAGGCGTCTGCGGCGGCTAGAGCGATGGCGTCGGCGACCTGGCGCAGGAGCTGCGCCCGTACGCGAGATGCAGAGACCGCCAGGTCCAGCGGATTTCCCGCCATCTCGAGCGCCCGATAAAGTTCAAAATGCGCCAGCCCGCTCACGTCATACAGGTTCAAAGTGTCGCTGAAGCCGCCGTCATAGATTCGCGTGATGTAATTGTGAGCGAACGCGGCCGCCGCTGCTAAATAATCCATCCCATTGGTGTGCGACAGTCCAGCCGGCAAATTGTTCGCCCCTCCAGCGGATTGCAAAGCAAAATACAGCTCGGTGGCTCCCAGTTCCATATCGTCGTCCCAAACATTCTCGGGATAGCCGTCAAACGGAGCAATGGTGAGCAGACAATTGCTACACGTTCCCCCGTATTCCGCCGGAGCGGGATCGGAATAAGTGGTATCCGCGAGCGCGAAAATATCCTCCGCATTCTTCAGGCATTGTGCTGCTAGCTCTGGATTCGACGTGCGGTGAAGCTGGTAGCACAAGGCAAAGTCCGCGGCCAGGCGCCCCGCCAGATTTGGGCTGATCGGCGAGCCCGCCGGCCCCGCCACGTACACCGGACGATTGCAAATATAGAACGTAGTCAGCGGATCGCAAGCGCGCGGATCGCCTGCCTGCCAGAAGTGGTCGGCCGCCTGTGGCAGCGTCCAGATGTCATACTCGGTGATCAAGCAATAAGGGGTCGGATAGGTTCCGCCGCAGTTGGGGGCCGCAGAAGTGGGATCGCCGTATCCGTAATAATCCCAGTCCTGGGTATTGTCGACCTGGTAGTACAGCGTCTTTGTCTTGTCATCCCACATCTTCATCAGCCAGTCGATGCCAAACCTGGCTTCGTCACGGAAGTCGGACGACGCGGGAGCGCCCACTCCGATATTGCCCGCATAGGAGACCGAACCGGGCGGCGCGGGAGGATTCACCGGAGCGTCCGCACCCATCTGATTGGGAAAGTCGCGAATCCCAATCTCCATGAGCGCCGTCGTGTAGCTGGCCGTTTCCACATATTTCTCATAGTCGCCGGCGTCCCACCAACCGCCGGCGGCATCGATAACGGGCACATTCGCCGACACGAGCGGCGGCACCGGCGGCACGTTGTCGATGAAATCGTTGGCGTCAAGCGGAGGCGTCGCATAAACCTGCGCGTTCGCGTCTTTCAGGTGTCCCGGCGCGGTACGCAGGGCGTTGGGGATGAAATGCGCGCCATCGCGCTCGGTTTCGTAAAAAAACAAAGTGTTCAGGAGCAGCCCGGGGTACAGAGCCGCCGTAGAATCCACCGCGAAAGCTGGCGACGTCGCCGGCGCTGGCCCCGATACCTTAATCGTGTAGAGGTTGGATGCTGGAACGTTGAAGTCCAGAGCGTAAACGTTGTAGGTCACGGTCTTGCTGTGGCTCCAGCTGCCAAGGAGGGAGCCGGCGCCGATGCGGCCTGAATCTACGGTGGCGCCCTTTGAATTAAGCACCGCGAAAGTTGCGCCCGTTTCTTCGGCGGTGGACATCAAATAAGCGCGAAAAGGCCCGTTGCCAGCTTCGTAGCCGACTTGACTGACGCGAACGTAAGCGGCCTGCGCCTGCAGAAACGGTGCGTACGCAGCCAGTGCAAGAAAAACGCTGGCGATTAAAACGAGTCTCGGGACCGGGTAAGAGTGGAAGGTGAAGGAGGGCATGGCGTTTTCCTAAGTCGGGAACAACGGTCGGGAACAACTCATTAAAACCATTTAATAGGGCAAGATACGCTCCTGAGTTTTTGGTGTCAACCGGGGTCTCGCCTGGGTTGTGGCCGGGGGTGCGCCCCTTCTCGCGCTTTTCGAGAAGGGGCCACCACGAACCTCGCATCAAGGGATTGGTCAAGCGGCAGATGCCCGAAAGTTCATCCTGACCCTGAGCTTGCCGAAGGTGAAGGGCTTGCAGCTTGCCGGTCGCAAACGTAAACGTGGCTCTTTTCCGTTTTCGATTCGTCACAAACAAGTGTGATCCCCGTCACAGACACACAACTCAGCCTCGTGCCAAACGGTTGACTGGTGAGGGAGAGTGGTCTATCTATGAAACGGCTGCTCCCAGAGCTGCCTCGAATTTTCAGGCGCTCGTTGAAAGTTAAGTCATTATTTATGAATATTTTAGCTATAAGTCCTTTAAACTCAAAGATTTTGCGGAGCATTCTGTCTAAATTGCTGATTCCAAAGATCGAGATTAAAAAAAAATTTCGCGAGGAGTACACGCTCCAAAGGCGGTTTCGGGGCGAAACGCCAATTAAGTCCTTATTCCGGAATATTTTACCATTAAGTCCTTTAAAACCACGGATCTAGCCGGAATTCCTTCCTAACGGCACAAATATCTTTGACTAATCAAGGTGATTCTGTCAGGATGTGAGTGCCGGAAGGCAGGAAATTCCGGTGCAAGATCATTTAACGGAAAAGTGGCGGGACGAAGTAGAATCAGCGGCGGTCCAGTATGGCGTTGCGTGGTTTCTTATGTCCGTCGAAGGATGCGCCATGAAACAAATTAACACCTACAGCCTGTACCAACTAGCGAATCAGTTGGCCCCACTGAAGACCCTTCCATCCGACCCGAAGCAGCTCAGCAAGGACGATTATTCGATGATTTTCGCTGCTTTCTGGTTAGATCAGTTCTTTAACACGAACAAAGTGCTTCCATTGGAAGTGTCGAGCGACGCTGCTACCGAACTTGCGGATGCTATAAAGTCCGTCAGCCAAAAGGTATGGGCTGATCCTCCCAAGGACATTGAACTTTGGGAGCTGAATAATATCCGTACTAAGTTGACTCAACTTGAGACAGTAATGAGTTTGGAACTTCAGCGACACCAGACCTATCTAGTGTCTCAGATTGGCGGCTATTCGATGCCGCTACTGACAACAAAAGCAGAGGTCAATATTCTCGAAGATGCGTTAGCGGTGATTGATGAACAAGCGAAAAAGGATTTTAGGGAAGCTGGTAAATGTTTAGCTTTTGAAATTCCAACGGCATCCGGGTTCCATGCGATGCGAGCAACGGAGAATGTATTGCGCCAGTATTACGCTCTGGTTGTCGGAAAACCTATTGATAGGATCGATTGGGGAACGTGTGTTGCAGAACTGAGAAAGGCGAAAGCCAATGCGAAGGTAGTGCAGGTTCTAGATCAAATCCGCGAATTGCATCGCAATCCACTGATGCACCCCCAAGAATTCTTGAGCATGAAAGAAGCAATCAGTTTGTTTGATATTGCCAAGAGCGCAATCGGGTCGGTAGCCGAGGAAATAGCGAAACTGAAGGCTGCTGCTGCCGCCGCTGCGGCTGAGGCTGCAAAGAGTACACCCGCGCTGCCACAACCTGCCGCTAAGGCTCTGGGTACATCTCCGTGAGTTAACTATTTCTTTTTATCTGAGATCTCACCGGACGGTAGGGTCTAGACGCGGGCTGCCCATTTGACACGTGCAGTATGATACCTCCGTGAAGGCAAAATCAGAGACACCGTTCGAGCGATTTACGAAGGCAATGGACAGCCTTGTGCGCGTTCCGCACTCCGAAATCAAGAAAGCTCTTGAGCGCGAGAGACTGGCGAATGCCGGAAAAGTGAAACGCGGCCCTAAACCGAAACACTCTTCGGCTTCCGACCGCGCTTCTGGTAGCGAGGATTAGAACGGCTCTTGCGTTCCAGAGGCTCCCTCGGCAGTTTTCCCAGTCAACTCCGCATAGGTCAGTCGCTTGTTTGCGAGCTGCGTTAATGCCAAGCTGAATCGGTCTGCGTCGGTCAGTGGGTTCTCCTTCGTGGCGCGATTGTTATATCTGAAAACCTGCTCATCAATGTAACGGTCTAGATGAAACGGTTCGACCGCGACATACGTTCCCTTCAATCCACGCTTGAGCAAACTCCAGAAATTTTCCATCCCGTTCGTGTGAACTTGTCCGCGTACATATTCCTCGGCATGGTTCACAACTTCGTGAACGTAGCGCGAATGCAGTTTGTCGTATGGTACGGCGTCATCGGTATAGACCTTGGTTCCGTATTTCACGTTCTCTAACACTTCGTTCTGCAAAGTCTCGCGTTTGACGTTCGGCACGACCTTGGCGCGAACCTGACGCGCTTCGCGGTCTAGTATCCCCATGACGATCGTCTTGCCAGTGGCTCCGCCAGTGTGCCCTGATTGCGCGGCGAAGCGCTCACGGCGATCCCGATGCATATTGCGGAGTTTGCCGCCAACGAATGTCTCATCCACTTCCACGGCTCCGTCCCCGTCTCCCTTGCCGCCATCTCCTAGTTTGCCGCTTGCGCCGAATTTCTTGTGCTGTAGCGACATTCCCAAGCGAATCCGATGCAACATGAACCACGCGGTTTTCTGTGTCACTCCCAGAGCGCGATGCAGCTCCCAGCTAGAGATACCATTTTTGTCGTTCACTATCGACCAAATCGCTGGCAGCCACTTTTCGAGAGGTACAGCCGAGTCTTCCATCACGGTCCCGACTTTGACAGAGAATTGGCGGTGAGCGTGGACGCTCTTGCACTGCCATCGCTCCTGCTTCTCTAGAAACTTCGCGTCATCCCGTCCGCAGACAGGACAGACCACTTTCCCGTCCGGCCAACGGCGTAAGGCCAAGTAGTCGATGCAACGCTTGCGATCCGCGAAGTACAGAATTGCCTCTTGAAATGTCTGCGGCTCTGTCATAATGTGGTAATAGTAGCAGACTAATCACGATTAGTCAAGGATATTATTGCCTTCCTAACCCCATGATTCTAATAGCGGAGCAGGTGGGGGGGTGGGGGGTGTGGCAATCTTTGCCAACCCCGCAAGCGCCGGGCTCCGCTCAAAGAAGCGGGGCCCGCTCTCTCTATTCGTGTCGCAAGGCTACTATGGGATTGACTTTCATCGCGCGGCGCGCGGGGACGTAGCAGGCGAGCAAACCCGTCGCCAGCAGGGCGAGAGGAGCGAGTACAAACGTGCCCAGATCGAAAGCAGACACGCCCCAAAGCTGCGACTTCAAGATTCGTACAGAAAGAGAGGAGGCCAAAAGCCCCAATAAAATTCCGCTGCCCACCAGTAGCAGCCCCCGGCGGAGCACGAATCCGAGGATGTTGCCGGACTGGGCCCCGAGCGCGATGCGCACACCAAACTCGTGGGTCTGCAAGGTCACCGAGTAGGCCATTACTCCGAACAGTCCAATCAAGGCGAGACCGAGTCCGATCGCCGCACAGGCGCCAAACGAAAACAGACGGAACTTGGGTTTCATGTATTCGTGTTTCTGCAGGAAATCGTCGACCGTGCCGGGATGGAGCAAGAGGATATTAGGGTCCATGCTGGCGAGAATCTGGCGGATATTGTTGACGAGCAAAGAGGGATTCACCACGGTGCGGATCAAAAGAGAGCGATCGCCCAAACTGGCAAAGGTATACGGAAAAAAGGCCTGGGGCAAGATATTACTCTGGAATCCGTAATTCTTGAAGTCATTGACCACGCCAACAATCTGGAAATAAGCATCGTGTGGGGTCTGCGGTATCTGATCAAATTCGTTGAATTTGATTTGGCG
>Ga0182018_10003917_pt1 | contig 12949 bp, 7 predicted proteins | sample 812P2MmetaG_FD_120490 | JGI IMG/M metagenome (GOLD analysis project Ga0182018, IMG submission 120490) | Permafrost microbial communities from Stordalen Mire, Sweden - 812P2M metaG | ecosystem: Environmental > Terrestrial > Soil > Wetlands > Permafrost | place: Sweden: Stordalen | collected...
CTTCATGAAGCGATCCAGAAAGCCTTTGGGCATCGCGGTGCCGCCGCTGAGCACCAGCGGCACGGGTTGTTCCAGCCTCGGCCGTTTCTGGGCGGATGCGATGCGGGCGCGCAACGACCCTATCAGGTTGGCGATCACCTCCTGGTAGTAGACCGTCAGGGCGTTGTGTACCCGATCCGCGGTGAAGCCGTTCAATTGGAAGGTGCTTTCCTTCGAGATGCGCACCCGGTTGGCGCGGTCGCCGGTCACCTCGGCGGCATTGGCGTCGATGAAATCGCCGGCCCTGGGCACGCTGAAACTGATGACCGGTACCGACAGCACTGCCAGGCATATATTGCACAACCCGCTGCCGCACGAAATGCCGACGCCGCTGAAGTTCGATGCGGCCAACTCGCTATACACCACCGCTAGCCCCTCCTCGATGGGAGTGGCCGTGTAGCCCAGTTCCGTGAGGATCTGCCGGATGGACGCTTCATGGTATCGAATCGCGCCGTTCAGACCCTCGCCCTGCGCCGGCACGCTGAAGAAGATCTTCTGGCCCGCAGCCGCCGCCCGTCCAACCAATTTCGCGACGATCCGCTGCACCACTGCCAGGCTGTACGGCTCATCGGGATTAAGCACCCCGTGGGCCATGGGCCGCCGCGTTTCGACGTGAAAAACTTCGGCGAATTTTTCCGCGTCGTTGCCCGCCACCACGATATCCGCTCCCTGGACCTCATGGAAAACGTTCTCCCGTTCCAAAAGGCTCTCTGTAAGTTTCGAGTAGGGCAACGTCAGGAAGGCGTTGAGCTGTGTATCGTAACCCGGCACGACGGTATCGTCTTGTTTCTTGTCCTTCCCGCGTGCGACCACAATGCGGCTGGTGCCGACGTCCAGGCCCAGCGGTTGCGTGTAATCCTGTTCGAGGTTCATATCTCTCCCATTTCTTGCTTAGCCGAAAGGCTGAGCTCGATCGCGGTGCATGGCTTCCGCGGTTGTTTTTTCCCGGTATCTACTTAGTAATTTCTTGGAGAATTCCTCTCATGTCTTTTGATCGGGCGACGGTCCCTCAAGCAAATTCGCACCGGTGGCCATCGCTGCATGGGGAACAGAGCAAGGAGCCGGCGTCAAACTGGCGGAACTGGAAATCGCGCGCCGGGCCGCCGCGGCGGGCATGCGGCCGGCGGCCTACCGGAACGCCCTCTGCGAGCAGTACCGGGCCTGGCGGAGATCCCCCAGCCGAATCCGCCGGCCGCTCAGCTCCGCTCCGGCTCCGAAGGCCGATAGCCATTTTCCTGTAGCACGCGCCGCGCAGTTTCCGCCGCATCCGGCAGCACGTAGAAGAACGCGCCTGTACGCACCCGTTGAAAAATGAACCCGCCGCGATACTCGTCGGCTTCCACCCCGTAGTCCACACCGGCGCCGCTTAAAATCGCCTCCAGCCGTAACGCCTCGTTCAACCGCTTGGCGATATACACCAGCACGGAATCCTTGCCTTCAAAAAACGACGCTTCCTGGCGCATGTTTCCTTGAGACAAGCGGCGGCCGCCGCCATCCTTACTATCTTAGGAGATATTTGGATGGAAGGATTAATGGCGGACCCCGCCGCGTGTTCGATCGGCCGTGAAGAGGAACTGCACTGGCTGGCGCTCACCCTGGTTCCCGGCCTGGGCACCCGGATGGCCGGGAAACTGCTGGATCGATTCCGCACGCCGCAGGCCGTGTTCCGCGCCTCGCGCAGCGAACTGGTGGCGGCCGGCCTCAACGGCGGCGTGGCCCAGAGCGTCGCCAGCGGCTGCTCCTTCGAGGATGCCCTGGACCAGCAGCGCAAAATGGCCGAGCATGGCGCAGCCGCCATCGTGCGCAGCGACCCGCGCTATCCGGCTCTGTTGCGCGAGATTTTCGATCCGCCCATCATGCTGTTTGCCCGCGGACGCATGGAACTGCTGCAGCCCTTCCACTTCGCCGTGGTCGGCACCCGGCGCCCCACGCCTTATGGACTGGCCGCCGCCGAAAGGCTGTCCGGAGACCTCGCGCGCGCCGGACTGACCATCGTCAGCGGCATGGCGCGCGGCATCGACACCACCGCGCACAAAGGCGCACTTTCCGCCGGCGGCGACACTGTGGCGGTTTTGGGCTGCGGCGTGGACGTGATCTACCCTTCGGAAAATCGCAAGCTGGCCGCCGAGTTGTCCGCCAAGGGATTAGTACTCTCGGAGTTTGCCATGGGATCGACCGCCTTTCCCCAGAACTTCCCTATCCGTAACCGGATTATCAGTGGCATGAGCGCCGGCGTCCTGGTGGTGGAAGGCGCCCAGTACAGTGGCTCGGCCATCACCGCGAAGCTCGCGCTGGATCAGGGCCGGGAGGTCTTCGCGGTGCCCGGCAACATCACATCCAAGGCGAGTTGGGGCCCTAACCTATTGATAAAACAGGGTGCCAAGCTTGTGCAAGACTGGAACGACGTGATCGTGGAACTTCCCGCGGAGGTCCGCCGTCAGTTAATCGAGCGTGGCCGGACCCGCTTGTTCGGGAACGCCGGTGCATCCCCGGACGGCGGTCCGGCATCCCACTCAGAGGGATCTCTGCCCGAAGTTGGCCGCAAGCTGCTTGCCGTCTTGCAGGTGGACACTGCCATACATTTGGACGATTTGCTTCAGATTGTGGAGGATACGTCGGCTTCCGAGCTGATCGCCGCACTTTTCGAGCTGGAGATGCTGGGCCTGGTCAAGCAGCTTCCAGGAAAGAATTTCGTGAAAGTGTGGTAGCCTCTGGGATATCTGTGGATCGTTGTTGAAGTCTTCTTATGCCGAAAGCTCTCGTAATCGTGGAATCGCCCGTTAAGGCGAAAACCATCAATAAATATCTGGGTAAGCAGTATGTCGTCAAAGCGTCGCTGGGCCATATTAAGGATCTTCCCAAGAAAGACTTGGCCGTAGATGTCGAGCACGGCTTCGAACCTCGCTACGAAATCATCGAAGGCAAGCGCAAGCTGCTTGGCGAGTTAAAACAAGCGGCCAAGGGCGTCGAATCCATCTATCTGGCGGCCGACCCCGACCGCGAAGGGGAAGCTATCTGCTCTCACTTGCAAGAGGAGCTGCAAGGCAAGAAAAACGGCGGGCCGCAAATATACCGGGTGATGTTCAACGAAATCACCAAGAACGCCATTCAGAAGGCGTTTCAAAACCCCGGCATGGTGGATGAGAAGTTGGTGGACGCGCAGCAGGCGCGCCGCGTGCTCGACCGGCTGGTGGGCTACAAGATCTCTCCACTGCTTTGGGATAAAGTGCGGCGGGGCCTCTCCGCCGGCCGCGTGCAAACCGTGGCCTTGCGCGTGATTGTGGAGCGCGAAAGCGAAATCGCGGCGTTCATCAAGAACGAGTATTGGACCATCGACGCCGGCTTGGGCGCGCGCAAACCGCCGCTGTTGAACGCGCATCTGATCAAAAAGGACGACCAAACGCCGGAACTGGGCAACCAGGCAGCCACCGATTACGTGGTGGCGCAGTTGGACGGCGCCGACTACATCGTCAAATCCGTCGGCACCCGCGAGAAGCGCCGCAATCCGGTAGCGCCGTTCATCACTTCTACGCTGCAGCAGGAATCCTCGCGCAAGCTGCGTTTCAGCGTCAAACGCACCATGATCCTGGCGCAGAGACTCTACGAGGGCATCGAGCTCGGCAAGGAAGGCTCGGTCGGCTTGATCAGTTACATGCGTACGGATTCCACGCGCATATCCGAGGACGCTTTGCAGGAAGCGCGCGCCTATATCGCCGTCAAGTTCGGGCCGGAGTTCCTGCCGGAATCGGCTAACATTTACAAGTCCAAGAAGGACGCGCAGGATGCGCATGAAGCCATCCGCCCGACTTCCATGGAGCACAGCCCCGACGACGTAGCCAAGTATCTGGCCGAGGACGAGCTCAAGCTCTACCGCCTGATCTGGAACCGCTTCGTGGCCTCCCAGATGACGCCCGCGGTCTTCGACCAGACCACCATCGACATCTCGGCGCGCGGCAAGGACTCGAGCGAGTATCTGTTTCGCGCTACCGGGTCGGTGCTGAAGTTCGGCGGCTTTCTAAAGGTTTACGAAGAGGGCAAGGACCAATCCGACGAAGAAGACGAGGAGATGAAACACCGGCTCCCCGCGGTGGCCGAGGGCGAACATCTCAAGCTCCGCGGCTTGGCGCCCGAGCAGCACTTCACCGAGCCGCCGCCGCGTTACAACGAGGCCACGCTGGTGAAGAAACTGGAAGCCGATGGCGTCGGCCGTCCTTCGACCTACGCCTCCATCATCTCCACGATTCAGGAGCGTGAGTATGTGAGGAAGGAGGGCGGCCGGTTCTACCCCACCGAGTTGGGCAGGGTCGTCACCGGTTTGCTGCTGGAGAATTTCGACGATATCTTCGACATTCAGTACACCGCGCGCATGGAAGAGGAACTGGACGAGATCGAAGCCGGGAAGATCGCCTGGCGCGTGGCCATCGGCGAGTTCTACGAAAAGTTCGATAAAGATCTGAAGCACGCCGAAGAACACATGACCAACATCAAGCGGATGGAGAAGCCCACCGACTTGATCTGCGAGAAGTGCGGCAAGCCCCTGGTGATCAAATGGGGCAAACATGGCAGCTTCATCGCGTGCACCGGGTATCCGGATTGCACCTATACACGCGAACTAACCGTCGATCTGCCGGATGTGGACAAAATCGACCTGGCCGAGCAGGGCGACGAAGAATATTGTGAGAACTGCGGCCGTCCCATGGTGCTGAAGAAGGGCCGCTTTGGCACGTTCTTCGCCTGCACAGGATACCCGGACTGCAAGACCACCAAGCCCATCGGCGGCACGCAGAAGAAGCCCGATGTGCAGCTCGACGAGAAGTGCCCGGTGTGCGGCAGCAACATGGTGCTGAAGACCGGCCGTTTCGGCGAGTTTACGGCTTGCGGCAATTATCCTACGTGCAAGCACGTGAAGCAGAAGACCATCGGCATGAAGTGCCCGGAGTGCAACGAGGGCGAAGTGGTGGAGCGTCGCTCCAAGCGCGGCAAAACGTTCTACGGCTGCAACCGCTGGCCGGACTGCAACTTCGTCACTTGGGGCAAGCCCGTGCAAGAGAAGTGTCCCGAGTGCGGCGGGCCGTATATGGTGGAGAAGTGGCTGAAGGCCGGCCCGGTGCTGCAATGTCCCAATGCGGATTGCAAGTACAAGCAGCCCATGCTGGTTCCGGTGGAGGCGCTGGCGCAGTAGGAAGGCGGACGGTGCGGCCCCGCTTCGCTTTACGCTACCACGCGGCCGAACCCAGTTTGCTATTCGACGCCGATCCGCGTAGCGAAGCGCACGTCAGGCGCACAGCCCGGAAGTGGAAGGGCACACCCAGCTAGGCCGTAGCCAAGGCCGGTTCCCGCCGCGCGCAGGAGCCGATGGCTCCTCCGTTCCACATCCCGGACGCAACGAAACCCGATGTTGTTGTTGGTGTTGCCGGGATCGTTCCTGTTACGGCTGGCGGCGCGCAGGTTCGCCGCTTCATTGCTGAAGGACGCCCCCCGCACGCAATGGCCGCGCGCCTACGCCGAACGCGAATCGCCCTAGCAGCCGCTCCCGCAACAACCAAGTGTCGCCGAACGACGCATGCGCGACCCACGCCCGAACACTCTGTTCCACTCGATCCCATTCCAGACGTCCTGCGGCAAAATCACGCTGCATTTGCTTCACCCGCCGCCCAAACCGGACGGCATTGCCGCGCGCCAAACGCGCTCTGTCCGGAAACAACCGCCACCCCAGGAAGCTAACTCCGTCCGCGCAGCGGTGGATCCTGGACTTGCCTGCGTGCAGGGTCAGCCGGACCAGGCCCAGTTCGCGCTCCACGGCCTCTCGCATCAGCCGCAGCCGCTCTTTGTCGTTATCGAACAGCACCAGGTCGTCGACGTAGCGGGCCCAGACTGCCGGCAGCAGTTTCTCGTCGATCAGCCGGTCCAACTTGTCCAGATACACGTTGGCAAAGAACTGAGAGGTCTGGTTGCCCAAGGGCAGGCCCCGTCGGCGCTCAAACGGCGTAAACAGGTCGTCACCCCGGAAATATTCGACTACTTCCTCCTGCGGATTCGACCCCGCAATGATCCGCGCGGCAAGGCTCAGCGTTGGCTGGCACTTGATCACGCGTGCGAGTTGCGCATTCAAAATACGGTGGTCGATGGACGCGAAGTATTTGCGCACGTCCAGTTTCAACACAAAAGGATACCGGCGCGCACCCTTCCGGGCCGCCTGCAGGGCCTTGTGCGTTCCTCTTCCAACCCGGCACCCGAAAGAGTTGTTTGAGAACCGCCGCTCAAAGATCGGCTCCAGAACGCGGGTCAGCGCGTGATGTATCACGCGGTCGCGGAACGGCGCTGCAGAGATCCGCCGAGGCTTGGGGTCCAGGATCTGAAACGTCCGATAGGGCCCTGGCTGGTAACTGCCATCCAGCAGTTCCCGCCGCATACGCCATAGTTCCGGCTCCAGGTTCATCAGAAACGCCGCCACATCCGGGCGCTTGCGCTTGCCTGCAGCCGCCGCTTCCGCAGCCGCCAACAGGTTGGCGAAGCTCGTCAATGCCGGCCAGAGATTCCCAACGCGCTTCACGCCTTCGCGGCGGCCTTGCTCCAGCCGCCCACCATGCGTCCAATCTCATCCAGCTTCTCCGCGCTGAATCCGTAGGCCTCAATCGACATTAGCTTCAGGTCCTTTGCCAGCCTCAACAAATACCGGGTGGAATTGACCTTCCGGCTGGCTTGCTCCAATAGCTCAACCTTCTGGCGCGCATAGCCCGCCTCCACCAAGGACGTAAGCAGATCCAGGCCATGCGCGGTCAGCCGTTCACCCACCGTGAACCGGTGTGTCCGCGGGAAGTTTTCCACCTTCGGCAACAACCACAATACGAAATCGTACGCCTTCCCGACCGCCACGGGTGCGCCATCGTCAGGTCTCTTCAAATCCACCTCCAAAAAGAAAAAAGCATCAAGCAAAGCTACTCCCGGACGCAACGAAACCCGAAGTCGTCGTAGGCGTTGCCGGGATCGAGCCTGAAACGGCTGGCGGCGCGCAGGTACGCCGCACCAACGCTGAAGGACGCCCCCCGCACGCTCTTGCGCCCGTCCTCAAAATCGCTTCTCGTCCATTCCCACACGTTGCCGGCCATATCGGCGACGCCCTCGGGAGTGCTGCCTTCCGGAAACATGCCCACCGGGGTGGGTTCTCGAACCATCCTGTTGAAGTTAGCGCGGTGCTCATCCGGCTCCGGATCCACACCTCCCCACGGATAAATGCGTCCTTCCGCGCCACGCGCCGCAAACTCCCACTGCTCGTCGGACGGCAGCCCGCATCGGATATCCCACCTCCGGCTGGCCCATTCGCAGTAGCGCTTGGCATCGTACCACGTTACAGAGGTCGCCGGACGGCTAGGATGGATTGCCTGCGCGTCCCAGTCCTCCGGCGCGGACGCGAGCGTGTCGTCCAAATACCTGCCATACTCCCATACCGTCACCGGGAACTTGCCGATGCTAAAAGTTCCGAGGGAGACCGCTCTCTTGGGAAGGCTGCGGTAGGCCTCCGGGTCGCCCCTCATGGTGAACTTCCGGCCGCGGAAGTCGACCCAATAGTTCGCGTCGCCGGGCATGCGCAGACGCGACTGGCGGGCTTGGTCCAGTGCTTCGGCCGCCGCCACGCGCGTCTTCAAACCAATGTTCCGCGCCTTGCCTTTCTCGAAGATTGCCATTACGGCGTGGCTCAGAGCACCGTACGCTTGAGCGGAAGCCTTGCTTAGCGCGTAGCTGGTCGGCGCCAGATCGGCTAGCATGTTGCCTAGCACGCCCGCAGCGTGCGCCCGCCTCTCCAGTGTTTTCTGGGACACGGCGTGGCTGGTGAGCCGCTCAATGAGCGCATCCAGGCGTTCCCGCGCCGACGCCGCCATGTAGCCCGCCACCAGCGGCAATACTTCGCGCCCTTCCGGCGAATAGAGAAATTTCGGGGATCGCCGCCACAACCTGGAGTCCAGGAGGCCGGCAAGCGTCCGCGCCGCCAGACATTCCTGAAAGCTCCTGTGCCAGAAGGCGATCTCGCCGCCGCGCAACGTGACGATGCCGCTCACTCTCTGCGCTTCCTCGAGGAAGCAACGGACGGGATCGATCGATTCGCCCTTAGCCGTCAGAAGCCCCGCCGCGGTGTCAACCCCGATCTGCAACTTCTGCCCGCCCTTCCACTCCTGCATCGCCAGGGCGAGCTTGCCGAACCGCGCCAACAAGTCCTCTTTTTTCCACTGTTGCCCGGACCGCTCCACGGCCTGCTCTGCAAGCCAGTCCATGATTTGCTCATATAACTGCGCGCGCTGCTCGGGCAGCCTGTGCCGCCGCAGATGCAACACGGCCAGCGCGGTCAGCATAAGCGGATTGCGGGCCAACAGGCGGATGGAGGGTACCGCCACCGCGGGATGCAACTCGGCGTAGTAGGCTTGCGCCGCCGGCTCGTCTCCACCCTTCAGCCAGCGGCACCACTGCATCAGAAAGCCGTCGATTCCGGGGCCGTCCAGGTCGTCAATGGTGGCGATCTCGAATCCTGCCAGCGTGGTCCTGCCCTCGTGCGCGCCCGGGCGCGTGGTCACAACGATGTGGCAACCGCATTGTGCGGCGGCCGTTTGGAACATTTGCACGATCTTCTCGCGCCGCGTCTGGCTGGCGGCTTCGTCCAAGCCGTCCAGCAGCAGCACGGTGTTTTCCGCCTCCAACTTCTCGCGGAAGAATGCCTCGTCCAGGCCCCACCCTTGCGAGGCCAGGAAATGCGCGATCCAGCGAGCGTCTGCGTCGTGCGCGGGATCGCCTGGGGCGCGGGCGTCCAACGTTTTGGCGATGTACTGATCGAGCTCGCTGATCCGGACCAGCAAAGGGAGTCCCTGCAACGGAAAGTCCGATGGCGGTCCGGTGGGCCGGCACAGCATCCACGCGATCCAACGCACGAAGGTGGTCTTGCCTCCGCCCGGCTTGCCCTCGATCACCAACCTCCGGCTCCGCAAAGCCTCTTCCAGCGGCATGGGTTGCGCGCGCTCCGGCGTGGCGCGGGGTGCCGGATCTTCGGCGGCGAGCGGGCGGAGCGCAGTCTTCAGGTGGATGTAGAGCGCATCGATGGCGGGTGGCGGGGTTTCGCCCGGCCCCACTTTGAGTTGATGCAGGTCGATGAACTGCGTCTTACCCCGCAGCCAGGCGAGGTATCTCTCGGGGCTGAGCGCGCCCCGCGCTAGCTTCTCGCCGCGGAGCCCGTATTTCCCTTCGGTCTTCTCCTCCCATTTGGTCTTGCGCGGATCGAATTCCCAGGGCCTCCGGCGAATGGTACGCTCCGCGGGATCGAGACGGAAAACGGAGAAATTGTTCCGGTAGGTTTGATTGTCGTAGGACGCGCCGCCCAGAAACAGGCTCGCCCGGCCGTAATAGCGGGTAGGCTCCTCAATGGTGCCGTGTGTGTGTCCGGAAAGGATGACATGTACGCGCTCGGCCAAGTAACCGTAAGTGTTAGGCCGGTCGTATGCGTTGATTTCCTGATTGGCAAGCCAATCCGGCGGGTGATGCACCAGCGCCACCGTGATGGGCGCTTTATCATAGTCCCCCTGGTTGGACAGGGGAGGCATCGCCTGAAGTTGGGGCAACCCGAGCCATAGCTCGCCGCGGTCGGTTTGGCTGTTGCGGCAAAACCAGGCGGAGTTCAGGCAGACAAAACGAATTCCGTGCGACTCACGCATGCCGGCAAGATAGTTGGGCGCGTCGTGCAGTTGTGGTGCTGGAATTCCGAACTCGGCCGCGAACTTGACAAACAAGCTAAACGGCCGTGCGAAGCCGTCGGCGAGATACTCCGGCCGCAAGAGTTCGTCCGCCTCCTGCGGATCATGCGTGCGCTTGACCAAGGCACGTGTGGCCTTCCGGTCGAGATCGTGATTGCCCGGGCAGATAACACAGTCCGCCGCGCTCAGCCCGGTGGCGGGAAACAGCTTCGTGGTAAGCCAATCCCCGAGTTCCGTGTAGCCCGACGCTCTGCCCTGCCACGCCAGGTCGCCCGAGATGACCACGATGTGCGGCGTCCACTCCGGCTCCAATCTCCCGAGCACCTTCAGCAGCCCATCGAGCGCCTCCCTACGCTGATCGCGCGCGGTTTCGTCGCGATCATAGCCGAAGTGGAGGTCCGATAAGTGAAGTAGGTTGATCATTGTTGGCCGCCGGTCTTCCATTGTATAACCTCAGTCCGGCTGCGGGTACCTCGACTGCAATACCATCGGCGGCACGCAATAGAAGCCCGATGTGCAGCTCGACAAGACAGGGCGTTTCGGCGAATTTACGGCTTGCGGCAATTATCCTACGTGCAAGCACGTGAAGCAGAAGACCATCGGCATGAAGTGCCCGGAGTGCAACGAGGGCGAGGTGGTGGGCAAGCCGGGTCGGGGCGTCAGGCGTGACGGTGTACGGCGCAGCCCTCTCCGCTCATGGCAAACGAACCGGTGCGCCGGCGACCAACTGTCGACGTTGGCGCGCCGGCCGTCATGGATTGGTTCGATCGTCGCGACGCATGGCCGACGACGTTCGGAACAGATAATAGACGCCACTCTGCGACTGGTATTCCGCGATAGGCGGTTCCGAAACAATATTCGTTCCCTGCGGAACATAGATATAGTCCGGCTCTTTGGGAGTCATGGAGAAGATCTTGTCTCTTGGATACAGCGTCGGCTGGGGCCACGCAATCGCCGTTCCCGCGAAGTACGACACGAGAAACATGTCCGTCTGATTCATCCCCGAGTCGCCATCCAGTCGTACCATCAATACCGACGGCCGGTCCGTACGTGTCACTTGGCGGAAGTGCCGGGCCAGGTCGCGGGCAAACTCCACGGTGCGTGCACCCACACTCCGCACCGGATTGGTCTCAGCGTAGATCAACTGACGATAAGAGGTGCTGCCGGACCGCAAACCTAGCAGCAGGAGGCACGCTACACCGGCGGCCAGTTTCCCGCGGCCGAAGATACGTTGCACGCCGTTCGCGAAGCACGCGACCCCGCCACAGAGGATCAGCAACACGCAGGGGAGGCTGACGATCGAGTAACGCGGGTCGATCTGGAAGAGGCACACGGTTGTCGAGCATAAGAAGAGCAGACCAAGCCACGCGAGGGAAACGAGGCGTTTCCCGGTCAAGGCCAGGTCGAAGCCGAAACCGGCGATCAGAATCAGCCAAGCCGGATCGAAGAATTCTCTGTCCGCGAAGAGGCGCAAGAACCTTGGTACGTTGATGCCAAGCCTGGCCCGCAACGCCGATGGATTGCGGACTATTGCCCGGAACAGGCTGAACCGATTCGATTCCAGGGAGCCGTACAGGCTTTCGGCTTTCGCGAAGCCGGCGTCTTCGTCGCCGGTGCCGGTGACCCAAGCCTCGGATGCATAGAAAGTAGTAATCGCGGAAGGTCCCCAGATCCTGTAGCGGGCCTTCGCCCAACTCTGGTAGGCAATGGCGGGGGCGAACAGCAGCGCAAAGCCCAGCACGAACATGGAAATCCTGGCGAGCGACCGGAAATTCTTGTGCGCGGCGTGCAGGGCGTAGAGCAGGACGCCCGCGGTGACCACGAAATAGAGCAGCGTTTCCCACCTGGCGCAATAAGTGACTCCCCAGCACACGCCCGCGCACAACAGACGCATGCGGGTCAGATTCCGGAGCGCCCACACCGTACACCACAGCGCCGGACCGATTGCCAGCAGAAAGGCAACATGTGAAATGCCGTGTATGTGACTTACAAGCCTGCCAGTCATTGCGCCGCTGGTAAGAATAAAGATGCAAGCCAGGTGCGCCGCCGTGGTGTCCCACAAAGCTTTCGCGGCATAGAAACTGGCGATCAGGAAAGTGGTCAGCGAGACTGCATAGATCACGCGGTAAACGATAAAGGGATCGGTGTTGAACAGTTCTACCACCGCGCACAAGAGGACCGCGAACGGCGGACGCCAGAGCGCCGGGGGATCGAGCGGCGCCATAACAAAGCCGTTGCCCAGCAGCAGATTCCTCCCGATCATCATTTCGACGGCGTTCCATCGGATGCGGGGTATCAAGCCGCCCCACACTGTGAAGAGAATGGCGCCTGCCAAGGCCCAAAAGACCGGATGAAGAACGAGAATCCGCTCCAGGCGGCCCCGGATTTGGGTCTTCGAACGCGCCATTTGGTTGGTCACGGTAATGTAGTGGTGGAGGCGGCGGGAGTTGAACCCGCGTCCGAGAAAGCCCGCAATGAAGAGAACTACGTGCGTAGCGCGATTCAGCAACTTCAGCGTCCGCCTCAGAACCGGCAAGAGTGGCGGCCGCCTAGCCCGATTGATCTCGGCCATATGCTCCGGACCGAAGCTTTCAGCCTATCCCGCAAAATGACGCTCACTCACCGCCGCGCGGGCTCGACGGCTGGAGCGGCCACTTAATTAATTAAGCAGCGTATGCGAACTGTGTGTTGGCAGTTCTGTTTTTCCGATCGTTTTACGGGAGCTCGGAACCCGGCACGCCTCCCCACCACGATTCAATCCCGTCGAATCCGTTGCGCCCCCATGCTTTGAGTGGAACGACTAGCGGTCAATCGGGCTGTCCGCGATTGAGATACAACTCGATTTTAACATATCGGGGCGTTATTTTGGGGCCGATTTTTCGTCAAGGAACAAAGAGGCCTTCCCAGCCGTCTTGTTTAGTGAACCCTGTGAGCCATTCGCGCAAGTTCCGTCCCAGCGCCTCCTTTTGGGAGGCGACCCGCATCGCCCTGAGTTCATTGCAAAAGAACAAGCTGCGCAGTTTCCTGACGCTGCTGGGTATTATTCTGGCCACCACCACGCTGATCGCTGTCACCGCGCTCATTCACGGTATGAACGTGTACATCTCCGACAAGGTTTCGAACATGGGCGCCGACGGATTCCGTATCGTCCGCATGGCGTGGTTCGGCCCTTGGGA
>Ga0182018_10003918_pt1 | contig 12947 bp, 14 predicted proteins | sample 812P2MmetaG_FD_120490 | JGI IMG/M metagenome (GOLD analysis project Ga0182018, IMG submission 120490) | Permafrost microbial communities from Stordalen Mire, Sweden - 812P2M metaG | ecosystem: Environmental > Terrestrial > Soil > Wetlands > Permafrost | place: Sweden: Stordalen | collected...
GCAAACGCCGGTCATGCCGTCGTCACGGCACCCGGCGGACGCGAGGACAAGCACAAAGGGCGACATAATCGCGAATAAACAGAGGATCTCCGCTTGACGGACAACACGGAAGATGGCCGCCACGAGGGCGGCCATGACGGGGGCTGGGATGAGGCTCGAACCGCGCTGACAAGCGGCCGCGCCGGCACACAACGTCCGAACAACAAGGAGCAATGCGACCATGGAAATCAAACGCAACGGTTCACAGCCGTCCGGCAAAGGACCGGCGGATTATTTCACCGGCACGGTGCGTGTCGATCCGCTGTTCAGCGCACCCGATCCGGCGCGCGTTCGTGGCGCCAGCGTGACGTTCGAGCCAGGCGCCCGGACCGCGTGGCACACGCATCCTCTGGGTCAGACCCTGATCGTCACGGCGGGCCTCGGCCGGGTGCAACGCGAGGGTGGTGCAGTGGAGGAAATCCGGCCCGGCGATGTGGTGTGGTTTTCGCCGGGCGAGAAGCACTGGCACGGTGCCTCGCCCACCTCGGCGATGACGCATATCGCGCTGCAGGAAGCGCTGGACGGCAAGGTCGTCGACTGGATGGAAAAGGTTACGGACGCGCAATACCAGGCGTGAGTTGCCAGCCTCGCACCGGATGGAGAACGTCATGAACAAACGCACTCTGGGCTTTGGCCTGGAGGTATCCGCGCTCGGCCTCGGCTGCATGGGCATGAGCGGCAACCAGGGCCCGCCGAAAGACCGCCAGGAGATGATCGGCCTCATCCGCGCCGCCGTCGACCGCGGCGTCACCTTGTTCGATACCGCGGAGAGCTATGGTCCGTTCACCAACGAGGACCTGGTGGGTGAGGCGCTTGAACCGGTCAGGCGCCAGGTGGTGATCGCCACCAAGTTCGGCTGGGATCTCGATCCGGGGCCGGCACAAATGCACCGGGGTCTGAACAGCCGGCCGGAACGCATCAAACTCGTCGCCGAAGCCTCTCTCAGACGCCTCAGGACCGATGTCATCGATCTTTTCTATCAGCACCGCGTCGATCCGGACGTGCCGATCGAAGATGTCGCGGGCGCGCTGAAGGACCTGATCGCGGCCGGCAAGGTCCGGCATTTCGGCCTGTCCGAGGCGAGCGCGGCGACGATTCGTCGCGCCCATGCCGTCCATCCGGTCACGGCGGTGCAAAGCGAATACTCACTGTGGTGGCGGGAACCCGAGGCCGAGGTGTTGCCGGTCCTTGAAGAACTGGGCATCGGCTTCGTCCCGTTCAGTCCTCTGGGCAAGGGCTTCCTCACCGGTGCCATCGACGAGGCGACGACGTTTCAACGCGGCGACTTCCGCGCCGCTGTTCCGCGATTCTCGACGGAGGCGCGCAAGGCGAACCAGGTTCTGGTCGATGCTCTTGGCGCGATCGCGAAGCAAAAGCACGCGGCGTCCGCTCAGATCGCGCTTGCCTGGCTGCTGGCGCGGAAGCCATGGATCGTTCCGATTCCGGGCACAACGAATTTGCGTCGCCTGGAGGAGAATCTGGCGGCGGCGGATGTGGAGCTGACCACCGGCGATATGCGCGACATCGAGACGGCCGTTTCCGGCATCATCGTAACCGGCGCCCGCTATCCCGAGTGGATGCTGCGAACAGTTGGGCGCTGAACGAAAGGACAGACAAATGCCACACGTGATCGTGAAACTTTACGCCGGAAGATCGGAGCAGCAGAAAGCGAAGCTGGCGGAAGAAGTCACCAAGGCCATCATGAACGGCGCGAATTGCGGCGAGGATGCCGTATCGGTCAGCATCGAGGACGTCGCGCCGAGCGACTGGACCGAGCAAGTCTACAAGCCGGACATCATCGGCAAGGCGGACAAACTCTACAAGAAACCCGGGTACGATCCCCGGTAGCAACAAAAAACCGCGCGACGGTTCGGCATTCGATCGAACAGGAGTTAGCCATGGCGGAGACGCTTAAGGGAAAAGTCGTCGTTATCACCGGCGCCGGCGCCGGAATCGGTCTGGGCATGGCCCAGGCGTTCCACGCGGCCGGCGCGTGGGTGGCGATGGGCGATCTGCGTCAGGACACGGTGGAGCGCGCGGCGGCCGATCTGGGTTCCGAGCGGACCTTCGCCGGCGGCGTCGACGCGCGGGACGAGGCATCGGTGCAGAATTTCTTCGCGGCGGCGGAGCGGGCCTTGGGCCCGGTCGAAATCGCGGTGGCCAACGCCGGCATCTATCCGACCCGCCCGGTGCTCGACATGGACGTCGAGGAATGGGACCGCGTGATGGAGACCAATCTGCGTGGGACGTTCCTCACCTGCAAGGCGGCGGCGCGCAGCATGGTGGCCGGCGAGCGGCCCGGCAAGATCATCACGATGTCTTCGGGCGCCTATGCCAGCGCACGGCCGGGCGCATCGCACTATTGCGCCTCGAAGGCCGGCATCGTCATGTTCACCAAAACGCTGGCCATGGAACTGGCCGAGGCGCGCATCAACGTGAACTGCATCGCCCCCGGTTATATCCAGCTCGACAGCGCGGCGCCTGACTCGGAGTTCCGGCGGGCGTTGTTGAAGAACATCCCGTGGGGGCGGTTCGGAACGCCGGCGGACGTCGCGGCGATCGCTCTGTTCCTTGCCTCGTCCGCGGCCGACTACGTGACCGGCGAGGTGTTCGCGGTCAACGGCGGGGCTTTTTCCGGGCGAATGTATCTGCCACTCAATACCGCGATGGCACGATGACGCGGGACGATCGGGGGACAGGGCGCGATGGACGGGATGTTGACCAACAATTCAGCGACGACGGCGGTTGAGGCATGGCTTGGCGATTTCGGCGCGGCACTTGTGTCAGGCGAGGCGGTGCGTATCGCCAGCCTGTTCGCGACCGAAAGTCATTGGCGGGACATCCTGGCATTCGCCTGGGATTTGCGGACAACCTCCGGCGCCGCCGCCATCGCCGAGCGCATGACGGCGGCCTTGCCCGGCACGGCGGCCCGCGCGGTGGCACTTGCCGCGGGCCGCACGCCGCCGCGCCGGGTCGAGCGTGCCGGTGTCGAAACGATCGAGGCGATTTTCGGCTTCCAAACGTCGATCGGGCCCTGCGACGGTGTCGTCCGACTGGTATTCGAGAATGGCGCGCCGCGTGCCTGGACGTTGATGACCACGCTGGACGAAATCCGCGGCCATGAGGACCCGGCCAACGGCAGCCGTTGGCGCGACGTCGACTGGAAGCGTAATTTCGGCGGCGAGAACTGGCTCGACCGGCGTGAGCGGGCGCGAGCCTACGCCGATCATGATCCCGCCGTGCTGGTCGTCGGCGCGGCGCAGGCCGGCTTGTCCATCGCGGCACGGCTGACTCTGCTTGGCGTCGATACGCTGGTGGTGGATCGTGAGGCGCGGATCGGCGACAGTTGGCGCCACCGCTATCACGCGCTGACCCTGCACAATGAGACGCGCGTCAATCACCTGCCCTACATGCCGTTCCCTCGGTCGTGGCCGGTGTTCATTCCCAAGGACATGCTGGCCAACTGGTTCGAGATCTACGCCGAGGCGATGGAACTCAACGTCTGGACACAGACGGAACTGATTGGCGGTGACTGGGATGAAGCGGCGGGTTGCTGGAACGTCGTGCTGCGGCGCGCGGATGGGACGGAGCGGCGCATGCGGCCTCGGCACATCGTTTTCGCCAACGGGGTCAGCACCACGCCCATCGTGCCGAACCTTCCTGGGCTTTGCGAGTTCCAGGGCGCGGTGCGGCATTCCGGTGATTACGGCAGCGGACTGGACTGGCACGGCAAGCGGGCGCTGGTGCTCGGCACCGGAACGTCCGGGCATGATGTCGCCCAGGATTTGTGCGTGTCGGGAGCGGCGGAGGTGACGGTGATCCAGCGCAGCCCCTCGCTGGTCGTCAGCCTGAAGGAGGCGCAGGCACCGTACGCGCTGTACGATGAGGACGTTGCGTACGAAGACCTCGATTTGCTCGCCACGTCGTTTCCATTTCCGGTCTACCGGCGGTCGCACCAGCGGATCACGGCGATGAACCGCGTGGCGGACCGGGAACTGCTGGAAGGACTGGAGCGACGCGGCTTCCGGCTGTTTTTCGGGCCGGACGATACCGGCTGGCAGATCATGTACCAAAGCCGCGGCGGCGGATATTATTTCGATGCCGGATGCTCTCAGATGATCGTCGACGGGCGTGTCGGCCTGATCCAGTTCGCGGATATCGAGCGTTTCGGTCCAGCGGGCGCGGAGATGAAGGACGGCACCATAAAGGAGGCGGACCTGATCGTGCTGGCCACCGGGTATGAAGGCCAGGCGGCGGCGGCGCGGCGGATTCTCGGCGATGCGATGGGCGATCGCACGGGCCCGGTCTGGGGCTTCGACGCGGAAGGCGAACTGCGAGGCATGTGGCGGCCGACCGGGCAGAACGGGCTTTGGTTCCTCGCCGGAGGTCTGGCGCAATGCCGGATTTTTTCGAAGGTGCTCGCGTTGCAGATCAAGGCGCGGGAGCTGGGTTTGACCGTATGAGGTGTTGAATTCTGGGTGTCGCGCGTCCGCGTTTTACAAATGAGGCGGACTCTGGCCTGCTTGTTCGGCGAATGAAAACTGAAACGAAAAGGGGGCCGACAGCCACCGCGCAATGCCTCTGTGGCCGCGTGCGGCTGGAAATCGACGTGCCGGCGCGGTGGGCGTGGCACGATCACTCCACCGCGAGCCGCCTCGCGCATGGCGCGGCTTACGCGACGTATGTCGGCAGTTGGCGCAGCCGGTTCCGGGTCGTCGAGGGAGAGGACGGGATCAGGCGGTTCAGGGACGCGGGGACTGGTGCGACGAGAAGCTTCTGCGGCCGGTGCGGATCGCCGTTGATGTACGAGCAGAAGCGATCGCCGAACATGGTGAACATCCCTCGGGCGTTGTTTGAAACGCGGACGGGCCGGGAGCCGCTTTACCACATCGCGATCGAGGAATTGCGGGAATGGGCTTATACCGGGGAGAGGCTGGTGCCGCTGAAAGGATTTCCGGGGGTCGTGTGGACGGGTTCCGGACGGAAAAAGCGCCGACTCGGGGTCGAACCGCTGTAATTCGCCGAACGGTGTGCCGCGCACGGATGAGGCGAGGAGTACGACGTGAACAAGTTCAGCCGTGACCTAATGCAAGGCATGAAAGAGGCGGCCTAAGGCGCCGAGGGCAAGCGGACCGGTGCCCGGGTGCATGTAGTCGAGGTGCCGGAGGTACGGGCGATCCGGCGGCAATTGCATCTGTCGCGGCAGCGTTTCGCGGAAACTTACCGGGTCCCTTTGCCAACGCTGAAGAACTGGGAGCAGGGACGGCGTGCGCCGGATGCGCCGGCGGCGGCGTATTTGCGGGCGATTTCGCGCGAGCCGGCGGTGATCAGGGAGGCGGCTCTGGGGTGAGCCATGAAGTCCGAGGACACTGGTTCGCTGACGATCGATAACGATCTGAAAACTGCCCAAACAGAAAAGCTTGCACTGATTGCCTTGATCTTGAATCCGTAACGAACCATCTTTGGCTTGTGCCACGCAGGATTTGGACGCTGAACTCATTACGCTTTATTGCACAAGTTCGAAATGTCATTACGGCCAGGGCTGTCCCCCGCTTGCAGGCCTGTCAATTTCAACATTATTTGTCGTAGGATTTTCAGGAATAAATGTCGCGGCCAGCTATGGCCGGGAACGGGAGTGGCGCTGTTACGGCAGGATTCGGGCGGTGTAGCTCAGGCTGGACGCCGCTGCCAGCGAGCCAATCGCGACAGAAAATGTTGAAAATCCGCGACAGATAATTCTGAACGTCACAGCCCTGCGCCCCGCGAATGGCTCTGCTTTCCTGACCTGCAGCAGACTTTGCAGTCGACACCAGTGCGTGATAGCTTCTGGTTGAAGCTATCACGCTCCGGCTTGTGAGTTTGAGAGGGCGATTCACGTTTGAGATTGAAGTCAACCTCAAACGATCGCGCTCTAATGTCTAATCATGAGCAAGCACCGTCATGGTTGCAACACCTGAGACGGGTGAATGCTGGGAATACCGTAAATGGAATAATGAATGTCTACCCCGGAGGTATCTACGCCAATTTCATTCGCCGTTGCCAGAATTCTCTCCAAATCTCTATTGCGTTCCCTGAGTAGGTCGGCCATTCTTTGCTCCACAACGGAATGGTTCTTTGAGGAATGCAAATACTCCAGATACTCTGACATAAAACTCCGATTTTGATTCAGACACATGGCAGCAAGGGAGTTTAAGCGATCGGCCTTGGAAGCGAAACGAAATGCGGCATCAAGTCCGGCTACAACAGATATTGCCACCCTATTATCGCGTAGATAACTGTCGCGATCATAGCGTATTGCACTGGCAAGTTTAACTTCAACATGACGAATTCTAGTACCTCTTTCGTAACTATTACAGCGCCAGCGATGATGAGAAAAGACTTACAGAAGATTGCGTTTCGGGTTTGCAGTCTTAGTTCCCCCCGAAAGAGAGCGCGGAGATCATTACATTCTTCCTCTCTCGCGTATATCAGCTTTTTATATTGATCCATTCGTTCGTCGAAGCCGGTATCATCGCTAACCATTTGCAACCTCATGGGCTCCCGGTTCAGGCGCATGGACTGATCGGTGCCGTAAGCGTAAGCATGTCAAAAAGATGCCGCCAGTTCTCATTCCCGGAATATCACGGATGATGTCCTTTGTCATGCGTGATATTGACCCGCCAGCTTTCCCCCCTCCCCCACCCCGCGCGAAAACACCCCGTATCGAACGCCCCTCCGCCATGCACCTCGCCATGTGCTATCCTCCCCGCCACGCCAACGCGGGAATCGGAGACCCCCACCACCATGACCTTACGCGCCGGCCGCGAATTCCTGGCCATCCCCGGACCCACCACGGTGCCGGACGAGGTGCTGCGAGCGATGCACCGTCCCGCCGTCGACATCTACGCCGGGCCGCTGCTCGCGCTGACCGAAACCCTGCACCGCGACATCGCCCGCGTCTTCCGCACCCTGGGCCACGCCTACATCTACATCTCCAACGGGCACGGCGCCTGGGAGGCCTCGCTGACCAACGTGCTGTCGCGGGGCGACAAGATTCTGGTGCTGGAAAGCGGCCGCTTCGCGGTGGGCTGGGGCGAGTACGCCCGCCGCATGGGAGTCGAGGTCGAGATCCTGCGAGGCGACATGCGCCGCGCCGTGCGCCCGCACGAGGTCGAGGCGCGGCTGAAAGCCGATAAGGGCGGCACCATCAAAGCGATCCTGGTGGCGCAGATCGATACCGCCTCGGGCGTGGTGAACGACATCGCCGCGATCGGCGAAGCCCGCCGCGCCGCCGGCCACGACGCGCTGCTGATGGTCGACACCGTCGCCTCATTGGGCTGCATGAAGTTCGAGATGGACGAATGGGGTGTCGACGTCGCGATGGCGGGCTCGCAAAAGGGCCTGATGATGCCGCCGGGTCTCGGGTTCGTCGCCGCCAACGACCGCGCGCGCGAGGCACACGAAAAGGCTGACTTACGCACGCCATACTGGGGCTGGGCCGATCGCGAGGGCGACGTCCACTACCAGAAATACGCGGGCACGCCGCCGGAACACATGCTTTTCGGCCTTCGCCAGGCATTGGATTTATTGTTCGAGGAAGGGATGGAGAACGCCTGGCGCCGCCACCAACTGCTGGCGGAGGGGGTGCGTCGCGCGATCGAGGTTTGGGCGGAAGGCCAGGCGTTGAGTTTCAACATCATCGCGCCTGAGGAACGATGCGATACCGTCTCGGTCGTGCGGACCAACGGGTGCGACCCCGACGCGCTACGCGCCTGGTGCCGCGACCAATGCGGCGTCGTACTGGGCCACGGCATTGGCGATTTGTCCGGCAAGGCGTTCCGGGTCGCTCACATGGGGCATGTCAACGCGCCGATGATGCTTGGCACCATCAGTGTGATCGAGATGGCTCTGGGTGCGATGGGAGTGCCGTACGGCCCGGGGGGTGTGCAGGCGGCGATCGGGTTTCTGGCCAGGCAGGTGGGGGACGGGGGTGCCGATCTTCGGCCATGAAGGCGGGGCAAGTCCTGTCCTGGCTGATGAGCGCGGGGTCAGCTTCAAGGTGGCTGATAGTGGGGGCCGCGACCGGCGGGGATGTGGTCGCCATGGTTTTGCTCCGGCGAAAACAACGCTGACCGCACTTTGCCGGTCAAAATCCCGTTTCCAACGTCGCCTTCGTTCCGGCCAACCTTATGAAACACGGCCTTTATCGCACGAACAAGCAGGAACGCGGGCTGGTATCCCCGGCCAGGCCCAGTGGAGACACCAGTCTCCACCGGACCTGGCCGAATCGCTGGCACAACCACTGGCACCGAACCGAGAAGGACCGTGGCGGAAGAGATTCAGAGGCCGTCGATCAGAATGTCAGAACAACATCGGTTCCTATCGTAAAGGCGCCCGAATCCTTGAATGACACGACACCCGTGGTTTTGTTGAAGGTCCGATTGAAGACGTTGTTGCCCCCGAGGGATTGATCGTAACGAATTTCCGGCCGGATCGCCAGACTGGTGATCGGGGCCGGCACCTCAGGCTTGAAGGTCACACCCAAAGTCAGGGCGCCGTAAGTCGCGGCGGGCATGCCGAACGAGGTGTTGAGTGGCGCGCCGATGCCCTTTTCCGTGTATACGGGATCGTAATTTCCCGGGTACCCGGCCACGAAAAATCCATTATCGTCACGGAATATTTCCGCTCGGGCATTGAATGTCATGGTATCGGTCAGAGCATAGCCAGCGTACTGCGCGATCCCCATGGCATTCGCCGGAGCGGGCTTGCCGGCGAAGCCGGAGGTGCCAAAATCGTCGCGAGCCCAGGTGGCTTCCGTGGTGAGCGTCAGCTTGTCGTTATATTTCCACACCAAAACGGCGTCGTTATAATACCGCATGTAGTTGTTGGCGTTGGCCGGAGGGATCAGCGCGCCCAGGGCCCGCGTTGGATTTTCCGGCCCCATATGCGACAACGCCAGCAATGTCAGGTTGCCGTCCATCATATTGAGGCCGAAACCAACGATTCCTGCCAGTGAGTCATTGTCGTCGCCATTGGGACCGAACGTCGTGTTGCTGCCGGTGTCCAGACCCAGATAGAGGTCCAGCAACGCCGTCACATGGGCCGTGGCGAGAAACCCTGTGTGCTTCAGAGGCAATGCGTAGTTGAAGATATAGGAATGGGAATAGAACGGGTTGCCCGAAGGATCGATCAGTTCGGCGCCGAGCGGTGTCGCGTAAAGGCCTGCTTTCACATCCAATCCGCCCTCGAACGCGGTAACCGGCGAGTGCAGCGTGAAACTGGCTTCCACGACGTCGATCTGATTACGGTCCGATTTCGGCAGTGCCTGGTCCAGGAACCCAAGGAAATGCGTGTAGCGCGCATCAGATCCATAAAGCAACGATAGTTTAAAAGCCCAGTCGAATCCTGTCGCCTTCGGATCGAGCTTCTTTTCCGCCCCTATCAGAACCTGATTCAACATGGGCTGGTTGGCCCGATCGGTGAACGCCTGTCCGTCATTCACTTTTGGATCGGACGGGTTTCCAATAATGCCGGCCTCGATTTGCGCCGAAAGATGTATTCCATCGATCCAGTAGCCTGGCGGCGGTGCGTCCGCCGCTGGTGCCGCGGGAGCCGCCGCCGGTTCGGCGGTGGTCGGCGCCGGAGCGGTTTGCGCAAGGGCCAGGGTTGGGACCATCGCGGTCAGACACGTGGCCGCGAGCAGCCACGCTCGGAAAGTTGTTTCCGAAGTTTCCATCTCAGATTTCCCTATCATTAGTTGGTTACGACAGGGCGCCCTGGTGCCAGGACGCCCTGATATCGAAACGATCGGTCAGAACACCTGCTCGCCATGGAGCACGATATCGAGGCCTTCGCGCTCTTCTTCCTCGCTCACCCGCAGGCCGATCGTGACCTTGAGCACCATGAGGATGATGAATGTCATGACCCCGCTGTAAACAAGGGTCGACGCGACGCCCTGACACTGCAGCCACAGTTGCGCCAGCCCTCCTGGGCTGCCATCCGGACTGGCGTCGGTCGCGGAAAGCGGGCCATAGGCGAAGACGCCGGTCAGCAGCGCGCCGATAATGCCGCCGATACCGTGCACGCCGAAGCAGTCCAGGCTGTCGTCATAACCCAGCATGTGTTTGAGGCTGGTCGCGGCCCAGAAGCAGCCCACGCCCGCCGCCACGCCGATGACGATCGACCCGCCCGGCAGCACGAAACCCGAAGCGGGTGTGATGGCCACGAGCCCGGCGACGGCACCCGACGCCGCGCCCAACACCGAGGGTTTTCCCTTGGAGATCCACTCGGCGAACATCCAGCCCAGAGCCGCGGCCGCCGTGGCGATCTGTGTTACCGACATGGCCATGCCGGCGCGCCCGTTCGCCGCGACGGCGGAGCCGGCGTTGAAGCCGAACCAACCCACCCAGAGCAATGAAGCGCCAATCACCGCGTAGGCCAGATTATACGGCGCCATGTTGGTGGCGGGATAACCCTCGCGCTTACCAAGCACGAGCGCGCAGACGAGCCCCGCCACACCGGCGTTGATGTGCACCACGGTGCCGCCCGCGAAGTCCAGGACGCCCAATTGCGACGCCCAACCCGACGGCGCCCAGACCCAATGGGCAATCGGCGAGTAGACGATCAATGACCACACCGCCATGAAGATGCACATCGCGGAGAACTTCATGCGGTCCGCGAAGGCTCCCGCGATCAGTGCAGGCGTGATGATCGCGAAGGTCATCTGGAACATCATGTAAACAGTTTCAGGAATCGTCGTCGCCATATCGGCCACGTCCTTGACGCCCGACGCCAGCACGAATGCCTGCGTGTCGTTGCCTTTGACGATATGGTCGGCGATGCCGTGCAGCATAATCCGGGAAAAATTGCCCATGTAAGCATTGCCGGTGGTGAACGCGATGCTGTAGCCGGCGACCATCCAGACGATCGTGACGATGCAGCAAATGGTGAACGACTGCATCATGGTCGCGAGAATGTTCTTTTTGCGCACCATACCGGCATAGAACAGCGCGAGGCCGGGAATGGTCATCAACAGCACCAGCGCGGTGCTGGCCAGCATCCAGGCGGTATCGCCGGAATCGAGCTTCGGCGGCGCGTCATCCGCGAACGCGGGCACCGCCGCGAGCATGGCGGTCGCGAGGGCGCAAAGGCCCCAGCTCAAACGAGGTCGGGTCATGGTATTGGATCCCTCTTTTTCTTTTCGTGGAACGATGTGCGAAGATCAGAGAGCGGCGGCGTCCGTCTCCCCGGTACGGATCCGCAGCGCGCGCTCCACGTTGAGCACGAATATCTTCCCGTCGCCGATCTTGTCGGTGTTGGCGGCCTTCACGATCGCTTCCATCACGGCATCGACCATATCGTCGGCGACCGCGACCTCGATTTTTACCTTGGGCAGGAAGCTGACCTGGTACTCGGCGCCGCGGTAAATCTCGGTCTGGCCCTTCTGACGGCCGAACCCTTTAACCTCCGAGACCGTGAGACCTTGGACGCCGAGAGGCGTGAGAGCGTCCCGAACGTCATCGAGCTTGAATGGTTTGATGATGGCCATGATCAGTTTCATGATCTTCCATCTCGTCGTGTCGAGGTTTGCATCGCAGGTCCCCTTGCCGCCACGAGTACAGTTGGGCGGGTCGAACGTACGCACTTCAACAATCATGCCAACCAGCGGAACCGGAAGATTTTGGCATGGCCGGGCGCCATGCCGGACGCGGTCCTCTGGCGGCGTTTCGACATCCCGAGGGGCCGAAAATGTATATAAATTTCATATATATACGTCATATCATTGATATACGTTTTCTATATGCCGGCTACCCGTGATATGAGATCGTGTGACAGGCACGCCGGTAGAGGTTCCCCTTATCCGGGCGGGTCTCGTTTACATCGAACAGGGCGGGAGTTTGATGCGAAACCGCGAATTTATTGCCCGGCGTGCAAGCAATTGCATCGGAAATGGGCTTCGAATTGCGGAGAGAACCGGCTCTTATCGTCTACTGGCGGCGGGGTGCGGGCGGCTGACCAGGATCGGATACGATGGAGGCCGTAGCCAGGGGGAGCGGGCCCGGCACAATGGCCAACACACCGCCTGGCGGGCGCTGTTGACGGGGAGTGGGGCTGCGAACGCGCATCGGTCTCATGGCGGGCGGCGCGGAAAGCCACCCCACCGGCCACGCACCAGGCGGAGAGTCGGATCATGGCATCTGACCGGGTAATAGACCATTTGCGCGGGATGGCGGGTGTGGCTCGCGAACTCGCGGAAGAGGCTGCCACCCCCGAATCCAGGCATATGATGTTGAAACTCGCCGCCGATTACGAGGCCATGGCGCTGCGCGCCAGGGACGGCGGAGCCGATGGGCCAGGAGGGCCGCCAACAGGATCCATACGTCCCTGAACGATGGAACCTGGGATGAACTGTATATGTTATCCTGAAGTTGGCGGCGCTTTCCCGGACCCTTTTCCGGGGAGGGGTCGCCCTGTTTCGACTGGATTCCCGACGTTACGCATAATAACCCTTTATCGTGCGTGACATTCAAACGATATCGATGCCCCCTACCCCCCCTCAATCCGCGGAATGAAAAACACCTCCGCCCCCGGCGGCACCGTCTGAAAATACCCCGTTTCGTGCAATTCGCCATTGATCGCCACGTTGGTTTCTTCCTCCAACGTATGCCCCAGTCCGGGAAACAGCTTCTCCATTTCCCGGAGCACACCGCGAAGGTTGGCCGCCTCCACCTCGAACTCTCGCACGCCGTTGGTATACTTCCGCGCGAAGCCCGAGGTGAAGGTAACCGTCGCCGTCACGCCAGCGTCCCCTGGCCGTTATTTCCCGCCGTCCAGCGCCGCCAATACCCGCGGAGGCGACATCGGCAGATGCGTCATCCTTGTCTTGATCGCCGATTCGATCGCGTTGGCGATGGCGGCCATCGGCGGGC
>Ga0182018_10003919_pt1 | contig 12945 bp, 9 predicted proteins | sample 812P2MmetaG_FD_120490 | JGI IMG/M metagenome (GOLD analysis project Ga0182018, IMG submission 120490) | Permafrost microbial communities from Stordalen Mire, Sweden - 812P2M metaG | ecosystem: Environmental > Terrestrial > Soil > Wetlands > Permafrost | place: Sweden: Stordalen | collected...
ATCGCTGCATTGTGGGAGCCGCTGGGCGCTTCCTGGTACGACGCTCTGCAGATGAAGCTGACCAAGCGCTTCTCGCACGGCCTGGTGGCTGGCGTGTCTTACGCGTACTCGATGGCGGAGGATAATGCCACAAATGCCGGCAGCATCTACAACCGGGCCAGCTTCAAAGGCCTGTCGGCCAACGACACTCCGAATATCCTCAACGTCAATGTCGACTACACAATACCGGCCTTTGGCTTTGTCCAGTCGAGTCGCATCGCCCGTACGATTTTGGCCGATTGGAGGCTGGGGACGATTCAAACGTATTCGAGTGGGGCTCTGCTTTCGACGCCCACCTCCAGTAATTCCATCGGGAGCTACGTTTCGACGGGCTACACGCGAATGGTCCGGGTCCCGGGGGTACCGCTGTATCAGGTCGAAGATGCGGTTTCCGGCAGCAGCACGGTGATCTCCAGAAATCTGAACTGCGGCTGTATCGACCCGACCGTGGATACCGTTCTGAATCCGGCCGCGTGGGTCAATCAGGCGGCGGGCGTTCCCGGCAGCAACATCGTTTATTACAATGACTTCCGCGCTCAGCGGCGGCCGGTCATATCCGCCAGCCTCGGGAAGTTGTTCAGGATTAAGGAACACATGACGCTCAGCCTCCGGGCGGAGTTCTTTAATCTCTTCAACACGGACTTGTCGATCGCGGCTCCGAGTACTGGATCTCCCCAGAATCCGCCGACGCTGTCCAATGGAGTGCTCACCGGCGGGTTTGGATATCTCAACTACACCGGGATCACGGCCAACAGTGTGAGCTCGTCGGTGCCCACACCGCGAACGGGTCAATTGGTAGCGCGGATAGATTTCTAAGTGCTGGTGCAAAAGGCCAGCTAAACCGCAGCCGCGATCTCTATATGTGGGGCTGGATATCCCGCCCCACAGCCCCAACCCCTACTCGTTACTCTGCATAACGCACTGCACGGCTGTCCCGGTTCGCGCCTTCCGCTGTCGTCGTATGCCCGGTGATCTGCATGACGACGCGGTGCGGAAATCGCCTCGGCTGGCAACCCATTCCCGCAACTACGGGGATCTGCGATTGCCAGCTTTGGTGCTCGACAACCCCGGCGTCTATCCAGTGATCTCTCTGATCCACCGCTTACCGGGGCGCCTTGGCATCCAGCAACCGCAATATATCGGCATGCCGGGTAGCTTGTGCCGGGCTTCCGCTGTCCCTATAGGCGCGAATTAACAAATAGTGGATCTGCGCATCCGTTGCGTCGCCACCGTGGAGGACAAGGGCCGTCTCGCCTTCCCGCACCGCTTTCGCCGCCTCACCTTTTATCAGCAGGAGCCGCGCTAATTCAAAGTGGCCGTCACGGGAACCAGGCTCGACCTTTAGGGCTTGTGCGATCCAGCGCCCGCAATCCTCTTGACGCCCCATCAGGAGCAGCAGGCGGGAGCCGGCCAGGAAGGTTGCGGCTTGCGGCGCACTGGCGCTCTGCTCCAAACGGACCGCCTCCTCGTAATAAGACATCGCCTTGTCCGTGTGCCCCAGAGCTTCCGAAGTGAACCCCAGATACAACGCTACGCGCGGGTCCGCCGGGCTCAGTTGGCGCGCCTTCTCAAAGCGTGGCAAAGCCAAACGAAGGTCGCTCGTGACATAGGCCTCCATCCCGTAAAGGAACTCCGCATAGCCCGAGTTGGGGTCTACCGCGAGCGCCTGCTCCAGACTCCCGCGGGCCATATCGAAGCGATTGCTCGCCATTGCGAGTTTGGCCTTCAGAGTAAGGGCGGGTACCAGTTTTGGATCCAGCCGAAGAGCTTCGTCAATGGCTGCCTCCGATTCCGGGAACTTTTTCGCTATGAATAATGTGTTGCCTCTTTGATAAGCCCGATAACCGGGAGACTCGCGCCACTGCGGCTGCGATCGGGCACACATGGCGCATATCAAGTACGCAACGGCGATGCGAGCCCACTTCATCGCTTGGTTTCTTCCGTCACCTGTACAATCCGGTCCGCCGCAACATCCGCGATTTCCTGGGTTGCACCGCCGGGCCAGCGGATTTCCAGCTTCTCGGCTTTCCGGTTGACGCCCAATCCGAACCGCACCAGCGGCTCGCTCGACGATCCGTACCCAACGGCCGTGGTGGCGTGGTTGTACAGATCTCTGCCATCCGCCAGCCGGACGTGGACCGTGGCTCCCAGACCCTGCCTGTTGCTGCGCGTTCCATGCAACTGAACCGCCAGCCAATGAGCGCCTCCGGCGGTGACGTTGTGAAACAGCTTCGCCGGCCCATTCAGTTGGGTGACCACGGCATCCATGCGGCCATCGTTATCGAAATCCGCGAAGGCAACTCCGCGATGCAGCCCGGCAAGCTGAAAGGCGGGTCCGGCGCCGGCGGAGACGTCCTCGAACCGGGTGCCATCAACGTTGCGGAACACCCGATTCGGCAGTGCGGAATCCCGGCCGATAAACTTTCCCAGTTCCGTGAAATGAGCCAGTGCGAAAAAGATGTCTTTCCAGCCGTCGTTATCGAAGTCGTAGATTCCCAGACCCCAGCCGGTCAACTGCCGCGTGGCCAGCAGCAACCCGGTGCGCAGGCCATAGTCTGCAAAGCCACGACCCGGTCCGAGGTTGCGGAACAACTGGAATGAGTCGTTGATCATCCCGGATTCGACCAGATCGGGCCGCCCGTCGTTATCGAAATCGCGCAGATCGGCGCCCATGCCGGCGATGGCCTTGCCGTCGTCGCGCAGCGCCACACCGGCTTCCAGGGCGATTTCCCGAAAAGTCCCGTTGCCCTGGTTATGAAACAGGAAATTTCGCGACGAATCATTGGCGACGAAGATATCGGTGAATCCGTCGCCATCGATATCGGCAAAGGCCACGCCCATGCCTTTGCCAACGTAACGCCCAATCCCCGATTGCCGCGAAACATCCGTAAAAGTGCCATCGCGGTTGTTGTGGAGAAGCTGGCCGGGCAATCCCGTATAAACGTCGGGGTGACAGTAGAATTGCTGTTCCGGCGTACCGCAGCGGAGCTCGTTCGCGGCATCCCAGACCACGTAGTTGGAGATGAAGAGGTCCAGCCAGCCATCGTTGTCATAGTCGATCCAGCCGGCCGAAATCGACCATGGGTTGCCAAGTCGCGAGCCGCCCAGTCCGGCCTTCTGGGTGATGTCGGCGAAATGCCCATTACCCAGATTGCGGTAGAGAAAGTTCCGATGAACGCCCGCCACGAAGATGTCGGTGAAGCCATCGTTATCGAAGTCGGCGGCGGCCACGGCCATCGAATAACCTTCGCCCGCGAGCCCTGCTTCCTCCGTCACGTCGGTAAACGTCATGTCGCAGTTGTTGCGGAACAGGCGATTGTGAAATTCGGGGCCGGTTTTGCGGAGGCTTGGGATCTCCGCGCCGTTGGTGAAGAAAATATCCATGCAGCCGTCGTTGTTGTAATCGAGGACCGCAACGCCACCGCCCATCAGTTCAATCTGGTTAAACTGGCCTTTTGCGCCATTTCGTAACTCGAAATTCAAGCCGGCTTTGCGGGCGATCTCTTCGAATCGAATGGCGGGCTCCGGCATGGTGCCTGCGCAACTCGCAACCAGCAGGCCAAGGGTAACCAGGCGCAAGGGCAAACCCATGGCCTATCGTACTCCCTTGCCTTCCTCAATGACGAAGAAACGGTCCACGGACCGCAGGGACACATGCTCCACGGATCCACTCGGCCAGTGAATTTCCACCGCGTCCACCGCGGCAGCGTCTCCCAGGCCAAAATGCGGGCGCTGATCGTTGGAAGACTCGTAGCTGCCTCCGCTCATCACATCCGCCCGCTGCCGCACACCGCCGGCCGTCAGGTAGACAGTGGCGCCGACGGCATCCCGCGGACTCCCGGGACCCCCAATCAGCTTCAACCCAACCCAATGATGTTTGTCCGGATTCACATTTCGCAGAAGGACCGGCGCCTGATCCAGGCAATTGACCACCACATCGATTTTCCCGCTGTTGAACAAATCCCCAAAGGCCGCTCCGCGGCCGTTCATGACCGTGGCAAGACCCGTGCCTTCCATGGCCGGAACCATCTCGAACTTTGCGCCGTTGTTTACATTGTGAAGCAGGTACGGACGTTGCGCATAGGATGTTCCCCACCGATGCCGGTCTACTTCCGGAAAGACGTGGCCGTTGATCGCCAGCAGATCCTGCCATCCATCGTTGTCGTAGTCGATGAACTCCGTGGCCCACGTCACAAACTGGGAGGTTGGCCAGGCGATGCCCATCTCGGGGCTTATTTCGGAGTACATTGCCTTTCCGTCGTTGCGATAGAGCGGCTTGTAATCGTCCGAGAACGTTCCCACATACAGATCGATCAGGCCGTTGTTGCGGTAGTCGCCCACCGCGATACTCATGGAGGAGGTCTCGCGGCCTTCCTGATTCAGCGCAAATCCGGATATAAGACTCACGTCTTCAAACGTTCCGTCCCCTTTGTTCAGATACAGATAGTTTGACGAGGAGTCGTTGGCCACCACCAGGTCGGGCTTGCCGTCGTTATTCACGTCGACGAAAACGGCCGTGATGCCATAGTAACCCTTGTCGTCGGCAACACCCGCATGCTTACTGACGTCGGTAAACGTGCCGTCGCCATTGTTGTGAAAGAGGTGGTCCGGCTCACCTTTGAGACCGCGCGGTCCGCAAAATACGCTCACGCCGCGGAAGGTGCAGTAATCCGATCCTGGACGCGGCAGTTGATTCAGGTCCAAGTGAACGTAACCGGGTACGAAGAGGTCGAGCTTGCCATCGCCGTCGTAATCGCCGAAGGTTGCGCCGGTCGACCAGTTGCCCAAAGTCACGCCGGCCTTCTCCGCTACATCGGTAAACGTGCCATCGTGATTATTATGATAGAGACGGTTCTTGCCGAAATTGGTCACATAAAGGTCCGGCCAGCCATCATTGTCATAATCTCCGACGGCTACGCCGAAGCCCCAGCGGTCGTTGGTCACGCCGGCCTTCACCGCGACATCGGTGAACGTGCCGTCGTGATTGTTGTGAAACAGCGCAGCGTGCGGAGCGGGGGCCTTACCCGCAAGCGCCTCATAGGTTGAGCCATTCACCAGATAGATATCGAGCCAGCCGTCATTATCGTAATCGAGTAAAGCTACGCCGGAACCATTGGCTTCAATGATGTATGGCTTGTCCGGTGTTCCCATCGTATGGCGCCATGTGCTCAATCCGGCGCGTTGCGCAATCTCCCGGAATACCACCGGCCCGTCTCGGACGAAGCCACCGGCCGTAAGGGGACGCTTCTTGGAATCGAGAACCGGAGGCAAAATCTTGCCCGTCGCCATGCCCGTGGCCTGCGCTTTCAGAAGGCCGCCGCAGAGCGCAAAAAGCAGCAGGGCGGACGTTCCCGTCATTTTCAATCCTGTCCCATCGCTTTGGCATGGCGCGCGGCATCGGCCGGGCTGTTTTCCCGATAGGCCAACACTAGCAGATAGTGAATTTGACGGTCCGCCACATCCCCGTTGGCAAGACTCAAGGCTATCTCGCCCTCCACCGCCGCACCCGCCGCGTCCCCTTTCCGCAGGAGCAGCCGCGCCAATTCGTAGCGGACATCCCGTGAATGCGAATCCACTTTTGCGGCCTGCCTGGTCCACCGTTCGCACTCGTCCAGTCTGCCCGTCAGAAGCAGCAGTCGTGAACCGGCCAGCAACGTACCTGCCTGCGCCCCGCCCGCGGCCTCCTCAAGCCGGATTGTCTCCTCATAGAGCGATAACGCGCGGGAGGTCTGCCCCAAGGCTTCCGTAGTGCGCCCGAGGTAGAGAGCGGCGCGGGGATCCGACGGATTCAACTTGCGAGCCTTCTCAAGCTCAGGCAAAGCACGCTCCAGGTCGTCCCGCAGATAAAACTGAAATCCGTAGAGAAATTGAGCGTAGGACGAAGAAGGGTCCGCCGCCAGCGCCTCTTCCAGGTTTTGGCGCGCCATATCGAAGTTATTGGCAGCCATTGCGAGTTTGGCTTTTAGCGTGAGTGCCGGAACCAGTTTCGGATCGAGGCGCAGGGCTTCCTCAATGGCCGCCGCCGATTCCGGGAATCTCTTAGCGACGAATAAGGTGTTGGCTCTCTGATAAGACTCATAACCCGGCGAGCGGCGATCTTTCGAAACTTGCGCGGTTGGCGCGCTGCTGCACAGACACACGAGGACCGAAAAAACCGCGGCTCCACGCCACATAACATCTCCAGTGGTGCCGAACGAGAAAACACTCCCAACTTTCTTGGAGGAACCACCCGTGCCGTAAGACCGATTCGTGCTTCCGCCTTTTAACCGCACTTGGGCAGATATTATCAGTCCAACATGTCGGTGTCAAGGCAACTGTCAAGGCTGCAAGCGGCAAAGTAGAAATGTCCCCATCCCCGGCCAGGTAGAGGCGTCCCCTTTGCACGGGCAATTCCCTCTTATCGGGGAAATTGGCTCAAAGGGGACATCATCACTTTGCCGCCACAGGGCAACTGTCAAAACAACTTGTCAAGCAACTATCAAACGAAAATGGAGGTAACAACGTAACGTTAGCGAATCGCGGAGAGCCGTGTGCGGGCAGCTTCGGAAAGCGGATCGAACTTCAGATAGTTCTGTAGGATCGTACGTGCTTCCGCCGCCGGTCGGATCTGTGCTAGGTTGAGCGCCGCTTCCTCAATAGCGGGATTGGCGGCTAGTGCCCGCTCCCAGAGCCTCGCCGCGTCCTGTAAGCGTCCGGCACGAGCATAGATAGCGCCGAGATTCACAAGGGCTACGGGTTGAGCGGGATTCAACCGAAGGACGGATTCATAGAGCGCGGCCGCGCGAGCGGCGTCCCTCTCCAGGAACGCCAACCGAAGGCCTACCTCGGCGTCGGCGGGCTGGGCACGAAGCAAGTATTCGCGCGCCCTAGCGTCGCCAAGTTGCGCGTACGCGATTCCTAGCGCGCGATCGTCCCCTATTCCCAAAAAGGCTTTCAGGTTCCCTACGGGCGGAGACGGGTTCGGTTTCCGGATCCGCGCCGGAATGCTGTGGTCAGTCATTACGCCATGGCCGCCGTCGTCGGCGACCGGCGATTTCGGCAGGTGGCACGTGGCGCATCGTTCTTGCGCCCGGTGGGCGGTTGGATGGCATCCGACACAGGCCGCCTGAGTCTTATCGGAATTGGTATGCGGATCATGACACGTGCCGCACCACAGCGCATTGCCAGAGGCCCGTTTACAGGCACTTTCCGCGAGCTTTTCCACGTGGCTGGTCACTTTCATGTCTCGTCGATCCGTATCCCGCACCAGGTACGTCGCGTAGTCGGCCAGCCGCTCGCCGGCCTGGAACTCCGCAAAACGGCGGCCAGGCCGCTCTACTCGCGCCTCACCAGTGAGATGGCACTGGCCGCAGATCGAGTCGCGCCGATCGGGTTCCAGGCCCGCGGGATTGATCATTTGCGCCTGACCGGGATCACGCACATGCTCGCTGCCCGGACCGTGGCAACGCTCGCATGCCACTCCATCGTCGAGAAACGGCGGGTCTCCATACCGATTTTGACTGCCGAGCACGGGCCGCAAGCGGCTCGAATGACACAAAAGGCAACTCGGCTCAATCGCGCGAGTGAGCTGAATCCCCGAATACTTCCCGAACCCCGGTGACATGTCCCATGTTTGCTTGTGCGCGTACCAGGTGACTGGCACTTCGAAGAGATAACCATCCTGCTCGGAAAGAAAGGATCGTCCGGCCGCATTGGAGCCAATGTAGTAATCCATCGATTGCGAGCCGCCATCGAAGATCAGACGCTTGCCTTCAATTCGATATCGGTTTCCGGCGGCCGTGAAACTGGCCGGCGCCACCGATTCGACCCGTCCGCTGGATCGCGCCATCGGCGTTTGAGCGTAGGCGTCCGCAATCGCACGGTGACAAGGCCGGCACGCCTGAGTACCGACGAATGTGGCGGCGGCAAGAAGCAGCATCCGGGGAGCGGCGAGATACTATGTTCCGGCTGAAAGCCGGCACGCCATGGCCATTAGAATGCCTCTTTTGTTCGCATGATGTCAATTGCCTGGTAGCGTAGTTAGCGTCGTAGCGCAGGCGACGGGAGAGACGGCAAGCATGCCCCACCCACGGGATGGGAAATCCCATATCCGAACACTTGCCCCGCCCTTGGGTGTATGCTAACCACTTGAACCATAGTGCAATAGCTCTGGCACGGCAAGTGCCGTACATTACCGTTTGCGCGTTTTATAAACTCCGATGAAATCATCCGATTCCCGCACGCCGTCGATCCTCATCGCCGACGATCAGGCCGATGTCCTGGAGGCGCTCCGCTTCCTCGTCAAGGGCGAAGGCTACCAGGCCGAGTCCGTCAACTCGCCGGCGGCGGCCATAGACGCCGTGGAATCGCGCGACTTCGACGTGGTTCTCATGGACCTCAACTACACCCGCGACACCACCTCCGGGCAAGAGGGACTCGATCTGCTCAACCGCATCCAGAGCCTCGATTCCACGCTGCCGGTAATCGTGATGACCGCGTGGGGCTCGGTGGAACTGGCCGTCGAGGCCATGCGGCGCGGCGCGCGCGACTTCATTCAGAAGCCGTGGGACAATGCGCGGCTCTCGGCGATTCTCAAGACCCAGATCGAGCTGAGCCGCGCGCTACGCAAGGGACAGCGGCTGGAGGCGGAGAACCGCGTCCTGCGCGCCGAGCGCTTCCCCCAGTTGATCGCCCACTCCGGGGCCATGCGGCCGGTGCTCGATGTCATCTCGCGCGTCGGGCCGTCCGACGCCAACGTGCTCATCACCGGCGAAAACGGCACCGGCAAGGGTCTGGTGGCGCAGACCCTGCATTCGGTTTCGCTGCGCGCCAGCCGCCCGCTGGTCACCGTCAATACCGGCGGACTGGCGGAGGGCGTCTTCGAGAGCGAACTCTTCGGCCACGTGAAGGGCGCGTTCACCGACGCCAAGGTGGACCGCGTGGGGCGCTTCGAAATGGCCGACGGCGGAACGCTCTTCCTGGACGAGATCGCCAACATTTCGCAAGGGCTGCAATCGAAACTGCTGCGCACCCTGGAGACCGGCGAGTTCGAGCGCGTGGGCTCGTCCAAGACGCGGCGCGTGGACGTGCGCGTTTTTTCGGCTACCAACGCCGATCTGGCGTCGCAGGTGGCGGAGGGCCGCTTTCGCCAGGACCTGCTGTTCCGGCTGAACACCATCGAACTCCGCCTGCCGCCCCTGCGCGACCGGCGCGAAGACATCCCGCTGCTGGCCGCCCACTTCTTGCATCAGCACGCCGAGCATTACCGCAAGCCGCTGTCGGCCTTCGACGAAGGCGCCATCAAAGCGCTGCTGGCGCACGCCTGGCCCGGCAATGTGCGCGAGCTCGACCACGCCGTGGAGCGCGCCGTGCTGATGGCCCAAGGCGACACCATACGCGCCGCCGATTTGGGACTCCGCGCGGGCCGCGAGGGTCCGCCGCGCCTGGAGGAAATGAGCCTGGAGGACGTGGAAGCGCTGCTCATCAAGAAAGCTCTGGCGCGATTCAACGGCAATGTGAGCCACGCCGCGAGCGCCCTGGGCTTGAGCCGCAGCGCTCTCTACCGGCGGCTGCAACGATATGGCCTCTGAAACCACGGCGGCGTAGTCCGCACCCATGACTTTTTTGGAATGACCCGCTCCAACAAACCCGCGCATTTCAGCCACGAAGGCCGCGTGGTGTTGCTGGCGTTCCTGGCCGGGCTGCCGGGGTCCGCAACCGCGCTCTATCTGCTCTGGAGCAGCGGATACTCCCTGCGCTACGAGCTGACGTTCACTACGATCATTGTGTGCGCCTGGTTGGGCTTCGCCATGGCGGTGCGGGAGCGCGTGGTCTTTCCGCTGCAAACGCTCTCCAATCTGCTAGCCGCGCTGCGCGAAGGCGACTATTCCGTGCGCGGCCGTTCGCCCAAGCCCAACGATGCACTGGGCGAAGTCATGCGCGAGGTCAATACGCTGGGCAGCACGCTGCGCGAACAGCGCCTGGGCGCGATGGAAGCCACCACGCTGCTGCGCACCGTAATGCGCGAAATCGACGTCGCCATCTTCGCCTTCGATGAGCACCAACGGCTCCGCCTGGTGAATCGCGCGGCCGAACGGCTGCTGGCCGCGCAGCCCGAGAAACTGCTCGGCCAGACGGCCCAGGAAATCGGGCTGGAAGCCTGTCTCGACGGTCCCGAACAGAGTACCCTGCAGGCATCCTTCCCCGGCGGGGCCGGCCGCTTCGGCGTGCGCCGCACGAAAATTCGCGAGCGCGGTCTGCCGCTCCATCTGGTGGTGATTTCCGACCTCACCCGCGCCCTCAGCGAACAGGAACTGCAGGCCTGGCAGCGGCTGGTTCGCGTACTGGGTCACGAGCTCAACAATTCGCTGACGCCCATCAAGTCCATCGCCGGCAGCCTGGCGAGCATTATCGCCAGAGAGACGCTCCCCGGCGATTGGCGCGACGATATGCGCCGCGGCCTCACCGTAATCACCAGCCGTTCGGAAAGTCTCAGCCGTTTCATCGGCACGTACGCGCGTTTGGCGCGATTGCCGCGCCCGCAGTTGCAGCCGCTAGAGGTGGCGGCGACGGTGGAGCGCGCGGTGAGCTTCGAAACCCGCTTGGCGGTGGAAGTGCAGCCCGGTCCGCGCCTGACGGTGCAGGGGGATCCCGACCAGTTGGAGCAGGTGCTGATCAATCTGCTGCGCAATGCGGCCGACGCTTCGTTGACTACCGGCGGCGCGGTCGCGATCGGCTGGCGTCGCGACGGCGCCATGCTGGAGATCTGGGTGCGGGACGAAGGCCCGGGCCTATCGAGCACGGCCAACCTGTTCGTGCCGTTCTTCACCACCAAGCCGGGAGGCTCGGGCATTGGACTGGTGCTGAGCCGGCAGATCGCCGAAGGCCACGGCGGCGCGCTGACGCTGGAAAATCGCACCGGCGGTGCGGGATGTGTGGCACGGCTGCGGCTGCCGGCATAGAAGAGTCTCCGGCCTCCCACCTCACATCCAGGAAGAGAAGTAACGTAATCGGCTGAAAAAGAAATACTTCACCTGCCGGGAAACAATTCCTTTTCATTGGCCGGTACATCAATCGCAGAAATCTGCTGCCTATATTTCCTTTGTTCCCAACATCTCACCGCCGTCCCCACCCAAGTCCGCTCCACCGCCGTGCTATCACAGAAGCGAGGGAACCGCCAAAGCCGTCGTCTGTGGAGCCGGTTTTCCTTCCGCCACAATGAAAATAACAAACCAAGCCACCCATGCGCCCAAGCGCGTCAAAGCAAGCCCTATCCCCTCCGCGCATACGAAATTACCGAACGAACCCAACTGTGCGCCCAGACCCGTCGAAAGCGTCCCATCCTCCCCGCCAACACGAATTTACCGAACGAAGCCAATTTCGCTCCCAACACACACAAACCAAACGACCTGCTCTCCCGGGAAGGACCCACCAAAACCCATCCGAACCCACCGTCCCCACAAACCCTCGAACCTTATGCCACCATGAAGAGACACGCCCCTGGACCTGTTACCTGGACGCCCTTTCGGGAATGAGGGGCGACTGGTGGGTCCGACTGGCCGATGCTGGCGCCGCAGCTCGAAATCGGCGCCGCCAAATTCCCGTCGCGTGAGGATCGGCACGTGGAATATAGCGGCAGTTAGCCTGATCCGGATCGGAGCACCTTCACCGACCTGGAGCAACACCGAGCCGCTCTGACTTTCGAGCGCCGGATGCGCGGGGTCCGGTCTGTTACAACTTCCCAGAAACGGAACTCGGGGCCCGCATGGATCCAGTCCGCGAGTCGGGCGTTAGGCGCTAAAGCGACGCTTGCTGAAATGCCTCGGCTGTAGGTATTATAATTGCAACGGAGATGGTACGTGCGTAGAGCAGTCGGACAGAACGTCCGCGAGGATGAAATCCGCGAGAATGAACAGGCGCCTGCCAAGTTGCGCCGCGAGGTGCGAAAGGGGGGCCGCCCGGCGCGATATGTCTGTTCGGAGGTGATTAGAGGTTTGCACAATGAAGGCTATAGTTTCCGCGCTATCGCGCGCGCGACCGGTATTCGTTACGGCACCGTTCTCAGAGCGTATCACGGCCTTTCTCCAATTGGTGCGGATTCATCGGCGGATTATCTGCCGCAACCACTAAATGTACCACCTAACGAAACGAGGCTCTTTGACATTCTCAGGATCGCTGACGAGGCCTTCGATAATCGGGATAGAGCTCTCAGTTGGCTCCGTGAACCGAACATTCAGATCGGCGACGAGCGCCCTATCGACGCAATTGGCACTGTAACCGGATTCAGAGCGGTGAAGACGATACTCCGCCAGATTCAGTACGGAGTTTTCGGATAGATGCGAGTCGTCCGAGTGTGTCGGGCCAAATACCCCGATTTGGACGGCAAGGGAGCTGCACTTTCCGGCGGACGTTGGAATTCCAAGGGGACGCATATTGTGTACACCAGTTCCTGCGGCGCCTTGTCTGTTTTGGAATACCGGGTGCACACCAGAATAGATCCCGGTGATTTGATTGTTTTCATTGTCGAGATCCCAGATCGTCTGAAGATCGAGAAAGCGACATGGATGCCTGATCTTGACACGGCTCGTCGTTTCGGTGATTTCTGGGCTCGCAGCAACCGATCTCCGGTACTTGCTGTCTCTGCCGTCGTCGTTCCGAACCAAGTAAACTACCTGCTCAACCCCCAACATCCCGCGCTGGGTGACCAAATCACAATTGTCGGCAGGCACGCGTTGGCCTTGGACCTGCGCCTGTTTGACATCACATCCCGGTCGAATCGGACGCGAACCAACTAGCCACAGAGTCGCTCGTCGACGCGACACAGCAGGATCGACTCCGCTTTCGTAGCGCCCCCGGGTAGCCGCTGGAGAAGCTCGACGTGAGGATTCCCCCTGCCGCCATACGACCCGGCCAAAAATGAGAAACTCC
>Ga0182018_10003920_pt1 | contig 12944 bp, 10 predicted proteins | sample 812P2MmetaG_FD_120490 | JGI IMG/M metagenome (GOLD analysis project Ga0182018, IMG submission 120490) | Permafrost microbial communities from Stordalen Mire, Sweden - 812P2M metaG | ecosystem: Environmental > Terrestrial > Soil > Wetlands > Permafrost | place: Sweden: Stordalen | collected...
AGATAATCGGTCGCGTGGAAGACGCCGTCGCCGATCTTGCGAAGCGCCGCGCGCATCGCGCGCTCGCTGCCATCGAGTGCGCGCGCGATTGCCTCGCCGAACGTTTGCGCGCCGTAGCGGTTCACGAGCTCGAGCAGGCGACGTTCTCCGGTGTAGTTGCCGGCGATCTGCGCCCGAAGATCCCCGCTGCAAGCATCGGGCGTTCTCGAATTCGCGCGAAAGAGCGCGACCGCCTCGGCAATAACACGATCTTCGCGCATCAAACGCATCGGTGGAACGACGACGCCTTCGGCAAAGAGGTCCGCCGCATCGGCCGGCATCGAGCCCGGCGCCGCGCCGCCGACGTCCGCGTGATGCGCCTTATTGGCGGAAAAACCGGCCAGTCGCCCTCCGTCGAAGATCGGTCGCAAGAGCGTGACGTCGTTGAGATGAGTGCCCGTCACGTAGGGATCGTTCGCAACCCACATTTCGCCTTCGCGAACGCCGCCGTGTTCGCGCGCGATGATCTCGAGCATGCGTTTGAGCCCCCACGGCAGCGAGCCAAGGTGCACTGGAATGTGCTCGGCTTGCGCGATCAAACGGCCGTCACGGTCGAAAAGCGCGCAGGAATGGTCGAGCCGTTCTTTGATGTTCGGCGAGTAGGCGCTATTACGCAGAGCAAGGCCCATCTCTTCACTCGCATATACCAGCGCTGCGCTGACGATCTCTGCGACGATTGGATCGATCATTTCGCGATCTTCTCCAAGATCAGTACCTCGGCATCCGCCGTCAACGACCACTGCGGCGCGACGTACGTCGTGCAGTCGTACTCTTCGACGATCGCCGGCCCCTCGATTCGCTCGCCTTCTTTCAACCCCGCACGTTGCAAAACGGGAACGTCGACGAAAGCACCGTCGACCCAAGCGCGACGCGTGCCCTCGCGTCGTTCTTCGACGGAGTTTATCTCCGTCGAAGGGCTAAGGGTGACGCTGCGAGGCAGCGCGCCCACGCCCGTCAGGCGCGCGTTTATCAGTTCGACGACCTCGCTGCGAACGTCGTAACCGTAGCGAGCGCGGTGCGCCTCGTGAAAACGCTCCGCGATCGATTCGGGCGAATCGGCGCGATCGATCGTCAGCTCGAAACTCTGTCCGCGATAGCGAGCGTCATATTGTCGCCGAAAGGAAATCGTTTGCCGTTGCACGCCTTGTTCGATCAGCGAGGCCCTCGCGCGTTCCTCGCTCTCTTCAAACCAGCGTTGCAACGCGGTTTGATCCACCTCACCGGTCGATCGAAGCACGGCAAGGACGTCGCTGGTGTGAAGGTCCGCCTCCAGCAAACCGTGCGCCGAGAAAAGTCCCGGATGCTGCGGGACGACGATGCGCGCAATCCTCAGCTCGCCGGCCACCGCGCAGGCATGCAACGGCCCCGCGCCTCCGAAGGCGACCAGCGCGAACTCACGCGGATCCAAGCCGCGCTCGACCGTAACAATCCGCAACACTTTCGCCATTGCGTGATCGATTAACCGGACGATGCCCTCGGCCGTACTTTCGAGGCTGAGTGCCAAGGCCGGGGCGAGGCGTTCGACGGCGGATCGGGCGCGTACTGCGTCGATTGGAAATGCTCCGCCGAGCAACGCTTCCTGATTCAAACGGCCGAGCACGACGTTCGCGTCGGTAACCGTAGCTTCGTCTGACCGGCCATAACAGGCCGGTCCCGGGTCGGCGCCCGCTGAGAGCGGACCCACGCGCAGCGAACCGGCATCATCAAGCCACGCGATGGTGCCGCCTCCCGCGCTCACTTCTGCCAGGTCGATGAAAGGAAAGCGAACGGGATAGCCGCTGCCTTTGATCGCGCGGCCGCTGTGGGTTGCGCCGGCGGCTTCGAACTCTCCGACGACTTGCGCGACCCCATTCACGATGGCGCCGGCTTTCGCGGTCGTTCCGCCCATATCGAACGAGAGCAGGCGTGTAATCCCAATTCGGCGGCCGAGTGCCGCGGCGGCCATTGCGCCGCTTGCAGGGCCACTCTCGATCAGCGCCGCGGGTCGCGAGAGAATCCCCTGCGCCGCGAGGCCGCCGTCACTGCGCATAATGTAGAGCGGTGCCTCGATGCCGGCACTCCGAATCGCCGCGCCCAGCCGTTCGAGGTAGCCTTCGACGATCGGCGCGAGCACCGCGTTGACGACCGTGGTCGAGCAGCGCTCGTACTCACGGTACTGCGGATCGACCTGCGACGAGATCGTCACGCGCATTCCCGGAAGGGCGGCAGAGAGGGTCTTCGCGATGCGCCGCTCGTGCGCGTGGTTCGCATACGAGTGCAGCAGACAGATCGCGACCGCCGCCACATCGCGTTTGCGTAGCTCCTCGCACAGGCGCGCGAGGTCGCTTCCGTCTAGCGCCTGGAGCACGTTCCCGCGAAAATCGATGCGTTCGCGCACGGTCAACCGGTCGGCGCGCGCAACCAACGGACGCGGCCGTTCGACGAATAGGTTATAGAGGGCGCTTCGATTTTGACGGCCGATCTCGATAATGTCGCGAAAGCCGTGCGTCGTGACCAGCGCGACGCGCGGAAGCTCGAGATTCATCTGGCCGAGCAGCGCGTTTGTTGCGATCGTCGTCGAATGCGCCAGCAGCTCGATCCGCGGCGGCTCGTCATAATCGGTCAAAATTGCGGCAATCGCGTCGACGACCGCACGATGGGGTTCGCGCGGAGTACTCGCGACTTTCCGCGTGACGATTCGTCCGCTCCAGGATTCGGCGGCGGCGAGATCGGTGAACGTTCCGCCGACGTCGATCCCGATGCGGAGCGTGCCTGACATTAGCCCATGAGGTTACGTCACCGGGAAGCGGATCACCGTTAGCTCCGTGGCGCTAAAACGTCAGGTGCAACGTGTCGTTTCCGGGGTTGCAGTCCTGATTTCCCGGCGGCGACGGCGAAGTCATCCGGATTCTAAAGTCGAAGGTGGTCGTGTTCGTGCCCGCATCCGCCGCGCGCTGCCAGACGTACGAAAACGTATAGGACTGACCGGGCGCTAGCGGCGGCACGCCGCGATCCTCTAACCGGGTTCCGTTTTGATAGATGTCGACGAACTGCAGGACGTTCGATGCCTGGCTCTGATTCCCGAGATTCGTGACCCTGCCGACCAGCGTATAGTGGTTGAGCGAGCCGTTGCCGGTGACGTTCTGCACGCGTACCGACGTGAGCGCGGGGTCGGCCCCGGCGCAGCCGGCCGCGGCGGCGTTGACGGAAAGCTGAGCGAGAAGGACGGCCGTTAGAATAATTATGCGCATGCTATGGAGCCTACCCCCGCGCGCGGGCGAACGAAACAATCCTCGCTCGACTCTCGTAGGAGCCGTCATGAAGCACCGAGCTCTTGCCGCTCTCCTGGCGGCCGCATTTCTGGTTTGCCCGCCGCTGCCGGCCCCCGCTCAAAGCTCGCCGAGCGCGCAAATCTCTGCCCTTCAGCTCCAATCCGTCGCCGATTTCTTGGCCGCGGACCCCGAGGCCGCGACCTTCCTCGGCGACTACAGCCACGATGGCGACTGGAGCGATCCGTCGCCGGCAGGCATCGCCCACATGAGGCAGCTCCTCGTGACGTACGAACGTAAGCTCGACGCCATCGACATGACCGGCGCGACGCTGCAGGATCGCAACGACGTCCGCGTGATGCGCGCCTTTGCCGCGGCGCAACTCCGGCAACTGGCCGAACTGGAGGCCGGAAAGGACCCGTCCGGGCCACCGCTGACCGTGCTCGGCGCGGTCTTCACGATGATCCTCCACATGGGCGAACAGGACCCGGCAGTTTGGTGGGATCACATGATCTCGCGGCTGGAAAAGGCCCCGGCGTGGATGGCCGCGCAGCGCCCGCTGATTACCCATCCTGGACGTCTGCAAGCCGAGGTCGCCGTTAAAGAGCTGGCAATGGCGCCGGCCCTCTTCAACTACATTTTGACGCCGATGGCGGCGCAGCTCCCGGCCGATCAAAAAGCGCGCTTTGAAAAGGCGCGCGATGCAGTAGTTGCGGCGATGACCGAGTGGACCAAATGGATGAGCGATAATGCGGCGAGCTGGCCGATCAACTACGAGATGGGAGCGCCGGCCTACAACGCCATGCTCCGTGACGAGCTGCTCTTGCCGTACGATGCCGATCAGATTGCAGCCATCGGGCGCAGGACGCTCGACGCAGCCGTCGCGCAAGAGCGCGAAATTCAAGCCGAGGCGAAGGCCAAAGGCGTCAACCTCTCGGATCCGACGCAGGCTGCGGCCAACGGGGGCGGCATGACACCGGCTACTAAGGACGCGCAGTTCGCCTTCTTTCAAGCGCAACTCGATACCCTACGCGCCTTCATTGCTGACAAGCACATCGTGACGGTGCCGGCATACGTCGGCCAGATGAAGATCGAGGAGACCCCGGCGTTTCTTCTGCCGATTCTCCCCGGCGCATCGATGAATCCGCCGCCGATTCTTTCAAAGCAGGTCGACGGCGTCTACTTCGTTCCGCCGCCCAATCCCCAGATGGCAAAGGCCGCGGCAAGCGGCGCGATCTTCGAAGACTTCGACCGCGATCGCGTCCTGATGACCAGCGGGCATGAAGGCTTCCCAGGGCACTTCTTGCAGCTTTCGATCGCCAAACACAATCCCGATCCGGTGCGCCGCTTCGCCTTCGACGGCGTCTTCGCCGAAGGCTGGGCGTTTTATGAAGAGGCATTGCTCGAACGTGACGGCCTTTACGGTAACGATCTCGACGGGCGCTACGCCGTCGCGCAGTTCGAGCGCCTGCGCGGCGCTCGCGCTATCGTCGATACGAAACTCGCGACCGGAGAATGGAGCTTCGAACGCGCGCTTGCATGGTTCGAAGCGAATGCCGGGGTCGATCGCGCGACGGCGCAAGGAGAGGTGAGCCGTTTTGCGCTTGGTCCGGGGCAAGCGTTCGACTACGCCGTCGGCAAGACGCAGATCGAGGCGCTGCTCGTACAATACAAGGCAAAGAAAGGCGGCGCGTTCGATCTGCAAGCCTTCCACGACGATCTGCTCTCGCACGGCACGGTTCCGGTGAGCATCGTTGCAAGCGAAATGCTGGCCGAATAGGAGAAACGGCGATGAGGAGCACGCAGGTCTTCGCGTACGAACGTTTTCGTTCGTTGCACGAACGCCAAACGGCGTTCATCATGCCCAATGCATGGGATGGCGCGTCGGCGGTTTTACTCGCGCGCGCGGGATTCGAGGCGCTGGGCAGCACGTCGCTCGGCTTCGCCTTTTCGACCGGCCGTCGAGACGGGATTCACGCCGTAACGCGTGACGAGGCAGTCGCGCATGCCGCATTCTTGGGACGCGCCAGCGGTCTGCCGGTCAACGGCGATCTCGAAGATGGATTCGGTGCGGATCCGCAGGAATGCGCCGCGACGGTTCGCGCCGGCATCGAGGCGGGTTTGGCCGGTCTTGGCATCGAGGACACGACCGCCGACCCCGCGCAACCGATTCACGATTTCGACGACGCGGTTGCGCGCGTCGTTGCCGCAGCGCAGGCTGCGGATGGCCGCATCCTGTTGACCGGCCGCACGGATAACTACCTTCACGGTCGAGCCGATTTGGACGATACGATTCGGCGTCTTGTCGCCTTTGCCGAAGCGGGCGCCGACGTACTCTATGCCCCGGGCCTACCGGACATGGATGCGATCGGGGCCGTCGTCGCGGCTGTCGCGCCCAAGCCCGTCAACGTGCTCATCGGCCCGAGCAGACCGGTACCGCTGGCCGAGCTGAGTGCGGCCGGGGTGCGACGCGTGAGCGTCGGCGGTGCACTCTATCGAAGTGCCATGACCTCTTTGGTCGAAACGGCTCGCGCGTTGCGCGACGGAGACCTGAGCGTCTTTAGCCGCGCGATCTCCGGCAGCGAGATCTCGGGACTCCTGCCGAAAGCGTAAGCGCCGCTTTCGATTCGGAGGCCCCGCAAACGGGGTACAAGCCGCTCCAATGGTCAGCAGGATCCGTAAATTCTTCTCGATTCTGGGGCCCGGCCTCATTACCGGGGCCGCGGATGACGATCCGTCGGGAATCTCGACCTATTCGGTCGCCGGCGCGACGACCGGATATTCGATGCTCTGGCTCACGCTGGTCTCGACGCCGATGATGGCCGTCATTCAAGGAATGTGCGCTCGCATTTCGATGGTCAGCGGTGAGGGAATCGCCGCGCTCATGCGCAAGAAACTGCCGCCCGCACTCGTGTATCCGTTGGCGGGCCTCGTCATCGTTGCCAATACGTTCAATCTGGGCGCGGATATCGGCGGCATGGCGGCCGCCACGCGGCTCGTCGTTCCGGTTCCCGTCGACGCGCTCGTCTTTCTCTTCGGTATCGCAATTCTCGTCGGGCAGGCATGGATGCCGTACGCAACGCTCGCGCGAGTCTTTAAGTGGCTTACGCTCTCGCTCTTCGCCTACGTCGTCACGGCCTTCATCACGCATCCGCCGTGGCTACACGTGTTGGAGCAGTTCGCGGTTCCGCAAATCCATTTCAGCTCGCTCTGGCTCTCCACGATGGTGGGCGTGCTCGGAACGACGATTACGCCTTATCTGTTTTACTGGCAGTCGTCGCTGATGGTCGAAGAGGACAAAGCGGCCGGCAAGGCGACGCTCGCGGCGCGACGTGGCACCGATCCCGGTTCGGTACGAAATATGCACGCCGACGTCAATGCCGGCATGATCTTTTCGAACATCGTTGCATTCTTCATCATCGTTACGACGGCGTCGACGCTCGGCGCGGCCGGACGGCACGACATCGCCACAGCTCAACAGGCCGCGCAAGCGTTGCGCCCCTTAGCCGGTCCGTTTGCCGAGCTGCTCTTTGCGCTGGGAATGGTGGGAACTGGAATTCTGGCGGTGCCGGTGCTTGCGACCTCGTCGGCGTATGTCGCCGCGCAGACCTTTCGTTTCCGGGAGGGATTGAGCGAGCCGGTGCAACGCGCTCCGCGCTTCTACACGATCATGGGAGCGGGCATACTGGTCGGCATAGCAATGAATCTGCTGCGCGTCGACGCAATCAAGGCATTGTTTTGGTCGGCCGTTCTCAACGGCGTCGCGGCCGTGCCGCTAATAGCCGTCATCGTCTGGCTCGCTTCGAATCGAAAGATCATGGGCGACTGGGCTAGCTCGGGACTTGCCCGAGCGTGGGGCTGGGCAACGTTCGCACTGATGGGCGGCGCGACGGCCGGAATGTTTTATTTCATGGCCCGCGGTTCGTGAAAGGAAAGCCGGTTCGCATCGTCAGACTCACTTAGAACGTGCAGCCACTCTTTACCGGACCACATTCATTGCGAGAGCCGTCCGAACGGCTCGCCTTCTGGCTGACCGGGCTGGGCGCGTTCCCCGCGGCGCTGCTGATTGGCTACGTGCTTCACGAATCGATCGGCGCCTCGCAAGTCGCACTCTTTATCGTTATTGCGATGCTCTACGTGACGCTAGCGCGCGGACGGCTTCTCGGTTCGAGCGTACGCATCCATCAGACGCAATATCCGCGCGTCTTCTCGATAGTGCAAAATGCCGCTGCGGCACTCGAGATTCCGACCCCGCTGATCTTCGTGCGCGAGGATAACCTCGTTCCCGCCGTTGCGCTTGGCCTGGGCCAACCCTATGCGCTCGTGCTCTCGAGCCATTGGATCGAGCTCTTCTCAGACGACGAGCTGGCCTTTGTGATTGGTCGAGAGCTCGGACATATCGCCGCCGGTCACACACGCTTTCACTCGTTGTTGAGCGTCAACGGCAACGAAAACCCGTTGATCTCGCTGATTTTCGGCGGTTGGCTTCGGCGCTGTGCGCTCACGTGCGACAAAGTCGGGCTTCTCTGTTGCGGCTCGCTCGATGCGGCGATTGGGGCGCTTGGCATCGCAACGTTTCACGCGTTCGGCCGGCAGGTCGATTATCAGGCATTTGCCGAGCAGCGTGCGGAGATCGCGACCGACTCGGTCCTGCGCTGGGGCGAGTGGCTGAGCAGCGAGCCCTATGCTACGCAGCGAATCGCTTCGATGCGCCGGTTCATCACATCAAAGTCGTATCTGGACGCACAGGCCTGGTTCGTCCGCGAGCGCGGCGAAGCGCCGCCGGCGCTCGTGCTTGAAGGCGAAGCGACGGTCGCTTCCCGAGATTGCGCCGGCTGGTGGCGCCGCTTCGCTGCCGCCGGCATCGATGCGGTCGTGGTTATCGCGATCGTTACGTCGTTTGGCGGCAGTGTCGCACCAGCTACGCACCAGGCCGCGACAAATATATCCGTCACCCCGGGCAACGTTTCCGCCTCGGCCCCGGGGCTGGGCTCGATTACGATCCGTGGTAAGACGCACGCCGTCGCGACGAGCGGATCTGCATCCCCTCAGCCAAGTACTAAATGGCATTGGGAAAACCCGGCAGAAGCGGTTCTCGGCGGAGACAACCTCAGCCGTTCCGTCAACGCGATATTTACAATTGTTGGGCAAGCAATCCGCCATCTCGGCTTCTTCTTTTGGTACCCCGTTTATCTGACGCTGCTCGTAATTTTTGCGGGGCAGACCTTTGGAATGATGATTACCGGTTTGCGCGTGGTAACGACCGACTTTCGCAAGCCGAGCGTCGGGCGCACGATTTGGCGCTACGCTATCGTATTTTTGGTTTGGTGGCTTATCGTGGCGCTGAGCTTCTTCTGGCGCCGGATTCTGCTACACGATCGGTTGACGAAGACGCGCGTCGTGAAGGTCGAGCGCGTCGTCGCGCGATCCAGCGGGCCCGTACCAGGGGTAAGTACCACTAGGGTTCCGACGTAACCGTCAACCGTACGGCGGCGGTCCCGGATACGACGTGACCGACCGATGCACTCGGACTTACGGTGTCGATCTGCAGCCGGCCGACATTTTCGTCGACGTGCAGCGACGCATGCGTCGTGGGATCGATAAGCGACTTCACCTTCACGATATCGAACGTCTGGCCCACCTGTACGCCGGCATTGGAGCCGATGTTGAGGATGATGCTCCTTCCGTCGACGGCGGCAATCTGTCCGCGCAGCGCCGGTGCCACCGGGCCCGAGTAGAAGCGGCTGGCGTCGATTGTGGAGGCGATCTTCGCAGCCTCATCGTCGATGAGATGGCCCATGTCGCTGTTGACGAACTGCTCGTTGCTATAGGAGCCCGCCACGGAGCCCGAGAATCCGCCGGCGTTCCAGGATGTGCCCGAGCGCGACTCCTCATCGGAAAAGCTCTGAACGATCTGGCCGGTCTTCGCGTCGATCACGCGCACCGCGACTTTGATCGTCACGCGATGGGTCGAGACTCCGCCGGCGGCCGCTCCAAAGACGCCGGGCAGTAGACTTCCGGCATTCGCTCCGCTCGCGCCGGTCTGGTCGAGCTGGAGGATATTCCCCGTTATCAAGTACCGCGAGCCGACGAGGTGCCCAGCCCTGATGGCCGTCTCGGGATCGACTTCGCCGCTTGCCCCGAGCTGCTGCTCGCCCAGGGTCGAGCTGAGATGCGTGCGGTCGACCACGTTGAAGCGTCCGTCGTTGACCATCCGGTCGGTGAGGAGGTCGCTGAGCGCCACGCCTGGCTCGAAGGAACCGTACTGATCCGAACTGAGGCCGTGCGTCGAGAAATCCAGGACCGCGATGGAGGGTCGCGGACCCGCTCCCGCTTGCTGAGCCAATCCCGAGACCGGTACGCACGCCAAGGCGGCGGCAATAAAAAAGAGCGGCAAATGTTTAAGCACGACCCCATTATGCCACAACGGCGGCTTGCTCGGATACGGCGAAAGGGAAGTAAGTATGTGCGGCCGATTCACCCTCACCAAACCGCAGGCGCTTCCCGCCGCGTTTCCGCAGTTTCGCTACCCGGAATTCAGCGAGACGCGGCTTCCGCGCTACAACATCGCACCGACACAGGACGTGCTGGGCGTCCGCAACGACGGGAGTGACACCGTTGAGATGATGCGTTGGGGCGTGCGCGGGCGCATCAACATTCGCGCCGAGTCCGTTGCGTCGCGGCGCGGCGCCGTCGCGCGACGTTGCATCGAGTTTGCCGATGGCTTCTACGAATGGCGCGACCGCCGGCCGTTTTACTACACGCTGCGGTCGGGCGAGCCGTTCGCCTTCGCCGGTCTTTGGGAGCCTGGCAATGGTCTGGCGGCGTGCGACGTGGTGACGTGCCGCCCGAACTCGCTCGTCGCCGCAGTGCACGATCGCATGCCCGTCATCCTTTCGCGAGACGGGGTCGCGCTCTGGCTCGACCCCGAGCCGCTACCGCCCGACGCGGCCGCCGCGGTATTGCGCCCGCTCGACCCCGCGCTCATGGCCGTGCGCGAAGTGTCGAGGCGGGTTAATAACGCGGACTACGATGCAGCCGACGTTCTCGCGGCTGCCGAGCCGCGCTTGTTTTGAATGAGCACGATGCCGGTTGCAATCAGCCAGGCCGCCGCAGGCAGCGCACCGACGATACCGGGGCCGGCGCCGCCGGGCGCCATTGCACCGTACGAGAAAAAGATCGAGAAGGTCGCGAGTGTCGCCCCGAACGACGCGACATATCCCAGCGTCGCGAGCCACTGCGGCGCGGAGTCGTGGCGTCGCATGCTATGCGCCGCCGCAAAAAGGAAGATTGCGACGGGAGCGTAGCCGAGACCACCTTGCACAAAGACGAAGGCAACGAAGATACTGGAGAGTCCGTTGGCCGTAAATGCATCGGGTGGAAGATAGACTGCCGCAATCTCCAAGCATGCCGCCCACAAGGAGCTCGCCGCCATCACGATGCCGGCGATCAACGCGAAGGTGGGAAGCCCCTCTTGACGCCCCGGCGCGGCTATTAAATAGCTGCGCAATCCGACCAAAAACCAGAGAAAGAAAGCCACCGCGGGAAAGGTGAGCCACGCTCCGCACAGGAGCGCAAACCTGTGTTGATCGAATGCCAGCGCGGCATCTGAAGGCTTCAGATCCATCGCCGGCATGCCGCTATTAAGAAATGTAACGATGACCAGAACGGCGACGTAACAAAGGACGGACCAACCGGCAGAGCGTTCTGCTTGCACGTTTTCCATAGGCGCCTACGTCACGCCATAAATGAAGGAATTCCTTCCTTCCCTGCGCGGTGCTAGAGGCCGTAATACTTGAACGCCGGCCACATCGCGGCCAGCGGAACGCGAGGGCGCGTGCAGAGATAAATCGGCAGGGGACCCTCGAGCATCCAGCGGTAATCGTTGCGGTAGACTGCGATCTGGCGAACGTTGCCGAACCAACGCAGCAGCAGCCAATAATCGGTTGCGCCGACGGCTAAGACCGAACGGCCGCTATAGCCGCGTGGGCCCCAGAGGTAGTAGGAGTTGTTCGGGCTGATGGCCTGCGGCAAGCCGTAGCGCGGCCCATAGTAATCGAGGGCGCCGGCATACGCGTAGCGGTCGGCAAAGACCGCCGTGATCCCGCGCTGCGCTGCAGGCAGCGACCAATACGCGCCCGCGACGGTCTGCGTCATCGTCTTCCAGCCGAGCTGGTCGGCGAACATCGGGTTGATCAGGTGACTCTTGCCGTCCGGGGGCGCGGGGCGGCTCAAACCGATTGCGCGCTCGTAGCCCATGTACTCGGGAAGCGGCAGGATGGGAAGCGAGAGCGGAAACATAGGCAAACCGGCGACCACGGTCGCCGCCAGGAGTGCGACCTTTAGGCGCAAAGGCCTGGCGCGTAACGCGCCCTCGATTGCGACCGCGCCCGCCGCGAAGAGCGCCGGGTAGAAACCTTGGATATAATAGCCGCGGCCAATGCTCGCAACGAGCAGTCCCAACAGCAAGAGATAGGCAACCGTTAGATACCGGTATGCCTTTTCACGCCACAACCAGACCAGTCCCCAAACCCATACTGGTGCGAAGAGCGGATTTTGGTACATGAACTGGAGTGCGAACATATAAAGCGCGTTAATCCACCGGTTCGGCGATTCATCCGCCATGCCGTTACGAAGCGCGTGGCGGTTGAGCTGATCGTTGTGCAGCACTTCGAGCATGGGGAAGCCGTGACGGACCTGCCAGAGCGCGTTGGGCGTTACGAGCAGTGCGGTCAACAGTACGCCCAACAATAGCCAGCGCGACCGCAGCAGATTGGCGTGGCCGGTCAACAGCAATCCGACCACCAAAGCGAAGGCACAGGCAGCGATCGAGTATTTCGCATACATCGCGAGCGTTACGACCAGGGCGATCGGGACGTAAAGACGGGTGTTTTGCGTCTTGACCAGCCGAATCGTTAAATAGATCAAAACCGTCCACGCCGCGGGCGAAAGAAGCTCCGTGGAAAGGCCGTAAGCGATGCCGATCAATCCCGGGGCCAGGACGATCGTCAACCCCGTCAGCGCTTGCGCAAACGCGCCCCCGCGCAGCTCGCGCGCAATCGCACAACCATAGAGCACGGTGACGCCCGATAGTATCGCGGGGAAAAAGCGCAGCCCCCACACCGGATATCCCAGCGGCGCGGTCAGCCAGGTGACGAACGGCGCGAGCGGCGGCTGGTCCACGTATCCCCAGGCCAAATGCTTCGCGCAGTCGATGAAGTAGAGTTCGTCGCGATAATACCCGAAGCGGTGACAGACGGCGAGATGCAGCGCGGTGGTGGCAAGTGCCAGCACGTACGCGCTCGTATGAAGCCGAAGCTTCATACCGTATTCGAAGCCGTTTGCGATCCTGCGAGAAAGAGTTGGCTGATGCAAAGGCCGACGATGCCTGCTTCAACGATCGACCCAAAGACGAAGCTGGCGTCCCACCACGTTCCGCCGAACATTGGAACGGCGAACGCAAAGTACGCCGCCAAATACGCCGAGGGAACCGCAAAGCCCAGCGCTCGAAGGGCGTTGGGATTACGGACCGTCGGGCGCAGCTTGGCAACGAGAAAATCTCCGACGAGCCCCGCGGCGATTGAGGCCAGCACGACGAGCAGAAGCTCTTTGAGATCGCTGCTGAGCTCGCCGCCGATCCACAGTTTTTCGACCACG
>Ga0182018_10003921_pt1 | contig 12943 bp, 7 predicted proteins | sample 812P2MmetaG_FD_120490 | JGI IMG/M metagenome (GOLD analysis project Ga0182018, IMG submission 120490) | Permafrost microbial communities from Stordalen Mire, Sweden - 812P2M metaG | ecosystem: Environmental > Terrestrial > Soil > Wetlands > Permafrost | place: Sweden: Stordalen | collected...
CGCGGTCCGGTGGATTTGGTGGCGTTAGCTCGGTTAGCAGCGAGGCGCTCGGCGGAGATAGGATTGGTTTGCATATTGGTCCTCGACTCAGAAAATAGCATGGTGGCAAGGGGGAGCTTGGGGTTTGGGGCGGGATTTGGTTGGGAGTAAAGGAAATAGAGGTTGAAGATAGTTGGGAACGTGAAATTTGAGGATGGGTCGGTTGGCGGGGCGGTCAGCGGCGCCGTGGTGGTAGTGCGCTAATTGTGCGTTGATGCATAGGGAACCCCCTGCTTTACGATCTTCCACGCCAGCACTCTTAGCGCACCACCTGGCTAACCGGCTAGGAGCCGCTAGGGCGGGCCTGCTACGGGAAGTCGCCTGAAGGGCGCGGCCATGTGCTTTAGTCGGGCCGATCCTCTGGTCCGCGGCCGACGCCCTCGTCGGCACGTTCGGGGAGGGAATTAGGTTGCGTTGCGCGTAGAGCGGGTCCAGCGGGACCCGCGCGGACCAGTGGGTCGGCCCCACCAAGGGTGACACGTGCTGAAAGCCGATCGCTTGAATGGCGATGGGATGATACCTGGAGATGGAAACCTAAGGATCTTGCTTTCGCCTTTTTTCAGTAAGATAGGCACATGGCACCAGCCCAACTCGCGGCGGGCGGCAGCTTCCTGACGGAAGCGGGCCGGCCCCAGGACATATTCACTCCCGAAGACTTCTCCGACGAACAGCGCCAGATCGCCAAGACCGCGGCCGACTTTACCGCCAATGAAGTAATGCCGGCGGCGGCCGAAATCGAAGCCAAGAACTTCGCCGTCACTCGCGACCTTCTGCGCAAAGCGGGGGAACTCGGCCTGCTCGCCGTGGACATTCCCGAAGTCTACGGCGGCCTCGGCATGGATAAGGTGACGTCCGCCATCGTGGCAGAGCAGGTGAGCCAGCTCGCCAGCTTCTCTGTAGCCTTCAGCGCACACGCCGGAATCGGCACCTTGCCCATCGTCTGGTATGGCACTGCGGAGCAGAAACGCAAGTATCTGCCCAAGCTGGGCGCCGGCGAGTGGATCGGCGCTTATGCCCTCTCGGAATCTTCGTCCGCCTCCGATGCCATGAATTGCCGCACGCGGGCGGCGCTTTCCGCCGATGGCGCCCACTACGTCTTGAATGGCGAGAAAATGTGGATCACCAACAGCGGTTTCGCCGACCTGTTCACGGTGTTCGCCAAGATCGACGGCGAGAAATTTTCCGCGTTTCTGATCGAACGCGGAACTCCCGGGCTTGCGGTGGGCGCCGAGGAGCACAAGCTCGGGATTCGCGGTTCGTCCACCTGCCCGCTGGTGCTGAACGATTGCGCCATCCCGGCGGAAAATCTGCTGGGAGAAGCCGGCAAGGGCCACCATATCGCATTCAACATCCTGAATATCGGACGGTTCAAACTGGGCGCGGCGTGCCTCGGCGGCGCGCGCCACAGCTTGCGGAGCGCCATTCAGTACGCCAAGGAACGCCGCGCGTTCGGCAAGCCCATCGCCGAATTCGGCCTGATTCAGGAAAAACTGGCGGAGTGCGCCGCTGCCATCTATGCCGGCGAGGCGCTGACCTACCGGACGATCGGGATGATCGACGCCGCCCTCGCCGATATCGACAACAACGCCGCCGACGCCAGCCGCCAGATCCAGAAGCGCATCGAGGAGTATGCCGTGGAGTGCTCCATCGTGAAGGTTTGGGGCTCCGAAATGCTCGACATGGTGGTGGACCATGTGGTGCAGATCCACGGCGGCTACGGCTTCGTGGAGGAATATCCGGCGGAGCGGGCGTACCGCGACTCGCGCATCAATCGCATTTTCGAAGGGACCAATGAGATCAACCGCCTGATCATCGTCGGATGGCTGATGAAGCGCGCCCTGGCCGGCCACTTGCCGTTGCTGGCGGCTATTCGTCAGGTGATGGACGACCTTCTGTCCGCTCCCGCGTCGGCTTCTTCGCTGACCGAAAGCGCCCGCAAGCTGACGCTGTTCGCCGCCGGACTGGCCTCGCAGAGATATGGACAGGCGCTGGCCGACCAGCAGGAAATCGTAGGCGCGCTGGCCGATTGCATCATCCAGGTCTACGCCATGGAGAGCGCCCTTCTGCGCACCGAAAAATCACCCACGCCGGCCGCGACGGCGATGTCGCAATACTACGCCGCCGGGGCCATCCAGCAAGTGGAATTCTCGGCGCGCAAGATCGTCGCGGCGGTCGCCGAGGGGGATACGCTACGCACTCACATGGCGATCCTCAGGCGGCTCGCCAAATACGAGCCCGCCGACACCATCGCACTGGGCCGTCAGATCGCGCGCCACGTGCTGGCAGCCGGGCGCTATTGCTGGTAAACATTTCGCAGGCGCTCCGCTCCTTGCAGTCGCGGCTCACCGCGGAAGTCTGTCACAGTGGAAGCCTCTCACAAGTGCCGCGACTGTAAGGAGCGGTGTGCCGGTAGCGCAAGGCCGCCTCTTTCTTCCACCGGCACCGCTTGCGGGGCATCCTGCTCAGACTTAGTGAGCTTTCTTTTTGGCTGACTGCGTCTGTTCGAAGGTGCCGTCACGTCTTCGCAGGTGCTCCCCTCCTTGACAGTCGCGGCTCAGTGCGGAACTCGCGGCTCTGTGCGGAGGTCGCGGCTCCGTGCGGAAGCCTCTCTCAGTGCCGAAGCCCTCTCACCGGGCCGCGACTGTAAGGGAGCGGAGTGCCGGTAGCGCGAAGGCAATCCCCTCTTACACCGGCACCGCTTGCGGGGCGTCCTGCTTATGCTTGCACTCGGCGTTGGGGCATTGCCACACCGGACCGGCCTTCAGCCACTTCTCCACCATATACGGGCTGCCGCACTCCGGACATTTCTCCGCCACCGGCTTACCCCAGGCGACGAACTTGCAATCGGGATACCGGTTGCAGCCATAGAAGGTCTTGCCCTTCTTCGAACGGCGCTCGATGATCTCGCCCTCGGAACATTCCGGGCACTTTACCCCGATGGTCTTCTGCTTGACATACTTGCAGGTGGGGTAATTGCTGCACGCCGTGAATTCGCCGAAACGGCCGGTTTTCAGCACCAGATGGTTGCCGCAGTTGGGGCACTTTTCGTCCAGCGCCACGTCGGCCTTTTTCTGCGTGCCGCCAATCTGCTTGGTGGTCTTGCAATCGGGGTAACCCGAGCAGGCGAAGAAAGTCCCGAAACGGCCCTTCTTCAAAACCATCGGACGGCCGCAGTTTTCGCAATACTCCTCTTCGCCCTGTTCGGCCAGGTCCACTTTGTCGTTGTCCGGCTCGCGCGTGAACGTGCACTCGGGATAACCGGTACAGGCGATGAATTTGCCGTGCTTGCCCCACTTCAACACCAGCGGCTTGCCGCACTTTTCGCACATCAGGCCGGTGGGTTCTTCCATCCGCTTGATGTCGGTCATGTGCTCTTCGGCGTGTTTCAGGTCGTGGTCGAAGCGCGTGTAGAACTCTTCCATCGCCGCGCGCCAGTCGATCTTGCCCTCTTCGATCTCGTCCAGTTCTTCTTCCATGCGGGCCGTGTAGCTGACGTCGAAGATATCGTCGAAGCTTTCCAGCAGAAGGTCGATGACCACTTCTCCCAACTCGGTAGGTTGGAAGCGGCCGCCATCCTTCTTGACGTACTCGCGCTCCTGAATCGTGGACAGGATGGAGGCGTAAGTGGACGGGCGGCCCACGCCATCCGACTCCAGGCGCTTCACCAGCGTGGCTTCGTTGTAGCGCGGAGGAGGCTCGGTGAAATGCTGTTCGGGCTTGATGGCCTTGAATTTCAGTTGCTCGCCTTCGGTCACCATCGGCAAGCGGTGCTTCATCTCTTCGTCTTCCTCGTCGGCCTGGTCCTTGCCTTCCTGGTAGACCTTGAGGAAGCCGTCGAACTTGAGGATCGAACCGGTGGCGCGGAAAACATACTCGACGCCGTTCTTCTTACCCTTGGCGGAAACGTCGATGGTGGTCTGATCGTACAGCGCGGGCATCATCTGGCTGGCCACAAAACGGTTCCAGATGAGCCGGTAGAGCTTCATCTCGTCCTCCGCCAGATACTGCTCCACCACTTCGGGAGAGAAAGCCATGGACGTGGGACGAACGGCCTCGTGGGCGTCCTGCGCGTCTTTCTTCGATTTGTAGATGTTGGCCGAATCGGGAACGAAGTCCTTGCCGTAGCGCTCGCTAATGTAGAGCCGCACGTCGCCGATGGCGTCGGCCGAGATGCGCGTGGAATCGGTGCGCATATAAGTGATCAGGCCGACGGCGCCTTCCTTGCCGATCTCGATCCCTTCATACAATCGCTGCGCCAGCATCATGGTGCGTTTCACGCTGAAGCGCAGCTTGCGCGACGATTCCTGCTGCAGCGTCGAAGTGATGAACGGCGCCACCGGATTGCGCTTCTTCTCGCGCGTGCCCACCGACTTCACCACATAGTCGGCCGCTTCCAACTGCGCCACAATGTCATCGGCGGTTGCCTGCGTACCCACCTCGGGCGTCTCTTCGTTGGCCTTGATGAGGCGCGCGGTGAGGACCGGCGGTTTCTTGGCCGCCAGGTCGACGTCGATGGTCCAGTACTCGGTCTTCCGGAAGGCGCGGATTTCGCGCTCGCGTTCCACCACCACGCGCAAGGCCACGGTCTGCACGCGGCCGGCGGAAAGGCCGCGGCGCACCTTATCCCAGAGCAGCGGAGAGATCTTGTAACCCACCAGACGGTCGAGCACGCGGCGCGCCTGCTGCGCCTCCACTAGCGCCACGTTCACTTGCAGCGGCTTTTCGAAGGCCTTATCGATGGCCTTCTTGGTGATCTCGTTGAACATCACCCGGTAAAATTTCGGGCCCTTCTTGATGTCCCCGAGTTCTTCCTGAAGGTGAAAGCAGATCGCCTCTCCCTCACGGTCGGGATCGGCTGCGAGGTATACTTCCTCCACCTTCCGGGCGGTCGCCTTGAGTTCGGCGATGAGTTTTTTCTTGCCTTCGATGATTTCGTAACGCGGTTCGAAGCCGTGCTCAATATCCACCGCGAGATCGCGCTTGGGCAGATCTTTAATATGACCGAGGGAAGCTTTGACGACAAACTGCTTGCCCAGGTATTTGTTGATGGTCTTCGCCTTTGCAGGCGACTCCACGATTACCAGAGCTTTTGGCATATTGGACTTTCGGAATGCGGCGACCTCCGCCGCGTCAACGTAATTGATTGCGGATACCCAGTGACGTTACCACACTTTAACAAAGTTCTTGCCCGGCAACTGTTTCACCAGGCCCAGCATTTCCAGCTCGAAGAGCGCCGCGATGAGCTCCGAAGGCGACGTATCTTCCACCTTCTCAAGCAGATCGTCCAGGTGTATGGCGGCGTCCACTTGGAGCGACGCGAGCAGCCGCCGGGCGATATCGCCGAGTTTCGGGACCGGATCGTTTAATAAGGATGGCGCCTCGCTACCCGTGGTTGCGCCCCCCTCGGCGAGAATCCTTTGCCGCCCTCTGTCTATTAGATGCCGGCGGGATTCAGCGGGCAGTTCGGAGACCACGTCATTCCAGTCCTGCACCAGCCTGGCGCCCTGCTTTATCAGCAGGTTAGGCCCCCAAGCGAGTTTGTTGGTGATGTTGCCGGGGACGGCGAAAACCTCGCGCCCCTGGTCCATGGCCAGCTTGGCCGTGATGGCCGAACCGCTATATTGAGCGCCCTCCACCACCAGCACTCCCAGACTGATCCCGCTGATAATGCGATTGCGGATGGGGAAATTCTGCGGGAACGATACCGCGCCCATGGGAAATTCGGAAACCATCAGACCTTTCACCGCCAGGTCCGACGCCAGCTTTCGATTCTCCGCGGGGTACACCACGTCCACGCCGTTGCCCAAGACCGCAACCGTATCGCCGCCAGCGGCCAGCGCGCCTTTGTGCGCGGCCGTATCGATACCGCGCGCCATGCCGCTCGCGATGGTGAGGCCCGCGTGAGCCAGATCGCCCGAGAGCCGCTCCGCCACCGCCAGGCCATAAGGAGTGGGACGGCGCGTACCCACTACCGCTACCGCCAGAGACAGCAGCAACTCCACCCGGCCTCGGGCGAAGAGTAGAATCGGTGGATCGAAGATCTCGCGTAGCGCTTGGGGATAGCGCGGATCGCCCAGGGTAATCAGGACAGCCCCGGCTTCGGCCATCTTATCCACCTGCGCGGCGGCATCTTCGAAGGTGGTCCCGCTGGCGATGGACTGCGCCACGGCGCCATTGACGCCGGCCGCTTCCAGCTCCGTCCGCGAGGCACGGAAGATGGCCTGCGGCGTTCGAAAGCGGTCGAGCAGTTTCCCGGACGTGCGGGTTCCCAGACCCGGGACCAGTTTGAGAGCCAGCCAGTAGAGTTCCTCTTCCCGGCTCAGGACAAATGAAGACATGAAGGCTGTGCCGAACTCTACGCTAGCAGCAGCGCACCGGTAGACGCAACCTGACGGCGGCGCGGCAAACGGCCGCGCCAGCGAAGATCGAGTCTCAGCCGGCCGGTTCGGTGTTACTGGATTGGCTCCGGACTGGCGGATCGCGTCACGGGACAGCAGCAGGTCAACGTCGCACTTGCAGACGTCAGCGCGCCTGAGCTAACGTGCCTCTGGCGGTCGCGCAATCGGCACGGTCGAGCCCTTAGTTAACCCCTCGGCCGTAGCTCCGGCGAGCCGGCAGTCAAATCAAATGGGAGCCGATAGCCTAGGGAAACACTCCGGCGCCCATCCCCTTCACCGGGCCGCTCCGACAAGCTGGTATGTCCGCGAGGATTACCGTTACTCTTTACCCTCCTTGAGCCGGTGATATTCGGCCCATCTCTTTTTCTGAGCAGCCGCAATCCGTTTGCGTGCAGCCCCGCTCATCTGGCGTTTCTTGCCGGGAACCGCGGCGGCTTTCGACGCCGCTGCGGGCGACTTGGCTCCCAATTGCCGGCGAATGTCGGCGATCTTTTCTTCAATTTGTTCCACTTGGTGCTGATACCCAAATAGTGCAGCTTCCAAGAGGGCATGGTCGTTGGTATTCATCGGGGTAAGTGTATCATATGAATCGCCACCAACGAGCCAAAATTGTTACCATTTTTGTTTTCGCTAGGAGTCCTGGACTGCGAGGCTGACAAAACGGCTCTTTCCAACCGTAAATCTTAGTACTCACCATCCTGACAGCATTTAACAGCTTGCAAGAAAAACTCATACGCCGGCGCGATGCCCCGGGCGAGAAACTCCTCGGGAGCCTCGGCGCGAATCGGTTGGAGCGAAGCACGGCAAGCTGGCCCTGCTTCGCTCCAACGATCATGCCGGTTAGTCGGAATACCGCTCGCTAGGTTTGGGAAGGTTTGGGCGTGAAGCTGGCCGGAATCAGGTTCGGGTCGAAGGCGGAGCCGGCAATCTTACCCGCGGGCGTCCAGGCTTCGCCCGGCTGGGTTGGGCGCGCCTCGCCCCCTTCCCACCGAGCCGGGCCCAGAGGGCGCCCCGTTAAGAAGCGGAGGGCCGCTTTGAGGTACGGGACCCGCGCCTTTACAGTCAGGCTCAGTGTCAGTCGCGGCTCGCTATCGGATTGCAGGAAGAAACCGGGGAATCGGGTCTGCTGCCGCCATACCCCGAAAGGCATATCAATGAGGAGGGCAAACGCGGAATTCTCCCGTTTCGCAAAGATAGTTGTAAACCTATACCGCGATACGCTCGTCTGAATGAGTGATGCGCCTGTAGGTCCCCTGGGGGCGGCGCCGGATCCACAGGAGCCGTATGCACCAAAGAACGCGTCTGGCTGTCGTTTCGATTCCCGCACTGTTGCTGGCACTGGTTTTCCCGCTGGCCCTCACACCGCAGAACCAGCGTTCGCGAGTGCTGGTCACACAGCCAATCGACGAGAATGTATTGCACCGCCTGGCCGGCAACACGCGGCCTCAGGCCAACGCCCAGAACGACGCCGGTCCGGTGGGCGACGATTTGGCCATGGAGCACATGCTTCTCCAGTTGCAGCGTCCCGCGGAGCGGGAACTGGCCCTCCAGCAGTTGATCGATTCGCAGCAGGACCCGCAATCGCCGAACTTCCACCACTGGCTCACCGCCGAGGAGTTCGGAAGCAACTTCGGGCCGGCGCAGGCAGACATCGGCACGGTGACTGCGTGGTTGCAGTCCCATGGCTTCCAGGTCAATTCGGTATACCCCAACGGGATGCTGATCGATTTTTCCGGCACCGCCGGCCAGGTGCGAACCGCATTCCACACCGCCATTCACACTCTGAACGTTAACGGCGTGCGGCACATCGGCAACATGAGCGATCCGCGGATTCCGGAAGCCCTGGCGCCGGTGATCGCCGGCGTGGTCTCGATGAGCGACTTCATGCCGCACACCTTGCATAAGCCGCACGCCAATTACACCGTTGGTTCCGGCAGCAGCGCCGAACAGTTAGTGACTCCCGCCGACCTGGCCACCATCTACAATCTGAATCCGCTCTTCAAGGCCGGCACCGCCGGGCAAGGGCAGACCATCGCGGTGATTGAAGACAGCGACCTTTACAACACCGCCGACTGGACCACCTTCCGCACCACATTCGGCCTCACCGCATACTCCACCGGGTCGCTCGCCACCGTGCATCCCGCACCGGCCACCGGCACTAATAACTGCCTCGACCCCGGCGTCGCCGATGGCGATGACGGCGAGACCACCCTGGACGCCGAGTGGGCCAGCGCCGCAGCCCCCGGGGCAGCCATCATGGTGGCCACCTGCGCCGATAGCAGGACCACCTTTGGTGGTTTGCTCGCGATTCAAAATCTGGTGAATTCGAAAACCCCGCCGGCTATCATGAGCCTGAGCTATGGCGAGTGCGAAGCGGAAAACGGCGCGTCGGGCAACGCCGCTTACAACTCCGTCTTCCAGCAGGCGGCAACCGAAGGCGTGTCGGTCTTCGTAGCCGCCGGCGACGAGGGCGCAGCCTCTTGCGATGCCGGAGCCAGCGGAGCGACCCACGGAATCGGCGTCAGCGGTTTTGCCTCCACCCCCTATAACGTCGCGGTAGGCGGCACCGATTTTGGCGACACCGTGGCGGGCAGTACCGGCGCTTACTGGAGCGCCACTAACTCCGCGACGTATGGCTCGGCCCTGTCCTACATTCCCGAGGTCCCGTGGAACGACTCCTGCGCCTCGTCGCTGCTCGCCAGTCACTTCGGATTCACCGCCGGCTACGGCGCCGGCGGTTTCTGCAGCAGCAGCACCGCCAGCCAGCAAGGTTTGCAGGAGGTAGTAGGCGGCAGCGGCGGTCCCAGCGGTTGCGCCACCGGCTCTCCGGCCACTTCCGGCGTGGTGAGCGGAACTTGCAAGGGTTACGCCAAACCCTCCTGGCAAGCCGGTGTAGTCGGCCTGCCTGCGGACGGAGTGCGCGATATCCCCGACGTTTCGCTGTTCGCCGCCGACGGCATCTGGGGTCATTATTATGTGATGTGCTGGTCCGACAGGCGTAACGGCGGCGCTCGCTGCTCCGGCGCGCCCAGCACCTGGGCGGGCGCTGGCGGAACATCGTTCGCCTCTCCCATCATGGCCGGCATTCAGGCGCTAGTGAATCAGAAAAACGGCGGTAGCCAGGGCAATCCGAACCCCACGTACTACAAGCTCGCCGCCACCGAGTATGGCACGGCCGGTTCGCCGGTCTGCAACTCCACCAGCGGCAATGCCGCCGGCCCCGGCTGCATTTTCTACAACGTGACCAAAGGCGACAACGTGGTCAACTGCTCCGGCAGCGTCGACTGCTATGGCGCAACCGCCTCCAGCTCCACGCGCGGCCACCGCTTCACCAACGCTTCGCCCAATGGCGAGCTTTCTACTTCCAGTACGGCCGGCGTGCCCGCATACGGCGCCGCCATCGGCTGGAATTTCGCCACCGGAATCGGCACTGTGAACGCCTACAATCTGGTTACTAACTGGAAGTAGGCGCTGGCGGCGTCTCCATCGGATCGAAGCGGGGAACGGCTCCCCCATGCCTGTTCCCCCGATGTGTTCCTCCTCACCCTTGTGCGTGCGGCGCCCGAAAATTCCGTACTAAAAATCCAAAACTGCCTTTATACTGGAACTAGAACTACTAAAACTTCTAGCAAGTATCCACCAGAACCTCAAAGGATTTCCTTGGGTAATTATATGGAAACACATCGCCCTAAAATAATGAATTTACGCTTCATCCGAGAAACGGTAGTTAACCGGAAGTACGTTAGCCAAACCCCCGAGACAGTTGGATTTCCAACTGCCGCGCAGTTCACCAAACGGGTGACAACTGCAATTGCTGCAGACACTTGCGGCTCAATGGAATGCCCAGCCGGCGTCGCCTCAACCGCCGTTTTTAGGTTCATCGCAGGTCTTCTGCTCTTCTCCGCCGTCGCTTGCGCCCAACTCGGGATTACCACCGGTAGCGTGCCCGTGGCCACCCAGTACCAGAGCTTTAGCACTGCTCTGATGGCAACCGGGGGCACGCCGCCGTATACCTGGTCGGTAGTCCAATCGACGGGGATCAGCCTTCCGGAAGGAATGAGCCTCAATCCCGCGACGGGCGTTGTCAGCGCCACGCAAGTCAACGGGCAAGGCGGATACGCAGTGACCGTGCAGGTTACCGACAGCGCATCGCCCAGCCCGAGCGTCGCCACCGCCACGCTGAACTTCGGCGTCTATAGCGACAGCAGCTATGGCGGTTGCCAGATGTTTCCGCTGGATTCGATTTACAATCAGCGGATCAACCTGCTGCCGGTGGACACTACGAGTTCACACCAGATTCCGGCCGCCTCCCTCGGCCACCCCATCCACCCGGATTTTGGGCAAGGCTACTATCCATATCCCGGCGGTATCCCATTCATGCGAGTCCCCGCAAACCAGCCGGCGTCCAACGTCAATCTGGCGGGCAGCGGACAGATCGATTCCGCGGGGACGTACCTTTGGCCGTTCCCGGCGTGGCCCAATGCGGTGGTCGAAGGCACTTCCTACGGACAGGACGGCAACGACCACCACATTCTGATCCTCGAATCCGGCACGAACAATATTACCGGCCCACAGACCGGCCCTTGCACCCTTTATGAGACCTATCAGAGTACCGCCGTGCCTAGCATGTACGATGCGGGCAGCAACACGTGGTTCCTCTCGGCGGGCGTGCATTACGTTCTGAACAGCGACGAAATCGCGGCCTCGCCGTCCACGCTGGACACCGGAGCGCAGGATTCGCCGGGAATTCCGATGGTGCCGCTGCTGATCCGGTACAGCGAGGTTCCCCTGGGAGTGCAGCATCCCCTGCGCATCACATTTCCTTCGCCCACCGACGGATGGGTGTGGCCTGCTACCGGTTGCTGCGGCAGCAGTGGGCCGCCGCAAGGCCTGCTGTACCGGCTGAAAGCCGGCGTGAACTGGCAAGCCACGTGCCCGGTGAGCAGTAATCCACAGGCCGCCACGCTGCTGCAGGCGCTCCAGCAGTACGGCGCTTACATGAGCGATCACGGCAGCCCGGGATTCATACAGGGGGTGCCGGATGTCCGATGGAACGACGACGACTTGGCGTGTATCAAGAAGTTCCCCGTGAGCGACCTGGAAGTGGTGGATAACTCGGCGCTGGAAGTCTCGTCGATCAGCGGGCAGACGAAGCCATATGTAGTGCCGGCAGCGCTGCCGGGCGACCCGGTGGGCACGGCGTACAGCGTGACGCTTTCGGCTGTGGGTGGCACCCCGGCCGCTCGCCAGTGGTCGGTTTCTTCGGGAACCCTACCGCCAGGTCTCTTGCTCGCCGCTGCCACCGGAACCATCGCCGGGACACTCAGTTCGTCCGCCGGCAGTCCCTACACCTTCGACATCGTCGCGACGGACACGGCTTCCGGCTACGCCTCGCAGGCCCAGGCATTTTCCATCGCGGTTACGGGAGGGGCTTCCACCATCGCGGTCACCGTTGCTTCGTCGCCGACGGGGCAATCGGTGAGCGTAGACGGGACTACCTATACCGCGCCACATACCTTCAACTGGGTGCCGGGTTCCAGCCACACCGTGATCGCATTTTCGGCGCAGGGCATCGGAACGCGGTATGTTTTCGCCAACTGGAGCGATTCCGGCGCACAAAAACATACCGTGGCTCCCACCGCGGCGACCACTTACATTGCGAACTACACCACGGAGTTTCTGCTGACGGCCGGAGTCAATCCGGGCGGCGCCGGCAAGATCGCCGCCAATCCCGCTTCCGCTAGCGGCTACTACAACTCCGGCACCCCGGTGCAACTCACCGCCGCGCCGGCCGCCGGCTACGCATTCTCCGCCTTCAGCGGTGGCCTCACGGGAGCGGCCAACCCGCAAATCTTGGTTATGTCCGCACCGCAGGCCGTGACGGCAACGTTCGTTCCACTCTAGCCGTAGACAACTTCTGTCGAGGACAGACCGGCGCCACCTGCGCGGTGAGGCTCGCAAACCTCTCAGCCGCGCCTCCCAGTGGGACGGGTTGCGATTACTAAGTACACCACTTGGCAAGTCCGGCAACGTACTTGCGCGACCGGGACCGAACAAATTACAACTTCTGAAACGACGTACTCTAGTCGCAATGGCGGATTCCGGGTGGACGGGGCGATTCGATGGGCGCGAAATCCCGGCCGGTTCCTAACCAAGCGGCTGCCGGTTTGAATTCCGTTTGCTCGACAGCGCGCCAATTGTGAACCAGTCCGATTTTCGATTTCGCAGTCTCGCCCGATGCTGCAAGACGCGAGGGCCTGAGTGCCTGTCATGAAATAACAGTGGCATTTGGTGGGGCAGTGAATCCTGGCTGCGGGGACGCGCCGGAAAACGGTCCGCGAGCGATTGCCACCCACGTTTGGAATACTTATTTCATGACAGGTCCTTAGGGGCGGCGGATAAACAAGCTGGACATTTGACGCGGGCCCGGATACCGTAGAGTGGATAAACACGCGCGTTTCGAGCACCCGTACCGCGATCCGTGTCCAGAGTATTGTTCCGGCTCC
>Ga0182018_10003922_pt1 | contig 12941 bp, 9 predicted proteins | sample 812P2MmetaG_FD_120490 | JGI IMG/M metagenome (GOLD analysis project Ga0182018, IMG submission 120490) | Permafrost microbial communities from Stordalen Mire, Sweden - 812P2M metaG | ecosystem: Environmental > Terrestrial > Soil > Wetlands > Permafrost | place: Sweden: Stordalen | collected...
AACACGAAACCACCCCATCGAACCACAACGCAAATGGAATTACCGGAATCAAATACGTCCAAAACAGCCGCGACCATCGGAACGGCCGCAGAAACGGCGTGGTTAGCAGCGCCGCCACCGGCACCACCCACACCAATAAAATCGTCAGCGGATGCCGCGTACAGGTGTCGAATATTCCGATGCCTTGCCGCGCATCCACTGCATCCCGCAGCACAGCCTCCGTTTCCGCCGGCGCAAAATGGTGGATCGAAGTGAACATCGTCCGAAATCCGGTAAGTTCTGCCGGAACGTGCGTCGCGTCGATCGGTTGGTCACAATAGCGAATCGCCCCGTGCGAAGCCGCCCGCGCCCGCTCAAGTGCGCCTACGTTCGGAAACTTATCGGTCAGCCACACTTCTACCTCCGCGCCCTGCTGTAATCCAATCGATTTCTGCAGCCAGGGCCAAGGCCCTCCGCCCCCAGAGCACAAATCCACCACGCGCTGCGCACCGGAAGCCGCAATCGCGCGTCCCAGCCGTGACGCAATCGGAGCATACACTGCGCCCAAGTTCAGCACGGATTGCAGCGCGTCCGTCAACCCATCTCGAAAGATGGCCGGGAACCAAGCCTGATCGTGGAGTTCACCGAGTTGCATGACCGAGCACCATTATCCCACTCGGAAGCTGCACTCGACAAAATGTCGCCAGGAATCCAAGCGATTACTTCTTCAATCTAAATGTAAGGTCGGGACTAGCCTTCGCTCGGATTTTCCCGCCTGCTCGCTCGCATGAACGCGCGGTATATACTTGCTTAGTGAATTCTGAGCTTGATCTACTTCCCGCGCTAAAGCGCTACTGGGGATACGAATCTTTCCGCCCACTACAGGAGCGCATCGTGCGCAGCCTGCTTGGCGGCCGCGATGTCTGCGTGGTGATGCCCACCGGCGGCGGCAAATCGCTGTGCTACCAGTTGCCCGCGGCGCTCTCGGCGAAAACCGCCGTGGTAATTTCGCCGCTGATCGCCCTGATGCAGGACCAAGTCGCGCAACTTTCGCAAATGGGCATCGCCGCTGCGGTACTCAACAGCTCGATCCCGGCCCGCGAGCAATCGACCATCATGCGCAACGCCGCTGAAGGCCAATATCGCCTTCTGTATCTTTCGCCCGAACGCCTCGCGCGCGGCGATACCGCCGAATGGCTGCGTACACTGCCGATCTCTTTTTTCGCGATCGACGAAGCGCACTGCATTTCCGAATGGGGCCATGAATTCCGTCCCGAGTATCGCCAACTGAGCCGCCTGCGCGAACAATTTCCCGAATGTCCGATCGCCGCCTTCACCGCCAGCGCCACACAGCGCGTGCGGCATGACATCATCGCGCAGTTGAAGCTCCGCGAATCGGACAACTACATCGCCAGCTTCTACCGACCTAATCTTCGCTACCTCGTGAAACAAAGCGACGCGCGCACCCAGCCCGAAATGTTGCTGCGAGCCGTGCAAAAACACACCGAAGGCAATTTGATTGTTTATTCTCCGACCATCGCACGAGTCGGCGAGACGGTCGAGTTCCTCGAAGAACACGGAATCGAAGCCGTTCCGTATCACGGCAAAATGGAGACCGACGAGCGCAGGCGCAATCAGGAGCGCTGGATGTCCAACGAAGTGCGCGTCCTGGTGGGCACACTAGCCTTCGGCCTGGGCATCAATAAGGAAGCCGTGCGCGCCGTGATTCATTTGTCTTTGCCGAAGTCGGTCGAGCAGTTCTATCAGGAAGCGGGCCGCGCCGGCCGAGATGGCGAGCCCGCCGATTGTATTTTGCTTTGGCAGAAGCGCGACGTCGGATTGCTCACGCATTTCATCGGCGAAATCGCCGACGGGGCAGAGAAGGAGCGCGCCTGGCAGCGCTACCACGAAATCCGCAGGTTCGTCGATTCAACAACCTGCCGCCATCGGCAGATCTGCCTGCATTTCGGCGAAAAAACAAAGTGGGAATCGTGCAGCGCCTGCGATGTCTGCGGCTGCGACCTCGATTGGCTCACCGAATCTCGCCCAGTAGCGAGGTCACAATCGCGCAGCAGTTCGCCGACCGCATCCCAAGCGTCGCCGCAGCGATCGCCGAAATCCCGCAAAGCGGAAAAAGCGCCCCCTGCCGCCGATGTCGATCGCAATTTGCGCGAATTTCTTCGCGAATGGCGCCGAACCACCGCCAAACGGCAATTGGTTCCCGCATACGTCATCATGCACGATTCCTCGCTGGATGATTTGTGCCGGAAATTGCCCAGCTCGCTCGCAGCGCTTCGTCATGTTTCCGGCTTCGGCGAAAAAAAGACGGAACTTTACGGTCCTGATATTCTGGAGGCCCTTGCGGAATTTCGCCAGAAATGCCGCCAGGCAAACCACGCGAGCGAATGAAATGTTTCATTTCGGAACGAGAATCTGACCGCGATCGACACAGCAAATATGGCTGATAGAGCAACGCGCGATCCATCTTTGCGCCTTCATCGCGCCGGATGTAGTAAAGTTTGCGCCAGTGATTTTGAGTCAGTCGTTCTTGGGTTCCTCTCGATTTGCCGCAAATTATGTTTCGGTTTTGAGTCCGTGAACATCTTGGAGTAGTCCCCCCTTCTGAAAAGAAGTTCGCAATTGACTGCATCGGGACGCTTCCGATCGCAGTTGGGAGGGGTTGTGTTCTTCTGTCGCTTGCCGCCTGAAAATTGCAGCCGGAATATTCGCAAGGTTCCGCGCCGTGCGTGTTTCGTTTTGGCATTCGCTGCGCTCGCGGCGATTTCTGCGTGCCCGCAAAATCCCCCCAAGGATCTGGCGAATGAGAGTCTCGAAGACCTGATGAACATCAAAGTCACTTCGGTCTCGAAGCAGGAACAGAAAGTTTCGCGGGCGGCCGCGGCGATTTTCGTAATCACGGCCGAAGACATTCGCCGCTCCGGCGCCACGAACATCCCCGATTTACTGCGCATGGTGCCCGGCGTCGACGTGGCCCAGATCAACGCCAGTACCTGGGCGGTCAGCGTGCGTGGATTTAACGGCCGTTTCAGCAACACGTTGTTGGTCCTCATTGACGGTCGCTCACTCTACACACCTACCTTCGACGGAACTTTTTGGGATTCGGTGGACTTGCCGCTCGAAAATATCGAAAGGATCGAAGTCATCCGCGGTCCCGGCAGTGCCGTCTGGGGAGCCAACGCCGTTAACGGCGTCATCAACATCATTACCAAAACGGCCGCCGAAACGCAGGGAACGATGGTCCAAACGACCGAGGGAAATATCGATGAAGGATCAGCAACGCTCCAATACGGCGGAACGCTGGGTACGAAGACCGACTACCGAATTTTTACGAGGTATTTCAATCAGGATCACATGCCGGGCGTCAGTGGGCCTGACGGCGGCGACGGCTGGCACATGTCGCGAGGCGGCTTTCGCGCCGACACGACTTTTTCAACCAACGACAATTTAACCATTCAAGGCGATCTTTATAGCGGCAGGGAAGGACAAACTGAACTGTTCTTGGCGTCCGTCACCTCGCCGGTGGAATACCTCGAAGAAGGGGTGAACCTATCCGGCGGCTTTGTTCAAGGCATTTGGAACCATACGTTTTCCGCGCGCTCCAATACCACTCTCCAAGTTTCATACCAGCAATACAAGGTTGATGACATCGCTTTGGAACGTCGCGGCACACTTGATATCGATTTCCAAAACCACTTTCTCTGGGGCGAGCGGCAAGACGTAGTCTGGGGACTCGACTACCGTAGCTCAAGGTCGACGTCGGTCGGAAGCCTGGCGGCCACGCTCGATCCGCCGGATCTCACCACTCAGCTGTTCAGCTCTTTCATCCAGGACGAGCTTGCGCTGGTTCACGATCGGCTCTACTTCACCGTAGGCGCCAAACTCGAACACGACCACTACGACGGCTTCAGCCTTATGCCGAGCGCGAGCGTTGTGTGGACTCCAAGCGATCATCAAACCCTCTGGGCGGCCGTCTCCCGCGCCGTTCAAACGCCTTCAGCGATCAATGCCTCCGTTCGTTTCAACTTCGGAGGTTTCACCGGCGAAGGAGGCACCCCAACCCTGATCAGTTTTTTTGGCAACCCGAACGTGAAGAACGAGGACCTGCTGGCATACGAGGCCGGCTATCGCACGACGTTGAGCCAACGTCTCTCGGTTGATTTGACGGCCTATTACAACAGTTATACGGACCTCGATAGCGTCGAACCAACCACGCCGTTTTTTGAGGATGCGCCTGCGCCGGCTCATCTTGTTATACCGAGCACCTACGAGAACCTGATGTTCGGCGAAACGCAGGGCCTCGAAATCTTCGCGAACTGGAAGGTGTTGGATCGCTGGACGCTGAGCCCGGGCTACGCCTTCGAGCAGATCCACATGCATCTTGAACCGGGAAGTCAGGACCCCACGTCGGTGAGTCAGGTCGAAGGAAGCAGTCCGGCCCACTCGGCGCAGCTTCGTTCGCACGTCATTCTGCCTCGCGGTCTCGACTTGAACACGTCGTTATTCTTTACGGATCGCATCGCTGATCCAGCAATTCCCGCCTACACCCGGCTCGACACCGGTCTTAATTGGAAGTGGAAGACAGGAGTGGTGTTCAGTTTGGTGGGCCAGAACCTGCTGAAGGATCGCCACCTTGAGTATGAGGATATAGATGAAAGCACCGCGACAACTCTGATCAAACGCAGCATTTACGCGAAAGTGACGTGGTCCCACTGATTTCGGGGAGCAGGGATATGAAACGCAACGTTCAATTTCGATTAGCGTCTACGGCGCGACGAACGCCCGCCGCGCGACACTGGCTCCGGCGCTCCTCGATAGGCTTGGCGTTCGTCGCGCTCGCGGCGATTTCTGCGTGGGCGCAGAATCCGTCCAAAGACTTGGCGAACGAGAGCCTCGAAGATCTGATGAACATCAAAGTCACTTCGGTCTCGAAGCAGGAGCAGAAAGTTTCGCGCGCGGCTGCGGCGATTTTCGTGATTACCTCCGAAGACATTCGCCGTTCCGGCGCCACGAACATTCCAGATTTGCTGCGCATGGTTCCGGGCGTCGATGTGGCCCAGATCAACGCCAACACTTGGGCGGTCAGCGTGCGCGGATTTAACGGCCGGTTTAGCAACAAGCTGCTGGTCCTGGTTGATGGCCGGACTGTTTACACACCTAATTTCGGCGGCACTTTCTGGGATGTTGTGGATCTGCCGCTTCTCGATATTGAAAGAATTGAAGTGATCCGTGGTCCAGGGGGATCCATCTGGGGAACGAACGCCGTCAATGGCGTGATCAATATCATCACTAAGACGGCCGCCGAAACTAAAGGCACGACGGTCGAGACCGGAGGCGGAAACATTGATCGGGGATTCGCGACGCTGCAATACGGCGGAAACCTTGGAGCGAAGACCGACTATCGCATCTACACGAAATATTTCAATCAGGACCACTATCCGGGTCTCAACGGACCGGACGGTGGAGACGGTTGGCACGCGCAGCGAGGCGGTTTTCGCGCGGACAGCGCGTTTTCCGCGCACGATAAGTTGACCGTCCAAGGAGACGTTTACAATGGCCGGGAGGGTCAATCAGAGCTTTTTTTGCCATCGATCACTTTTCCCTCGGTGGAGAACGTTGAAACCGGCGTCGATTTTTCCGGAGGCTTCATTCAGGGCATTTGGAACCACACGTTTTCCGCTCGCTCCGATACCACGCTTCAATTTTCTTACCAGCGATCCAAGCGCCACGACCCCGTCGGGGAAACTCGCGGCACATTGGACGTAGATTTCCAAGATCACTTTCTCTGGGGCGCGCGCCAAAACATCGTATGGGGGCTCGATTACCGCGATTCGAGATCGGACGTCAGGGGCAGCTTGGCCGTTTCGTTCGATCCCGCGGACCTTGACACGCACCTGTTTAGCTCCTTCATCCAGGATGAATTTACGGTCGTTCAAGACCGGCTGTACGTGACGGTAGGCACTAAACTCGAGCACGATTACTACAACGGATTCGCCGCGATGCCCAGCGCGAGCGTCGTGTGGACGCCAAACGACCACCGGACCTTCTGGGCGTCGGTCTCTCGCGCCGTCCAAACACCTTCCGCCGTGGATGCCTCGATCCGCCTAAATTTCGCCGGATTCGTTGGGGCCGGTGGCACACCGACCGTTATCGGTCTTGTGGGCAATCCCGATTTCAAGAATGAGAGCCTGATGGCTTATGAAGCGGGATATCGCACGACGCTCACCGATCGCGTCTCGATCGATTTCGCCGCGTATTACAACAATTATACGGACCAGTCGACCACCGAACCCGGCACGCCATTTTTCGAGGATACTCCGTCGCCGCCTCATCTTGTCGTGCCGAGTACCTACGGGAACCTGATGTTCGGAGAAACGCAGGGCCTTGAAATATTCGCGAATTGGAAGGTGTTGGATCGCTGGACGCTGAGCCCGGGATATGCGCTCGAGCAAATTCACATGCATCTCGAGCCCGGCAGTCAGGACACGACCTCGGTCGACCAGACGCAGGGAAGCAGCCCGGAGAATTCTGCCCAGCTTCGTTCGCACCTGGTCTTGCCGCGAGGACTCGCATCGGACACGTCTGTGTACTTCGTGGATCGGATCGCGGATCCGGCAATCCCTTCGTACACCAGGCTGGATACGGGTCTGACTTGGAAATGGAAAGAAGGAACCGTCTTCAGCCTGGTCGGCCAGAATTTGCTCAAAGATCGCCACCTGGAATACGAGGATGTACTTCGAAGCACCGCGGGCACTCTGATTAAGCGAAGCGTTTACGCCAAGCTGACGTGGACTCACTAATGGAGAGAGCAGGGCATTGAAACGCGGGATCACAGATCGATTTGTGTGGGCGGTGCGACGCAAGCAATCGCAGCGCGCCTGCTCTGCGCTGTCCAGCGCGATGCTGGCGATTCTGCTGGTCTTTTCGCCTTGCGCTCCGGCGTGGGCGCAAACCGCGCCGTCGGTCGAGTACCAAGTGAAAGCAGCGTTTCTTTTGAACTTTGCCAGATTCGTCCAATGGCCTTCGGATGCGTTCGAGGGTGACAGCGCGCCCATCACGTTCTGTGTGTTTCGGCAGGATCCCTTTGGCAGCGCTCTCGGCGATATCACGCAAGGAAAATCAATCAACAATCGCGCGTTGTTGGTTCGCCACGTCCAGAACCTCGCGGACTTGAAATCGTGTCAGATCGTTTTCGTCAGCGACGTCGCGGACAAAGATCTTCCCGCGATCCTCGATACGCTGAAAGCCTCGAGCGCGCTGGTGGTCGGAGAAAGCGATGGCTTCGCGGAGCGCGGAGGAGGAATCCAATTTTATTTGGAAGCCGAAAAAGTGCGTTTCAGCGTGAATGTGGATGCGACGAAGCGCGCGCGACTGAACGTTAGCTCTAAGCTATTGGCCCTGGCCAGAATCGCCCACGACGCAAACCCTCCGAAAGGGAATTGATATCCGCTCCCAGCGAATTCCGGCGCCCGCGAAAAAAGGTTCATGAGAAGGAAAGTGGTCGGGGCGCGCGGATTTGAACCGCGGGCCTCCTGCGCCCAAGATAAACTCTAGAATGCTAAGTAGTTGTCTCGTCTAGGTTTTTCGCCCATCTTGCATCACGATTTATTGGCGTACTCGGCGGTTACTGTTCCTAAATTGTTCCCAAGTTTTGGAGTGCCCCCTTGCGTTAAAGAATGTCAGGAAGCTTTGCAGTAAGGAGGATCGGTTGTCTTTTCGCCACATCAGAGCAAACGGCACCACCACTTTCAGATCTACGATGGGCAACAAAGCGACACCTCTTGGGCATTGCCATCTTGCAGACTCACTCACCAAAGCAACGCCCAACCTGCAGGAGACCAAACTGAGGATCGTGGCATGGTCATCGGCTTCTTGCACAACCCGCGGCGTTTTCAAGCCCCCGCGGGAACACGCCTCCATCAAACGGTCGTAGGCGGCAGGGTTCGCCCGACGAGGAAAGCAAACAAAAGGCACGTCATTCAGGTCCCTCAGTCGGAGCTTCGTCTGTCTGGTCAGCGAATGCCCTTTCGGCGCTGCGAGCACAATCCTGTGTTGTGCCACCAGCCGCTGATCCAATTCCTTGCCCAATGTGCCCATGCTGACTATGAAGCCCGCATCAAGTCTGCCCGACCGGATAGCTTCCACTTGCGCGAGGGATAGCATGGGAATGGGTATCAGTTCAGCGTTCGGCTGTCTCTCTCTGAACCAGCGAAAAAACTCCGGAACGACGCCATGCCAGGAAATGCTCTCCACAAATCCCACCCGAAGCGTTCCGGCCTTGCCGCTTGCCACGCACTCGGCGCGCCGCGTGGCCTCCTGAACTTCCGCCAGGATTCGTCGCGCATCTTCTAAAAATAGCTTTCCTGCAGCGCTCAATTTCACGCCGCGAGGGAGGCGGTCGAACAAAGGAAACCCGATCTCTTTTTCCAAATCCTGAATTTGACGGGAGAGCGCCGGCTGTGCGATGTGGAGCCGCTCGGCTGCTCGACCGAAGTGCTGCTCTTCACCGACTCCAACAAAGTAGCGCAGATGCCGCAATTCCATACCGATACCTCCAAGGCATCGGAATTATAGCAACGATGTCTTGGACACATGAGGCTTTCTTTTCGGAAGATAACGCTGTGAAGAGCGCCAACAAAAGAGGATTCCGGAAAAGTCCCTCCTGTTAGGAGACCATCGATGAAGGCACTTGTCGTTAATGCGCTCGGCGGCGGGTTCGACTCTGAAGAGATAGACATTGCCTCACCCATCGGGCGCGAAGTTCTGGTCGACGTGCAAGCCTCTGGGCTATGTCATACCGACCTTCTGTTTGCTACAAACGATATCGTTCCAATGCCCGCGGTGCTTGGTCACGAGGTTGCGGGGGTCGTTGCCGAAGTAGGTCCCGACGTCACGCAGATCCGCGACGGAGATCACGTCGTAGGTTCTCTAGCGCAGTCGTGCGGAGCGTGCGCTCGATGTTTATCGGGGCGGCCCTTCCAGTGTATGCATCCGGAGTCGACGCAGCGCCGACCGTCCGATGCCCCTCGTATAACCCGCAATGGAGTTGCCTTGTTCCAAGGCTTTGGGCTGGGAGGCTTCGCCGAGCGCGCGCTCATCCACGAGAATCAACTCGCTGTTGTGCCGAAGGAAATGCCCTTCGCGCAAGCTGCGCTACTCGGCTGCGGCGTTGTAACAGGCGCCGGTTCCGTCTTGAACACCGCAAACGTTGGCGCCGGAGACGCGGTCGTGATCTTCGGTGCGGGAGGAGTTGGCCTGAATGCCGTTAGTGGTGCCCGCATCGCAGGCGCGTCAAGAATCGTTGTAATCGACATCCAAGCGAAGCGACTCGACGCGGCCAAACGATTCGGCGCTACCGATGTAATTGACTCCTCGAAGGACAACCCTGTGGAGGCTGTCCACGATCTCCTGGCGGGCGGAGCTGATCACGTTTTCGATTTCGTTGGCCTCAAGGCAGTGGCCGAGCAGGGAATTGCGATGCTTGGTGTCGGTGGTGGGCTTTACTTGGTTGGTGTGTCGAAACCGGAAGTTGACATCAGTCTGAACATCTTTGGCGCGATCGGCGGGCAGAAGCGCGTTGTAGGCGTGAATTTCGGCTCGACGAACGCGAAGCCCGACATTCCGATGTACGCACAGTTGTACCTGCAAAGCCGCATGAATCTGGACGACTTGGTTTCGAAGAAGATTTCGCTGCGTGAAGTGAATGATGGTTACGCCGCATTGAAGGACGGCTCGCTCACACGAGTCGTGGTGACTTCGTTCTGATCGTAGAAAATCATCAAAGGAGAGACACAATGGCGACAGGGAAAGCAATCACAGAGAGAGACGGAATCAAAACAATCACCACGCACTACATCGATGGAGCATTCGTTGAATCTCGCGGCCGCGAAGTCATGGACATTATCAAGCCGACCAATGGAAGAGTGATTGGCCGCGTCACTCTGGGCGACGAGGAAGATACGCAGCGCGCCATCGCCGCGGCCAAACGCGCATTTGTCACTTTCGGCCGGGCGACGAAGGAAGAGCGCGCGAACTGCTTGCGGCGGCTGTATGACGCTGTCTCGGCGCGCATCGACGACCTAACCGCTGCGATGGTTGAGGAGTACGGCGGTGTGGTCCAATTCGCGAAGCCCATTGTCCAGTCGGGAGCCAATGCTTTCCTCGCGGCCGAACGGGGACTTCAAGAGTTGCCGTTGACGCGCAGCTGGGGCAAGACGACGGTCACCCTGGAGCCGGTCGGCGTTGCCGGTCTGATTACCGCTTGGAACGCGAACGCGCTGTTCATTTGTCTCAAGCTGGCGTCGGCAGTCGGTGCTGGCTGTACCGTCGTGCTCAAGCCCAGTGAACTCAGCTCTCTGCAGACGCAGGTGATGCTTGAATGCATCGACGCGGCCAAACTTCCCAAAGGTGTTTGCAACGTCGTGATCGGCCGTGGCGATGTCGTCGGGGCCGAACTCGTCCGCAATCCGGACGTCGCGAAGATTTCCTTCACGGGTTCCGTCGGCGTTGGTGAAGGCATCATGCGCGATGGTGCCGCGACTATGAAGCGCGTCACGCTCGAGCTGGGCGGTAAATCGCCAACGATCCTGCTGGATGATGCGGTTCTTGACAAGGCGATTCCGGCGGCTCTCGTCTTGGCCTTTATGAACAGCGGGCAAGCCTGCGCAGCAGGGACGCGCCTCCTCGTGCCTAAGAGTCGGCTCGACGAAATAAAGCCGCGCATACGCGAAGCGATGCGCGCTCTTACCGTCGGCGATCCGGCTGATCCCAAGACCGCCATTGGACCGATGGTGTCGCAGAAACAGTATGAACGCGTGGAGTCTTATATCCGTAAAGGCATCGAAGAGGGAGCGGAAGTTCTCGTAGGTGGGGAAGGTCGTCCGGAAGGTCTCGAAGTAGGTTACTTCGTAAAGCCCACGGTATTCGTGAATGTGCGGAACGACATGGCGATCGCTCAAGAAGAGATTTTCGGCCCCGTTCTCTGTGTGATCGCGTACGACACCGAGGAAGACGCGATACGGATCGCCAACGACTCCAGATATGGTCTGCACGCCGCTGTACTGGGGACTGACATTCCGCGCGCGCGTCGCGTGGCTTCACAAATACGGTCCGGGCGCGTGGTGATCAACGGTATGACGGATGATCCACAGGCACCGTGGGGAGGATTCAAATACTCCGGCGTCGGCCGTGAATATGCTGGATACGGGATGGAAGCGTTTCTCGAAACGCGAGCCATCCTAGAGGCCTGAGGAGACAACACATGAGCAAACACGTCACCATCTCACCCGAAGAAGCCGCGGATCGCCTCGCCATACGCGAACTCGTCGAGGCCTACTCGCACTGCGCCGATCGTCGCGATGCGAAAGGTCAGATGGCTCTCTTTACCGCGGACACCCACTTCGTCGTGTATATGAACGCCAAGGATTCAAAGCCCTCACAGGAGCTACATTCACGCGAGGCGCTCGCTCCGGTCTTCGCCGATCTGAATCAGTATGCCGCGACCATGCACTTCCTTGGGCAGACCACAATCCTCACGTTGACGCGCGACCGAGGCACCGCGGAAACTTATTGCATGCCCCATCACCTCACGATCGACGGCGGAAAGCGACGCCTGATGATTGCGGCGCTTCGGTACACGGACCAGTTTGTGAAGATCGACGGAGCTTGGTTATTTGCCGAGCGTCTGCTCTACGTCGACTGGATTGAAGAGCGCGCACTGTGATGAACGCTCCGACGGCAAGCCAAAGGCGCATTGTAATTGTTGGCGCATCGGGAATGGTCGGCGGATACGCCCTTCGCTACGCGCTCGAAAACTCCACCGTCAAAAGTGTGACATCGATCGGCCGCAAGAAGATCGGCATCTCTGACGCGAAACTAAAAGAGGTGGTCCATCCAGACTTCGCCGACTGTTCAGCACTTGCCGAGACGCTTTCGGGTCAGGACGCAGTTGTCTTTTGCTTGGGCACTTATACAGGTTCGGTTTCGGACGCGGATCTCCGCCGGATCACTGTCGACTACACAGTCGAGTTCGCGCGAATTCTCCGCGCCAGTAGCCCGGGCGCGGCGTTCTCATTCTTGAGCGGGAACGGCGCGGACCCAATGGGAAAAAGTCGGATTCCCTTTGCACGCTATAAAGGACAGGCCGAGAACGCGCTGCTCGCGGAGGGATTCCCCCATGTCTACCTCTTCCGGCCCGCGTACATCTATCCAGTGGAACCGAGGAAGGAACCGAATTTCAGCTACCGCTTCTTGCGTACAGTCTACCCCGCGTTTCGGTTGCTGTTCCCCAATCTGGTGATTCCGGCTGACGACTTGGCCCGAGCCATGGTCGAGATCGTCGTAGGCGAAATCTGGCAACGCGGGGGCCCGGTGTTCGAGAACCGGGACATTCGAGCCATGGTCAAGTCGTTTCAACTTCCAAGGCCGTGATTCAGCGAGAAGTCGTGGGTTCGAGCGGCTGGCGCGCACCCTTTCCGCGATCTAATTGAACCTAACAGGAACAGAGCCATCCACCGATGCGGGCACCGAAGGGCCGCCTACTTCACACGTAGGCGGCTCGCTCCCGTGTTCAATCTTTGCAGTTGTTTAAGCTGTATTTGAAGTTGCCCAATTCACGGCTTTTTTTCTTATTGTTCCCAAGTTGCACCAAAATGCAGCACTGCAAAATTCAACGCCTGCAACTCGCTGAGTTGGAAGGATTTGGTCGGGGCGTGGAGATTCGAACTCCAGACCTCCTGCGCCCAAGGTAGTTGAAGAAAATCTATCTTGTTGGCCCGTCTAGCTTTATGCTGCGTCATAGTACTCGGTTTTGGACCTAATTTGGCACTATTTGGACCCAAGTTGGACCCAAGTTTTTACGCAGGAGGCTAGGCAGGCGCAGCATCGTCTGCGCCTTGTCGTCGCGTGCTAGAATTCGGTCGTGAAATACTTGCAACGCAAGATAT
>Ga0182018_10003923_pt1 | contig 12938 bp, 9 predicted proteins | sample 812P2MmetaG_FD_120490 | JGI IMG/M metagenome (GOLD analysis project Ga0182018, IMG submission 120490) | Permafrost microbial communities from Stordalen Mire, Sweden - 812P2M metaG | ecosystem: Environmental > Terrestrial > Soil > Wetlands > Permafrost | place: Sweden: Stordalen | collected...
ACGAGACATGTGCCAGGGAGGTGATCGACTGATGCTCCCCCGAGAGGCTCGCCAATGCCACTTCCAGGTCTAGCCTCACGAAGGCAGGCGACAAGAACCCGAGGCGAAGGGCCTCGGTAATTTATGCCGTGCCGCTCGAACATCTTCTCCTGCCGGTGCAGCGGCTGGTGATCGGCCCACTTCGCCACGATCACTTGCGCCAATAAGCTTGCTCCCGCCGTGCTTTTCTCGATCGGTTGCGGCGGCTTGGTGGCGGTCCTCACCGTGCAGTCGCAGGCGTATTTCAGACAAACGTCTTGAATCACCTTCATCGAGGCAGGAATGTATTCGTAGCGTTCGCTGGTCTCTTCCGCAATCAGCCGCAGGTCCTTGCCGCAGCCGCCACAGTGCTTCTCCGCCTCGGCCAGGTCGTGAACGATGCGTTCGCGCTTCAGATGCCGTGCCAGAGGTTGCCGCCCGCCGCGTTTTGGGTTTGGCGTTTCGTTCGGTTTCGGCCCGGCTCCCGCATCGCCATCCAAGTCATCGTCGTCCTCGCCGGCAACGGATTCGGCATCCGCACTTCGCGCCTGCCAAGCCGCCTCGAACAGCGCCAACTGCTCTTTCGACAACTGCTCACTCTTGCGGTTGCGCTGCGCTTCCAGCAGTTCGCGCAGCAGACTCTGATACTTGTTCTGCTCGGCCAGAGAGCGATCCAGTTGTTCGGCCAGATCCACGACGATCTTCTGCAGCGTCTCTACATCCCGCGGCAAGCTGTTCGGATCGATCCCCACCGTGCACTTAGCTTACGCGGAAACCGGACACCCGGTATTTCGGTAGCGGCCACGTTTCCGGTGTGACTCTTTCATTCATTACTCCACGCCGGTTTATCCCGGCCCACTCCGCAACCTGTTAGCAGCCCGTGTTTAAAGTCGAAAAAACATGCAGCACTGAAAATGTTTTGACCTTACAATCGAACTATGGCGATGGGCACGCGGAAGAGGCGAGAGGGCGATCCATGGGCTCGGACACTCAGAAGTGCTGACGCGTGGCTGGGGCGGACTCAACGGGAATGGGACGCGGAAGCAGGTCGAGTGGACTGGAAATCGAACATTCCAGTAAATGGACCGCGAATCCGTGGCGAAGGGAGTGGGGAGTAATCGGCTTGCGGATGCGGGAGATTCGACGAGCCTTCTGGCAGGCCAGTTCGACGGAACTCCTGTTGATCGGCGCCGGACTGTTCCTCGGTGAGGTCCTGCTGGTAAAGATTCTTGCGCAGCAGCGCGACGTCTTCGGCGTCCTCGACGGCGGCCTGTGCCTTTTGGATCTGCGCTTCGGGCATGGCGCCCGAGGACACCAGCCCCTCGATGCGCAACAGCTCCAGCCGGGCGCGCACGACATCCCCGTCTTCGGCGGTTTGCGCTCCCGACAAGCCGGCGCACACCAGAAAAAACAGGGCCAAAGGAAACCGCATTCCTTCTTATTGTAACTTGCGAGCAACACGGCACCGCACCGGCCGTCCCTGAGAGCGATGAATCAGGAGATGAAAGATGCGAAGGCTACCGGCAATTACAGTTCTGTTTACGCTTGGCGCGACCTGCATGCTCGCGCAACAGAAGAAGGGGACAAGGAGATCGGTAATGGGGGGCCAGCTCTATTTCACTACCGGCAGAGCCGGCCGCTGGAGCCAGGTCTTTCCTGCCCTACAAGCTTCGAAACAATAAGTCCTCAAGAGCCATCCGCCGCACCTGCCACAAATCCAACTCCTTCTCCGTTGCATTCAGCCTGCACTCGCCCGCGTCATTAAAGGTCAGGGTCACCGCGAATATCTCTTTGCCTTTGTGATCCCGCACGAGAATCGCGTGCTCGGCAAGGCTGAATACTACGGACCTGTGTACATCTTTGGCCTCTAGAATAACCGTAAAGCTTTCCCCATTCTCCACCACCCGAAACTCATAAGGGGAATTATTTGGGCGCAGAGCGTTACGAGTCTTGACATCCTCTTCAACTTCTAATCTGAGTTCCTTGAATACGTTCGGTAAAGAGCACAAGGAACGTGCAGTTACCCAGTCGAACTTCGACGTATCCTTCTCCACTTTTTCGTTCACTCTTTCACCTCCACGACGCCGCCCACTGGCGGCGGCACTTTTGACGAAAGCTGCGATGCCGCGGGAAGCTGCGTGAGGTTCCATCCGCCTCCAAGGGCCTGGATCAACTGAACCGCCGCTATCATCTCACTCACGCGGAGGGTCACCAGGGTTTGCCGATCGCTCAACAGGATAGTCTGTGCGGTGATTACATCGAGGTAGGGATCCAGACCAGTCTGGTATCGCGCCGTGGCGATGTCGACGTATCGCTGCGCCGCCTGCACCGCCGCATCTTCCTTGGCGATCTGTTGCGACGTGACACGCAGTGTCGCAATGTAGTCCTCCACCTGCTGAAACGCAGTCAGCACCGTCTGCTTGTAAGCGGCGACGTCGCCATTATAAGCCGCAGTGTACTGAGCTACCGTCGCATTGCGAAGACCGGCATCGAAAATCGTCTCGGAGGCTGAAGCCCCCAGCGACCAGAGCAGCGCCGGCAGCGAAAACAACTTCGCGATCGCCGACGATTGAAGACCACCGCTTCCGGTGAGGCTCAGAGTCGGATAGTAAGCGGCCTTCTCAATTCCGATGGTGGCATTCGCCTGCGCCATGGTCCGTTCCGCCGCTGCGATATCCGGACGACGTTGGAGAAGCTCCGATGGGATTCCGACCGGGATCGCGGGAACCGGTGTCGCCAGCAATTTCACAGGCATCGAGAAGCTGGATGCGGGCTTACCGATCAGCGTCGCGATCGCATGCTCGTATAAGGCGCGGTTTATGGCGATGCCGATTCCCGCCGATTCCGCGTTCTCAAGCGTTACCTCCGCCTGGGCGACGGCTTCCGGGCTGTCGATCCCGGTTTCAACCAGAGCTCGCGTCAGGTCGAGCGACTGTCGATAGGCTTCGATGGTGCGCTCATACAACTCCTGGAGCGCATCTTGGCCGCGAAGTTCGAAGTAGTACTCCGAAAGAGCGGCTTGCTCCGTGAGACGCTCGTTTTCGAGATCCGCGGCGCTCACCTGCGCTGCGTACTGGTATTCACTGACCGTATTTCGAATGCGGCCCCATAGGTCCGGTTCCCACGACACGTCGAACGGAAGGGAAAAATCGGTGATAGTGGTGCGTCCGCTCTTCGACGAGGCGCCCGATGACCCGCCAGTACCCGTTTGGGCGCCCGCTGCCGCCGCACCCACTGAGGTTCTGGTGACCGAAGGATTCACCGTCGCGGTAGGGTAGTAACCCGCACGGGCTTCACGCACCTGCGCACGGGCTGCCATGAAATTCTGAAAGTATTGCGCGATGTTCTGGTTATCGATGTTCAACTGATCTTCGAGCGCGTTGAGCTCGGGTTCGTTGAAGATCTCCCACCATTTCCCCTTGAGCACCGCATCCTGAGGTTGGGCGGGCTGCCAGGAGCCCGGGGGCGCGGCGCTGTAAGCGGCGGGTGACGCCTCCTTGAAGGACGGAGCAGTGGGGGCGGCGGGTGCGGCATACCTGGGGCCAACATTGCACCCGTTCATTAGAAAGAAGCAGATCGCCGCGGCACAGGCCGTGCTGCCGGCTATGCTATGCGCTTTTACATGGAAGCAAGTCATAATCGTAAACACCGCATGATGGCTCCAGTTACGTTGCAGCGCTGGGGGCTGGCGCGGAACCACGGCCAGGAATGCCTCGCTGGTTTCCCTGCATTCGCAGGCGTATCCGGTCGAAGGCCAAATAGAGGACCGGCGTTGTATAGAAGGTGAGCAACTGACTTAGGATTAGCCCCCCCACAATCGTGATACCGAGCGGCCGGCGGAGTTCAAAGCCCGTTCCCGCTCCCAGCGCCAAGGGTAGCGCTCCCAATAACGCGGCCATGGTGGTCATCAGGATCGGACGGAAGCGTAACATACACGCTTCGAAAATCGCGTCGGCTGTGCTCTTTCCCTCCAGGCGCTCCGCCTGAAGAGCGAAATCGATCATCATGATGGCGTTCTTCTTTACGATTCCGATCAGCAGCACAATGCCAATGATGGAAATCACGTTCAGATCCACCCCAAAGAGCATCAGCGCGAGCATGGCGCCAACACTCGCCGACGGCAGCGTGGAGATGATTGTCAGTGGATGGACCAGGCTCTCATACAAGACACCGAGAACAATGTAAACCGCCAGCAGCGCCGTTAGAATCAGCACGGGCTCCGTGCTTAAGGACTGCTGGTACGCCAGCAGCGTGCCCGCAAAATAGCCTTGAATTGTGGAAGGCGTGCCGAGGCGGGTCTGCGCCTGGTTGATACTCAATGTGGCATCGCTCAAGGACACGCTGGGCGCCAGGTTGAATGACACGGTGACGGAGGGAAATAAGCCCGTGTGGTTGACGGCCAGCGGTGTCGTGCCTGCTTGGCCCTTGGCAACCGCGAGCAGCGGAATGTTACCGCCGCTGGGGGTCTGAAGGTAGACGTCCTTCAATCCTTCCGGGCTTTGCCAGTATTTGGGAGCGACTTCCAGCACCACGTAATACTGGTTTAAGGGCGTGTAGATGATGGATACTTCCGATTGGCCGAATGCGCCGTATAACGCCGAGTCCAGCGACTGTACGGTAAGCCCGAGCTTTGCCGCGGTGACGCGATCGTAGTTCATCATCTCATCGAGGCCGCCATTCTGCTGGTCTGAGCTGACGTCCTGCAGGCCGGGCAGGCGCTTCATCGCACTCAGTAGGATGGGGCCCCACTTCGAAAGATCCTGCGGATTGTCGGATTGGATAGTGTACTGGTACATCGCATTACTGGACCGGCCGCCGATGCGCAGATCCTGCACGGATTGGAGGAACGCGGAGGCCACCGGCAGACGGTTCAATTGGGGGCGCAGGCGGTTGATGATCTGAGTTGCGCTGACCTTGCGCGCCGCCAACGGCTTCAGCGCAACGAACAAATTTCCGGCGTTGGTGCTCCCACTGCCGCCGGTAAACGCAATGACATTCGCGACAGCGGGATCGTTCTTGATGACCTTGCCGATCTGCTGAATGGAGTTGTCCATCGCCGGAAAGGATGAATCCTGCGGCCCTTGCACCGCGCCGGCAAGTGCTCCCGTGTCCTCAGTTGGAAAGAATCCCTTCGGTATCTTGACGATCAGCACCACATTGAGCGCGATGGTGAGGAACAGCACGACGAGGGTGGGAGCCGGATGGTCCAGCACCCAACGCAGGCTGCCGCGATACAGGGACAGCGTCCAGTCGAAACACGCTTCGCTGGCCGCGTATAGTCGGCCATGCTTTGTCTCTCGCTCATTTTTCAACAGGTAAGCGCACATCGTCGGCGTTGCGGTCAGAGAGACGATCATGGATACGAATATGGCCGTCGACAGAGTGACGGCGAATTCGCGGAAGAGACGTCCAACGATCCCTCCCATCAACAAAAGAGGGATAAAGACGGCGATCAGCGAAATGCTGATGGTGAAGACGGTGAAACCGATTTCTTCCGCGCCTTTCAGCGCCGCCGCAAAAGGCTTCATCCCGTTCTCCAGATGGCGCGTGACATTCTCCATCACCACGATGGCGTCGTCGACCACAAATCCCGTCGAAATGGTCAGGGCCATCAGCGAGAGATTGTCGAGGCTGTATCCAAACAGATACATCACTGCCAACGTGCCTAAGAGCGATACCGGCACAGCAACGCCGGGAACCAGCGTGGCGCGGCCGTTGCGCAGGAAGATAAACACCACGACGATGACCAGGCCAATGGAGATGAGCAGCGTTCTCTCGACGTCGCTGACAGAGGCGCGGATGGTCGTCGTGCGATCGAGAACAATAGTGGCGTCAATGCCCAGCGGAATAGATGCTTTGATAAATGGAAGTTGCACGCCTATCCGGTCGACCGTATCGATGATGTTGGCCCCTGGCTGGCGGTAGATGATCACCGTGACCGCGCGCGTGCCGTTCAGATAGCCGGCGGCACGTACGTTTTGCACGGAGTCCGTCACCTCGGCGACATCCGACAGGCGGATCGCCGCGCCGCGGTCATAACCAACCACTAACGGCTTGTAATCTTCCGCTGCCGAGATCTGGTCGTTCGCAATGATGTCCGCGGTCACAATGCCATCGGAGATTTGGCCTTTCGCCAGGTCGGCGTTCTGCAGGCTGAGTATGGACTGCAAATTCGCCACGGTAAGTCCGTAGCTAGCCAATTGTGTGGGATTCGCGTCCACGCGGACGGATGGCAACGCGCCGCCTCCGACGGTGACCTGCCCTACGCCCTGTATCTGCGACAACTTCTGCTCGATGACGGTCGAGGCTTCGTCATACAGTTTCGCGGGTCCGTACTTGCCCGATGTAAGGCCGAGGATCATGATAGGCGCATCGGAGGGGTTGACCTTACGGTAGGTCGGATTGCCCGGCAGGTTGGTGGGCAGATAGGTGCGCGCCGCATTGATGGCAGCTTCCACATCGCGCGCTGCGCCGTCGATGTTGCGGCTCAGGTCAAACTGAATGGTGAGCGAAGTGTTGCCTAGCGTGCTTGCGGAGGTCATCTCTGTGACGCCCGCAATATGGCCTAACTGCCGTTCCAGCGGAGTGGCGACTGACGAAGCCATAATGTCGGCGCTGGCGCCCGGCAAGCTTGCGCTGACTGAAATCGTCGGAAAGTCGACCTCCGGCAGGGGCGATACCGGCAGCACTTCAAACGCAACCGCTCCGGCAAGGGCAATCGCCACCGTGAGCAGGGTCGTCGCCACTGGCCGGTGAATGAAGGGTGCGGAGATGTTCATGCGGGCCCTGCCAGTTCCGCGCCGCCGGCTTCCAGCCCGTTCGATTTGTGCGCAAAGCGGTGCCCCAGGTTGTCGAAGAAGATATAGATGACGGGTGTGGTGTAAAGCGTGAGCACCTGGCTCAGCAGCAGTCCGCCGACCATAGCGATGCCCAGCGGTTTGCGCAACTCGGAACCGAAGCCCGTTCCCAGCGCCAGCGGCAGCCCAGCCAGCAGCGCCGCCATGGTGGTCATCATGATGGGCCGAAAGCGGAGCAGACAGGCCTCGTAAATTGCATCCGTCGCGTTCTTGCCGTGCTTCCGCTCGCCTTCCAGCGCGAAGTCGACCATCATAATTCCGTTCTTCTTGACGATACCTATCAGAAGAATGATGCCGATGATCGCGACCATGCTCAAATCCTGGTGAAAGAGAATCAGAGCGAGGAAAGCGCCGACGCTGGCAGACGGTAACGTGGAAAGAATCGTAATCGGGTGGATGAAGCTCTCATACAGGACACCAAGGACGATGTATACGGTGACCAGAGCGGCCAGGATGAGTAGGGGCACATTCGTGAGGGAATTCGTGAACGACGCCGCGGTGCCTTGAAAAGCCGCTTGCAAGCTGGGAGGCATGTGCATGGCCTTCTGCGTTTTGTCGACCGCTGTAATGGCGCTCCCAAGCGCAGCATCCGGGGCAAGATTGAACGATACGGTGATTGCCGGAAATTGACCCTGGTGCGTAATAGCGAGCGCCTCGGTTGTCTTCTGGAACCGGGCAAATGCGCTCAGCGGCACGGCGCTGCTTGTGGTCGAACTGGTGGCGCCCGCGGAGGTGGATCCCTTGCTGGATGCCGCCGTGGAGGTGCTTCCCGAAAGCGCATTCACAGGTGGAACAAGGGTATTTGCCGATGGAGTATAGAGGGTGGAAGTCGTCAACGCATTGGACCCGGCGGCGGACGATCCCGAGGACGCGAATGAGGACGAGGCTCCGGTCCCGCTTGCGCCTGCCGACGCATTCGACTGGATGTAGAGATGGTTCAGGTTGTTCGGGTCCTTCTGGAATTGCGGTTCACTCTCAAGCACGACATGGTACTGATTCACCTGTGTATACATCGTGTTAATCTGCCGCTGACCGAAGGCATCATATAGTGTGTTATCTATCGTGGAGGGTGCGATTCCCAATCGCGAAGCGGTAACCCGGTCGATTACTAGAGATAGGGCCAGCCCTCCCGGTTGCTGATCGGTGGCCACATCCTCCAGTTCCGGCAACTGCTTCAACCGGTTCACGAAGCGGTTGGTCCAGTCGTTCAGTTCATTGGCATCGGGGTCTTCAAGCGTGTATTGGTATTGCGTGCGGCTCACCCGGTCGTCCACCGAAATGTTCTGCACGGGTTCCATGAAGAGCTGGATTCCCTGAACCTCCTTCAACCTGGAGTTGAGCCTGCGGATCAGATTCGATGCGCTGATCTTGCGCTGGTCGAGCGGCTTTAGATTGATCGACATTCTGCCGCTGTTTGTCGTCGTATTGGTTCCATCGGCGCCAATAAACGACGAGAGGCTTTCAACGGCCGGGTCCGCCAGGACCGTCTTTGTCAGCTCCAGTTGCTTCTCTGCCATAGCTTTCGGGCTAATCGCCGGCGGCGCCTGCGATATGCCTTGGATGACGCCCGTGTCCTGTACTGGGAAAAATCCTTTGGGGATAACAATGTACAGGAAGACCGTAAGCACCAGTGTCCCGACCGCCACAAACAGGGTTACCGTCTGGAATCGAAGGACGAACTTCAGAGTCCTTCCATAGAATGCGATCATCCCCTCGAAAGCCCGTTCCGAGGCTTGAAAGATGCGCCCCTGCTTCTCTCTTGGGTTGTGCCGCAGAATGCGCGCACTCATCATCGGCGTGAGCGTAAGGGAAACTACTGCCGAAAGGACAATGGTGACGGCGAGCGTCACGGCAAACTCGCGGAACAGGCGGCCGACCACGTCGCCCATGAACAGCAGAGGAATCAGCACGGCGATCAGCGACACGGAAAGCGAGAGTATGGTGAAGCCAATTTGCTCCGCACCCTTGAGCGCAGCCGTCATGGGTGGATCGCCCGCTTCGATGTACCGCGAGATATTCTCAATCATCACGATGGCATCGTCCACTACGAAACCGGTGGAGATGGTCAGCGCCATCATCGACAAGTTATCCAGGCTGTAACCAAGTATGTACATCACGCCGAAGGTGCCAACCAGCGACAGAGGCACCGCCACGCTGGGGATAATGGTGGCATAGAGGCTCCGCAAGAAGAGAAAAATGACCAGTACGACGAGTCCGACCGTCAGCAGCAATTCGAATTCAACATCGGACACCGACGCTTCGATGGCGGTTGTAAGATCGGTAAGCGTGGAGACCTGAATGCCCTTGGGCAAGTTGGCCTCAAGCTGCGGCACCAGCTCCTTGATACTTTTGACCACGCTGATTGTGTTGGCCCCCGGCTGGCGCTGCACATTCAGGATCACTGCGGGCGTCAGGTTCATCCACGCCGCCTGATTATTATTCTCGACGCCATTCACAATCCGGGCCACATCGGTCAGCATGACCGGCGCGCCGTTACGGTAGGCAACTACAACCGTCCGATAGTCGTCGCCGGTAACCAACTGATCGTTGGCGTCGATCTGGTAATCCTGGCGGGGCCCATCGAAGTTGCCTTTGGCGGCGTTTACACTGGCCTGTGTGAGAGCCGTGCGAACGTCTTCCAGGTTGATGCCGTAGGACGATAGAGCGGTGGGGTTGGCTTGAATGCGAACCGCGGGTTTTTGCCCGCCGCTGATGGTTACAAGGCCCACCCCGTTGAGCTGCGAAATCTTAGGCGCAAAGCGCGTATCTACAAGATCCTCGACCTGAGAGAGCGGCATGGAGCTTGCGGTGATAGCCAGGGTGAGCACGGGGGCATCGGCAGGATTCGTCTTACTGTAGATGGGCGGCGCGGGCAGGATGGATGGCAGTAAGCTCTGGGCCGCGCTAATGGCGGATTGAACCTCTTCCTCGGCCACATCGATGGCCATGGTGAGATTAAACTGCAGCACGATCACGGAAGTGCCTCCGGAACTGGTGGAGGTCATCTGGCTCAATCCCTGCAGTTCGCCGAATTGGCGCTCCAACGGCGCCGTGACAGTCGTCGCTATCACGAGCGGACTTGCTCCGGGATAAAAGGTGAGTACCTGAATGGTCGGATAGTCGACCTCCGGCAATGCCGAGACCGGGAGCTGTGTGTAGCCGACAAGACCGACCAGCAGGATTGCAGCCATCAGCAGAGAGGTTGCTACCGGCCGTAAGATAAACGGACTGGACGGACTCACTGAGCCGTGCTCCCGCTCGCTTGCGCCGTGACAGGTGGATTCGAAATGACGACCGCGGCGTTATCCTGCAACTTATCGAAGCTGCTGTTGGCGACAACGTCTCCCGGGTTGATGCCGTCAACCTGCGTCAAACCGCCATCCGCAACACCCGGCTTGATGCTGCGCATATGAGCGACATTGTTTTGAATCACATACACGAACGACGCTTGACCATTTTGTTGAATTGCAGATGCGGGGATCAGCGTCACGCCTTGGAGCGTATTCACCAGCAGCCGCGTATTGACGAACTGGTTCGGGAAGAGTGCATCGCCGCCGTTGTTGAAGAGCGATCGGCCTTTTACCGTACCAGTTGTTGTGTCAATCTGGTTGTCGATCGTCAATAGCGCGCCGCTTGCAATCTTCTTCTGCGCAGTACGATCGAAGGCATCGACGGTAAGCTGAGCTCCCTGGCGCAGGCGAGCTGCAACTTGGCCCAGGCTGTCTTCCGGTATTGTGAAAATTACGGTGATGGGATCCAACTGCGCGATGACTGCGAGGGTTACGGTGCCGGCAGATTGCACCACATTGCCCGGATCCACCAGTCGAAGACCTACGCGGCCGGCGATGGGAGCGGTGATGTGGCAGAAATCGACCTGAACCTGGTCGTATTGCACGGTCCCCTGGTCGTTTTTTACTGTGCCCGCATCCTGGAGCACAAGCTTTTCCTGATCGTCCAGGACTTGCTGCGCAATGGCATTGCGTGCTCGCGCGGCGCGGTAACGCTCGACGTCCATCTGTGCTTGTCCAAGCACATTTTCGTCTCTCTCCAGCGCCCCTTGCGCCTGTAGAAGCATTGCGCTGTAGGGTCGCGGGTCGATATCGACCAGCGGATCGCCCTTCTGTATGAGTTGCCCCTCCTGATAGTGCACGGCTACGATAAGCCCTGTCACTTCGCTCGTAATTGAAGCGGTAAAGACTGGGGTTACCGTACCGATTGCGTCGAGATAAATCCCGATGCTGCCCTTTTGGGCCGTCGCACTGGTGATGGTGATCCCCGGTGCAGGCAGTGCCAGAGCCGCCGCCTTTTTCTTGGCCTCCGCTTGGTGGCGCAATACCAGCACGACCGCAAGTACAAGCGTCAGCAGAAACAGGATCCAGATGACGACCCGCCTAATCTTATGCCGTGGACGAGCCGGAACGGGAGCCGCGAGTTGATGGTCGGGGCCGATGGCTGACTGCTTGTTCATGTCATCTGTCAATCGGCATCTCCGTTCTCAGCTCCGGATTCCGTACATGGTACCGCTCGTGAGCGACTCCGCAAGGTATTAGCTTGGATTCGCGTTTGCCTCCTGTTTACAGATGATCGTGTCCACCGGCTTCTCTCGACGTGCAGCAGTGACCTCAGAAAACTCGCCTTTGGCCGGATCGTTCAACCTGTACAGCAGATTTATGGCCAATCCCGTTGTGTTCCGGTTGGTTGCGGCGCGGTTCCCCTTGACGTATCGATTTAGGAACAGACCTGCACTTTGCAGTGCAGATTGTGCCGGGGGTCGGCGCATATCCGCCTGGGGCTGATTCCGCGCATGAACACGGCCACGCACGTGCACTGGTGAAGATCGGCGGCATACAGAGCGCCCGTTGCTTGGCTCGCCATTCGTTTCTGAGGAACGGGAGAGCGGAGTGATCGTCGAAAAGTAGTCGTCGGCGTCGATCCGTAGATATGTGTGGATTGTCGGCTGCCGTCGTTGGTAAGGCAACGCGTAACTCCGGACGACGGCAAGGCGGGAACAGCCTCCGTAGCCGCACGCCTCGACCACCACACCCTGTACGACTCAAAGACCAGCCAGCACAAGAACTACACGATTCAGGAAATCAAACTGGCGCGAGAGAACTTGTACGAGGCGATCGGGCGGAATGAGCACGCGGGCAGCCCTGTCTCGCCCGCTTCGGACGCGCAGCGAAAGCTTCGCGCCATCCTCCCGTTCAAAGGCAGGACCGTCAAGCTTTCCGAGATGAACACGGGCAGAGCTGTCCTCCTGATCGGACGGGTTCGAGGCAGTTCGTTTGTTCAGCTTCTCGATTGCACCGAGTTCTCGGTGCGGATTGGGAAAACGGGAAACGACGCCTGGTCGAGATCCATCGCATTGGCGGACATCGAAATCTGCCTCGATGACCAGAGCGGCCTCGAACTCCAGGAGCGCCACAGGTGAAGAGAGGCAAGGTTTCATTTGAGACCGTCAGGGAGATTGGGCTCCGGCTTCCCGATGCCGAAGAGAGCACTATGCATGGGAAGCCGGCCCTCAAGCTTCGCGGGGAGATGTTCGCCTGCCTTCCGAGCCATCGATCGGCCGAGCCGGATTCGTTGATCGTCCGCGTCGATTTCGACCAGCGCGCGGAATTGCTTGCCGCCGAACCGGATGTTTACTACATCACGGATCACTACAAGGACTACCCGGCGGTGCTGGTCCGCCTGCCGCGCGTGAAGCCCGAACTACTCAAGGATCTGCTCGGCATGGCGCACCGCTTTGTCGCTGCCGAGGCCGCACGCGGCGGACAAAAAAGGAAGCGGCGTTGATCGGCAAGTGTGGCGCGAGGCCTCGTGCAGGCGTTGCTGACGCAGGTTTTAGGCAAGACTCGTCCCAGCGCCCGGTGGCTGTTTTGCGATGTGGGTTGGACGCATAGATGCCTGCGTCGATTCACATATTCTTACCGAAGAGGGGCTGCTCCAAAATGCTGATGTTTTCGCGCCGTCTCGGAGTGGTGCCATCGTCTCTAATCAGTACCGTGAGTTGGACTTAGCGCGTTATCCCACTTGTTCAGCCCGGAGCAATTGCTCAGGGTC
>Ga0182018_10003925_pt1 | contig 12934 bp, 7 predicted proteins | sample 812P2MmetaG_FD_120490 | JGI IMG/M metagenome (GOLD analysis project Ga0182018, IMG submission 120490) | Permafrost microbial communities from Stordalen Mire, Sweden - 812P2M metaG | ecosystem: Environmental > Terrestrial > Soil > Wetlands > Permafrost | place: Sweden: Stordalen | collected...
CGCAAGCTTGCGCGAGCTGGTCTCGCGCTCGATCTACCTTTGCTGGAATGCCGACTACCAATTGCGCGCGTCGTTGCTCGGCACGCCGCAGCCCTTGCATCCCGGCGAAATAAAGCTCGCCGGCGCGATCAACGTAAAGACAACCGCGGCGACAAGGACCTGGGAATATTGGAGTCTGCGGCTGAAAGCAGCCGGGTTCTGGCCGCCGCGCCGCAGCGCGAAGAGCGCGCGGCGCGCCAAGCCGAAAGCGCGGCGCGTCAAAAACAGGCGAAGGCGATGAACGAAAGGCTGCAGGCGAGGCCTAGTCGCAACTCTGCTCGAACTGCGGGAACAGCGGACTCAGCCAATGCGTGAGGAATTGCAGAACGGCCGAGCCGGTCGGGCGGCCATGCATGTAGTATTTGTCGGCTTCCCGCGCCGTCGGCTCACGCAAGACGCTTGAAGTGTCGAGCGCAATAAGCCGCTGGCAGTGGGGCGGCATTTGCCACAGACGCACCGTCATATCGTAGGACGCCGTGACGACGCGTTGGCCGTCGGGCGAGAACGCTGCAAAGGTGACGAACCTGGAGTGTCCGTGCAGTGCGACGATGGGAGCGCCGGTCTCGGCATCCCACACCTCGGCGGTGGTGTCGGCAGAGCCGGTTATAATCCGCTTGCCGTCCGCCGAGAACGCGACCGATGTGACCCAGTTGTCGTGCCCGCGCAACTCGGCCGCCGGGGCCAATGTCTCGGCTTGCCAAATCTTGCCGGTATCATCCCACGATCCGGTGACCAGCCGCAGCCCGTCGGGCGACACCGCAACCGAGGTCAAGCGTCCGTCGTGCGCGTGCACCTTTTGCAATTCCTTTCCGCTTGCTGCGTCCCAAACGCGCATGGTGTTATCCCAGGATACGGTGACGACCCTTTTGCCATCGGGCATGAATACCGCATCCGTAACCCAATTCTCGTGACCTCGCAGAATGGCGATGGATGCGCCGGTCTGCACCTCCCATACGCGCGCGGTGCCGTCGCGCGAGGCGGTGACGACGCGCGTGCTGTCCGGCGAGAAGGCCGCCGACATGACAACGTCGACGTGACCCCCCTTGAGCGCCACGATTGGATCGAGCGTCGCCGCATCCCAGATCCACGCGGCGTTGTCCCAGCCGGTCGTGACGAGAAGCTTGCCGTTCGGCGCATAGGCCGCGGCGGTCACCTTCACGTCGGGTTTGTCGATCTTGGCGATTTCCCGGCCGCTCGCGGCATCCCAGATCCGCGCGGTCTTGTCTTCGGACGCACTGATGATGCGCTTGCCATCGGGCGAGAAGGCGACGCCGAACACGCGGCCGCCGTGCCCGCGAAGCACGTCGACGGCCGCGTCGGTCTCGGCGCTCCAGATGCGGGCGGAAAGATCGCGCGAGGTGGTCGCCACCAGCCGGCCGTCGGGCGAGAAAGCCGCATCGGTTACCGGGCCGGAATGGGCGCGTAGCACCGCGATCGGCAAGCCGGTCACGCCGTCCCATATCCGCGCCGTCTGATCGTTGGATGCCGTCACGATGTGCAGGCCGTCGGGGGTGAACACCGCCGACGTGACCCAGTCTTCGTGGCCTTTGAGTATTCCGATCTCTTCGCCTGTCGCCACGTCCCACAGCCGCGCGGTTTGATCCTGCGATGCCGTCACCGCGCGTTTGCCGTCGGGCGAGAACTGCGCCGACCAGATCCGGTCGACATGGCCGTGAAGAACTTGGGCAACGGCGCCGGTCGCCCGCGACCAGGTCCGCGCGGTAAAATCGGACGATGCCGTAATGATGGTAGCGCCGTCGGGCGAGAAGCTAGCCGACCATACTGGACCTTCGTGACCGCGCAGCACCGCACCGGGCCCACCGCTCAAATCCCATAGCCGCGCGGTCGCATCGGTCGAGGAGGTGACCACTGCCTTGCCGTCCGGCGCGAAGGCGACGGAATTCACCGGACCGCCGTGGCCGGTGAGCACGACGCGCGCGGAGCCGTCGGCATTCCATAATCGGGCGGTGCCGTCGTCGGAGGCGGTGGCGACCACGTTGCCGTCCGGCGAGAACGCGGCAAACGTGATGCCTTCGCCATGCCCCGACAACACGGCGATCAGCTTGCCGTCGGCATCCCAAAGGCGCGCGGTCTGATCGGCGGAGGCGGTGACGATGCGATCGCCTTTGGGTGAAAAAGCCGCGAACCAGATCGGGCCGGCATGACCATCGAGCGTTTTGACGAGCGCGCCGGTCGCGACATCCCATAGTCGCGCCGTGTGATCGTCAGAGGCGGTGACGATGCGGCTGTTGTCCGGCGAAAAGGCGACGTGCCAGATCGTGCCTTGGTGGCCGTGCAGGATGGCCCGCTCCCGCCGGTTGGCCGTGGCATTCTCCAGCGCGTATTCCGCCTCGCGCACGAACGGACGGTCGGGATCGGCGACGTCGCGCGGCAGGCTGAACAGCGCCAAAAGATTCGCCAGCGTCACATTGCCATCGGCCACGGCGGTGCGCGAATCGCGGGCGAGAAAGCGCGACTGGGCGGCGAGCGCTTCGGCGCGCTGGACCTGGGTGACCTCGAGCGCAAAGAGCGAGCCGCCGGCGATGCCGAGCACCACAAGCAACACCACCGCCACCACCGTCCAGCGGCGCAGAAACGCGGCAAAGGCTGAACGATTGATGAAGTCGCGAATGCTCTGCGTAAGCTCGTCGCCCCAGCGCTTGGCCAAGTCGACGGCGCTGGCGAGGTCCGGGTCGCGCAACAGCAGCTGCCGTTTGGCGCGTCCCCCCGGCGCCGCGCTCCAGCGCGTCTGCTGGCGTTCGACGACAGCGCGGGTCTGCAGGTCGCGGCGGTCGGCGGCCAGCTGCTCGCGGGCGAATTGCCAATGGCTGAGCAGGGCCTCGTGCGCCACCCGGACCGTCGCGCCTTCACCGTCGCTCCCGCCGACCAGCAAGCGCGCACGGTCGAGTTCGGCGATCACCGCGCGCGCCTGCTCGTTGGCGAGGAATCCTTCGCGCGGAGCGGCGCGCGCCACCGGAACCTGCTCGATGCTGCCGATGGTGGTCAGCGCCCGCAATACCCGCGGAACGGCCTTACGCGCCGTCTCGTCCAGATGACTCAGCACTTCGTCGGCGCGCTTGGCGATCGCACCTTTGAGGCCGCCGAGCTGCTTATAGGTCGCGTAAGTCAACATGCGGGCTGGTGCGTTCTTCAGGTCCCGTTCAGCTTCCGCCTTCGCCGCCGCTTCGGCCCCCTTCTTCTCAACATCTTCCTGGTAGAGTGCGTTGAGCGTGAAGGAGAGGAGAGGCAGTGCCCCGGGCTCGCCGACGGCCTCCTCGGCCAGCACTTTGTCGAGGCCAGGCTCGAATTCGAGGCCGGCTGCTTCCGCCGGCTCTTTGATGATCTCGGCGATGTCAATGGATGATGCCGGCGGCACGTCGATGCGGCCTTCGCCGGCGGTGAGCGCGATCAGATCCGGCATGGTGGCGGCGCGATACCAGAAATCGGCGCGCATGGTCGCCACCACCCAGACCACACCGGAGCGCGCCAGCCCGCCGATTAGCCTGATGAAATTCTTGCGGTCGTCCGGAGTGATTTCCTCGATTGTGAACAGCTCCTCGAGCTGATCAATCAGGATGATGAGCTTGTCTTGCTCGTAGGCCAGCAGTCGCCCGTGGGCGCGCTCACTTTTGGTCAGCTCGCCGAGCGCGTGCTGGAATGCGTATCCCGGAGCCTCAATGGCGCCGCGCAAATGTTCGGTGAATGTGGTTACTGTTTGGCCCGGCCCCAGCAGTTCGGGCAATCCGACCCGCGGATCGGATTGCGTCTTGATCAGCGCGTTGACGAAGGCAAGGAACAAGTCTTTGCGGGTTGCCGGGTGCTCACGCATGTCCGCCGGACGAAAGATCGCACGACGCAAAAACTCGGTGCCGGGGATACGCTGCGGCTTCATCAGCCGCGGCAGCAGCCCGGCTTTCACCAGCGATGACTTGCCGGAACCGCTCGCTCCCGAGACCAGCAGGAACGCGGTGCCGGCGCGATCGCGGCTCGCCAATTGCTCGATCGCCGCCGTAATGACCATGTCGCGGCCGAAATAGATCGACGCGTGCTCGAACTCGTAGGCCTCAAGGCCGCGATAGGGCGGTTCCGCCAGCACGTCGGCCGCCAGTTGCGCTTTCTCTTTTTTTTGCCTGAGCAGGTTGCGCAGCTTCGTCTCGAACTGCTTGGCGAACTTCTCCAGGGTCGAATATTCCTCATAAGCCCGGCAATTGACTTCGGCGTCGAAGCGATGGCGCTTCCAGAATTCGTTGAGCGCCTGGAGCTGGGCAATGCTTTTTGCCTGCTTGTCGGTGTTGCGGGTGTCGATCGGCGCCTGGCTGATGTTGCGAAACACCAGCACATCCGGTTTGCCGCTCTTCTCCGCCGCCTGCAGGGCATCCTCGAATTCCCATTCGGTGCCGGTGACCGGCGAGCGCCCGTCCATGCCTTTGTATTCCCGCAGCGCCGTCTTCTCCGGCAGCGGCGTGCCGAGCCGCGACCAGACGATCAGCAACACGACGTCAAAATTGCGCGGCGGCTCGATCGCGTCCTGGAATGTTCCGCTAGCCAGCATCGGTTCGTACTCCCACCGGTAAGGCGTGAGCACGAAGTATCGGCGAAACTCCTGCGCGAGCTTGTCGATGATCAGATCGGCGCGCAGCCGCTCATCCGGGACGTCACCGGGCGAGGAAATAAAGAACCGCAATTCCGTCGGCATTCCCCCTGGCCTCCACCCCTCCGCCAGCCTCAGGCTAGTACTGCACACGTACGATAGGAACGCGCATGCTTAAGATACGCTGTCCGCCACATTAAACTTCGGATATCGAGCCGCGTGTCGACTTGACCCGCCCACCAATCCTGCTTAGCTCGGCCAATTGTGCACTAAACGCCTCCCACATTGAAGTTGCGCCGGAAACTTCAGTTTGAGGCAGGTTCGAGGCCCCGTCGCGCATGTCGGAAGAGGTCGCGTCCACGGCGGATGGGGGTACACCGGCGCTCCGGTCGTTCGTTGAGCTCACGCGGCGGCGCTGGATATTCGCAACCCTCGTCGTCGCCACGACGATCGTGATGGCGGTGCTGTTTTCGCTGATGCTGGCGCATCCCGACATCGGGCTGCTCGATTTTTTGCTGGTGGCGGTCTTTACGTTGTCGCTGCCGTGTCCGGCGATTGGAATGTGGCATTCGCTTATCGGATTTGCGCTCAAGCGCGCCCGCGACCCGCTCGCTCTGGTGATCCCGCCGGCCGCGCGGGCGTGCCGCGACGATCCGATTCTCACCCGCACCGCCGTCGCCATGACCATGCGCAATGAAGATCCGGCTCGGCCGTTTGCCGCGCTCGCCGCCGTGCGGCGCGACCTCGACGCCAGCGGGCAGGGCGCGCACTTCGATTTTTTTGTGCTCAGCGATTCCACCGATGCCGGCGTAATCGCCGCCGAGGAGCGCGAAGTCGCGATTTATGGCGCCACGTTCGGCGACACCCGCCTCGTCTACCGCCGCCGCTCGGTGAATACCGGCTACAAGGGTGGCAACATTCACGATTTCTGCGGGCAATTCGGTGGCGATTACGCATTTCTGGTGCCGCTCGATATCGACAGCCTGATGACCGCCGACGCCGTGTTGCGACTCATCCGCATCATGCAGGACGATCCGCACCTCGGCATTCTCCAGAGTCTCGCCTCCGGCCTGCCGACGGAAAGCCTTTTCGCGCGCGTGTTCGGCTTCGGCCACCGGCTCGGCATGGCGTGCTTCGTGTACGGCGCCGATTGGTGGCAAGGCGATACCTGCCAGTTCTGGGGGCACAACGCCGCCATCAGGCTCACGCCGTTCACCGCGCAATGCCGACTGCCGGTGCTCTCCGGCGCGCCGCCATTCGGCGGCCCGATCATCTGTCACGATCAGATCGAGGCGGCTTTCATGCGGCGGGCGCGCTACGACGTACGTTTCCTGCCGGTGCAGGGCGGCAGCTATGAGGACAACCCGCCGGCGGCGCCGGATTTCGTCAAGCGCAACAGCCGCTGGTGCCGCGGCAACTTGCAGAATTTGCGCCTGATCGGCACGTCCGGGTTGACCGCCACCAGCCGCTTCCATCTCGCTTATATGGCGGGAAAATTCTTCACCGCGGTCGCGGTCGTCGCTTTTGCGGTGCTGGCGGCAATCGCCGCGGCGGCGCGGCCGGCCGATGCGCCGTTCCCGGCGATGGCCGCGCTCGCGCTCTATGCCGCGTGGATCGTGATGTATCTGGCGCCGCGATTGATCGGCGCGCTCGATGCGCTGTTGCGCCAGGCCGCGGCGCATGGCGGCGCCGGCCGGCTGATCGCCGGCACGTCGGTCGAACTCGTCTTTACGCTCCTGCTCACGCCGATCTCGATGTTTGAGGCGACTTACGCGATGCTGACGCTGATCAGCGGCGTGAATGTCGACTGGCAGGCCCAGCATCGCGAAGGTTATTGGCTGCCTTGGCGTCAGGCGATCACCGCCATGTGGCGGCCGACATTGTTCGGCGCGACGCTTCTTGCATTTCTGACATTTGCGGCGCCGGCCGCCACCGCGTGGTTCTTGCCGTTGCTGGCCGGTCTGCTGCTGTCAGTGCCGTTTACGGTTGCCACTTCTTCGGCCATGCTTGGCGCCCTGGCGCGGCGCGCGCGTCTGTGCGCGGTGCCGGAGGAGTTCAAGCCGCCGGCGGTCGTCGCCGACATGCTGCCGCTCCTTCTGCGCGGAGTATGAGCATGCGTCGCCGCCGCTATGGCGCCATCCTTCTGATCTGCGGCCTGGCCGCGACGGCCACCGGTAGCGCGCGCGCCGCGCCCACCTTCGAGCCCGGCTTCGACCGGACCGGCGGCGACTACGCTTCGCTCGCCATTCCGCGCCCGCGCCCGCGGCTCTGCCAGGACGCCTGCTTGCGCGACGACCATTGTCTTGCCTGGACTTTTGTACGGCCGGGAATTTTGGGGCCGATGGCCATCTGCTGGTTCAAAAATCCCATCCCCGCGACGCGGCCCAGCGACTGCTGCGTCTCGGGCTTGAAGTAGCCGCCGAAACGATGGCGATCGTCGTTGCGCAGCTACGCGGCGGGCTGGGCAATCAGTTGTTCCAGTACGCGGCTGTGCGTGCAATTGCCCGTCAGGCCGGCGCGCAAGCCGCGATCGATATTTCGCTCTATGCCGGCGGCGGCCCGCGCCATTTCGCGCTCGCGCCTTACGATCTCGGTCTGCCCGTTCTCAGCGGCAGCGTTATCGCCGGCGACTCTCGCAGCGTGACCATCCCGGCGCAGGCCGGCCTTGAACGTCTCGGCAGTAATGGCGGCCTGAAGCTGCCTCTGCATCGGGAGGACAATTACGAATTCGAGCCGGCCACCAAGGCGCTGCGCGACAGCGCGTATCTGGTCGGCTTCTGGCAGTCGCCCAAATATTTCTCGGACATCGCCGACGATGTGCGCCGCCGTTTTGGCCCAGCCATTGATCTGAACAGTAACGCCGCGCCCGCCGGCGTTTCCGGGGATCGTTCGGTTTCCGTGCATGTGCGCCGGGGCGATTATCTGCTCGACCGCGGCCTCGACGCGCCCGGTCTGTGCGAGCGCGGCTATTACGACGCGGCGATCGGAAAAATCCGCGCTCAGGTGCCGGGCGCGCATTTCTTCATTTTCTCCGACGATTCGGATTGGTGCCACCAGCATTTCACCGATCCCGATATGACGGTGCTCTCGACGCCGGCCGTGGACGCCGGCCACGACCTCGCGCTGATGGCGAGCTGCCGGCACCATATTCTTGCCAACTCCTCGCTTGGCTGGTGGGGCGGCTGGCTCGGCGACCTCGACCGCTCGATCGTGATCGCGCCGATCCCCTGGTTCAACCAGGCGCCGCCCGCCGCCGACCTTATTCCCGGTCATTGGATCAGGCTGAACCGGCGGAGCGGCGCTGACTGGTCACGCGAGCGAGCCGTCATCGGCAAAGAAAAAGTCTCCGCCATTATTCTTTCGACGGGCCGCGCCGAATTGCTCTCGCGCGCGCTTCAAAGCGTGCGCAAGCAAGACCATGGCGAGATCGAAATCGTTGTCGGCTTAAGCAACCCGACGCTGGCAGCGGTCGCCGCTGTCAAGCAATGCCTGAATGACTATGCAGGCAGTCGGCTCGCGCCTTCAGCCGGCGCGGGCGCGGCACTCGAGGCCGCCATCGCCCTGGCGGAGGGTGCTTGGATCGCTTTCCTCGACGAACGCGACCTCTGGCTGCCGGAAAAGCTTCGCATCCAGCTTGAGACCGCGTATCTGACCGGCGCCGAGGTCGTGTGCTGCCGCACCATGCCGGTTGCCGGTCCGCAGGGGGTGCCGACGATCTTTCCGCCGCCCGGGCCGTGCGAATACCCGCTGCAACAGGCGCTACTGGCCGGCGAACGCGTTTGCGGCATTTCCCACACCATCGCGCGCAGCGAGATTTTCCGAAAGCATCGCCTATTTGACGGAGGCTTCACGCCAGATGAGGGCAGCGATGCTTGGATGCGGCTTTTGCTCAAGCAGCGCGCCGCGATCCTGTGGGGTCGCTACGTCGCGAGCCCGATTCCGTTCGTCAGGTGGTAACGTAGTCAAAACGCTCGTAATCGTCCCGAAACAGGCGCGCGATCTCACGCCGGCTGGCTGGGTGGAGGCAGTCGGGATGCATCCTCTCGCCTGACTGCTCCAGCCGGACAGGCCGCGAATTCTTTAGCCCGATTGCCTCACCAATATATTTCAGGTCGTTCTCGAGGTTTTCGTATGTTGCAATGAAATCGAGTTTTTCATCGAGGATATTGCCGTACACGCTGCCCGTTCTGTGTTTGGCGCTAATGAGTGGTTCTCTGCGGCTGAACCTATAATCGTGCTCGATGACGACGTCGCGGCCGAAATGCGCGTAGTAGCCTTGCAAAGATAACCGAAGGTGCTCGTCGATCGAAATTCCGTAATAGTCGGGGTATTTCAGGCAGGAAATCATCCGGTCGATCGGGTCGCGAACAATCGAAAACTTGAAATAACGATCCCAGTAATCCCGATAGAGTGAACGCGCTTGACTCGCGAGCACGTGTTTGGTTTGCGGCTCGATCTCCCACCAGTCCTTACCGCAAATCCAGTGTTCGACGCTCGATCCCGCGCATCGATTGATGTGCACGAAAATGCACTTGTATTCGTGCGAAATCATGGCCCGGGCGACGCGGGCAGCGACAGCAAATCCGCTGCGCTGCCGCGCGCCGCATAGCGCGCCGCCAGAATGCGCGCCTGCACCACGACCATCGGCAGTGCGAGCAGAATGATCGGCTGCAACGGCGCCCCCGTGGCCAAAAGTCCGGCCACCAGCAGCGACGCCGTCGCCGCACCGATGTCCCATCCGGCTTCGGCCACGAACTGAAAGCGGAACGGGCAGGGCGAGTGTTTCGCTTCGTTGTAAACCACCGTCATTAGCGACGGCACATAGAGGCCGCCGAACAACGCGGTCAGCGCCGCGACGGTCAAAACGACCACCGGGTCGGTGCCGCACAGGGCCTTGATGGTCAGCGAGACGGCGAGCACGATGGCGCTCAGCCAGGTCGCCCGCCGGCCGTGGCCGATATCGATGAACCGTCCGAGCACGAAACCGCCAAGCGCGCCCGCCAGCGACGCAATCGCGACGCCGCCGCCAAAGGCATCGTAGTGCAAGCCCAGCGCCCGGAACATGACCAGGATCCAGATCCATACCGAAGAAGTGACGATCCAGCCGTCGGTGGCGAGCAGCAGCGCGCCCCATTTCGCCGCCGGATAGGCGCCCTGCGGCGCCGCTCGCGCGACCGGCACGTCCGCCAACGTCAACAGCGGAGCGATCGCGCCTAGCTCGATAACGGCAGCCGTGCCGAACGCCGCCCAGGCGCCGAACTTCGCCAGCACAAGCCCGCCGATGGCCGGGCCGATGATGCCGGCGATGGCGATGAGAATCTGCCGCCAGCCGACTTGGTGACCGCGGCACCCGGCGTCGCCGACGGCGGCGAACGTTGTTTGATAGCCGGTCCAGTAGAAAGCCTGCGCCAGCGCGCTGATCGCGCAATATACCAGCAGCATCACGTCCGGCCCATGCACCAGCGCCAACAAAGGACTTTGCACGGCGTATAGCAGCGTGCCGATAACGAGCGTGGCGCGCACGCCGATGCGCATGACGCTCATCATGACGAGATTGCGAAATACCAGACGCAGGAAAACGATCAGCGTGAAGCTGAGAAAAACTTCCGCCAGCGACAACCCCTGCCGGAGCAAAAACGCCGGCGAGAACACGGCATAAATATACCACGCGAGCTGGTGCAGCGTGGTGTGCAGCGCGAGCCGGTTGAGATCGCGGTTTGAAGAAATCTCAACGTGTTTTCGAAGGCCGCGGATTCGCTGCTCCCAGCGGAATTTATCGGGCAAGTTACTCGTAACCGTAGCGTTCTTTTTTAGTCGGTCAAGCACGGGCCGGGTTGGACGGTCTGCGCCTTGCTCATCCTGGCCCGGCAGGCATTCGAACAGGTGCGTTGCGAACCGTCCGCGATCGCCCATACCGGCTTCCATTCCAGCGCGCAGACGTCTTGTGCCGCGACGATATTGCCGACGTCCGAGAGCAAGATCGCCGCAGCAAGGCCGGCCAGGACGGCGAAAGACAAGATTCGCATGGCGGACCGCATTGAGCGTTTGCGTCAATGCCTGTCGCGCGCCGCGGTGCTGATGGCGTTGAGGATGGTCGGACCGTCCTTGTCGAGTGCGCCGCGGACGGAAGCTTGCGTGCCGATGCGGCCCATCTCGCGCTGGCGCTTGACCGTCGCCTGCGCCATTAGCGGCTCGACGCCGAGCTCGCGCAAGGTGGCGGCGACTTCTTCCATTTCGGCGGCGCGGCGCTCGCCGTGGCGCGCCATGCGCTCGAGGTTGTAGGGAACGAGCTTCGACCAATCGAGCCCAGGAAAATTGTTCTTCAGCGAGGCGGCGACCGCCTCGACCACGCCAGCGCGCGAAGCGGCCAGAAAGCACTCCAACGTCAGCGCCTCGATGCCTTTGACCATGACGCTGCGCACCATCTTGATCGTCGCCGCGGCGCCGATTTCTTTTCCCGCGACTGTGACGCGCATGCCGAGCGCGGTCCGTCGACGCGACGGCTTCGGCGCCGGCGAGCAGCATCGGGGTTTGATGCCGCGCCGGATGAATCGGCCCGAGCACGGCGGCGTCGATATAGCGGGCGCCGTCGCCGAGAAGCTTCGCCGTCTCCTGCTTCTTCCCCGACGACACCGAGTTGATGTCGAGGAAGAACGGCCTGCCGGCAAGGTGCGGTTTCACCGATTGTGCCGCATCGACGCTGGCGGCCGCGGTGACGGCGGAAACGACGATGTCGGCGCCGCGTAGCGCCTCCGCGGCGGAAGAAGCGCAGCGCACGCCGATCGCCTCGCCGGCGCGCTTGAGCCGCTCGCCTTCGGTGTGCGGAAATGCAATGTCCCACGCCGCGATGCGCTCGACGCCCGCCTCGCGCAGCCCGGACGCGATGGCTTGGGCCGCCTCGCCGAAGCCGATGAAACAGAATGTCGGCTTTGCTTCGGCATCGTCATTTCTCTCAGTCGCACGGATACTCGCCGATGATGGCAGGATCGGTGTATGGTCCGCAACGGCGCCGTGATGGTCGCGTTCGCCGCCGGGGAAGCTTCGCGTGAAACCTCTCTCCTGCCGCGACCGGCTTGAACAGGCGCTGGCCCGCATCGCCGACCCAAAGGGAGAAGGCGCGCGCGCCTGCCTCACCGTCTATGCCGCGGAAGCCCGCGCCGCGGCCGATGCGGCCGATGCCCGCGTCGCGCACGGCGTGTCGCTCGGCCCGCTCGACGGCACGATCGTCAGCATCAAGGATCTATTCGACGTCGCCGGCGAGCCGACCCGCGCCGGCTCGAAGGTTCTTGCCGAGGAGGCTAAGCCGGCGGATGCCGACGCGGCGATCGTGCACCGGCTGCGCGCCGGCGGCGCGGTGATCATCGCCAAGACCAACATGACCGAGTTCGCCTTCTCCGCCATCGGCGCCAATCCGCATTTCGGCACGCCCGGCAATCCGCGCGACCGCGCGCGCATTCCCGGCGGCTCGTCTTCGGGCGCGGCAATTGCCGCCGCCGACGGCATGTGCGAGATCGCCATCGGCAGCGATACCGGCGGCTCGGTGCGCATACCGGCCGCGCTCTGCGGCCTTGTTGGCTTCAAACCGAGCCGGCAGCGCGTGCCGACGCAGGGCGCGTTTCCCTTAAGCTTCACGCTCGACTCGATCGGGCCGTTGGCCCGCAATGTGGCCGATTGCGCCAGAGCAGATGCGGTGATGGCCGGCGAGGAGTTTGCGCCGCCCGAGCCGATGCCGCTTGCCGGCCTTCGCCTCGGCCTGGTCGAGGGGATGCCGCTCGACGATCTCGACGACAAGGTCGCCGCGGCCTTTGCCACCGCGGTCGCTCGGCTCGACGGTGTCGGAATGCGCGTCAGCAGGGAGGAGATAGGGCTGCTCGACGACATGGCGGCGGCCAATGCCAAAGGCGGCATTCCGCCGCCCGAGTCCTGCGCCATTCATCGCGACCGCATCGCCCGGCGCGGCGACGACATCGACCCTCACGTGCGCTTTCGTATCGAGCGCGGCTGCGCCGTCGCCGCGGCGGATTACGTCGAGACATTGCGCGCACGGAAACTTCTGGTCCACGCCATGGACCGGCGGCTCGCCGCGCTTGATGCGCTCCTCATGCCGACGACGCCGATCGTGGCGCCGACCATCGCCGAGGTGGCGGACACCAAGACTTTCTTCGCGCGCCACAACATGCTGATCCGCAATACCGCCATCGCCAATTTCTTCGACCTCTGCGCCATCTCGCTGCCGCTGCAGGCGGCGCTGCCGGTCGGGCTCATGCTCGTCGCGCGCAACGGCCAGGACCGTATGCTGCTGCG
>Ga0182018_10003928_pt1 | contig 12931 bp, 14 predicted proteins | sample 812P2MmetaG_FD_120490 | JGI IMG/M metagenome (GOLD analysis project Ga0182018, IMG submission 120490) | Permafrost microbial communities from Stordalen Mire, Sweden - 812P2M metaG | ecosystem: Environmental > Terrestrial > Soil > Wetlands > Permafrost | place: Sweden: Stordalen | collected...
ATCCCTTCGGCGAGATGCTGGAGCGCGGCATTGCGATCGCGGGCCGGGGTCACCGCAAGCGTGAGCGACGCCGCGCGGGCGCGCACGGCAAGGGCGGTGACCAGGGCTGTCAGATTCTCCGGCATGGCAAGCCGTGCAGTGTCGCCCGTGGCGCGATGTTCGGCAAAGAAAAACGGGGAGGAAGGCTCCCCGTCCAAGGGGGGCGTCCCGCTCAGCGCCGCGCCGCCCGCGGGGAGCCGGCGCCGGCCAGCGCCCGCCGTTTCACTTCCTGCCACGAGGATTCGGGAATCAACGGACCCAGGTGGCGAACCGTCTCGGAGCCCAGGATCGACGCGATCGAGCCGCACTCTTTGAGCGGCAGGTCGCGAAGGTAGCCGTATAGGAAGCCTGCTGCCCAAGCGTCGCCGGCGCCGTTCGTGTCGACGGCATCGGCGACGGGCACCCCCTCGTTCCTGTGAACCTCATGGCCCCTGGCGATCCACGAACCGTAGCGGCCCATCTTGACCGCGGCGACGACGCCGTGGCCGGCGAGTTCGCGCGCGAGGGCCTGATAGTCGACCGGCCGGTCGGGAAAAAGCGCGCGGATCTCGTCCTCGTTCGCGAACACGATGTCGATACCGTTGCCGAACTGCCTGAACATCCAGTCGCGCGATGCGTTCACGACCTCGAACGACGAGAGGTCGAGGCTGATCGTGCATCGGGCGGCGCGCGCCGCGTTCAGCACGGCCTCGCAAAGCGCCTGGTTGAACACAAGGTAGCCCTCGATGTGCGCGTGGCGGACGCCCCGGAAATCCTCAGGCGAGATTTCCTCCGGCAACAGCGTCATCGCCGCGCCCAGGCAGGTGCGCATGGTCCTCTGCGCGTCGGGGGTGATGAGCGCGAGGCAGCGCGCGTTGGGGGTTGATCCTCGCTTGAAGCGGGACACGTCGACGCCGGCCTCCTCGAAACGCTCCACGTAGGCCTTCGCTTGCCCATCGTTCCCCAGTTTTCCGACGAAGGTGGTCTTCAGCCCCAGGCGGGCCGCGTTGAACGCGGCGTTGGCCGCGGATCCACCCGTCGTGGTCGCGGGCGGCGTTTCAAGGAGGGCGAGGATCCGGTTCATCTCGGCGTCATCGACGAGGACCATCCCCCCCTTTTCGCCCGAGACATTGGAGAGGAAGGATTCCGGGACCTGGGCTACGAGATCCATGATGGGGGAGCCGACCCCGGCCAGTTCGATCTCGGGCACGGTCTGGGTCATGAACGCGTCACTGCGCAACGGTCAGGCTCGTGGCCAGGATGGGCTCTTCGTCGATCTCGATAAGGATGGAGTACTCACCGCCCTGCTGGAAACTCAGGTTGCGGATTTCGTTGATCAGGTTGATCCGCACCAGCGGACCCTGGGACTCAAACGTGCGCTCGATCAGCGGCTTCGGGTCGGTCGGGTCGAGGCCCATGGAAATCTTCATCTGGTGGGTCCCGGCCGACACGTCCGTAAGGGTCATGAACCAGACCATGTGCGGGTGCACGACCGGGAACCGCATCGCCTTGATGTTCGAAAAGACCCCCAGAATCGTGTGCTTGCCGGTGCCCGGGTCGATGTGCACGGCGTCGCACAGCAGCCATGCCAGCAGCTGGGGTTTTGAATTCACGTTGCTCTTTTCCACGGGAAGCGAGTTGGGGGCGGCCTGGGGCGCTGGGCAAATCATTTTGCTCAGCGGCCAAGGGAATGCCAATCTGAGCCCATGGTCAACTCGCTCGGGGAATATCCCCATTGGTTCGTCGTTGCCTGCACGGTACTTGTGGCGGCTGGGGTCCTCTGGCTTCTCTTCAAGCTGCTCAAGGCGGCGCTGTGGATGCTTTTTTTCGGGCTGCTCATCGGGGCCTGCGCGTCGGCGGCCTGGCTCATGTTCAAATAGGGTTCGCGGAACGGCTCGTTTGAAGAATCTTGCGCGGGTTGGGCGCGAAGGTTTAACCCTCACGGATGAAATACATCTTCGTGACGGGCGGAGTGGTTTCTTCGCTTGGCAAGGGGCTGACGGCGGCGGCGCTCGGCGCGCTGCTGGAGCTCCGGGGCCTCACCGTCCGCATCCAGAAATTCGATCCCTACCTCAACGTGGACCCTGGGACGATGAGCCCGTACCAGCACGGCGAGGTTTACGTTCTGGAGGACGGCGCGGAGACGGACCTGGACCTTGGGCACTATGAGCGGTTCACGAGCGGCAGCCTTTCGCGGTTGAACAGCCTGAGTTCCGGCCAGGTCTACGAGAGCGTCATCCAGAAGGAACGTCGTGGCGTCTACCTCGGCAAGACGGTCCAGGTGATCCCGCACGTGACGAACGAGATCAAGGAGAGGATCTACGCGGGCGGCAAGGATGTCGACGTCCTGATCACAGAGATTGGCGGCACGACGGGCGATATCGAGGGCCTTCCGTTCCTGGAGGCGATGCGCCAGTTTGCGCTCGAGATGAAACCGAAGGACGTGGTCTTCATCCATGTGACGCTGGTCCCGTTCCTGGCGGCCGCCGGCGAGCTGAAGACGAAACCCACCCAGCAGTCGGTGGCAAAGCTGCGCGAGATCGGCATCCAGGCCGACGTGCTCGTCTGCAGGTGCGACCACCCGCTCGACATGGACCTGAGGGACAAGCTGAGCATGTTCTGCAACGTTCCCGTCAAGGCCGTCATCGAATGCCGGGACGTGGACAGCTCGATCTACCAGCTTCCACTCGCACTCCAGAAGGAGCGGATGGACGAGCTTGTCCTCGATCTCCTCGGGTTCTCGATTCCCGCGCCGAAGAAAAACATCTGGATCGAGATTGTCCGCCGGCTCCTCAACCCGAAGCACGAAATCACGATCGGGGTCGTCGGCAAATACATCGAGCTGCAGGACGCCTACAAGTCGGTCTACGAGTCGGTTACCCATGCGGGCATCGCCAACACCTGCAAGGTGAACGTGCGCCGGATCGATGCCGAGGATCTGGAGCGAAAGGGCGGTATGGCGCTCCTCCGGGGCCTCGACGGAATCCTGGTTCCTGGCGGCTTTGGCGACCGGGGCACCGAGGGCAAGATCGCGGCGGCCCGTTATGCCAGGGAACGGGGAATTCCCTATTTTGGGCTTTGCCTGGGCCTGCAGATCGCGGTGATCGAGATCGCCCGCAACGTGCTCAAGATCCCGGGGGCCAACAGCACCGAGTTCGATCCCAAGTGCGCGGATCCCGTGATCAACATGATGGAGGAGCAGAAGGCCATCACCGACAAGGGCGCGACCATGCGCCTCGGCAGCTACGACTGCGCGATCGTTCCCGGCTCGCTTGCCGCGAAGGCCTATGGAGAGTCGCTGGTCCGGGAGCGGCACCGGCATCGTTTCGAGGTCAACAACGCGTACGTCGACCGGCTCAAAAAGGCGCTGGTGGTCAGCGGGATCAATCCGAAGCGGAACCTGGTCGAGATCATCGAGCTGAAGAACCACCCGTGGTTCGTGGCAGTCCAGTTCCACCCCGAATTCCAGTCCAAGCCCAATCGCGCCCATCCGCTCTTCGCGGCGTTCGTTGCCGCGGCGATCCGGAGAAAGCAGACGGGCCGGCGCTCGCGTTCGCGGAAGGGCGGCCCGAAGTGAGGATTTTTGATCCGGCGCGGCTGCTCCTCATTGCGGGCCCCTGCTCCCTTGAGAGCGAGGACGTATGTCGTGCGGTGGCGGGTCAGCTCGTCCGCCTCGGCCAGGCCCACCCGGAGCTCACGATCGTGTTCAAGGGGTCTTTCGACAAGGCGAACCGCACCTCGGGAGCGGGTCCCCGTGGAACGGGGATCGAACGCGGGCTCGCGCTCCTTTCCCTTGTAAAAAAGGAATTCGGCTTCCCGGTGCTGACGGACGTCCATGAGAGCGTGCAGGTGGGTCCCGTTGCGAAGGTCTGCGACGTCCTGCAGATCCCCGCGTTCCTTTGCCGGCAGACGGACCTCCTGCTCGCGGCGGCGGCGACCGGACGGACCGTCAACGTGAAGAAAGGGCAGTTCTTGTCGCCCCAGGAAATGGACCACGTCACCGGGAAGCTGAAGCAGGGCGGCGCCGCGGAGATCTGGCAGACGGAGCGGGGGACGACCTTCGGGTATCAGAACCTGGTGGTCGACATGCGGTCCTTCGCGATCATGAGGCAGAACGGCTGCCCGACGGTGTTTGACGTCACCCACAGCGTGCAGCTACCGGGTGCGGGGGGAGGCAAGAGCGGCGGTCAGCGCGAATTCGCGCCGCCGCTCGCCATGGCGGCGCTCGCGGCCGGCGCCGACGGGCTCTTTATCGAGACCCATCCCGACCCGAAGCATGCCCTCAGCGACGGGCCGAACATGATCCCGATCAAGGAGCTCCCGGAGCTCGTGGCGGGTTGCCTCGCAACCTGGAAGACCGCGCGCTCCGTCCGGGGCGCCTGACGGCCGATATTCGCGGTTGGCTGCGTGGTTGACCGCGCTGTTCCCTGCGCCCACGATGGGTGGCCAATAAAACCCTGATGGATACTTTCCTGATTGATGTCCCGATGCCATCCATGGGCGCGACCGTCAACGAGTTGACGGTCGTCACATTGAAAATCCAGCCCGGCGCCCGGGTGGCCAAAGGCCAGAAACTTGGCGAACTTGAGAGCGACAAGTCGATTTTCGAATTCGAGTCGCCTTGCGACGGGACCGTCCGGGCCATTCATGCCCATCCCGGCGACGCGCGGCCCTCCGGATCAATCTTTCTGCAGATCGAGACCTCGGACGCGAGTCTCCAGCACCTGAGGAGCAAGTCGGGCCTCATCGCGCCGCAGACCGCCGGGGCGCCGGCGGCCGCGGCCGTATGGACTCCCCGAGCGACCAAGCTCGCGCTGGAGGCGGGGCTCAATCCGGCGAAGATTACCAATATCGAGGCCACCGGCCCGGGTGGACGCGTCTCGGGCGACGATGTCGCCCATTACCTCGAGAAGCATCGTTCATGACCCGAACCTCCGCCGCCGACACCGTCTGCATCGCAGGGGTTGGGTTTGCCGTTCCGAAGAATATCCGCGCGAACTGCGAGATCCTGAAGGCGTTCCCGAATCGGACGGAGGACGAGATTGTCCGGCTGACCGGAATCAAGGAGAGGCGGTATGCCACCGACGACGAGAGCGCGACCTCCTTTGCCGTGATCGCCGTGGATCATGCGCTGGCCCAGTCGGGCCTGCCGATCTCCGAAATCGACACGATCATCATGGCCACGATGATCCCGGACCAGCCCGTCCCTTCGATGGCGAGCGCGCTGGCCGCGCAGCTCGGGATTCCGCGGGCCACGGCGTTCGACCTCAACGCCGCGTGCTCGGGCTGGCTCTATGCCCTTGAGGTGGGGCGCTCGCTGATTCTCGGGGGAACGGCCCGCAACGTGATCGTGGCCACGGCCGAGCTCATTTCGAGGATCACCAATCCCCAGGACCATGAGACCGCGTTCCTTTTTGGCGACGGCGCCGGGGCCGCGATTCTCACGCGAGCCAAGGATGGCCACCGACTCCACCGGATGAGCCTCTCGGGCGATGCCGAGCAGTTTACCGCGATCCAGCGCACGGGCGGGGGGGCGCGCAAGCCATGGCCGGACGTTCACGGCGACCTGCAGCATTTTTACATCCAGATGGACGGGGTGGCGGTGTTTAAGCACGCCGTGATCGGATTTGTCGAGAAGATCGAGGAGACACTCACACGGGAGAAGCTGCGGCCCGAGGACATCGACTGGGTAGTACCGCACCAGGCCAATGCCCGGATCCTCCGGGCGGTGAGCAAGCGGGTCGGGATTCCCTATGAGAAATTCGTCGTGACGATCGCAAAGTACGGCAACACGAGCGCCGCCAGCGTTTCGATGGCGCTCGGGTGGGCGGCGGAGGAGGGGATCTTCACCGAGGGGGACAGGATCATCTTCTGCAGCGTGGGCGCCGGCCTCACGTTTGCGGGCGGGCTGCTCGTCTGGTGACGCGGGTCAGCCGGTGAGCTCGTAGCTCAGCACGCTGAGCGCGTAGACCGCCGCGGTCTCACAGCGCAGGACGAGCGGCCCAAGTGAAATCGGCTCGAACCCGCTGGCGCTCGATCGCGTCATCTCGGCCGGGGTGAAGTCCCCCTCCGGCCCGATGAGCCAGAGCACATTTGAAAGGGGGCGGTTCTGAGTCGTGCGGTAGTTCGACAGCACCGCCTTCAGCGACTTGGCCCCCGGCTGCAGGCTCGCGATCAGCTTCAGATCATAGCCCTTGGCCGATTCCATGAAGGCCGATGCCGGCGTCACGGCGCCGATTTCCGGCAACCAGGGATTGCCACACTGCTTCGCGGCCTCGAGGGCGGCGGTCTGCCATTTCCCTATCTTCCTATCCGATCGCTCGCCGTCGAGGTGGACCTGGGTCCGCTCGCTTTCGAGCGGTACGATCAGGGCTACGCCGATCTCGGTTGCCTTCCGCACGATCGAATCCATGGCCCCGCCCAGGGGCAGGGCCTGTCCCAGCGTGATCCGCCAGGGCAGGGGCTTGGCCTTTTGCGCAAAGCGGACCTTGAGTCGGGTCGTCCTCTTGTCCGCCTCGGCGAGCTCGCAGATCCATTCGGAGCCCTTTCCATCGAAGGCGACCACCGTGTCCCCCAGCTTGGCCCGGTTGACGGCAACGAGGTGGTGGGATTCCCCCTCGCCCAGCACGATTTCCGCAGGATCGGTGACGGAAGGCAGGCAGTAGACTCGGAAATCGGGCATCTGCTGAAAGCAGATGGACCTGCGGGACGTGTCAACTGCCGGGGATCCCGTCCCACTGCGGACTTGCCAGCCGGCGTCCCTTCTCTTCGGATTCGCACTCGGTCGCCCGGGTGGCGGAATTGGCAGACGCAGCAGACTCAAAATCTGCCGACCGCAAGGTCGTGGGGGTTCGATGCCCCCCTCGGGCACTAACTGATTGATTTTCATCAACTTGAAAATCAACGATCTGCGCGATTCTGAAGAGCGATTTCCCTATGGATCCCTCTGTGACCTTCTCCATATGGCCTCGTTTTTGCTTTGGGTTATGGATCAGAAGGCAGATGAGTGACCCTATTCTCCCATGAAGAGAAGCCCGATGCCGGTGGTTTCTGCGCCCGCGCTTCGCCGCGCGCCTCCGGTAATCGTGCCGGGGATTCCGGTCGCCAAACGCGGGAAGGCGAGGCCCTTCCGGAATCTATCCTTGGTTCTTGGGGCTATTCCGCAAGAGACCGAGCTCGTCGAATGGGCCCTCTCGGGAGCCAAAAAAGGCGAGTTCCAGGGTTTTCCCTATATCGGGGGCCGGATCGCCGGTCGTCGGGTGATTGTCGCCGTAACCGGAATAGGAAAGACAAACGCCTCGTTTGTGACGGCGCTCTTCGTCGAGCGCTTCAAGCCGAGGGAAGTGATCATGACCGGAACGGCTTCACGCATCAACCCGACCATGCGAAACGGCGACGTGATCGTGGGCGACGTGACCTGCAATCATGACTTCGGCTCCCTTGGCGGGGGCTACGTCATGGAATATTTCGGCGCAGAGGGCCCCTTGGGCGACTCGTGCCCGATCGTCTATCCCTGCGACGTGAGGCTGCGGGCGGCGGCTCGCCGGGCGATCAAGCGTCATGTTCCAGAGGTCGCGTCCCATCAGGAACCCACCTACACGCCCGCCGTGCGGATGGGCCGCCTCACCTCGGGCGACCAGTTTGGGATCACGACGGAGCGCATCGAGGACATCCTGAGGCAATTGAAGCCGGATCTCATGGAGATGGAGAGCGGCTCCGTGGCACAAGTCTGCTGGTACCTTCGGACTCCCTTCATCTGCATCCGGAGCGGCAGCAATCGTACCCAGAACGAGCCCGACAACGACTATCGGAAGCTCTCCCCGTTTGCCGCGAGGCAGGCGGCGTTGTTCACTGTGTCCCTCATCGGGGAACTGGGGCGCTAAGGACATCATGAAGCTCTTCTGCAGGGGGGACGTGGACGGCTTCTGCGCGATTGCGCTCGATAATATCGTCCAGCTCCTGCTGATTCCGCCCCTGTGCATCGGGGTGCTCGGCTTCCGCCCCCAACTGGTCTACGGACGGATTCTTCCGGGGGTCGCCGTATCGTTTCTTCTGGGTAACGTCTTCTACGCCTGGCAGGCGCACCGGCTGGCCCGAGCGGAGAACCGCAGCGACGTGTGTGCCCTTCCGTTTGGGCTCAATACGCCGACCCTTGTCGCCTTTATTTTCCTGGTCATGGCGCCGGCCCGGCAGATCGCCATCGCACAGGGCGCGCCCGACCCGGATGTTGTCGCGTGGCGGGTGGGCCTGGCTGCGTGCGTTGGGAGCGGCATGATCGAATTCTTCGGATCGCTGGTGGCGCGGCGCATCCGGTCGATCACCCCGCGGGCCGCGCTCCTCGCGTCGCTGTCCGGTGCCGGGCTGGCCTTTCTGAGCATGAACTTCCTTTTCAGCACGTTTGCGCATCCAATCGTCGGGATCGTGACGCTCGGCCTGGTGCTTATATTCTATTTCGGCCAGCTCAAGCCCCGCGGGGGGATTCCCCCTGCGCTGGCAGTCCTCGCGATCGGCACCGGCCTCGCGTGGGCCACGCACCTTGCTCCCCTCGGGAAGCTTTCCCTCGACGAGGTCGGCCTGCGGCTTCCGCTGCCCGTCGTCGCCGATTTATGGAGAGGCCTTGGGGGCGGCCAGATCCTCCCGTATCTATCGGTCATCCTTCCGATGGGCCTCCTCAACCTGCTCGCGTCGCTCCAATGCATTGAGTCGGCCGCTGCGGCCGGCGACTCCTATTCGCCCCGTTCCTCTCTGATGGTCAACGGGGCCTGCACGTTTGCGGCGGCCTGCTTCGGCTCCCCGTTTCCGACCTCCATCTACATCGGACATCCGGCCTGGAAAAAAATGGGCGCCCGCGCGGGATATTCCACGGCAAACGGAATCTTCATCACTCTGGTGTGCCTCACGGGCGCCATGGCCCCAATCGGCTGGGCCGTGCCCGCCGACGCCGGGATGGCGATTATCATCTGGATAGGGTTCATCATCACGATCCAGGCATTCGAGGCGACGCCTCAGCGCCATTGGCCGGCCGTGGTCATCGGCATGGTTCCCGTCATCATGGCCTGGGCCACCTATTCAATGAAGAACGCCGCAAGATTCGCCGGAGCGGGCTCCGCGGCCGGGCCCGTCTTCGGCCCTGGGCTGGTCTCATCCTTTCACGGCGGGGGAGTGATGATCGAGGGCGGCTTTGCGATAGAGCAGGGAACATTCTGCGCCGCGTTGATCTTCGCGACCATCACCGTGCATATCATCGACAGGAGGCTCCTGACCGCGGCGCTTTGGTCCGTCGCCGCATCGCTCCTCAGCCTGCTTGGGTTCCTCCATTCGTGGCGGTTCGAACCCGGCGATACGGTCGGCTCGATGCCGCTCGTCGACTGGATCGCCGGTGCATCCGGCTCGTCGTCTCCGCTTTTTCCCGCCGCGCCATTTGCGGTCGCCTATGCGAGCCTGGCGGTCGTGCTCCTTCTCGCCAAATTGTGCACGGTGTCCCATCCCTCATCGCCGCCCGGGTAGGGCTGTCATTGCCTTGTCCGGAGCGTTTCGCCGCGGTCATGCATTGCTGGACTTCCTCGGCAGACCGCGTACAAGGGGCTAACGGCGCATAATCCAAGACTATGTCCTCAACGGTTGATCATACAGCGAAGACGCAGGTGTTCGGCTGGGGTTATTTAGGCAAGAGCAAGTCGGTCAAATGGGCAACGAGAGGGCTCCTCGGGCTGACTGTGGGGGTGGGACTCACAGTCCTCGCGTGGATCACGCTGCTTTCCCCAGTTGTCGAGCATGAGCTGCGCAACGTCACCGGGTTTGACTTCCACGTGGCGGTCCTGAGTGCCAATCCCTTCACCGGAAGCGTGGAGGTCCAGGGCCTGGCCGCGAATAATCCGGTCGGTTATCCTACACCCGACTTTGTGGATTTGCGCGAGCTCCGTGCGAAGGCGGAGTTGTACCCGTGGGTATTCTCAAAAAAAATCATCGTCGACGACCTCGACTTGGATCTGGGCAAAATCGTGCTGGTGAGGAGGCACGACGGGAAATCAAATGTTGGCCAGTTGATAACCGCATTCACGGGGTCATCGACCCCGTCCAAGCCAACTCCCTACCTTGTCAAGGCTCTTCACCTGCGCGTGGAAGAGCTCGTCTTCTCCGACTATGCTGGAAGAAAGCCCGTTGAACGAGATTACCCGCTGCACATCGATCAAAGCTACAGCAACGTGTCCGACTGGCGGCAGTTGCTGGCGCCGAAATTGATGAAAAGCCTGAAGCCGGGCATGGTGGAGGAATTGGTGCGTTTCTTCCCGATCAATCTAGGCGATGAGCTGACCGCCGCCTTCAAAGGCATTGGAACGAAGATCAAGGAGACCGACAAAAAGGCCGAAGGCTTTTTTAGAGGCCTGTTTGCAAGGCATCCGGCGCCCAGTCAGTGATCTGGCGATAGACTTCGCAATTCTAGGGGCCCGGCGACGAACGGGAAATTTTAAGCATGGATAATAACCAAATCCTCAGCTTAAACCGGGCCGCTGAAAAGGCCCTTGCCCACGGCACGCGCCCACCTCAACTAGCTTTCCCTCACGAACGTGAAGTTCCAGCCGTCGATGGAGCACGTTTGGTAGCCGGCGCGGATCAGTGCGCGTACCGTTTTCAGGGTGAGCCGGAACGGCATCGGCTGGTCAAACTCGACGCATAGCACCTTGGGCAGGATGCGGTCGGCAAGCATGCTCTGGAGCACCGCGTATTCTGCCCCCTCGATGTCCAGCTTCAGCAAATCCAGGTGAGCATGGCCCAGCTCCGCCATCAGACTTGAAAGCCGACGGCATCGGCCGACGAAGTAGTCATCGGTCTGCTGCAGGTTCACGATCGAATGCGAAACGTGCTCGCGGTTGCGGGGAACGTAGAATTTCAGTTCCGCGTCCTCCGACCAAAGGCCAACCGGCAGAAAGTGGTAGCGGTCGATCGTTCCCGCCTGCGAAGCCACGTGCCGGGCGGACCGGGGCGTGGGATCAAAGGCATGGACGTCGCAGCCGAACCGCTGGATGAGCGCCAAGTCAAAAGTGATGTCCTCGCCCACGCCCGCACAATAGCAGACCGAAGTGGCGGACAGCAGCGACGAGGGAACGACCCATCCGCCGTAGTCGCTTCCCAGCTTTTCAAGTGGCAGGAGTGCCTTGGGCCGGAAGAGGAATCTCGCAAGCTTTCGCAGGAACTTTTCCCGTTGCCTGCGCAGGCGGCGTTGAAAAGACCTGACGATGTACGATGCGGATTCGCGGAATCCCGATCCGTACTTCATTGCGGCGCTGGTATCCGGTTTGGCCAAACGGTTAAAAAAAGGCCCGGTTAGAGCAGGAGTCCAGGGTCATTCGCTCTTCAGGGAATGATCCGGCGGGGACGGGCACTCCCCGCTTCGAATACAAGCCAGTGAGCCGACAAGGAGCAGATAGGAAAGAAGCCAAATATAATATCCGATCCCGAGCGAAAGTTGCTCACCCTGAGCAAGATTTAGAATGAACCATGAGAGGACATGGAGCGACGAGAGGATCGCTATCCAGAGGCGGGCCTGTGCATGACGAACCGAATGGAAGAGGGTCAACCACAGCGTCACAAAGAGCGCGTTTGCTACCACGAAGCCCGAATAGTATAACCAGCCACCGAGGCTGCTCTCTTCGGATCGGATAAAGACGCGCCAGCAGTCAACCAGACACGAATATCCGGAATTGCTGTCCAGGGCGGGCAGAAAAAAGGACACGGTGAATGCGGAACCGGCCCCGAGTGCCAACTTGTCTTTTAGCTTCATTCGTTGCGCCGCCAACGTGCTGCGCCGATTTTTGGCCATAGTCCAACGAATTTAACTCGGGCTCACGCTTCGATTCCTTGCCGTTCCCGGGTTTCCCGGCATTAGCTGATGCCCGATGCGCTCCATGCGGCTAACGTCTCTTTGCGTCGCGATGTTTTGTGTTTCTCGCGCGTTCGCGGACACCGACGCCGGATTGGAGAGCCCGTATGATCCCACCCAGCATTTGGAAATGGACGTCGAAAGCGGCCTGCTTTGGCGGTTCTCGGGCGATGCGACGCCCCTGACTTACACGATCATGCCGCAGCTTCTCACGATCAAGGGCCGCCGGATTGGCACGGTGCGGCCCTTTTTCGGCGGCGATCTCGTGCTCCGGACCCGGTTCAGCCTGCTCTATGAACCGATCGTTGTCGGGCCCGAACATCATTTTGTCGGAGGCTCGGCCTCGGGCATCATGGAATGGTGGGACAAGCGGAGGACCCATGCCTTGTTCTTCTCCAGCGGGGGCGGTGTGGGCTGGCTCGATAGCAAGGGCCACCAGATCAAGGGGGCGCAGGGCGAAGATTTTAACTTCAACTGGCTGGGTTACACGGGCGTCCGATTTCTTTTCAGGAACCGTTTGAGCGCCTCGGTCGGCGCGTATTTCCAGCATATTTCAAACCGAAACTTTAACTCAGTGAACCCCGGCATTAACGCAGTCGGCCCCATGGTGAGCCTCGGATGGCATTTCTAGGAGGCAAACGAAGAAGGGTTCGGTCCTTCGGCGAAACCTTCCTCACCGCTACGGCGAACCCCTTGGAGAAAAGGTAGCGCGGATGCGGGTCGAACGCGTGAGGCGTATTGCCGCGACGTATATTAGCGGGCGGCCCCTCCTTCCGCTCCGCGGCGCGAGGCCGTGCGGGGCTTTCAATTTGGCGATCGCCGGTTAGGATCGGCCCCCATTTCGATCCGAACGTGAAAAAAAGGCCCTCACCCCGTTTCGTGACCACCGTCGACTCGATCCTCGCCTCCAATAGGTTCCGCAACCCGGATCTCCTCGCCCTCAAATGGACGAAGATGAGGGGAAGCGCGTTCGGTTTTTTTCGCGGGACGGCCCCTCTCTTCTTCCGCGCTTGGGCGGAGCTCTCGCCCGGC
>Ga0182018_10003929_pt1 | contig 12930 bp, 8 predicted proteins | sample 812P2MmetaG_FD_120490 | JGI IMG/M metagenome (GOLD analysis project Ga0182018, IMG submission 120490) | Permafrost microbial communities from Stordalen Mire, Sweden - 812P2M metaG | ecosystem: Environmental > Terrestrial > Soil > Wetlands > Permafrost | place: Sweden: Stordalen | collected...
GGGCCGCCCCAGCTCTCGACTAGATTGCCAGCCTGATCGAACGCCAACACCGGCGGCGCCGGAGTGCAGCATTCCGCCGCGGGTGGATTCGCGGTCGAGTAGACTTCTTTGGCTTCGAGTGAACCTGCCCGGTGGATGATCCAGACATGGTCCTGCGCATCGACGGAAACGCCGATCGTATTGCCGATCACCCAATGGTTGGGTAGCGGCTTGGGCCACATCGGATCCACTTCAAACCTCGGCGCCTGAACCGTTGAGGCCTGGACCGAAGCTCGTTTGCTGAGCACAACAGAACTGATTCCGAGGATCACGAGGGTGGCGCAAAAGGCCGCGCCAACGCGGAAATTGATCTTCATGGACATAGCCTCCTTCGCGAGCAAATTTTCTTACGGCCATTCGCTCACGAAACCTGTCGATCGGTTGATATTCTATTACACGCGTCGGGACGTTTGTCAATGCTCCCCTGCCAGCCATGCGCCATCTGGGGTAAGATTGCATGCACGTGCGGCTACCTTTTGCGATTCGCCTGGCAGCAGTAACACTCGCGTCTGGTGTGCTGCTTCCTCATCTCGCGCTGGCGCATAACATCCCCAACGACGTCACCGTTCAAGCGTTCTTCCGGCCCGAGAGCAACCATCTGCGCCTGCTGGTTCGCGTGCCTCTCAAGGCCATGCGCGACGTTGAGTTTCCGCAACGCGGCCCTGGCTATCTGGATCTCGAACGCGTCGATTCCACCCTCCCCGACGCCGTGAATCTGTGGATCTCCGGGGCCCTGGATGTTTACGAAGATGATATTCGGCTGCCGAAGCCCGTCGTGCTCGCGAGCCGCGTGTCGCTTGAGTCCGACCAGTCCTTTGCAACATTTGATGCCGCGCTGGCACATGTTCTCGGCCCGAGACTCACCAATGCCACCAACGTGGTCTGGGACCAAGTGTTGCTCGATGCCGTCTTGGAATATCCGATCCAATCCGATCGCTCCCGCTTTTCGATCCACTCCGAGTTGGCTCGCCTGGGGCTGAGAACGGTCACCGTACTGCGCTTCCTTCCGCCCGGCGGCGCCATACGGGCCTTCGAATTCACTGGCGATCCCGGCGTGGTCGAGCTCGACCCGCGCTGGCATCAGGCGGCCTGGCGGTTCGTAAAGCTGGGATTCATGCACATTCTGGACGGAACCGATCACCTGCTGTTTCTGTTTTGCCTGGTGATACCGTTCCGGCGCTTCCGCGCGCTGATCCCGATCGTGACCGCGTTCACGGTAGCGCATTCCATCACCCTGTTCGCGTCCGCCTACAACTTCGCACCCAGCGCGTTATGGTTTCCGCCGCTGATTGAAACACTGATCGCGTGCTCCATTGTGTATATGGCGCTCGAAAACATCGTGGGCGGAGCCACCGTGCATCGCCGCTGGATGATCGCGTTCGGGTTCGGTCTCGTGCACGGCTTCGGCTTCTCGTTTGCCCTGAAGCAGACGCTGCAGTTTGCCGGCTCGCATCTGCTGACGTCGCTGCTAGGGTTCAATATCGGTGTGGAGCTGGGACAATTGCTGGTGCTCGCGTTGATGGTGCCGGCGCTGGAGCTCTTGTTCCGTTATGTCGTCGCGGAACGGATGGGGACCATAATCTTGTCGGCGCTAGTAGCACACACCGCCTGGCATTGGATGATGGACCGCGCGGATCAATTGCGACAGTTCCGGTTCGAGTGGCCTGGGTTCCATGAAGTGTTCGGCGCGGCCACGCTGGCAACCGCCCTGCGCGTTCTCATGGTCATCGTGCTGCTAGCCGGGCTTGTGTGGGCCGCGCGCGCGGTGCTCCGCGACCATGCCGAGCGTAAGCGGACTCAAAGACCCGGCGGCCAGCCGTCGGGCGGCGAGCAGCCCACTACTTGACGTATTTCTTCAACGTCATTTTATATATTTCTTCAAATCGCGCGGGCCCACTTCCGCGCCGTATACATTACCCTGGCGATCCACCGTGACGCCTTCCGCCATGCTGGAGCCACCCTTGGGATCTGGGTCTGGGATGAACGCTGTTACCTTGCCGTCGCGCGCGCTTCCAATTCGGATGCCTCTGTGGCAGCCGAGATTGTAGCCGTACGCTCCCTCTTTGTCATTCGATTCCGAGTCCGCGACGTAGAGCACATCGTCTTTGTCGATCGCCAGTCCACTCGGGCGGCCGAACTGTTTCCACTCCGTGATGAACTTACCGTCCTGGTCAAAGATCTGGATGCGGTTGTTGGTGCGATCCGCGACGAACAGCCGTCCTCGAGAATCCATCGCGAGGGAGTGGGGCCCAACGAACTGCCCAGGGCCGGCCCCCGCTGTTCCCCATTGCTTGATGAAATTGCCGTCGCTCGAAAACTTCACGATCCGCGCATCGCCGTATCCAGGCGAATGGCCGGAGGAGACGAAGATGTCGCCGTTGGGGGCCACCAGGACGTTCGTTGGCTGATTGAAAGTGTCCGGACCGCTCCCGGCAACTCCCGCCTTGCCGAGCACCAGCAATACTTTTCCCTCACGGCTGAATTTATAAACCTGATGCCCTTTGGTTCCCTGTCCCTGGGCGTCGGTCACCCAGACGTTGCTGTCTTTGTCGACGAAGAGACCGTGTGGTTGCACGAACAATCCCGCACCGAAATGACGCAGGTTCTTTCCCGATGAATCAAATTCGAGGATGGGGTCGAGGTTTGATTCGGCGCAATTGTTCGCGCCACACCGGTCATAGGCCCAGATGTGCCCGTCGGGACCAATTTGGACGCCGGCCGTCGAGCCCCATTTTCTTTCGTCGGGCAACTGCGCCCAGTCCCGAACGGTCTTGTAGGGATTCGGTAGATCATTGGGAGGCGGGTAACTGGGTTGGCCGTACACGGTAACAGCGCCCAAAAGCGCGAGTCCAAGTCGACTGAGATTTGGCATGATGAACTCCTCTTTCGCAAAACAGTGTACATCATACTTGCCAGCCCACCGGCCGACCGGGGGCGTGCGGCCTTATTCTATTTCAGCCGGGCACGGCGCCCTGGCCGCACGCGTCAAGCTTGCAGGGAAGGATACGGAAAGCGGGATCGCGGCCATCCGAGGGGAACGCGTACCAGCGTTACAGCCGGGCGAGAATTTCTTGGGGGGTGGCGCGAGCCCAGGTTTCGTTGACTTGAACAGTGAAACGGTCGTTGCGCGCGGCCGAAAGGATAAAGCCGGCGTCCGCGGCCCTCCGCTGAAAGGCTTGGGCGTCGATATCTTTGACGCGCAGGAAAAAAATATTGGTGCCGTTGGGGACGCGGGTCACTTCGAAGCGAGAGTCGGACTGAAGGGCGCTGATGACTTTCTCGGATGTGGCGACGGCCTGGGCGTAGCGCTCCGGGAAGCCCTCGAAGAAATGCAGCGCGACGGCAGCGAAGGGCCACACCTGGCTGAGTCCGTTGCCGAACATGCGGCGCGGCTGAAACAAATTTTCGAGAAGGCTCCTGGGGCCGGCCAGGATCGCTCCGCTGGCGGCGTTGAAGTACTTGTACATGGAGACGTAAACGGTGTCGAACAGAGCGGCGTATTCGCGCACTGGAACCCCACTATAGGCGGCGGCGAGATAGAGCCTGGCGCCATCCAGGTGCAGACCGATCTTGCGGTCACGGGCCCATTGCGAAACGCGCTTCATTTCAGCGAGGTCGAAGCTCTCGCCTGTTTTGCGGCGGACCGGGGTTTCGATCTGGATGGCGCCGATGGGGACCGCGACGCGGCCAGAAGCGCTACGGTCGGCTTCGCGCTCCAGGTCGTCGACGGTGAAGGTGGCTTGGGTGGGCGCTAGCGGGACAAGATGGAGGCCGCTGAGGGTTTGGCAGCAATCACCGCAGTCGTTGAACAGGTGGCACTCGTGCTGAACCAGCACGCGGCGCCTTTCACCGGCGAGCAGGCGGACGGCGAGGTGGTTGGCAAGCGTGCCGGTGGAGATCCACACGGCGGTCTCCTTGCCGAGCGCGGCGGCCACGGACTGTTCCAGCCTGGCGACCACTCCTCCGCGCGAATAATCGTCGGGCTCGATAGTGGGGGAAAGGTTCTGCAGGAGCGCGGCGTATTCCGCGGGCGTGTGGTGTATTCCATCGCCGTTGGCTTGGACCGTGGGAGTCTGGGTGGCGGCGGAGGCGGTTGCAGCGGCGAAAATCGGGGCGGCGAGGAATGTTCGGCGGTGCATATGAGAACGAGGGTATGATAACGCATATACTTGATATGGACAGGGAGGCGGAGATGCATTTTCGAAATCTCACTTTCGTTCGAAGTCTCACTTTCATGGGCGCGATAGCAGTTGTTCTATCGTTGGTCCCAGGACAAGCCATAGCTCAGTCGGTCAATGCGAAACCCGCTAAGACCGCGACCGAGAACTGGACGGCGCCCCGAACGGTGGACGGCCAGCCGGATCTTCAGGGAGTCTGGTCTAACAACAACGCAACGCCGCTCGAGCGGCCAAAGGAATTGGCCGGGCGTGCGCTTCTGACCGAGCAGGAGGTGGCGGCGCTCAAGAAGAAGGCGGCTGAGCTCTTCGACAACGGCAATTCAGACGCCGCGTTCGGCGACTCCGTTTTCGAGAGCGTGCTAGCGAATGTCAAAGGAACGAAATCGGGTTTCAAGAGCATCGACGGCGAGACCGGCGACTACAGCTCGGTTTGGACGGTCGCCAGGGATTGGGATAATCGGACCTCGCTGATTACCGACCCGCCCGATGGGCGGCTGCCGCCGATGACGCCACACGCCGCAGAGAAACAGCACGCCGCGTTTGCGGCGAGGAACAACCGGCCGTCTGGCCCCGAGGATCGATCCCTGCAGGAACGCTGTATTACGTACGGCTCGCCGCAGTTGGTTGCGGGATACCAGAGCTATTATCAGATTGTGCAGGGGTCCAACTCGGTGGTCATCATGACGGAGATGATTCACGATGCCCGCATCATTCCCCTGGATGGGCATCCGCATCTGCCACCGAATATCCAGAACTGGCTCGGTGACGCGCGTGGGCATTGGGAAGGCGATACGCTGGTCGTGGATACCACCAACTTTAAGCCCGGCGTGTTCAGGAACGTTTCCACCGAGAAGCTGCATGTCGTCGAGAGGTTCACGCGCACTGGCCCTGATACCCTGCAGTGGCAACTTACGATCGATGATCCCGGAGCGTGGACCAAACCATGGACCGCGATGATCCCTCTGAAACCCTCGAAGAAGGCCGTCTACGAGTACGCCTGCCATGAGGGGAACTACGGCTTGGAGAGCATTCTCGCGGGCGCCCGCCGCGAAGACAAGGCGGCCGAAGCGGCCGAAAAGACCAGCCAACCGAAATAAATCGACACGCTGACGGAGAGCGCTTTTCCTTGCTCCAGGCGTTCCTCAGCCCAGTGGGCCGCCTGCCGCCGGCATTTGTTCCCAAAACTTTCTGATCTCGCCCCGTGGATCATTCTCGACGCGCGTGTCGTTGTCGAAAATCATGGTCGAGCGCTTGGCCGTCTCATACGCCGGCCAGTTCGGTATCTTCGGATGGTCGGGCTTACCAGTCTTAGCGAATGCCACCCAGGCCGCCGCGAAATTGCTCCACAGAGCCCTCTGTTGTGGTGAGCCGGTGCCCCCGATACCGTCGCGGTAGTTATTGAACGAAGCCGAAACATCGGTGCCATGCACCGCGCCGAACTTCCCGCCGAAGCTCGGGCTTTCGTAGGCCCATAGATACATGTAGGCCGGCGCCTTACCCAGCGCGGCTTTGCGTTCCGCCTGTGTGATGGCGCTGCGCCGGAATCCGCTGTCGGTCATGACTTGGGCCTGGATCAGGAAGGGCGACTTCTTCGCAGTCCAACTCGACTTGTGATACAGGGCATAGATTTCGTCGCCGTGGGCCTTGAAGCGCTGGTTCAGCAAAGCTTTCAATCCAGCGTCATCCAGATCGAAGTTTGTCAGAGCCAGAGCGGCGTCTTCCAATGCCGTGGAAATGATCACCGGCACATCGGCCGATTCCGGAGGTGCAACCGGATCGAAAGGATGATGGGGAAGTACATGGCCTTCCACCACCGGTGCAAATCCGCCCAGCCCAAAGCCCAGCGAACTCTGCGCCTCCAGGATCTGTTGCCAGGAGAGCTTCTGAAGGTCGGCGATATTGCTCTTGGATATGTTCAGTTTCGCCAGCAGCGCCGCGGCCAGCTTGGCGCCCTCCTCGCGAGTGGTGAGGCGCAGCGATGAGCCGCTCTGCACCGCCGCGCGATGAAAGAGACCTTTGCCCGACGGCATCGCGAGAACGGTGGAAGTCTTCGCGCCGCCGCCCGACTGGCCAAAGATCATGACGGTGCCTGGATCGCCGCCGAACCTTTCGATATTGTCACGCACCCATTCCAGCGACGCGACCAGATCCATCACGCCCGTGACACCGGCCTGGTCAAACTCGGACGGCGCGCCCAGGTCAGCCAGGTGCAGATAGCCGAAACTGGCCAGCCGATGATTTACGGTCACCACCACCACGTCGCCGAACCTCGCCAACTGAGCGCCGTCAAACCCGGGAGCGTTGCCGGAGCCGGTGGCAAAACCTCCGCCATGGAAGGACACCAGCACAGCGCGCTTCTGGCCGTCGTTGACGGACGGCGTCCAGACATTCAGCGTGAGGCAATCCTCGCCCATGCCGCCCGGTTGCAGGTCCCACTGGATCATCATGCCGTAGTCGCTGCGCAAATCAGCGATGGTCTGCGGGCAGATCTGTCCGTGGGCCATGCACTCGCGCACGCCAGTCCAGGCTGCCGGTTTCCGAGGAGGCATGAAGCGATTCTTGCCACCCGTGGGTGCGCCGTAGGGGATGCCTTTGAACTCCTTGATGCCAGTATTGGCGATGCCCTGGACCTTCCCGCTGGTAGTCTCCACTTCCCAGAAAAGTTGCCGGTCGCTGCTACCGCCCACTACGGCGGGCGGGCGAGGCGGAGCTTGTGCCTGTGCCGCGGCCTTCGCGGCGATCGCCGAACCCGCGGCTACCGCGGCCACGGCCAGCGATGAATTTGTCAGAAATGTGCGCCGGTTGGTCCCTCCGGCGGCTGGATCCTTCATTCGCGCGGCATATTCAGTGCTCATGTGGTTCTCCTGTGACGCTCTGTCTCGATTCGAGGCTATTATATGCCAAGCGCCTGCCATGCTTGCCTTCACTGGTTGGATGTGAAAAGATGGCGCGCACAGGTAATTAAGGAGAGACCATGCGAAAAGCGATGCTCATATGTGTTTCCGTGCTGGTGATGGCAGAAGCTCAAACTCAGCACCTGCCTCGGGGCACGGCTGTCGATATCAGTAACGCGCAGGTGCAGGCGACGGTGCAGAAAACCGCTTCCGCGCCCGTGAGCGACCAGCAGATCCGGGTTGTTAGTATCAATGGGGAATACAACGTGGGTGTGGGCGTGGTCCATCGCGCGAAGACTGTCGGTACGGGCGGCCCAGGGCGCGGCGGAGGGGTGGAGCACAGCCAGATCACGGAGGTATATCACGTGATTTCTGGGAATGCGACGCTGGTAACCGGAGGCACCATCGAGAACCCTCGGGAATCGGCGCCCGATAGCCCGGTAGTCACGACACTCAACGGGCCCAGTACGCAGGGCAGCGCCGTCTCCAACGGGCTCAGCCGCCAAGTCGGGCCGGGCGACGTCGTGATCATCCCGCCGAACACCCCGCATTACTTCAGCGAAATCACCTCGGACCAGATTGTGTACCTGGTGGTGCGAGTAGATCCCCACAAAGTGTTACCGACCGGATACGGTGCGAAGTGAACACCGAGTGCCGATTCTGAGCCGCGACCATAAGGAAGCGGTGTTCGGAAGATTGGTACACCCGGTAAGATTCGAACTTACGACCTTTTGCTCTGGAGGCAAACGACCCACTTCGCCTTTTCAAATACTTGCATGCGGTTTTTGGACGCTACGTGGACAGAAACTCGCATTCTCACCTCGCGACCGCCGTTTTCATGCGAACGACTTTCTTCCTCTCTGACCTTAGGTGCGCCCCTTCGACAATCTTCTCTGATAGCCGTTCCAGCACCTCCGACACCTGCTCGCTGGGTACATGCGTGTAGTGGGGTGTCATCTCAGCGCGTCCGTGGCCCATCAGTTGTTTCCTCTCCCCGATGGAAATCTTCTCGAGGTCCGCGAGCGTCGCGAAGGTGCGCCGCAGGTCATGCCAGCTCGCGGACAGTACCCGCGAGGCGGACCACGCAGTCCGCTGGAATCTTGCCCTGCCTGAACCATCCACGGAAACCCTGAATCTCTCGGCAATTTCGCCCACCTTGGCAAATCTAGGCATCGTCGACACAACCTCGTGCTTTTATCAAAACCCCGCTGCACGGTAAGGAACCAAGCGCAACGAGCGTATGCGAGACTTGCAGGGATTTTGTTCGTCGGGGCGATCATCGTTGCTATCGGTGGCGGCGCCATCCCCTCCAACATCGCGGGTAACGGAACCTTCGCAGAAACGGCAGCCCGGATTGCAGCATCGGAACAGTTATATCGAGTGGCGCTCTCGAGCGTGGTGATCGTGACTTTGAGTAGCGCTCTGCTTGCCTTCGCACTCTATGTAACGCTGAAGCCAGTCAACAGTCTCCTGGCTCAACTCGGAATGATCTTCAGTTTGGGAGACTCATTCCTGGCCTTCGTGGTGCGGATGTGCAGCTTCGTGAGGTTGCATCTCTATATTTCTTCGCGAGGCGCCGGAGCCGGATCGATCACCGGGAGCCTTTGTCGGACCTGATACGCACTATTGCGGGTACCACTGAGAACATCGGAGGTATTTCTTTCGGCATAGGCTCGTGCTTTTTCTTTTATCTATGCTTCAAATCGAGGTATATCCCGAGGGTCATCTCGGTGCTCGGCTCGGTTGCCTCTGTAATCTGGACGGGCCTGTATTTTGCCAGTTTAGTTTTCCCGGGACATCATACGTTGTTCCAGTACATCTGTTTTCCTCCAATGGCCCTTGCTGAGATCGTGACCGGCTTCTACCTGATGCTGTTGCGGTGGGCACAGAACCCAAAACGCAGGCGGGTCCAGCTTCATCTTTAAGTGCTTAGGTGCGTTCCGATGTACTCAATTGAGGAAAAGCAAACTCCTCTACGAGATCGTGGCCGGAAGGAGCAACGTCATCACAAAACTGTCCGCTAGCCCGGACCCAAGCTTCTCCGAAGCCTCATTTTGTCGGGTAAATAAAAAAAGGAACTAGGCCCGCCAATTAGCCTGATCCCTTGCACTTTACGCCCTCCTGCAATCGCGAGTGGTCGCCTCGTGTTTATCCATCCTTTTGTCGTCGGTCGTCCAGAAACCGGGTTGAGGAAAATCCGCCCGATAAGCAACATTGTCGGTTGCGAAGCGTCGGCGTATGCCCGCGCCTCCATTCCTCAACGGCCTGACCCGGAGCCAGTTCCATCACCAGCGCGCGGATTCCGCTCCCAGCTACTTCGCCGGAAGCTTCGGAGCGGCAGTCAGTGCAAGCACATTCCCGATGGCCTCGAATAGTTCTTTTCGATGGACGGGCTTTGAGATGTAACCATCCATGCCGCTTTCGAGAAAGCGCTGTCGGTCCCCGGTCATCGCGTGCGCCGTCATCGCGAGGATCGGCATATGATCGCCGGTTGCTTTCTCCCTCTTCCGAATCGCTGCCGTGACCTCGATGCCGTCCATTCGAGGCATCTGTACATCCATCAGAACCACGTCAAAGCGACCTTGTTCCAGCGCTCGGAGCGCCATGACGCCGTCGCTCGCCACAACCACCGTATGCCCCTGCTTTTCGAGCATCCGCATAGCTAGCCGCTGATTGACTACATTGTCTTCGGCAAGTAATACGCGCAATGGGCGTTTTTCTTTCCACGGGGGATCGTTGGCTACAAGCCCAGCAGGCTCGGTTGCGTCGGGACGTGATCCAAGCACCCGCAGCAGCGTCTCCAGTAATTCTGACTGAAGGATTGGCTTTACCAGATAAGCGGCCATACCCAGCTGCTTACATCGCTGCGCGTCGCCGCGCTGGCCCCCGGAGCTCAACATGACGGTTATCAGTCCCATCCACTCGGGTGACTTCCGAAGTACCTCGACAAGCATAAACCCGTCCATTTCGGGCATGTGACAGTCAACGATCAGGAGCGCGAATGGCGTGCCCGTTAGTCTGGCTTGACGGAGAAGCGCGAGAGCGTCCGCCGCGTTAGCGGCAACGGCAGTTCTCATCCCCCAGTATTCCAAGCTCTTCTGAAGAATCTGCCGATTAGTTTCATTATCGTCAACGACCAAAACTCGCAGGTGCTCCAGAATTGCCGGATTGACCCTAATGCCAACAGAGACTCCAGCCGCAGCCTTCCCAAAATGCGCAGTGAAGTGGAACGTACTCCCCTTGCCCACCTCACTTTCCACCCAAATTCGTCCTCCCATCATCTCAATCAGGCGCGCCGTGATGGCGAGCCCCAGTCCGGTACCTCCGTATTGGCGAGTGGTTGACGTGTCCGCCTGAGTAAAAGGATCAAAGATGACCTTTTGTTTTTCGGATGGAATGCCAATGCCGGTATCGGTGATGGCGAAATGCAGCATCATCCCGTCGACATCGACCGTCTCCGGTTGAACGCGTAAGACGACCTCACCGCTCTCTGTGAACTTGATCGCGTTCCCCACCAGGTTTAGAATGACCTGATGTAGCCGGACTGGATCGCCGACGATAACATCCACGAGCTCGGGCGGAACCGAGCAGGCCAATTCGAGGTCTTTCTCGTAGGCTCGAACAGATAGTGTTTTCATCGCGTGGCCGACGCAGTCGCGCAGGCTGAATTCCACAGGATCTAAGCGCAGTTTTCCTGCCTCAATCTTTGAGAAGTCCAAGATGTCGTTGATCACGCTCATGAGCGCGTCCGCGGAATACTTCACCGCATTGAGATACTCGCGCTGCGTGGAATCCAGCTCGGTGTCCAGTGTAAGTTCCGTCATCCCGATGATGCCGTTCATCGGCGTGCGAATTTCATGACTCATGTTTGCCAGAAAGTCGCTCTTTGCCTGATTGGCAACATCGGCAGCCTCGCGGGCGTGAATCAGCTCTTGTTCGTAGCGTTTTTGCTCGGTGATCTCCTCGGCAATCCCAACCACTCGAATCACTTTGTCGAACTGGTCGCGAATGGGAAAGGCGCGGTCGCGAATCCATTTCTCCAGCCCTTCCGGAGTTCGGATGCGATATTCCCTAAGCACTGTTTCACCCTGTACTTGCCTCGTAAGCAACAAACGTGCCCGTGCCCGGTCATCGGGATGGATCGACTCTACCCAGGAGAACGGGTTCTTGTAGAGGCTCTCGCGGGTCCTACCCCAAACCTGCTCAAAAGCCGGGCTTACATAGGGAATTCGATCTTCCTCGGGGGGCATGATCCAAAAGACTTCACGAATGTTTTCGGCAAGCTGGCGGAACATTTCCTCACTACTCCGTAAGGCTTGTTCGGCTTGTTTGCGCTCCGTGATGTCCGGGCAGATGCCGACGTAGCCGAGGAACTCGCCACTCGGCGAAAAACGGGGTTCCGCATAGGTTGCCACCCATCGCCAGCCGCCCCGGGCGTCCCGGAGGCGTGTTTCGCTCCTGAGCGGAGCTCGTTCTCGTTGTGCGCGGTCGCAGGCCTCTAAGTATTCCTGCGCATCGTCCGGGTGAAGAAACGTCTGCCAATCGAGTCCTTTCACTTGGTCCAAGGAAACGCCGATAAACTCGCGGTACGCACGATTGATGAATTCGATCCTATTGTCCGCATCCGTGACCCACATCAACGCCGGGCATCCGTCCGCCATGACGCGGAAGAGAGATTCTTGTTCGTGAATCTTCTCCTGGGCCCTCTTACGCTCGGAGATATCTCGCAGAATAATGGAGACGGCGACTACCTCGCCCGCCGAGTTCTTGATCGGGTATGCCGTGGCAGACACCTCAATTAGACTTCCGTCTCTGCGCACGCATATCCCCTGGTGCTGCACTACGGTGTTGCCTTCGAGCACCTGCTGTGTGACATGTTCTAGCCTGGAACGCCGTTCCGGCGCCACGAGAATGGACACGTGCGTTCCAATGGCCTCTGCCCCGGAATAACCGAAAATGACCTCAGCGGCGCGATTCCAAGTGAGAATGATACCCGTGGGTGCGTAAGCCACGATGGCATCGTCGGAACTTTCGGCGATCGCGGCTAGGAATTGTTTCCCATCCTCCGCCTTCCCCCCGTTGGTCACGTCCTGCTTGATCGCAATGAAGCTGACGATTTCCCCGTTCGAGCCCATTACGGGAGTGATTCGCATGTCTTCGCGATAAAGCGTTCCATCCTTGCGACGGTTGATCAGCTCCCCATGCCACACCCGGCCCGACCGGATCGTATTCCACAACTGCTCATAGGTTGAAGGAGGCTGTTGTCCCGATTTGAGGAGGCGCGCGTTCTGTCCCACAACCTCGTCGCAGCTGTATCCTGTCAACTCGGTGAAGGCCGTATTCACGTACTGAATTCTCCCACTCGTGTCGGTGATAACAATGGCATCCGCCGCCTGCTCCACGGCGGCGATCAAAGCGGCTTGTTCTATACCTTCACCAGAGTTGTTCATCATTTGCCCAATCGGCCCAACAGGTCGCCGGAGCATGCCCTATATGACTAATCGACGGCGTTAGGAAAAACCTGCTGGGCAATATACCCCGGACAACCACCCTCTGATATCAGTAACTTGCACTTACGAAAGAGGATACTGGACAGCGCCATGAATTCCTGCCCGAGCGACCTCGACGACAAACGACCGTTCGTGCTGCAATGAAAACGACTAGATCCTCGGGCTCCTTATGAGACATTCACGTGCAACGCGGTGCATCGCGTTAATTCTCCCCACACTACTTTTCACGCCGCTCGGCGTCGCGCAGAATCCGTCCGCTTTGAAGCCGGGATTGTATGCGATCTTCAACACCAGCGAGGGCGCCATCAC
>Ga0182018_10003930_pt1 | contig 12930 bp, 14 predicted proteins | sample 812P2MmetaG_FD_120490 | JGI IMG/M metagenome (GOLD analysis project Ga0182018, IMG submission 120490) | Permafrost microbial communities from Stordalen Mire, Sweden - 812P2M metaG | ecosystem: Environmental > Terrestrial > Soil > Wetlands > Permafrost | place: Sweden: Stordalen | collected...
CCGCTCAGCACGGTGGCCGATCCCGGCCGCGACATCGCCGATTGGATGCGCGAGAGCCGTGCGAGAATCGAAACCGCAAAGCGCTGCGATGCGCTGGCGCTGGTGCGGGCCGATGGCGACGAGCGGTTCATCGGCGACCTCTTGGAAATCGGTGTTGACGAACGCGAGCGAATCCAGTCGGCGCGCGGCGCCCCGCTGCCGTGCGCCGTGCTTGACCGGTCGGGCGAAAGCATGCCGATCGACGTGTCGAACTACGGCATAGAACATTTCGACGTCGGCCGCGAAGGTTGGCGCGGTCAGTTCCAAGGCTGGCTGCAACAAGCGCATGAACGGTCGGCCGCGGCGTCGTGACCACCGACTCTGGGAGTTCGGACCTTCTCAGCACGGCCCGGCCGAAAAGTCCGTATCCCGGCTTACGGCCTTTCGAAATTGAAGAATGGTCGATCTTTTTCGGTCGCGAGCGAATGGTCGACGAAGTGATCGATCGGCTCGCCGCCCATCATCTGGTGATGATTCATGGCTCGTCCGGTTCCGGCAAGTCATCGCTGGTGCGCGCCGGCGTGCTGCCGAAGCTGGCGCGGCAGCATTTGCGTGCCGGCGCGCCATGGCAGACCTGCAGCATCCGTCCGTCCGGCGGGCCGTTGTGGAACCTGGCGAAGGAATTCGCGCGGCTGGATGGCCGCGCCGAGGACGTCGAGCGCATCGGTCAAATTATGAGTCAATTCAACCGCGATGGGGCGACGCTCGCCGCCATCGCCGGTTCGATGGCAAGCCTCAAGGGCCGCCGCCTGTGCATTTTGGTCGACCAATTCGAAGAACTGTTCCGCTTTGAGAAAGAAACCAGCCGCGAGGAGGCCGAACTATTCGTCGAGCTCTTGGTGCGCAGCAATGTCGAAGCCGGTGAAACGAACGCCGCAGCCGCACCGGCGATCGATCAGGAGACCGCGGTCCACATCGCCGTGACAATGCGCTCGGAATTTCTCGGCGAATGCGCGCGCTTCGATGGACTCGCCGAAGCCGTCAACCGCACGCAATACCTGGTGCCGCGCATGGATCGCGAGGGACTGTTACGGGCAATCCGCCGCCCGGCAATGCTTTATGGCGGAATTGTCAGTTCGGAGCTTGCCGACCGTTTGATATCGGACGCCGGCGGACGCGAGGATGAGTTGCCGCTGATTCAGCACGGCCTCATGTATATGTGGAATACTGCAGCTGCTAAGGCCCAGCCCGGCGGCAAGATTGTCCTTGATCCTTTGCCGCTCGAAGAATCCGGCGGTCTTGCGAGTCTGTTGTCGCGCCATGCCGATGCCATTGTCGATGAGGCGGCGCCGGATCCGGAGCGCCGCTACGCGGTCGAGCGCTTGTTCCGCGCGCTCACGGATTTGAACGCCGAGGGACATGCGGTCCGCCGGCCGCAGCTGTTTCGCGATCTAGTCGCGCTGACCGAGATCGGGGACGAAAAACTCCGTGGCATCATCGAAGCGCTGCGCGGCGAAGGGGTTTCTTTCCTGACGCCATATTCGCGGCAGCCGATCACGGAAGGAACGACAATCGACATCAGTCACGAAGCGCTCATTCGTTGCTGGAAGCGGCTGGCCGATCCGCTGGACGGCTGGTTGAAGCACGAATTCGACGACGGGCTGATCTGGAGATCGCTACTCGTCGAGGCCAACGGCTTTAAAGCGAGCAGGCAGCGTATCCTGTCGCCGGCGACGACCGAGGAGCGATGGGATTGGTGGCAGCTGCGGAGATTGAATGTCGCCTGGGCGGAACGCTATGGCGGAAACTTCGATCTTGCGCGCGCGCTGATCGACGCCAGCCGCCAAAGCGCACGGCGCAGACGGCAGCTCCAGGCGGCCTTTATCGGCATGCTGCTGATCATCAGCATCGCGGGCGTCGGTTATGCCGCAGCAACAAACCGGGTCCGGCTGCAATTATTGGCCGATTTGTATTTGCGGCGCACCGTCCTTTCGCTTGATACGGAACGTGCGCTCAAGCCGCTCGATCAATTCCAAGAGTGCACCAAATGCCCGGCGATGGCGGTGGTGCCGAGCGGCAGCTTCACGATGGGCTCCGCGAATACGGAAACCGCCGCGGATAGCGACGAGTTTCCTCAACATCCGGTCAGCATCGCCGAACCGTTCGCGGTCTCGAAGTTCGAGGTTACATTCGATAATTGGGACACCTGCTACGAACTCGGCGGCTGCAGGATCAGGCCCGACGATTATGGTTGGGGACGCGGCGACCGGCCGGTGGTCGGAGTCGACTGGGATGATGCCCAGCAATACGTCGCCTGGCTTTCGAAACAGACCGGAAAAACGTATCGGCTGTTGAGCGAGGCCGAATGGGAGTATGCAGCGCGCGCCGGCACGACGACCGCCTATTCTTGGGGCGATGAGGTTAAGCCCAACGGCACGGCGATGGCGAACTGCTTCGACTGTGGCAGCCAGTGGGATGACAAGGAAACCGCGCCGGTCGGCTCGTTTGCGCCCAATGCCTTTGGGCTGAACGATATGCTCGGCAATGCGTGGGAATGGGTCGAGGACTGCTATCACGACAGCTATGACGGCGCGCCCAAAGACGGCTCGGCGTGGACAGCCGGTGATTGCAAAGAGCGTGTTAGCCGGGGCGGTTCTTGGGGCGACTTGCCCCAGGTTCTCCTCCGCACGGCCTTCCGCCTGCGCACCCCTCCCGTCAACCGATACGAGGGCCTGGGTTTCCGGGTCGGGCGGACCGTTGCCCATTGATCTTTAGTTCCGGGGTTAACGATTACCAGAGTTGAAGTACTCCCGTTGTCGGCGCGCCAAACCCGCGAGCCCGTTGTTGCGGAATTAGCACGCACCCCAAAAATCATGAGTCATTTCACAACATTAGCGGCGATAGCCTGCTTCGCCCATTGAATGGCAGAATTCACTACCGCAGAATGGCAGAATTCACTACCGCAGATTGCTGGAGTTCGCGTGATCCTGAAAAGTTTAGAGGTCAGGCGGCAGCCCTCGAGATTGCCTGAGCTTCGGTCAAATGAGGAAACGCGCGAGCACACAGTGCATCCGAAAAGCCCCGTTAGGGGTACTGCTGTTTGGCTCCCTCGTTGCTCTCGCGTTCGTTCCCTCCGCCGCGTTCGCGCAGGTGCAGCCCGGCTGCACCAGCACGCTACCCGCCCCCTATAGTCCATTTACGCAGATTATTGGGGGCGTGGCCGGTGCCACCAATTCAATCAGTTCGGTGATCGGAACCGTCAACACCGCCTTTCAGGCGCAGGGAGATGCTTTTGCCGTCGGACTGCCGAATGCTCAACCCGATCAGGTTGCCGGGGGAACCTGGACGCGAGTGATCGGCGGTCGAGTTGATAACCAGGCGACCGGCACCTTCACCGGGTCGATCAGCCCAGGAACCAGTGGCTTTAGCAGTGGTTTTCCTGGCGGTTTGGGCGCAACCGGAACAGTCAATTGCAATTCCGACATCCGACAGGATTACGCTGGCTTTCAGCTGGGACAAGACCTGGCACGCCTTAATCTCAGCGGCTCTGGCGCATCGCTTCATGTGGGTGTCACCGGCGGCTATGCTGGATCTTCCGCCCAAGACCTGGGAGGATCCACTTTCAATGGCAGTTTCCAGGTGCCATTCGCCGGCATCTACGTGGTCTACGCCAATGGCAATTTCTTCGCCGACGCATTGCTTCGTGGCGATTTCTATCAAATGAACCTGACTGCGGCGCCTGCGGCGCTCGGTAACCAGAACCTCGATGCCTTTGGCCTCACGCAAGCAATATCGGGGGGCTACAAGATCAATCTCGCCAACAACTGGTTCGTTGAGCCATCGGTCAGTGGCATTCATTCAAGCACCAAAGTCGACACGCTCAATCTACCAGGCGGGTTCGGTAACAACTTCAACCCGTTGTACCTGCCTCCGGCCACAGTCCAATTCGGCACTATCGAGAGCTTGCTAGGTCGCGTCGGTGTTGAGATCGGAACAAGTTTCACCAGCGGAAACGTCGTTTGGGAACCGTTTGCGACGGCGAGCGTTTGGCACGAATTCGCCGGAGACGTCACGGCAAACTACACAGCGCCTCAATTCTACCTTGGAAATGCAGGGTCGTACGCCACTCATCCATGTGTCCTCGGTTCCACACTTTATCCGAACGGTTGCGGAAATGCGGTTTCGGGCACCGTGAGCGGCAGCCGGGTCGGGACTTACGGTCAATACAGCCTCGGAGTCTTCGGCCAAATGCCGGGTTCGCCGTGGCTCGGCTATCTGCGGCTCGACTACAAGGACGGTGCCGCCATTGAAGCATTCAGCTTCAATGGCGGGGTCCGCTATCAATTTGATCCAACGCAACGGATTGCAGCGGGCGCCCTGTTCGACGGCCCGGCGCGACCAGTCCCCTATAATTGGACCGGCCTGTATGTCGGGGGCTTTTCCGGTGCGGCGTGGGGCAGAACAATGTGGAATTTTCCTCAAACCGGTACATCCGCGAACCCGCAGATCGCTGGCGTCATGGGCGGCGGCACGCTCGGTTATAACAAACAGATCGATCGCTGGGTTGTGGGTTTTGAAGGTGACGTCGGTGTCACCAACGCGACAGGCGGTCAAGCTTGTCAGGATGGCGTGAACAACTTCAATATCATTCAGAACTGCAACAATGAGGTCCACGTGTTGGCGACCGCGGCCGCGCGGGTCGGTTATACGTGGTTGGATCGGGTGCTTCTGTTTGCCAAGTTGGGGGGCGCATGGACAAACAACTCGCTCGACGCCTCATGCAATAGCGACTCACTCTTTTTCTCGGGCGGTTGCTTCCCGACGAACAATCCGATTGGCAGCGTGCAAAATTTAACGCTCAACGACCCCCGGCTCGGTGCGGTCGTCGGCGCCGGATTCGAACTTGCGCTCACTCCCACGTGGTCGGCCAAGGCGGAATACGACTTCTTAGACTTCGGATCGAAGAGCTTTGTTCTCTCCGACACCACTCCAGTCACTGTCAGGGAATATTTCAACGAGCTCAAATTCGGCCTCAACTATCATTTCAACGCCCACGATCCCGATCCAGGAGCGCCAGCCTCAGCGATGATGGCCGTCAAGGCGCCGCCTCCAACCCTAGACAGCTGGACCGGCGGTTTCGCCGGCGTCGAGGCTGCCTACCGAAAGGCCGACGCACCGTGGACCACTACGTCCCTTCCATTTGCGGAGCCGTTGGCTGCCTTGTTCGGAATAGCGATTCCCGATCCGACAACAGATCCGGCGGACTTTTTCAACGCGGCAGCCCAGGGCGGAGTATTTGTTGGCTATGATTGGCAGATTGCCCGCCGATGGGTGGCCGGTTTCGAAGGCGATGTGGTATTCGGAAATAGCAGCATGACTCGAGGCGGCATTCCCGGCACATTTGGGAATGGCTCAGCGGCTGCAGCTATCGTCCTCCCGGGAATCGAGACAGAGCAAGATGATTCCTCAACGGTCAAATTTGGCTGGGACGGCAGCGTCCGAGCCAGGCTCGGTTACCTCTCAACGCCCAACGTCCTGGTTTACGGCACCGGTGGCGTTGCCTTCCAGCAGATATCTGTCGGAGTAAGTTGCGACGGAGTGAATCTTTCTTGGTGCGCCGTTGCGGGTTTGCCGCCAACGAGTGAAACAGTCTCGACGGTTAGGACCGGGTGGACCGTAGGTGGCGGCGTGGAAGGTGTTTTGACCGGCAATTGGCTGGGTAAGGCCGAATTTCGCTATGCCGATTTCGGCCACTACGGCCACGAATTCTTCACCGGAACGATTGGCGAAGTGGACATGAATGTGCATCCGGAGACCTATACGTTCCTCGCCGGAATCGGGTACAAATTTCACGGGACGGGCGGCCTCGTCGCCCAATGAACTCCGCCGTCCCGGGTTGTAAGCGTGACCGAGCTGCGACCTCCGGCACGGCTGCCGCATGAACGGATGAGCAAGCTTGTTCTTTCCGTAATTTGTCTGGCCCTGGGCATTGTGTTCATTCGGGCTGATCCGGCATTCGCCGAACGCCGCGTCGCGCTCGTGATCGGCAATTCCGATTATCAATATGCGCCAGCACTTCCCAACCCGCAGCGAGATGCGCAGGCCATGGCGGCGATGTTTCAGAAGGCCGGTTTTGACGTCGTCAGCGCACAAACCGACGCTGGAGTTTCGCAGTTCACGCGGGCGATCGCGCAGTTCGAAGATGAAGCGGGTCGTTCGGACATCGCCGTGGTATATTACTCCGGTTACGGGATCGCGATCCAAGGCGTCAATTATCTGATCCCGGTGGATGCAAAGCTTGCCGGCGATCGCGACGCGATAACTGCGGCGGTGACGCTCGATAGTCTCACCAAATCCGTCGATGGAGCTAAACGGCTGCGGCTCGTCATTCTCGATGCGTCCCGCGGCGACCCGTTTGCGACGGCAATAAAAGCAGCCGCGCCGCAAGGGGCTGAGGGCGGCTTGGCCGAGCCCGAACCGAAGCCCGGCGCGCTCATTGCCTACGCGGCGATAGCAGGTTCACAGGCCGAGGAGGGTGACGCCGATCACAGCACGTACACTTCCGCGTTGCTGCGCAATCTCTTTACGCCGGGCCTCGACATTCGCCTGGCCTTCGGACGCATCCTCGTGGACGTGCTCAAGAAAACGAGTAAGCGGCAGACTCCGCAGGTTTATGGTTCGCTCGTTGGTGGGAATATTGCGCTGGTGCCGGCGCCGGCTGACCGGCCGTCCCTCGATCTTGAAGGCGAAAAGACCGACTACGGGGTCGTTCAGCAGATTGGCTTGGCGCGCGCCTATGAAGTGTTTCTGGTGCAGCATCCCACCGGATTCTATTCCACTGCCGCGCGTCAGCAGTTGCGGATCGTCGAAGCGCAGCCGCCAAAGCCTGCGTTGGCAACCGCGGGCCCGAGCGCGGTGGCCGCGCTCGAACAGCCGCCATCTGCTACAGCGCCTCCGGCCAAGCTGCCCGAAGTGAACTCGCCCGGCCAGATCGAAGCGGCGCAGCAAGAACTGACCCGGCTCGGTTGTTTCTCCGGCACGGCCGACGGCTCATTGGATGCCGCCACCAGGGCGGCGATTCAGCTTTATCAAAGCGCGCACGGGCAAAACCCCACGAAAGAGACGGAAATTACCGACGATTTTATCGCCGAACTGAGGCAGCAGAGCGTCACGGTTTGTCCGATCGTTTGTCCGGCCGGCAAGATCGCCGAGGGCCGGCGGTGTGTGGACGCCGGCAAGTCAAACTCAGTCGTTCCGCGGAAAGATGAGGACAAACAAGCGAAAGCTCCTAAGCAAAGCGCTACCAAGCCGGAAGCGAGGCCCACACAGCCACCGCGGGCGGGGCAAGCGTCTGGCAGCGGCCACAGCGGCCCGATGCCCGGAGTAGGCTTTTGATCGCGAAATACCTTAGACACACTGAATGCAGACATGCCCCGAAGGTCCGCCTTACGCCATGCCAAACTTGCAATGACTATCGCGCTATTCCGCTCATGCCGCGGGCCGAGCGCCGCGCTTTTCACCGTACGAAGGAGATGAACTGAGACGATACGGGAGGCCGAGCGCATGCCGATGCTGTTCTCGCCCACAATCGGTGCCGCGATTGCGCGGTATTGGTTCCTGTGGGTGCGCTGTCCGGCTTGCTGTACTGTGGGCGGCATCGACCTACAGACGCTCGACCGGCACCGCAACGCCGCCGTGACCAGTCTCATCCCGCTTTGTCGTGCCGCTCGTGTCGGCCGAAACGCGCCGTTCGCCGAATTGGTGCCTCTTTCACGGACGAGCATCGCCGATGAGCTGCGCGAGGAGCGCGCGCAGCGGGTACGGGGCGAATGAACGGCGCGAGGCCGGCCAGTGCTTGCCCACTGCATCCTTGATAATGTCACACACGGATTTTGATCTGGCGCGCCCTAATGCAAGCCGCAATTTTCAACGTCGTACCACCGCTCGCGAGACCTCTTCTGCTTGACGAGCCGGGTGAACCAGCGAACCAATCGTGGGCCGGGCTTTTTAGTCAGCGTTGTCATGGCATCCTCCTGGCGAGGGTTGGAATATCCGAAACTTATCGTCTCACGCGTTGATGCGCTGTGACGTTGGACACACCTCTCGCAGCGAAGTGGCGTACAACACGCATTTGAACGATGGCGGGCGGCCTTCGTTTGCATAAAAAAAGACCCCAGCGTTGGGGATTATCGCTGGGGTCTATTAGGCACGCTCAAACACCAGGAGCTGGGACTAAAAGCAGCCGGCATCTGCTTTTTAATCTACTTGGTTCTGTTTGTTGGTCAATTCGCATTTCTACCTAGTCGTCGCGTAAACAGAAAGAACCGCCTCGCGGCTGCGGTCCACTGGGCCTAGTCGGCCGGCCTGTGTCCCCGGAGTAATTGGGAGCGAGTGCCCTAGGTGAGCATTTTTGATCGGACGATGGGCACAGGAGGGAGCTTATTAGCTGGGCGGGCCGGCTAGGGAGTATCACTCAATGGTGGCCGATTTTGCATTATTGATTGTCGCCGCCTTCACGCTCTCACTCTTGGTCTACGGCTTCTGTATTTATACGGCCAGCGACATCAGACGGCGATAATCTGACGACCGGAGGGCGGACACCGTTAGGCGGCTCGCAAGCTGCTCGTCGAGATCAGATTCTCATCCGCTATCGCGCGATCAATGGCGTCGATCGTGCTTTGGATGCTGATAAAGGTGATTTCGGTGTGAGCGCGATCGTATTTCTGCGCCAATGCGCCCGCAACTTCGCGACGATGCGCAACCTCTCTATCGCGGGCCGCGATTAGATTCTTAACGTGCTGGGTTTCTTTAGCCGTGATGGGTTCCATCGGTCATTTGGTGTCTCCTCCCTGCAACAACTCCGGCAGCTTGGCAAAGTTCACCGCGAGCCTGCGCGCGTCATGGTACGCTGAACGTCACTGACCCCTCGTTGTCTCGCTCCCGCGTGAAGGGAAGCGACCCTTACCGAATCGGTGACATGCCCATCGCTTGTGCAATGGAACTCTTCGAGTTCCACAGTTAAGATTTCTTTTTCAGAATCCCTAGCTTTAGCTGCATCGTGGCTTAGCTACCGTGTGTTGGTTGAGTGATGACATTCAAGCAACATTTCAGAAAAAAGTTTGGAGAAACACGATGAGTAACACGCAACACACAAACGAAAACCTAACTCTTCACTTCAAGGTCAAGGACTTCAACGCTTGGCAGACGAGTTACAATGGGAACGAAAAGAATCGCGCGTCTGCCGGCATCACAAAAAGCAAGGTGTTCCGCAGCGCAGACGACCAGAATGACGTGGTAATCCTTCAGGATGTGACCGACGTAGCAAAGGCCCGCGCCTGGTACGGCTCAAGTGAAATGAAGTCGGTGATGGAAAAGAGCGGCGTAGTCGGCTCACCCAGCATCCGCGCCGCGGCCTAACTCGTAGCTGAACCGATCGTAGTCGGGACGGCGTGCACCGTGAGTGTAGCGTTGCGTACGCTCCCGAAGATGGAAACCCCAGCTCATCCTCTGCCCCCAACTAGGCTGGGGCAACCAATTTCCTTCGATCGCTCAGCAAAGCCCCGCAGCTACCTCTTCCCTTCCAGAATCCGTGACGGAGAATTCGTCTCCATTTTGAGGTTTGGCCGTCGCCCCAGAAATGCGTGACATTTTATTTATTTATCCTTCAATTTCTCAATGCATTGCGGATAGAAGGTCAGTGGGAACGTCGGCCGGTTGCGCCCGTTTCATAATGGGAGTCTTAATTGAACCAACGCGACCAGGAGCTTTTGGACAAACAACTTCGGTGGCTTAATCCTGCGCCTCGGAACGCCGGCGTAATGGTTGTGGCGATAGTGGCGATATTTTGCGTTGGCATAGCCCTCGGCGATAGCCTCTTTGCACACGAAAGTGATCCAATGAAAATCGTGTCGAATGATCATGCGATGGCTGCATTTTACCCTTCGGTTGGAGCGCCGCCGCGCGTAGTCCACACTCAGCTCTCTGAATAAAATTCCTGCGCGCGACTTGCCGCACTGCAAAAATCCAGGCTCAATTGCCCAAAGCACGACAAAGGAACGGGGAATAACTAACTCGTGCCCGGGCTGTGCCACTCTATCGCCCTAAAGCAGGGACTTCCTATGGGAAAGCGCACACGGCGAATGTGCTAACGGTAATAAGTAGAGTTCCGGGAGGACGCGATGGAATGTGCTTTCTGCAAGCGACTGATTTACATAAAAGACCCGGCATGGTTGGGCGTCGACGGGCGCTTTTATTGCACGGCGAATTGCGCCGATCCTCGCGTCCTCACTCTTGTCTCCAGCCAATCTTTTTCCCGGTATCGGGGAGTTGCCTGAGCATCGTTCTGTGAATGCTCTACGTCTGGAGCATCCAGCTCGGCTTGCTGGGTAGAAGCCGACGTTTCCTTATGTTCCGAGGCTAGAAACGAAATCGCTATAGCTTGCTCGGACCCGCAGGTCGCGCTTGCGCGGAACGATCATCGGCTTTGCCAAAAAACCTTTGTTCGATGTCTACCGCGATTTGAACCAACCATTTCTCTGCACGGTCGGTTCGATGCTTGGCCTGCACCCGGTTTCAAAGACACCGAGTTAGGTGTTTTCATGGAACCGGAGGTGGATCATGGAGCGACGGAAGTTTACGAGGGAGTTCAAGCTTGAGGCTGTGCGGCTGCCGTAGCAGCCCACGATCAGCATCCGGATCATAAGCTCGGGATCAATCGATGGCCGGCCGATCTCGCTGTAGAACGGTGCCTTCTCGCGAAGTTCGTCCAGTATCCACGTCACCACCGGATTGATCCGGCGCAGCAGATGGCCCGCCGGAATGCGCCGTTCGGAGGTTGAACAGTAAAACAACTGGCTCTGGTCGCCGGTCTGCCGACCCATCATGGCAAGCCTCCGCCGCTGAATCCCTCCAGCAGACGGAATCACCGTTCGCCAAAAATCACGAGCCCTTTTTCAACAGCATCGGCCAATAGGCGACATTTCGCACTTTGTTTGAAATGAACCTCCCGCCGCAGCGAGCCGGGTTCTAGGAGATTCCAAGACGAAGGAACGCCGGAACCTTCAGTAGATCCAAGATAACGGCAAAGACGGTCGCAGCGGCAAGCGTGCCGGCCACAGTCCATGCCGGCAACGGCGTCATTGCGATTCCGGCAATGGCTAACGTCGAGGCGATCAGGAGATCGGCGCTGGACGAAACGATTACCCAGATGCTGGGACGAGACGACCACAGATGCCGACGCTCACGATTGGTGTACATCGTCGCCTGATTACCAAAGACGATAAGAATAAAAGGCAGCGTCCGCAGAGCGCCAATGTCGGCCCCCATCCGGTAGGCGCCGAAAGCCAGGATAGATGTAGTAGTCTTGAAGAACGGGCGCTGCCAAGTAACGGCCTGACTGTCGAGCACTTGCAGATTCCAGCGTGTAGCGCGTGCGGTATATTATCACCGGACGCTCGTTCGTTACTCCTTACCCCGGCTACCAACACCAGTATGAGACTAACCACGTAAGCGTTAGCTTGGGCTGCGACGCTCGACACAGACATTTCAGCCTCCGCGCATCTTTCTACTGACTTGACTACACGTTGCTTTGGCAAGTGAAGGGGGTCAGTATAGAATTGACCAGGCGAGACGGCCCATCCTGTGTGTGGAGTGGTGGCGATGATGACCGTAGAAGAGTGGCGTAAGCGGGCGCACGCCTGCATGGCGGCATCTCGGCTTACATCGGATTCCAGCGCGCGAATGCAATGGCAGTCGCTTTCCGAGGGTTGGTTCACGCTTATCGAGACTCGATCCACGTCCGCCGAACAGCATGATCGTGGCGAGTCCAGCGCCGACAAACCGGTCGCCGTCGCCGGCGGGGAACGGCTTCGGACACGCCTCAGTCTGGTGAGGTGAAGGTCCCCGCGAACCCGCCTCGTGCAGTTCGCACACAGCGAACTTGAGTGAAACAAATTCTCGAAATGTTCCGCAGATTTTGCGTGTCAAATCAATGTCGAGCGCCGCTGATCGCGCCGTCTGCGATTTGAGACAAAAGGACAGCCTGTCCCTAAATTACTTAGATTGAGGTGGAGGATTACCCAAATCTGGGTAGCGATTTAGGACATTTAGATTGGGGACACGAAGGCGGTAGTGGCAAAACGCGCTCGGCCTGCCTTAGTCATTGCTCCGTCTGATCCATCGCCGGGCGCGGCCTGACTGCGTCATAGGACACCCCACCATCGAGCCATCACGAATATTAGGACGACGACCGCCAGGATTGCAGGAATCCCGAACGCGCCAATTTCCAAGTCGCGCCATCTGAGAAACAGCGCGTGAGCAAATTTGTCGTTGCGGGGCATTGTCACCTCTCACCAAAATTGAGCGGCGCAACAAGGGTTGTAGGGGTACCAAAAATGATTCGACGCAAGACCACTCGTTAATGAACAACGGATTTCTGGTTTAACCCGTTGATTTCGCTAGCGGAGACATTTCTTTTCAAAAAGTCTCTGTGCCAGTCGACCGAAACATAGTCGCTATCACGTTGATGCGTTTGAAGAATTATTGATCGAAAATCCCGCCGGAAAACCGCCGCCACTCGATTTCCCGTAACAGTCAGTCATCGAAACCCAAAAAATGCGACCCTCACCTTTTTCTTGCGAGCCTATAGCGAGCCTAAGAATTCCGCTGATCTTTCACCTCAGCTGCTAAGTCATTGATTTTATGGTGAGGACGACCGGACTTGAATATTTGTCGTCCGGCGAGGTACTCGAGTGCCGTTCGTCATACGAGTTCGACGAGCTAGGGTCTGGACTCACAACTTGATCCAATAGAGTGCACCGACGAGGGCGGGGGCGGGGGCGGCAAGGAAGTTTCGGGCGAGTTTATCGAAACGCGTGGCGATGCGGCGCCAGTCTTTGATGCGGCAGAAATAGTTTTCGATTTTGTGGCGCCGTCGGTAAAAGCGTTTGGGAC
>Ga0182018_10003931_pt1 | contig 12928 bp, 16 predicted proteins | sample 812P2MmetaG_FD_120490 | JGI IMG/M metagenome (GOLD analysis project Ga0182018, IMG submission 120490) | Permafrost microbial communities from Stordalen Mire, Sweden - 812P2M metaG | ecosystem: Environmental > Terrestrial > Soil > Wetlands > Permafrost | place: Sweden: Stordalen | collected...
ACGTGCCAGCAACGGAATCAACTTCACGGTTGAGACGGTGGCAAGCAGATTCAACATTGATCCTTGGATGAGTGGACTTGATTGCTCCGACGCTGACTACATCAACAACGTTGAACCTTTCATGGTGGCCCATCCCGGCGGGTACCTTGTTTTCACGATTCACTGGGCAGCGAATGATACCGGAACGACAGCACCCAACTATGTATGGGGAGACGACAGCGCCAGCGGGCTTCTTAGTTGTGTTCCAACAGCCAATGGGGGTACGTATACAGGTTCTCATCCTCAACCGATTGAACTGCTTTTGTGGGTTGCGACAAACGACACGGGCAGTCCGGATTACAACTTCGGCACTCCGGTCTATGTTTACGACCCGACCTATGCAGCCTCAGTCGGGGCATCTCGTCCCAACGACAGCCTAATGTGTACCGAGTATCCAGCCAATGGACTCTGGACCAATGACTCTCACTATTATGGAGATGGGGCCGGATTCACTACGACGCAACTGTCGCAAGGATTACCTGTCCCGTGGGAAACACCTTTTATCACGGCCCGGAACGCTTATATGACTGCTGCTTTCGCGCACTACTTCGGTCTATTGGGAAGCCAACTATACCGCATTAAACCTGGGATGATGGCTGGTTCTACAGATGAGCAACATGACTTCTGTGCGGCCCAGCAGGATGTACTTCCGGGTATTAGTCCTTCTGGCACGATTGGTACCAACCTCACGGGGAATGGCCTGTGGTTAGCGTGGATGAGCACGATCAGTGGTTTCCTTGCACACGACACTTCGTTAACCAACAATCCCAATAGCATCCCGCTAGTTTATTCGATCAATCGAGAAGATAGTGAGACTGGGCAGTGGATGAACGATGAAGCTACCAGGGTCGATGCCGTGGGCGAAGCCATAGGTTATCAGGGGGTGAAGCAGGCCGATATTTATTGTTGGTTGGGCGGCGACCCCTCGTGTTCAGAGTACTGGCAATACATATTCCAGACGTATACGAGCGTAGGCGCTGAAATCCAAACTGACACGCTAACGCAGACCAACGGAACGGGCGAAGGCACGATGACAGAAATATTGCCTGAGTTGCTGCAAGCGTGTGGTAGTAGTGATAGGCGGTGTGATTTTGAAGACTTTTCCAAAGACGTACAGTGTCAACTGGTGCCGGGTTATAGCAGCAGCCCAACGTGCAATCCGGGGGACACTTATTACTCTTTGTATCCACTTTTGACCGTCGTATCCACACCTTGTTCGCCTGTAGGAACCATCTGGACTTGCGGCTACATCAGCGGGCTGGAATCCATTTGGGACACATCGCAAACTTGCAGCGGTTCGAGTTGCACGTACAGCAATCAGATAGTTTCGGAATCATTTACGTCGTACCAGGATGCGACTGGGATGATTCACACCATCTCGGGGAGTACTGTTCCGGTTGGGTCTGAACCGGTTTTAGTGTTTTGATGAAATCGGTGAATCGGAGGGTAATCTGCCCTCAATGACGTGGTATGTTGACCTTCTCAATAATGGAAACTACTTGCGTTTCCATTCCTGCAAGTTAATCATCATCTGGATCGGTGGCTTGGCTTTTGTCTTCTACGAAGTCCTTAATGCCAAGCACCGTAGGAATCGGGGTGAGCACACGTGCAGTGTTAGTGAAACTGTAGAACTCGCCCAAATCGTCCGCTGCACGCGCGTCGGCAAAACCTAATCCGCCTACAGTCAAACCAAAGTTGTTCTCGGCGAATCGCAGTATGCTTCCGAAGCCCTGAGGAGTGTTGCTAACGTAACTGACCTGGGTATAGGCAGAGACAAATATCAGAGGGACGCGAAACCCGTACTGATAACTACTTTCTACTCCAGACAACATCTGTGGGGCTACGTGATCATACCACCCATTCCATTCGTCCCATGTGATTATGATTGCTGTATTATCCCAATATGTCTCTCCATCCGGGCAAGTAGGATTGCTTTTCTTCCAGCGGGAGGAATGGTTTCGCCAGCACAACTTGCCCTATCGTCGTGGGTATCTGTTCTGGGGCGCTCCGGGCAACGGTAAGAGTGCAACCATCAGGGTGATGGCGGCTCATCCCCACATTCAGGTTTACACACTGGACTTAAGCGATACGGAGGAGAAGAGCGCAAGTGTTCTCCACCTATTTGAAAAAGCTGCTACGAACGCACCGGCGCTCGTGATCATCGAAGACCTTGACCGTGCCTTTCCGACGGAGGGCAAACGAACCCGAGAGCGCAACGTAAGTTTTCAGACTTTGCTTAACTGTCTGGATGGTGTGGGATCGCAGGATGGCGTCATCGTGGTCGCGACAGCACTAGCTGCAAGGCCAGGCGCGGTAGCGGCTCATCGTTTACAGGCGGTAGGACATCTTGTTTGAGCCGCCGCTCTAAATAATCATTGACTAAGCGGTAATCTTCACAGCCCACGCTGCTAGGTGTGGGTTTTTTCAGGCCCGCGATCTGCCGCGCTTCTCACCAGTGTTAGGTCGTGGTCGTGAGCAGAATCGTACCAGCTCCCAAAACTATTTGATGCATTAAATGTTCTGCTTCTGTGCCGGCTGTATCAGCAAGTTCCAAGTGTCCCAATACGGGAATTCCCAATATGGGAATCAAGCCCTGCACAGGTTTGCAAGAACGTTTTATTTGGCTGTACCATTAAAGGCTCGAAAGGACAACATCAACCATGACGATCAAGGAGCAGTTGCAGCAAGAGCGGAAAGCATAGCGGCTCGCGGAGCGCAAGGAGAGAATGGCGGAACTGCACACATCAAGCCCCGCAGGCATAGAAATATTTGACCGAGTAATCGCAGACATCCAAACCATACATCACACCAGTGGGGCATCTAGTTCTTTTTGTTCTCGGTGTAACTGATCGACCTTGACCGCGTACTATGAGGCTAGTCGCGTCGTGGCGCTCCGCATCACGACTCTCTCCTAGCCTGTGTAGCGTCAGGCGTTCGCTGCGTCTATAAAACGTTTGCGTCACACTGGGTACGTTAAGCCCATAAAAATCTTATGTATAACAAGGCTATCGAAACAATCCTAGGTACTTAGCGCAGCTTGTTGGTGGCGACGGCGGAGATCCCGAGAAATCACGGGCCGAACTTCAGTACTCTTGCTGCGGTTATTGTGCGCTGCTAAAGTCATAGCAAGTCGTTACAGCACCAAAGGGATGAATCAGGCCACGCTTCGGTTTCCGGGGAGTGGCCTGATTTTTTGTTCTAGCCAGTCGGGTCGTCAATCAGCTCATAGAGTCCATTACCTAACCTGAAAGCCATCGGAGGACGATTGCGCCGTAGGACATAATCGCCTTTCACCTTCCCGTCTCTACTGATTGACTGATTGGCAGGGATCGTCTCGATGGACTTCATCGCAAATTGCCCTTTGAGATGTGGGCGAATATCGGACACACGCCACTGGCGAGAAATTAAGCCCTTTCGTCTGAGGTGTCGAATTGACTCCCAGAATGTCATGTAATTCATCGGACGCGGCTCCCTTGTCGGTACTGCTCCTCGGTCATGGGAATGTTGTCGATGATGAGGAACTCGGTCAGGCAGTGCTCACAGGTGAACCTCCCTGCATCAATGGAGTCGAATCCACCGGGAATGGTGGTTTGCGCCTTGCAGTGAGGACAGATGACCACGGAGACAGTTTGCCACAAAGCGGGATGCTAAGGCGAAGACTGTGACTTGCGCGAGAACGGGCAATGGAGAGAGAATTGCGTGCCCTTCGTTAAAGGGTGCGGGTGAGAACCTAGCGGCGCAAACGTCTACTTCTCACCTGCGCCCAAAAAAGATTCAAATTCATCTCAGCACGTCGCAGGGGCTAGCTCCTCAGGCGGTCCTCTTTGTTTTTCAGGAAATCGTTAAGTTGCTGGACAAACTCCATGAATTTGGTAAGGTCTTGCTCTTTTGCGATCCGCTCACAGAGAATCGCCATACGCTCTCGTTCGTCGGGGGTCATACCCGCACCTCCCTCCCAACCGGGGTAAACAGGGGAGCCACTGATTTGTTCCTGGGGCTTCCCGCCAAGGCGCTCCCCATGCCTCGAAGATGTAGGTTCGATTCCTGCCAGTGTTGCTCGGGGAACTTTACGGCAGCCGGTTCAGGGCTGGCAAGGTCACGAAGGTGCAGAGTAGCCACCTAAAAAAAGCCTCTGCACGAAGCAGAGGCTAGGGCTTTGGTTGACGACCGGGTTATTTCTTACACTCCCACTTGTCCTTCGCCTTCCCGTCGGCGGTTGTCTGCCACTGAAGGTTGTCTACTGTGTCAGGGCCGTTCTTGCAAAGCGGAACCACATGGTCTTTCACATAAGCCAGGGCAGCCGCCGTATTTCTTACCGGTTGAGGGGCAGGGGTGCTCCCGCTGAAACTGTCGGGTGACTTCACGGGAACGGTTTTCATGCGGGCCGCGCGTGCCCTTAGGTGGCCACGCTCGGCACGTCGCACACAGGAGCAAAACACAGGTGAGGATTTTGCGAGTCATTGCATTCCGCCTATCTTCTGTTGTCTGCGGTCCGCGAGCTTGCGACGTTTCCGGGCTCTTTCAGAGTCATCAGAAAACCATCCAGCGCGGTGAGTAGTTCTGGCAGGGTGAATTGTTCGAGCGGTAGCTTCCAGTTCATGCGCTCCACGCCGGCACCCCCAGTCTGCGTTGCGCCTCAGCGCGGAGGCCCCAGAATAGTTCGACCTCCTCGTCATTCAGAGTTTCCGTTGTTGCGGTCAGCAGCACGCGGGCTATCGCCGCCGCCAATTCACCGTCCGTCATTTACCCAGATTTGGGTTCGCCGTTCATCGCAGGTTAGGTTTCTGTTAGCATTGACAAGAGTCATTGGATTGGAGCTCTCCCTTGTGCTCCGGTTCGTGATTAGGGCCAGGCTGACACGTTCGTCGCGTTGTCGCTGGCCCGTTATTGTTTACGCGGCCTGCGCCGGGCGGAGCAGGACCGCGAGCGCAAAATGACTGATAGTCCTAGTACTCCTGCATCCACTCGGGGAAGGTTTCAGGCGTATTCTTCTGTGAGGTCATGATCGGAGTTTCCTTGTCCTCCAGTTCGTGATTTAGGGCTAGTGTTCTCAATCGCGTGAGAGCGCTGGCCCGTTTCTGTTTCGAGTCGCGGCAACAAACACGCTTGGTGCCGAACGAAGTCAAGTTAACGCCCGCGTGTGTAGTACCTAGCAAGGTCGAGGATGGTTTCTAGCTTTCGACTCAGGTAGACTCACCCGCAGTTTTCTCGCATCCAGAGATAGGTAGGAATGTAATGACGCTCCAAGGATTGAAGATCGGTGAGGCAGACCTAACCGCGTCAGGGCAGGGTTAGTTCCGGCTATTGCAGCTTCGCGTCTCCGACTTGGCTTCTTCCAGCACGGGGATGCCCGGATCGTCCTTGCGTTGCTGTGACGCCTGGTTTCGACGGTTATCATTTCTGCGCATTCGTGCTGGTCAAAAGATTCTTTCACTTCTGCAGGTGGCTAGTAGTTGTCCCCGGTTCGGGTCGCCGAGTGACTTCTGCGTCGATACATCGAACTTCTCAATTTCCGCCATTTGTCCGTCCGGGGAAACTGCCACAATCCTGTACACTCCAACCAGTCCATCCAGCACCTACGATCTGTCCAGTCCTTGTCTTTGCCATCGCCATAGCGATCAGTCTCCCACAGGCCGGAGCCGAATGCTAGCCTGACGAAAATCGGGTAGTGGTGCCGGTTGATTTCCACAGGCGTTAGCCCCTCCCCGCTTGATGCGCTAGACTGCAGCAATGGAGAGGTGCAAACTGCGAATCGTAAAGCAATGTCCCTCAGCCATCGGCGTACGCGAATCTGGCATTAAGGCACAGTTCGATGCTCAATTAGCGTGATTAGCGCCTCTGATTGTTGATCGTCGGCATCTATGATCGTCCCATTAATCTCCCCTCCACAAGTGTTAACGCCAGACGTGCTCAAGGGGATTGATGACCTAATAAGGGCTGATTTTGAGGCATTCAGAAATGCATGCTTCAACTGGTTGCTTATCTCCACTGGCGTGGTGGTACTTGGGCTCCTGTTCGAGTTGCCCGAAATATGGCTCGAAAGCATAAACGCGGTTAACTCGCTACGGCATTCTCCTGAATTCCATATCCCTGCTTGGGTAAAGTTAGTGGTTTCCTTCGGATGGCTCCTTATCGTTGTCGGAGTTGCCGGGGAGTTTGTGGCGGACAGTTTCGTTTCCAAAGCCGATGGATTCGTGCAAAAGTTCGATGAGATTTTGCTAGCCGATGCCCAGAAAAAGACCGGGACTGCGAGTGAACGAGCGGCAAAAGCCTTTGAACGTGCGACCCAAACAGAAAGAGAGGCAAGCCAAGAAAATGAGCGCGCAGCACAAGCTCTAGCGGCTGCCGAGCTCGCACGGAAAGATGCGGAAGGACTCGAACTGCAAATATCTCAAGCAAAGGAACGTGCCGCTGCCGCTGAACAACACGCAGCAGAAGCGAACGAAAAAACCGAGGAAGAACACACCGCACGATTGAAGTTAGAAGCCCAGCTTGCACCTCGTAGAGTGTCGAGCGAGCAAGAGGCGATGATGAAAGCTCGGCTCCGAGGTTTCAAGAAATACCAAATTACATTGTTCGCTATTGCTGGCAATCCTGAAACTTCCGACTTTGCTGCCGATCTTGAGAGTGTGTTCAAAGCCGCTGGATTCACTGTCGAAAATACACCCGGAATGCTCTTCGGCGGAACTGCAAGAGGACTCTTTGCCTCAGTCGGAACGAACAGAGTTGAAGATGCAAAACTACTGGCCCAAGCATTGTTCGATGCCGGTCTCATCACAACACCGCTTCCAGCGGAAGTGAACAACGCGACTGACGCCGCAGACAAACTCCTACTGAGGATTGGGCCAAAATAACAACAACTCAATAGCACAAGGGCCAACATAGCGCCTGTGGACGTGAAACGGCACCACTACCGAAAATTCAAAATTGCACCACTACCCAGAGCCAAGGAGCTCTTGTAATCGTTCTGGGGCAGAACTTAGGATTGCGCCGCCGGCTCTCCCTTAGTGATTGCAAAAAGCCCCATTGAGTGCCAATGTACGGTCGCCCTGATTCCCCTGAGGGGGTTTCTGCTTGGCCACAAAGGATTCCTGCACCTCTGAGACGCGCCAGCCGCCCCAAACCTCATCCCCGAAGCCGAATGCCCGCAGAGTGCCTCCCTGGAGGGATCACGCAAGGGAGTCCGCTAAACAGCCAAATGAGCTCTCGCCACAATCACGACTGCGTTCTATGGAACACGAAAAAGAACACCATCACGCTGAAGCAACCGAACGCGTAGATCGATGACGATAACACCGTGAGCGCAGGAACCAAACCCCGCAGCAGATTGAGCAAGTTGAAGACGAAATTCCACACCAAGAGAGCGGTCATCAGAACCGTTCCGATCAGTGTCAGCAGCGCCGCAGTTTTGAGTGTCATGGTCGGAGTATGAACTCCGCCTGTGTCAGCCGCAACTCTGGCTTCTTGCGTGGGGCTGCTAGCCAGTCTGAAAAGACCACGGGCAACCAGGGTTAGTATCGTTAGCGATTGCTGAGAGCGTCTGGACATCACCGTGAGCCTAAGGGGAAGCGGAACGATGGTCACGAACTGGTCAATAGTGAGCATCTGGGAGAGCGTTGCAGGCTGGATCATAGGGTTATGACAATCAGGGATATGTTCTTCACTCGACCGCCTCCGCCCCCCATACTGTCAGCAGTGCAGCGATTGGACTGGTTTTTAAACTCCATCCGGGAGAAAAATTCTTTAGGAACCTATCTTAATAAATACCTGCTCCTCTGAGTGGTCAAAATTGCACAGATTAAGGTGCACCGGGGAAAGTAGTATTGCCTTGGAAACGTGGTTCGCTGTGGGGTGCTGTATGGACACAAACACAAGACAAATTGCGCTATCCGTGCTCGGAAATCTCAGGGAAGACGTGGCTTATGCGCGTTTGAACAATGGGAGTCGCGTTCTTGACGTAGCCGACCTTCGCCAGTACATCTATGAACAGATGAGCCGGATAAGGACAGCCGGTCTCGCAATGGATGGACTGTACGACAATGGGCATGGGCAAGACATCCTCAAGGGTAATGGCCACAATGGGGAAGCTCATCTAGACAAAAACTGGCACGAGCGAGAACAACACTGAGTCAGGCCATTTATGAGATGAGTTGTAGTCGTCACGGGAAAACTTGAGGAATTTGATGAGCCATACCGAAGCGAGAAGCCACTTTGAGATGGGAAGACTCAATACCCTTGATAAGGGCGTGATTGAGATGTTAGGTGGACTCAAGCATTCATGCGAGGAAATCACCGTAACCACTCCGCTTAACCACGAGGTTAAGGTTCGCATGAAAAACCTCGGGGACGATGTATGGGACACAACGCTTGCCTACGTGCGGCAGCCCCATCGGGTCGGAAAATTTAAGGGTTGGGAGCACGCAATACGAGCAGCAACCAAGAAAGCGATAGATATCGCCGATGCACCACCCTCTGCCGGTCCGGTCATTTGCGTGGGGCGATGAGCCCGAACGCAAGAACCTAAAACGAGCAACTAACCTTATACCTACGACGATGTGCTCCTTACCGCCTCTTCCGATGCATCCTGCCTTGGTGACACCCCAAGGCGCACATTCAAAAATCGCGATTTGCCGTTGATTGCAACTCCACAAGGCTTGCACTCTGATCCCAGCTCGCCGAAACTAACAGTCCTTGCGTCTTGATACAATCCCCGGCGAGGGCTTCCACGCCCGCCCGTGGCTCGCAATGGGAAAATTCTCACCAACAAAATCAAACGGCGACTGCGAGGAGATCGCCAACCTGTCCACTGCCTACGGTCGGCGGCGGCGCAACTGGATTGACGCCCACGGTGATGTACCTCCCCGTCAAGTTGTCGATGCCTCATGCGGCAATAAACACTGCATCACGCTCCGACACTCTTATCTCCGTCAGCGAGTTGAGCAACCCGGCAAGTACCCAAAGATTGCCAAGCGTGTTCACAGGGTGAAAATCGGTCAGCACTTCGATGTTCCTGGCGTCGGGACGGACGAGAGGAGCCGCAACCGATTTCGCTCCGGTTTGTATGCCGCGGTGCGGTTAGACAAGGTTTCAGTACGTGGGCAGCCGGACGGGAGTGTGAGGGTCACGAAGGTCGGGGAGTGGCGCAGCGTGCGAGCATGAGGTGTGGCGCGGGGCAACGACTGGTCATTCTTATGATCAAGAAAGATGAGATCGCCTACTTGCTTCTTCGCCTCACTCTGGGCGCGAACATTTTTCTCCACGGGTTTTCCCGGCTGATTGGCGATCACGCTGTCTTTGCCGCTTACATGGACAAGCAGATGCACAACGCTCCCTTGCCGAGATTCCTAGTGCATTTGGTCGCCGTTGTTTTGCCGTGGTGCGAGGGAGCGGTGGGTCTGTTGATGATCCTTGGGCTGTGGACATCAGTCGCACTGATCGCAGGCAGCCTGCTGATGCTCATGTTACAGATTGGGACTTGCTTGGCTCAAAATTGGGATGCCGTCGGAGGCCAACTGATCTACGTGCTTTTGTACTTTGTCTTGCTGACGTATTGCGAGAGGAATCGCTGGTCGGTGGATCGGTGGTGGGAGGGGCGACGGAGATAAGACTGGGCATGACCGATTCCCAGCGCTCCCAAGGTCAGGCGAAACGACCCGAGCCCCTGCGGTTCCGACAAGAAATACAAGCGGTGCTGCGATGGGGCGACGGGGAACTGATTCCTTGTTGTAGGAACCTCCACTCGGTAGCAAACTCGGTAGCATCTGTGACTGTAATTGCCTCAATTTGCCCACTTGAAATGCCCGGAAGCCGCTGAAACCATTGATTTCGGGTTGTTGGCATTTCAACAGTAGGTTGGAGGTTCGATTCCTCCCGCGCTCACCATCTTTTCAATCACTCACATTTTCCTCCGGCACCATTCCGATTTCCTCGATCTTCCATCTGGGCGTTCTCGACACAGCACGTTCATCTGAGGTCGGTCACAGGTAGCGCCCGGAATCCATTCGGCAGCGGAAAGCCGTTTGGTGGCGGTTCATGATTCGTATCTCCCGCCTACAGCACTTTAGTGCCCTTCCCGCTCCACGAGAAGGTAGAAACACACCGCCGTTCCACCTTCCGTAACCACATCATTGAGCATTCTTAATCTTCAAGTCTGTAATCCCGCCGATGGACTGATCAAGACCGCGACATACGCGCAGCGAAAAAGAGGAATGCGAATTTTGCGTTCTTGTTTTTCATGCCCGTCGGGTTCGTTGGGCTCATCACCGCGATTGGATCTGAAGATCGCGGGGCAATATTAAGCGAGGACTGATTGAAACAAATCGGCAATGCTCTGAATTCTCATTCTTTTCGATTTACAATCCGTTCGTTCCGTGCTGGCTTGCGGCTCTCGCTCCGCCCTTCCTTATTATTGTGCGGATGGGCGCGCTTCGCCGCGATGCTGGCGGTGCTGGCAGTGTTGGGCGTGCCGGCGGCGTTGGCGCAAGTGGCCACGACCACCACGCTGGCGCTGTCGTCGTCTTCGGTGGCTACGGGAACCGTAGTGACATTTACGGCTACGGTACGGAATCCCTCGCTGGTCACCCACGGCACCGTTACCTTCTGCAATGCCGCGGCGACCTACTGCGAGGACTCGGCAATCATTGGGACGGCGCAGTTGACTTCGGCGGGAACGGCGAGCATCAAACGGGTGCCCGGCATGGGTCTTCATACTTATGAGGCGGTCTTCACGGCGACCACGGCGAATGCGGGCAGCAACTCGTCCGCCTCTCCGCAACCGTTGGAGGTGACCGGGCTTTATAGTCCGGCAGCGGGAACTATCCCGGCAATCGGATTGGATACTCTGACGGTCCTCTTCACACCGACCGACAGCGTGGATTACACCACCGCGACCGCCAGCGTCGTCTTGACGGTAGGGGATTTCTTCAGTCTGAACTTTAGTAGTTCACCGATCCAAACTGTACAGCAAGGAGCAACTGCATCTTACAGTCTCACCGTTACACCTACCGGATTGGCCAGGCTGCCCGCCGAAGTGACTTTCACAGCGACCGGGCTGCCGCCAGACGCGACAATTACTTTCTCGCCCGCGAGCATCCCAGTTGGCAGCCCGGCGACGGAAGTGGCCATAACCATCCACACCAGCATTCAGCAGGTGGCGAATACGGGATCTTCGCAACGATCCCAGGGGCCGGCTGCACTGGGGATGCTGTTGCTGCCGATGTTGGGCATCGTGTCGCTGCGCAAGCGCTTGGGCAAGATCCCGCAGTTCCGTGCTGCCGTTGTGTTGGGAGTGTTGAGTCTAGGTGCGATCGTGGGCCTGACCGGATGCGGCGCCATATGCACCATCGGGCCGCAGCCGACATCGACGATCTACACAGTTGTGGTAACGGCCCACTGCGGGACGTTGCAGCATTCGGCCAACGTGACGGTCAAGGTAGAGAACTAATCCTGGAAGAAGGGAATATGCCAGGACGCGAACGATGCCTGGCTGCCTTTGTTGATCGGGCTAACACGAGATGAAATAGGAAAACCGCGCCAGGGAAGACCGTCAGCGCGGACTTTCGTGTTACGCAGTATTCGCTCGGTAAGTGGATTACGTTGTTCGCAAGTACATTCTGGGTTTTACCCAGCGGAAAATCTACGCTCGATCTCCTTGGTGGAACACGATGTTTCCGGCGCCATCGTCGCACGCGACGAGAATGAGATTGCTCAGGATTTTTGGTCTGTAGTGTTGCAATTCCGAAATGAAATTCCCCGGATAGCTAGAGCGCAGCCGAGGCCCGGTCCGTGTCAAGACTCTGCGACGGCGTTGCGCGGCGTGCTTCGTCCGGTCGTCCAGCAGATTTCGGGCACGCCACGCAAGGAGAGATGAGTCTCTCTCGCTTTCATCACCTATGCGCGCTTTAAGAGGAGGTGTTCGGAAAACACCCGCGAACACAAACAGCCCAAAAGCTGCGGCATCCTTCTTAACGTTCTCAGCGCACAATTGGCATTCGAGGACACGGAGAAAAACCCCGTTCCATATTGAAAAGGTTTATGCGTTCTTTATGAACTTTTTATCCGCTCTTTATGAGTTTTCGGGTGTGATGGAGGTTTGGCCATTAAAGGAAGGCGGCGAGAAACGCGATCTGTCCATTCAGTCAGATTGAGCAAACCGCAATTGAGTGAGGCGAACTAGATTTCGGACCGGAGAGGATTCTAACTTGAAAATCACCAGAGCTGTATTGCGTAAGCCCGTAGCGGTTTCAGCCTTCCTCCCGATGCTTGCCTTAAGTCTCGGCGTTGGTCAGGGTGCGCGCTGTTACGCACAGACTCAGACCCAACCGAACGATGAGCCGAAAGTGGCAGCCCTGCACAAACCGTTGCCCAGTGACACAAGCACGACGAATAGCACGGCGCCTGCGAACGCTCGACCCGCAGCCGCGCCCGATCCGGAAATTTCTCCGGCGGTCGCGAAACAGCTCGCGGCACTGCAGGCGGAGATCGATCAACTCAAAGCAGAACTGAGAGGCCGTAGCGCGACTCAACCAGCGTCGCCATCTCCCGCAGGGTCGGCGACGTCTGCCCCGGCCGCAGTACCGGCAAAACTTGAGCCGGCCCCGGCCGCAACAAGCGCGGCGCCGGCTGTCTTGGCGGTGCAAACGCCGGGCGACTCCCCAGCCGCCAAGCCCGCAAAGATCGCAAAGATCGATCCTTTTTCCGACTGGGACTGGACCTGGTTGAATGGCAATCCACGTACCAAAGAGGCGGCCTTCGATTCGAAATTCTTCACCCCGGAAATCCGGACCGATATTTCTTACACCTACGATTTCAACAAACCGGTAGACAACTCGATAAGCGGGTCGAGCGAAATATTTCGTTCCAACGAAATCCAGTTGGAGCAACTCGGCCT
>Ga0182018_10003933_pt1 | contig 12923 bp, 6 predicted proteins | sample 812P2MmetaG_FD_120490 | JGI IMG/M metagenome (GOLD analysis project Ga0182018, IMG submission 120490) | Permafrost microbial communities from Stordalen Mire, Sweden - 812P2M metaG | ecosystem: Environmental > Terrestrial > Soil > Wetlands > Permafrost | place: Sweden: Stordalen | collected...
CGCTCAATGTCGTGCACATGCGCAACGTCCCGCCGACGCCGGCGAACTACGCTCAACGCAGTGGCCGTGCCGGCCGAAGCGGCCAGGCAGCGCTTGTCATCACCTACGCGTCTTCGCAGAGTCCTCACGACCAGTATTTCTTTCGCGAACCAAGGGCCATGGTGCACGGCGAGGTACGGGCGCCCCTCTTGGACCTAGCAAACCGCGATTTAATTGACAGCCACCTCCAGGCAATATGGCTTTCATGCGTGGAGCAGCCGTTGGATGGGTGCATCTCAGAGTTGCTCGTGCTCAACGATCGTGCACGCCCAATCAAACCCGAAGTCGTCAGACCGATGCAGGAGGCAGGTGTCGCGGCTGAGTCCACGGAACGAATTCGCCGTGTACTCGACCTTGTCGCTGAGGATCTCACGACGGACCGCGCACCCTGGTACACCGGACGACAGTCATACACCGAAAGTGTAGTTGCTTCCGCAGTGAAGCGCTTTGACGATGCGTTTGATCGGTGGCGCGGCCTGTTTGCTGCGGCTGAAGACCAACGCGATGGTGCGCGGAGGAGCATGGACGATTACTCGGCGCCATATTCCGAGAAACGTGCAGCGCAGAGCCGACATGCACAGGCAATTGACCAACTCAACCTTTTGCAGCGCGGCACGAGCACTCTTTCCAGCGACTTCTATACATATCGTTACCTCGCCACCGAAGGCTTTCTTCCTGGCTATAACTTCCCACGGCTGCCGCTGATGGCCTATATCCCCTCCTCAAGGGACGGGCGTGGTCGTCAAACTTACTTGCAGCGTCCACGGTTCCTGGCTTTGTCTGAATTCGGTCCACGAAGTCTGGTTTACCACGAGGGCCGCGCATACCGAGTGGTCAAAGCGCTACTTTCGCTTGGCCAGCAGGATTCGACCGTGCCCGATGTCCAACTGCCTACCAAGGCGGTGCGTATCTGCACCCATTGTGGCGCTGGGCACTTCGACGACAATGCATCAATGTGCCGGGCTTGCGGCTACTCCTTGGGTACGGCCGAGTTGGTGAAGAACGTTTACCGCATCGAAAACGTTGCTACCCAGGCAGCGGAACGCATCACTGCCAACGACGAAGAGCGCCAGCGCCAAGGTTTTGAGCTTCAAACGACTTTCGAATGGGCCACGAGGGACCACGAACTCGATGTCCGAAAAGTCCTGGTCGTCGATAGCCAGGGAGAAATCGCCCGCATGGCTTACGGAGCCGGCGCCACCGTCACACGCTTGAATAAGGGTCTCCGGCGCCGTGCCGACAAGAAGGTACTCGGTTTCCGCATCGACCCCGTGTCTGGTTATTGGGCAAAGAACGAAGATGAAGATGAGGAAATTCTCGATCCGTCCGCGTCGCCCCGACAGTGGATCGTACCGAGTGTGCAGGATCGTAAAAATGCGCTTCTTTTCGAACCGATCGGCAACGACCTTTCAACGAAGACCGTCGCGACCATACAGCATGCTCTCCTTCGAGGCTTAGAAGCGGTTTTCCAACTGGAGGAAGGTGAGGTGCTTGCCGAACCGATGCCGACGCGCGAGAGCCGGTGCGGGTTCCTGTTATACGAGGCAACCGAGGGTGGTGCCGGCGTGCTAAATCGATTGGTTGCTGAAGAGGCGATCCTGGCTGTTGTCGCGCGCAGAGCGCTCCAGATTATGCACTTCGCAATCAGCGACGCCGGACCAGTACCCGAAGATGCAACCGGTCTCACCGACCAACCGGATTTACCTTGTGTGGCTGCCTGCTATCGTTGCCTGATGTCGTACTACAACCAGCCCGATCACGAGATCATCGATCGAAGAGACTTGGCTTCCAGAGAGACTCTGCTCCGGCTCGCGCACTCAACCACTAGATCCATGCAGGAGAATCCTCAGGGCAATGCTCTCCCGCCAGCCGATTCGACTAAGGCTCAGTGGTTTGCTGAAGCGGCACGGCGGGGGATTCCCGCGGTTGACCCCGTGCCGATGCGTGACAACGGGCACGAAGTTAGCCTTGTTTGGCGGCGCTACTACGTGGCCGCCGCACTAGATTGGATGGAGATCGCGAACGCCAAAGACCTAGAGGAACTTGGCTTCGAAGTGGTTCCTTTCGGCGATCCGGCAGGTTGGAATGAGGCGTTTGCTCGGCTAGCCACCGCACTAGGAAGGACGCAGTGAGTGAGGTCTTCTTCACGCCAGGTACCCTCGTAAACGCAAGGGGTCGCGAGTGGCTTGTACTGACTGGAAGCAGTGCCGACACGCTACGCGTTCGTCCCGTGACTGGCTCAGAGGAAGACCAGACAATCATTTACCTTCCCCTAGAAGTTGAGCAGGTCAGAGAGACTCGATTCCCTCCTCCCCTTGCGCAGCAGGGCGCCGGCCACGACGCCGCCCTGCTCCTGCAGGATGCTCTCCTCCTGTCGTTACGGCGGGGGGCGGGCCCATTCCGTAGTTTCGGCCAGCTTGCTGTTGAGCCGAGAGCATACCAGCTAGTGCCACTCTTGATGGCCCTAAAACTCGATCCGGTGCGACTGCTAATCGCAGATGATGTTGGCGTAGGTAAGACAATTGAGGCGGCACTGATTGCTAGAGAGCTACTCGATCGAGGCGATATCGATCGAACGGTCGTACTCTGCCCTCCCCACCTCGTCGATCAGTGGGTTACTGAACTGGAATTGCGTTTCAATCTTCGTGCGGTTGCCGTTACTGCATCGAGTGCCAGGAGGCTGGAAGCCGGCGTGTCCCCTGGAGTCAGCATCTTCGATGTGCATCCACATACCGTCGTGAGCCTTGACTACATCAAGAGTTCGAGCCGTCGCGACTATTTCTTGCATAGATGTCCGAATTTCGTAATCGTTGACGAAGCTCACTCGTGCACCGGTTCCGGACAGGGACGCCATCAACGGTATGAGCTGCTGCAGGGTCTCGCGGCATCAGGCACCCGGCATCTGGTCCTCCTCACCGCGACTCCGCACAGCGGAGATGATACGGCCTTCTACCGCCTGCTCGCGTTGCTCGACGCCGACTTCGGGCGCCTTGGAGATGTGTCGGGAAGCGAGCGAGAGCGCCTCCGCGATCGCCTGGCCCGACACTTCGTGCAGCGCCGGCGCGAACATATCAAGGAGTGGCACGAAGGCGACCTATTCCCGCGTCGTGAGACCAAGGAAATCACGTACACGCTCAGCGGTTCTTGGGACAAGTTCTTCAATGCGGTCCTTGACTACTGTGCTGAAGTGGTGGAATCCGAGGAAGGCGACGAACTGAGGCAGCGGCTCAACTTTTGGGGCACGCTGGCCTTGTTACGCTGTGCCGCTTCGAGCCCCATGGCGGCCGTCATCGCATTGCGCACTCGCGCGGGCGAAGATCTCGGCGCGGAAGAACGCGAGGAACTCCTGGATCAAATATTCGACGGTGATGCGGATTCACTCATTGGCGACGATGTGGAGCCGCCCGCGGGCCGCGATGATCCCGCGCTGCTAGCGTTGATTAAGCAGGCTGAGCGACTTGCGGGTCAAACCGGAGACCCCAAACTCAAAGCAGTCGTGGCCCACGTCTCCGAGTTGCTTGCGGAGGGATTCAACGTTGTCGTCTTTTGCCGCTTCATCGCAACTGCGCACTATGTGGCACGTCACTTTCGTGAAGTCCTCAAGCGCGTGACTGTGGAGGTCATTACCGGAGAGATGCCGCCCGAACAGCGCGTGGAATGCGTGGCTCGAATCGGCGAAGCAGAAGGTGGACACGTGCTTGTGGCGACCGACTGCCTGTCAGAGGGCATCAATCTCCAGGAGTATTTCGACGCCGTAGTCCATTACGATCTCTCGTGGAACCCCACACGCCATGAGCAGCGCGAAGGCCGCGTAGATCGTTTCGGCCAGCCGAGCAAAGTCGTTCGCGCGACCTTGCTCTACGGTGCCAACAATCCTGTCGATGGCGCCGTTCTTGAAGTCATACTCCGGAAGGCCGCTCGCATCCGGGAAGAACTTGGCATTCCTGTCCCGGTCCCGGACGAGGGACGAACCCTAACACAGGCGCTTCTCACGGCGGTATTACTCCGCCGCCGTGGTCGTCCCGCTTTCAGCCAGGCTAAACAGCTCGAACTTTTTGCGGAAGACTGGGACAACGCCGCCGAGAAGGCGAGGCGCACCCGCCGAACGGTCTTTTCACAACAGCGGCTGAAACCCGAAGAAGTCCTTCCCGAGTGGCACAAGATGCTGGCCATGATCGGGGGCGAAGCCGACGTCAGACGATTTGCTGATCGAGCCCTCGCTCGCCTTGGCTCCGGCCTTGAGCCCCTGAAGAGGGGCTTCAAAGTTGCGACTGCTTCCTTGCCGACTGAAGTTCGGGAGCGCCTGGAGTCTGAAGGGATCGCGGGTACTGTGCTCGTCGACTTTGCATACCCCCCGGCTCCGCGGTGTCGTCCCATTCAGCGTAGTCACCCCCTTATCGCGGTTCTAGCCGAAACTTTATTGGAGCGGACCCTCTCCGCAGACCGCAGTAACGGAGACCCGTCGGTTTTGGGCCGAGTCGGCTGCTGGATCGCTGAGGGAGTGAGTGTCCGCACCACCATAGCGCTGATGCGCCTGCGTCACCAACTCCAGATCCGCAAAGGCCCGCGCGAGACCATGCTCCTGGTCGAGGAAGCCAATGCGATTGCCTGGGCGGGTATGCACGGCGATGTCAGGCTGGTCGGGGCTGAAGCGCTTGGTCTCCTGACACAACCGCCAGTCGGCGACCCCCCGCAACATGTGAGGGAACGTGAAATCGCCCGTGCTCTTTCGTTTACAGCCGACCGGGCCGGCGAGTTGGACGCCTTCGCGGCGGAACGCGCTCAGTCTCTTCTACAGGATCACCTGCGAGTACGAGAGGCCAGCAAAGCAGCCGGCACTACGTCCGTCCAGGGAATGCCGAATCCAGACGTGGTCGGCGTGTTCGTACTCCTTCCGAGGTTGGGATGACTCGATCGGTTAGAAGGACTACGCGACACACCGAGATTGCGTTTGATGCACTGCAGATCGAAGGAGGTCTCCTAGCCGCGGATTGGCTCGCAAAGGTGGCTCAGCTTAAAGCCCCCTTTCAGTCCGAAGCAGACTACAACATCCCAAAGGGGCTTAACATCCGTGATGAGATCGGCCGTTATTGGCGCATAGCCCAGGCATATTGGGCCGACTTCGCGGTTGGGCGCTCCTCCGGTGGGTCATCCGGCGAACTGGCAGACCAATTCGTAGCAGGCCTATTACGCGATGTTTTTGGTTTCGCCTCCTTGACGCCAATCGACACTTTGTTCCAAGATGAGCGTCTATATCCGATTCGGTTTGCCGCCCTGCATTCTCGCGTGCCCGTCGTCGTAGCGCCTGCTGGGTCCGGCCTCGATTCGCCGTTGTCCGAACTCGGAGATGGAAGCCGGCGGCGGAGTCCGTTCGGTCTTCTACAGGAATATTTGAACGCTTCCACCGAGGCGACGTGGGGACTCGCGTGCGACGCCTTCACCTTGCGGCTCGCGCGCGACAACGCGAGTTTGACGCGACCCGCTTGGATCGAGGCGGACCTCACGCGCATCTTCAGCGAGGGTCTTTATCCCGATTTCGCCGCGCTCTGGCTCTTGCTCCACGAGTCGCGGTTTGGACAGCCAGATCGCTCGCAGGAGGCATGCCCCCTGGAATCATGGCGCGTTGCAAGCCGTGAAGAAGGCATCAACGCTCGGGAAAGACTTTCGGCAGGATTCGAAAAAGCAGTCGAAACGCTAGGACAAGGATTCCTCGCCCACCCGGCGAACGGCTTGCTGCAACTGGCTCTTCGTAAGGGGCACCTCACTAAGGAAGCGTATTTCGGGCAACTCCTCCGTCTGGTCTACAGAATCATCTTCTTACTAACCGCTGAGGAACGCGATCTGCTGCACGTCAAGTCTACTCCGAAGTCGATACGCGAGCTGTATGCGAACGGTTATGCCATCCTGAACCTCCGCAACCGGTCGACTCGGCGCGGCTACCATGACCGGAACATCGACCAGTGGGAGGCCGCCAAGATCGTGTTCCGCGGGCTCGCGGGTGGCGAATCGCGGCTCGGGTTGCCCGCTCTAGCCGGCCTTTTCGCTTCTATGCAGTGCCCGGATTTGGATGCTGCACGCCTCGAAAACCGAGCCTTGCTCACGGCCATCTTTCAATTGTGCTTTCTGCGCGGATCCTCCGGGATCGAACGGGTGAATTGGCGCGACATGGGCCCGGACGAGTTGGGATACATCTACGAGGGGCTGTTGGAATTCGTCCCAAAGATCTCAGAGGACGGCCGCCGTTTCTCCTTCGCCGGTACGGAAGAGAGCCGCGGACACGCGCGCAAGACTACAGGCGCCTACTACACTCCAGACGAACTGGTAAAGGTCCTGCTCGATACCGCGCTCGAACCGGTCATCAAGCGAACCATCGCCTCGCACCCCGCTGATTCCGTGAAAGCCTTACTGGAACTGGCGGTGGTTGACCCAACGTGTGGATCGGGGCACTTTCTTATCGCAGCCGCTCGCCGCATTGCCGAGCATGTTGCCCGCCTACGGACTGCTGCGACGCCCACCGTGGACGATTATCGCCGAGCTGTCCGGGACGTTGTTCGCCATTGTATTTATGGGGTGGACGCGAACCCCCTCGCGGTGGAGCTTTGTAAGGTCAGCCTGTGGATGGAGTCAGTTGCACCAGGATTACCTCTCACCTTCCTTGAGACTCACGTTCGCTACGGTAACTCTCTCCTCGGCACAACAGCTGCCCTGATGGATGATCGCATTCCCGATGACGCGTGGTCGTCCCTGGAGGGGGACAACGATAAGGTCACCCGCTTACTCAAGAACCGCAGCCGCGACGAGGTTCACGGACAAGGCGTCTTATCCTGGACGGAGTCAGCCGTGTCCGACAACGTCCGAGAGGCCATGAAAGCGCTGGAAGACGCTAGCGATATGGATCCCGAGGCGCTGGCAAGGAAAGAGGTGCTGTGGCAGGGTCTCCTCGCCTCCCAGGCGTACGAGCACGAGCAACTGGTGGCCGATGCTTGGTGTGCGGCGTTCCTTTGGCCAAAGGAAGAACAAGGCGCAGTTGCAGAGGCGGCTCCGACTAACGCGGCATGGCGAGCTCTACGGGATCGGCAAGGAGTCTCTGCTCTTCTCGTCGAGACGACGCGTAAGATCTCACAGGAATACGGCTTGTTTCACTGGGAGCAGGCATTCCCACGCGTGTTCGGGCGCGGTGGATTTGACGTCGTGCTCGGAAACCCACCATGGGAACACCTGGAATTGAAGGAGCAGGAATTCTTCGCATTGCGAAATCCTATCATTGCCAACTCTCCAAATGCGGACGGACGGAAGAAGTTGATTGCAGCCTTGCCGTCCACAGATGCGGCACTTTGGGAAGAATGGGAACAAGCTAAGAGGAAAGCACAGGGCGAGATTCATCTTGCTCGGAACAGTGGACGCTATCCCCTCTGCGCGATCGGAAGGGTAAACACGTACGCCCTGTTTGCCGAGCACAACTGGCGTGTTCTAAATTCGCATGGCAGAGCGGGTTTCCTGACGCCCAGTGGAATTGTCACGGATGACAATACCAAGGACTTTTTTCAGGCGGTGACCGACGCGAAGTTCTTGTCCAGCGTTTACCATTTCGAGAACGAGGACAAGGTCTTCCGCGGTCTCCATCACGCATATCGATTCGTCTTGATGACGCTCGGAAGGGATGATCGTGCCGACTTCGTTTTTTATGCACGTCGCGCCACGGATCTCCGTGAACCGGCACGGCACTTCACGTTGAGCGCGCAAGACATCGAGCTTCTAAATCCGAATACCCGCACGTGCCCAACGTTTCGGTCAGCCCGGGATGCCAATTTGAACCTGGCATTGTACCGGCGCATTGGAATACTGTGGCGGGAAAACGAACCTGATGGTAACCCTTGGGGGATTAGATTCCTCCAGGGAATTTTCAATATGGCTTCAGATTCCGGCCTCTTCCGCACAGCAGGAGAGCTAGGCTCCGCGGGTTGGGTGCCGGATGGCAACCGTTTCGTCAAGGACGGTAAGGTAATGCTCCCTCTTGGCGAAGCGAAGATGTTTACTCATTACGATCATCGCTTCGGCACTTACGCTGGCCAGTCTGAGGCCCAGGCACGGCAAGGAAAGTTGCCGGAACTTGACGACACGTCCCACCAGGACCCCGGTTTTGTTGTACTTCCCAGGTATTGGGTCGCCAAGGCTGAGGTCGAAGATCGGCTCGCCGACCGTTGGGATAGAAGTTGGCTGCTGGGTTGGAGAGACATCACCGGCACTGAAAAGCGGCGTACGGTAATAGCGGCTGTCATTCCAAGAGCGGGAGTCGGTCACAGTTTTCCATTAATGTTCCCTGCGGTTGGTGCACGAGATACAGCTTGTCTTTATACGAACCTGTGCAGCTTTGCCTTGGACTTCTTTGCTCGCCAGAAGGTTGGAGGGCTTCACCTTACCTACGGATATCTCAAGCAATTGCCCATATTCGCTCCGTCTCGATACCAAGGTCTAGCGCCATGGGATGAGCAGATGTCGCTTCGGGACTGGCTGCTTCGCCGCGTTCTTGAGCTTACCTATACGTCGTGGGATTTACAGCCGTTCGCCGACGATTGTAGCGATCCGGGCGAGCCGTACCTTTGGCAGTCTGAACGCCGATTCGTGCTCCGATCCGAAATCGATGCCGCCTTCTTCCATCTCTATGGAATTTCACGAGACGACACGGAGCACATCATGGATACGTTTCCCGTAGTTCGCGATACCGAAGAAAGAGCCTACAATGAGTTCCGCACGAAGCGTGTGATACTCGAAATCTATGATGCGCTGGCAAACGCAGCGCACATTGGCCGCCCATACGTTACTCCTCTCGGGCCGCCCACGAGGGCCAAATGAGCCAATTCCGCTTTAAGCACCTTCACGTTGAGAATTTCCGGTGTTTTGACACGCTGGGCCTTTCGCTCGAAGACGATCTGACCGTTCTATTCGCGGAGAACGGCGGCGGGAAGAGCGCGCTTCTCGGTGCCCTTGCAATGGGACTCGATATCATTCAACGAGACAGCCCGAAGGACTTGAAACTAACGCCTGCACGTGACCCTCGCCTGATCACTCTCGACGAGAAGGGAAGGCGTGAGGCTGCCGGGATCTGCACACTGGCGTGGCGCGCCGAAGTTGGCTCAGCGAACGAAGTCCAGTGGGCAACGAGCGTCAACTCCGCATCGGGACGAATCAAGAAGGACCACGGAGCAATAGTCGAAGCTATCGAGCGAGTGCGTGCTCCTGGCGAACGGTGGCCGCTGTTCGCTTGGTACGGAACTGATCGTATGGGTAGAAATCGAGCCCGTCGCCGGGTGCGGCGTCCCACCGCGGACCGGTGGGATGGGTATGCCTCCGCCCTCGATCCTAGTCTCGACGATGGCTCGTTGCTCCAATGGTTTAATGACGAGATACTCAGCGATGCGGTTCGACGGCGGGAGGGTCAGGAAGAGCGCTTCCTTGATGCTGCGGTCACCGCCGCGATGGTCCGAGCCACGCCGGGACTCGCTCGTATATGGTACGAACCAAGGGAACTGGGCCCTAAGGTACTCTTCGAGACGGGACATGTAGCCTCTTGGTCCGAATTGTCGGACGGTTTCCATGTCTTCCTCGCGCTGGTTGGTGATATCGCCAGGCGCGCGGTGATGCTCAACGAGAGTGACGGAGGCGAAGCGCCCGAACGAGCTGAGGGTGTTGTGCTGATCGACGAAGTTGACCTGCATCTGCACCCGCAGTGGCAACGTACAGCGCTCGATGGTCTGCGCAATGCGTTTCCAAGGTTGCAGTTCGTCGTTAGCACGCACTCGCCACAGGTTTTAAGCAGCACGAAGAATCGACAAGTCCGCCGACTTGTCGACTGGCGAATCCAAGAACATAACGTGTTCGTTGAAGGTCGCGATAGCAACGCGATTCTGAGAGAACAGATGGACACCGATGATCGTGGTGAGGCGGGGACCGAAGACCTCGATCGCCTCCACCGCGCCATCGATAGTGGTTCGCGGGAAGAAGCCGAGCGTATATACGCAGAGCTGCTGGCTCGTTGGGGAAGCGACGATCCAGCGCTGATTCGAGCCAAGAGCTTTATGGATTTGGGGGAGTAGATGCGGAAAGTTTCGAAGCATCGACCGCCCATCGATGTGTCACCTGATGGGCAGATTCCCCGTAGTTTCCGCGCCGCCGAGGGCGAGTATCTTGATGCTTTGCCGAGCCAGGAGGAAAGGACTGGTTTTGCCAGGTCCGAGTTTGACAGGCTCGACAAGTTCAAGCTTCGGGCAGTGTTGTGCCGCGAACAGCGATTCATCTGCGTCTTCTGCGAACGGCAGATCGAGGAGGGATATCCGGGGCCTCGCATCGATCACTGGAAGCCACTGAGTATTCATCACGAATTCGCGCTGCACTGGAAGAATCTCTATTTATCGTGCCCCACCCCCAAAACGTGCGATGACGCCAAAGGCAACCGTTCTCTCGGGTGTGAGGAAGGCGATTCCGACCTTCCATGGCCAACAGACTTTGCTTACGAAAATCTCTTGGGATTTACGAGCGACGGCCGGATCTATGTCCGAACAGATGTCAACGTTGACGATTCCGTTCGACAAGCACTGGCATTGGCCCTAGACCCTGAGCCACCGGGCGTTGGCCATCGGCAATCCGTTCTGAATCTGAACGACCGTGTGCTACTTGCCGCACGGATCGCGGCCATCGACGGTGAACGGGAGCGCATGAGGAGAGAGTTTGCCGGACGGACCGCAACAAGACCGGAGCGAGAGCAACGGGCAGCCACTTTGCTACAAATGAACCCATTCCCAGCCTTCGTGAGCGTGCGGGTCGCCTGGCTTCGGAAATTCCTCGGAAGGGGACGGGGGTAAACGGTAGATGTCCACCGCCGCCCAAACGCGTCTCGAGAAAGCCGCTATCGACAACGGGTTCGATCTCGGCGGTTCGCAGCGAGGCGATTGGATTCATTTCCGGAGCAGCCATTCGCCGCTACGCGTCTGGCTCAAAGCGGAAGAGGGAGGACTCCTGATCGTCGCACTGTCACGGTCGAATGTTCTAAAGGCATTGGAGGGATTCGGAAGTCCCACTTCAGGTGCACTGCCCGACGGCGCCTGTGGTGCGCGAAGCGTCGCGGATTTCCCGACCCTACACCGCGTGGTCCGTCGAGCCTTCCAATTGTCGCGCACGCTACCCGACGAATTGCTCCGGATATTCCAATCGCAAACTGGCACTCTTCCTCGTTCAACAGAAGTGGAACGCTCCATCATCCAACGCGTAGGCCAAGACATTTTCCGCCGGGGATTGCTGGAGTACTGGGACAGTCGCTGCGCCATTTCCGGACTTGCGGTGCCCGAGTTGCTTCGCGCGAGCCATATAAAACCTTGGGCTGCCTGCGAGAACGATGCAGAGAGGCTCGACGTTTTCAATGGCTTCTTACTAGCGCCAAATCTCGATGCGGCTTTCGATGCTGGCTTCATCACGGTCGGGGACGCAGGAGAAATCGTTTTTTCGGACCTTCTCGGAAATGATGCTCGCGGGCTGCTTGGGCTCGATCGGGTCATGGAGGTGCGCGGCGTGGCAGATGAGCACCGACGATACCTTCTCTGGCATCGCAGCAGGGTGTTCAAGCGAATCGGCTTATGACCGGGTTCGACAGTGCTGTCAACCAATGCGACCTGTTAACTGGAGAATGGGAAGAATTAAGGGCCAGGGCAGACGGGGTTCGGCCTCCACCCGGGCTTACGCTCCGGCCCCCGCAGAATCTGTCATCCAAACCGAGAGGATCCATGCCGGCCGACGGGCGGTGGGAAGTCTAGGCCAACCGCCGGCGGCGCGACACGGCGCCCCTGTGCGCGAAGGGGGCCACACGTCGCGCGGTTGTGGCGGCTTTTTTCTTGCGGAATTTTTCTGCCGCGTCGCGCGTACTTGCCCAACGTCCGTAATCTGTAGAGAAATTGTTGCGCTAACGGGAATCGAACCTTGCAAGTGCCGGGTCCTTTGCTACGGAAGGAGGTCCGCAACGTGCTAGTCGGTGATGATACTGCGCCAGCCAGCCTGAAGAAAGCCGCGGGGTGGAAGCCGCTGGGCTGGTGGTCCTGTACGATCAAGGTTGTACAACTTGCCGTTTGGGCGACCGCCTTGGACGAGGCCGTCAACAAACGCAACCTGTCAACCGGAGAAACCGGAGAATTGGTACTCCGAAACGTGGGGTTCGGCCTCAACCCTAGGGGTTGAGCTTGGACACCCGCGATGCCTCTCTTCCAACCGGAGAGAACGTGCGGCGGGGAAAAAACCTGCGGAATGTTGGGGATATCGGCGAGATGAACGGCGGGCGCTGCTGTCAACAGAATAGACGCAACGAGTTGGGGCACGAATGTGGTGGCTCCCCGGCATGGATTCGAACCACGATTCACGGCTCCAAAGGCCGCTGTCCTACCATTAGACGACCGGGGAATTGAAGGCGATCTTTCGTCTAGTGTAGCGTCATGCGACGCGTGCCCGCAATGTACTCGTCCGTATCGACCTGGCTGGGACCTACCCGCTCGTTCCCACCAGCATTTCCAGGGGTTTCGCGTCGGCCCGGAGCTCCTCTGCCTGCTCGGTCATCTGTGCACCCGACGAGGCGCTTTCTTCGGCGCCGGCCGCGGTTTGCTGGGTAGTCTGTCCGATCTGAGCTACCGTTCTTGCGATCTGCTCGATACCGATGGAGTGTTGCTCGGTCCCCGACTGCACCAGATCGACCAAGCCCTTCACCTCATGCGAGCGCGTAATAATGTTAGCGGCGGCGGGGGAGGGTGCCATTTTGGCGGGCCGGCGGGGACCACTCCGCCAATGGTGAGTAGCGGTGACTGGCCACCAGCCGACCTGAACTGATTTCAAAGAAAACGATGGTGACC
>Ga0182018_10003935_pt1 | contig 12919 bp, 10 predicted proteins | sample 812P2MmetaG_FD_120490 | JGI IMG/M metagenome (GOLD analysis project Ga0182018, IMG submission 120490) | Permafrost microbial communities from Stordalen Mire, Sweden - 812P2M metaG | ecosystem: Environmental > Terrestrial > Soil > Wetlands > Permafrost | place: Sweden: Stordalen | collected...
GCGAGTTCGTAGGACTGAAGAGAGATTTGCGAGCACGTTGCGATGAAATGAAACGGCGGCTTCGCATCGCTCATTTTAGGGGCCCCCGATGGTGCGCCGTCCGCGTCAAGAGCATGACGGTGTATTAGCTAGTTAATAGTACCTGTATCGATATAAACCGCGATGGGACTGCCTGTAAACTAACGGGCGGCGTCAAGGCGAACGGGTGTGCCCAGACGCCGCAATAGTGAGCACGATGACTGCCATGAGGATGATTCAGCCAGCAATCGTATCAGAGCGGGCGACTCATACGCGCGCAACACGCGTTTGCAGTCAGCGACTTCCGCACGAACCGCAAATTGCCCGCGACGAGCAGAAAGATCTCGCGCATCAACGCAGACGAAAAAACCGCGAATACATGCGGCGCTGGCGCACAAGCCCGGAAAATCGTGCGAAAGAAAAGCGCCGCTTCGCCGGTATGCAATGGCAGCGAAAGTTGGAGCGCGCGACACAGCAGCCGCGCGAAGGCGAAATTCGTACGTGCGCGTACTGCCGTCAGGAATCCGTGATGCGGATCGACCGACTGCGGCCCACGGAAAACGGTTTCAAGAAAGTCGAGTTACCGTATTGCGGACATTGTTGAGGCCGCAGTCGTCGGCGCGGGGCGACAGCGAAACAGGGAAACTGAGATTGTAGATTCGGCATTTGAGGAGTTGAAAGGCGAATGCGAGGGAACGATTTCAACGTTGGCCTGCGAGGCACGCTCTTTGAAGCGAAGCACTACGCGCGCATGAGCTCGGCGGTGTGGCTTTACGGTTGGCTGATCCTGCGGCAAACGAGGCAGGACGGAACGACGGGCTGGGTGCTCGGGGGCAAGCCGATCAGCTACCGCGAAATCGAAGAGGAGACGGGCTTCGAGCCGAGGACGCTCGAACGCTGGATGCGCATCCTGCGCAAGGAAGGCTACATCGAAACGCGGACGGCGCCGGGCGGCGTGATTGTGCAAATCACGAAGGCGAAAAAGTTCTCGCGTGAGCCTGCAGTACGCAATTTTGCGGAGGGGGTCCGCAGAAATGCGGATGTGGGTACGCAGAATTGCGGAGACAGTAGCACTCAAAAGGCTGAAATGTCAGAACTTCCATCGCGGATAGGTAGTGGATACGTAGTGGGAAAAGAGAGAGGCAAAGGCAAAAGCTTCTGTTTAGGAAAAGCAACTACGGAGGTATCTCGGCACGGGGGTGCAGCTTCTGCGACGAATACGCAATTTCCGCAGGGACGAGAAGCGTCGCTCGTGTGGCGAAACCTCAAGCAAGAATTTGTGCGCCGTGAATTGAGAGCCGGTGAAGGACCGCAGGTACGCCGACGCGGCGATGAAGAAAGCGAAGCTGTATGAACAGCGCATGGGGAAAATTCAGCAAATGAAGCGGCGAGACATCGTCGGACGCGAGGTTACGTTTGGCGCGCCGATCCCGCGCGGCTGGCGGATGGCGTGGTACGAGCCGCAGAAGCGGGTGGCCGTTTATTTTCCGACGCCTCTGCATTGGCTGGCTGGAGCCGCGCGGGAAATCGTGTGGCGAATCGGCATCGCGTGGAACGTATCGCGGCGCGAGCGGCACGAAAGCCAGGAAATGCAGCGCACGTTTCGCGAGCGCCAGCGGCTTGCCGAGGAATATGCCGCGGGCTACCTCGTTGGCTGGCACGAGTGCCTCGACGCATGCCTGGAAGCGCTCGAGTGCAATCCTCAATCAGGGAATCTGCATTCGAAAATGAAGCGCGAGAACTGAACTCGACGATGTCTATCGGAAGGAGGCGCGAAGATGTTTAAGCCGCAGGAAGTTTTCGAGGTGTGCTATGGCAGGTATTGCGGCCTGCGAAAATGGCTCGGTCGCAGAACCTCCGCGGTGAATCTCAAGCGTCCGTCGGGCGGCTACGTCTGGCGGCCTGAACGCGCACGCGCGGCGGAATATATCGCCGATTTCGAGAAGGTCGCGGAAAGAGCATTGCGCCGGCCGGAGTGGAAAGGCCGGCGGAAGCTATTCGCAATTTATTTCCTGCGAGGCGTCGAATACAAGCGGGCGATCGCGCTGGTAGGCGTGTCCGAAGGCACGTTCGATTATTGGTTCAAGGAAGTGAAGAAAGCCGTCGGAAAAGAATGCACGCGCTCCGGAATTTTTCCTCCGGGACGATACTTTCGTTAGCGCGGACAATGAGAGCCAATCACCGCAGAGTCGCCGTGCCTGATGGTGATGCTTGAAAATGCGCTACCGCCGCCGCAACATCAAAGCGGGCGGGCCGAAGCAGCCGCGCTCGCGATTTCAATCTAACGCTTGAAGAGCGAAGCCGCGCGATTGCGCAATGCCTTGAAGCCAGTGAGCGGTTCGGCTTGCTTGGAAACCTTCACAGCCGGCGCCGCTGCCTCTTGGTCGGCGCATTCGAAGCGCTCGCCGTTATCCAACTTATTCTTTTCACGGACCGCGTCGTCACAGAGCTTGCTGAATTCGTCGCGATCGTACTTGAGCTTCGGCTTTGTGGAGGTGCGGTGAGATGGATAGAGTATCTTGCGCGCCTTGGCTGTTTCGGCAGATTCCGCGTCCTTCTGCATCAGGTGCGCTTTCTTGCGGAGCGGCGCGAGCAACCGGACCATGTGCCCGAGCTTCTCCTGCTTGAAGGGTTTCGCCATGCAAATAATCGCACCGACGGCATGCGCATTCGCGTAGTCGCTCGGATAGGCGGAACGCGTCGTGAGAATCACGGGCACGCCACGGAGGCGCTCATCCTTCTTGATGTATGCGCAGAGATCGTAGCCATGCATGCCATCGCCTTCAATTTCGGCAACCACGACGGCGGGGAGAGTATCCGCAAGGACCTCGCGGGCCTCAGCGGCCGAGCCAACACCCATTGCGCTGTAGCCATCGTTGTTTAGGTAGCTGCACATTGTTGTGCGCGCTCGCTCGTCGGATTCGACGACGAGGATCTTTGCGCGCGCCTGCTCGACCGGCGCAAGAATATCGCCCGGAGTCGTTGGCTCCACGACTGTCTTTTCCTGCGCGAAGCTGCGGCCGCCGGCATCTATGAGGGCTTCCTGGCCCTCCGGCGCTTTGTCGAAGCAGATCGCAACGCCTTTGCGACCATCAGCTAGGCTAACGTGGCGAACGACGCGGCCAATCTGCTCGGCATAAACTTCGCCTGGAATCGCGCTATAAGGGAACACTACCGCTACTTCCATTCCGTTCTTGTAGGTCGTCAGTTGCGAGGCAAAGAGCAAGCCGCTGCGGGAGACGTCAACCGTCGTCGTTACTTCGCTCGGGCCGTCATCAGTGATGTGGACCGGGCGCACACGCACCGGCGCGGAGATCAGCGCGCGGCGTCGCTTCCGGCGGTCTTCGCCGGAAGGATTGGACTTGTGGCCGTGCTCGGATTTCGTGCGCCCATGCGCTGAGTGGTGACCCGTGTGTTCTGCGTTGTGCGCAACACTGTGCGCCGCGTTCTGTCCCGCGCTGTGATTGGCTTCAGCTGCTCCGTTGCCGCTCGAATACTCGGCGCGCGCCTCTGAACTTTCCTGCACTGATGGCGCGTGGCTATCCTCCACTTCCACTTCAGGCATGCTACCGCCCACAATGATGACTCCGCTCGCTTCCGACGGGTGCTCGAGCGACGCCGTATCCGGAGCATAAGCCCCGACGGGCCGCCGGTGCCGTCAATCTCGATCTCTTCGGCGATCACTCCGCCGCTAAAGCTGATCGGCTCCGAATCGGAATTTGCCCCATGTTCGTTCAGCTTTCCAGCGTGTCTGAATTTGCGCATCCTCATGCTCCTGAGTGTCGTTGGCCGTTCCTCCGCCTGGGCGCGGGAAACCGTGCCTGCCCCGGAAGGGTCACAACCCCTCCGACCTCATGAAAGGTAGCAATTTAAACCGTCAGAGCGCTCTAGCTGGATGGTTACATTCTGTGGGTACCGTCGTACTACTAGTAACTACAGCCCGAAATCGCACATCGGGCTCTGGTTGGCTGCCAGACACCTGGAAGGCGCGGTTTCAGAGGCGTTCAGCGCAATACAGATGTCACCCCTGTCCGATTGGACAGAATGCCGGCAGCGAATATCGCTATGCAGGCCGGATGTTCCTAGGTTCGGGCTTGTGGTGTGGCCGCCGCTGGGCGAAGAGTCGGCGGGACGCGGGCGGTACGATTGCGGACGCCAGATCGCAGCTGTTCGAGCCGACAGGTAGGAATGGGGCATCCCTGCGCACGAGGGCCGGCCAAAGGCTGCGTATGCCTGCTACATTCGAGATGTGATCGTTTGCCCGAATTGTGGCTTTCAGCAGGACGGTGGCGACAAATGCGTGAAATGCTCGACGCTGTTCGCCTATTACGCTGAGACGGCTTCGCAAATCACTAATGGCGGGACACTCTATTCGCCGCGGGTTAGAGATGGCAAGGCGGCGCCAGGAAACGCTCAGGAGCCCGCAGAAGAACCCATCGCGTTCGCAGGCTTACGCACTTTTTATCGCCGGGCTCGGTGGGTTGGTCTCGCATTCGTCGTTCTCTTGTTTGTGCTGATCCTTCGCAAAGGCGCGCCGCCGCCGGTGAAGGTAGAGCCGGACGCTGCCGCACGCGCCGAGGAGAAAATCCGGGTTTCGGAAGCCGAGTCTTCGGTAGGCGAGCCGCATCAATTGCAACTCGATAACGTCGAGCTGAATTCCTATCTAAATCAGAATCTTGCGATCAATGGGCGCGCGGAAACCGCGAGCATTTCGTCGAACGCGTCTCCGGCGCCGGCATCCGCATCCGGGGCCGCTGCGCCGGCAAGCCCTGCCGCGATCTCCGAGTCGTCACCGCAATCGCCGCCCCAAACTTCACCTCAAGCAGCGCCCACCCTCGAAGAAATTCAATCGTCAGTGAAAGATGTTCGCGTGGACATGCAAGGCGACCTAGTCAAGGCGTACATCGTTTATAACTTTCATGGCCAGGACCTTTCGCTCGAGCTCGACGGCCATCTACATGCCGAGGGCGGCTACCTGAAATTCGAGCCGGTCAGCGGTTCGCTCGGTTCGCTTCCGTTGCCTCAGAGCGTGTTGCAATCAGCTGCCCGGCAGCTTCTCAATTCACCCGAAAATCGCGAGAAGCTAAGGCTCCCGCCAGACGTCACTGACATCCAGATCGTAGACGGTCACGTAGTCGCCTCATATAAATAACGAAACGTGAAGTCTTATCGCCACATTCCAACCAGCAATTGTTTTTGCGGCGGCGCATGTTTGACCCCCGGCTCCTACTAGCGCCACGAATCACCGCGAGGCAGTTGTAGGGCTGGCCGGCAGACCGCCCCAAGGGCGTGATTCATGCGTATGTAGAATGGAGTTCGGCGAAATCGATCGCCCGCCCTCGCATGCCTTTGGGTTGGCAGAGAGAACTTCCCCCCGTCAGATTTCCCAAATTCCTAGGTGCCTGCGAGGGCGAACGACCGTTGCCGGGCTCCGAGCTTGGGCGGCAGAGCGGCGGCAATACCGAGATACAGTAGGTGCCCTTTTGGATCGCAGAAGGTAGCGGGAAATGGGATCGCAGGCAATTCGCAAAAATACGGAAAAGCCGCCGTGCGATTACCTAAGTAAAGCAGCTACGTAGATTCCGATTCGGTTTAGCATACTAGGACTATAACCATTATTTATGTCAACCGCGCGATTGAGTGCTTGACATCATATTATCCAGGCAGTATCTTGCGCTCTAGTAATGCTATAAGTTGCTTCGGGTCCTCAGCGTGATGGGGTCGCGCTCGACGGGCCCGTTTAAATCGTACAAATATTAAACGCGACCCACGCTCCTTCGTTTGTCTCCGAAGCGCGGCGGATAAACCTGACTCCCGACGGCGTTCGCTGGTGACAAAGCTGAGTGCCGATGCTCGGTTTTCCGGAGCGGCGGGAAATGACTGCCAATTCAGACGCACAACGCGCTGGCGAGTTACGGCGCATTGAAAAGCAGACCGGTGGGTGCCGTCCGCGGCTTTCGGCGGCGGATCCGGCGATGCCATCCAATTCGTCTACCGCCGATTTTCAGCAATCCGAAGGAATCGCCCTAGAGCGTGACGCGCAGATTTTAGCGCTCATCGGTCCGCTGGACGACGTCCTAGTCGAGTGCGCCCCCGATTCCACCACCCTCAACGTTTGGGCAGTTGATGAGTCGCTTTTCGCGAAGCCGCGGACGGAGATGATCGGGAAGAAAATGCGCGAGCTATTTGGCGCGGACGTCGCACGTCCTTTCGAAGAAATGTTTCTGCGCGTCGCTGAAAGCGGAAAAGCTGAGCAAATGGAGTACAGCTTCACCACGCCGAGAGGGAACTATGAGGGGACGGCACGCGTCACGCGAATGTCCGCCCGCTCCGGGGCTACGCCGACCATCTGGCTGCTCGCCCACGACACCACGGAACAAAAACGCGCCGAGGACAAGCAGCGAATTCTCTCCGCTCGCATCCTTCAAACGCTCGACGAGGAACGCCGCCACACTTCGCAATTCCTCCACGAAACAACCGTACAGAATCTCGTCGCTCTCAAGATGAATCTCGGCAGGTCGCTCCGATTGGCTGGATCCACGATCCCTCAATTGCGCGAAGTGCTTGCCGAGAGCGTCGGACTTGCCGAGGTCTCGCTACAGGAGGTTCGAACGCTCTCCTATCTCCTCTACCCGCCGATTCTGGATGAGGCGGGCCTAGAGCCTGCGCTGCGCTGGTATGCGAAAGGCTTCAGCAGCCGCAGCGGCATCCAAACGCACGCCGAAATTCCCGAGGATATCGGCCGGTTCCCGCGAGACGTCGAAACAGCAATCTTCCGCATCGTCCAGGAATCGCTTGGCAACGTTCATCGCCACTCCGGCAGCCTCGTGGCATTCATCCGGCTCTCTCGCAATGGTTCCCAGGCCGTTCTCGAAATCGAAGACCAAGGCAAGGGCATGGCCGCGACGCCGGGCGCCGTTGATTTGGGTGCGTCCACACCTGGAATTGGCATCGCTGGATGGGCGAGCGCGTCAGGCAGCTTGGCGGTCAGTTCACAATCACGTCGACATTGGGGAAGGGAACCACGATTCGCGCCGCGCTGCCAGCTGAAGCGCCAGTGGCGCTAAGTCGCGCGGCTGCGGCTGCCGGCGGCGGAGACTGATGTTGACAATGACTCCGGGGCGCGAATACGAACGATAACCACGGGTGTCTTCGTTTCTGGCGTCGCTGGACTTCGGGCGCCGGTATGAAAAACGCAGGAGAACTGTTCACATAAAAATAGAAAGGATGAATGACCATGCGATTGTACTTACAGCAAGCACTGAGAAGTCGATTTCGCGCCTTGCAGGATACTTCTCCGGCGCGCAGGCCGCTCGAGCGCAAGGTGATTCGGCACCGCATGGCATCACGATCAAAGACGCGCGACGCCAATCTCAAAATGTTTCTCGATACTCCGCCGATATCCAGAGTACTGATATCCGACGACCATGCCGTCGTCCGGCGTGGCGTACGCGCTCTGGTGGAGACCGATCCATCGCTCGTCGTGGTTGGCGAGGCGGCCACCGGTACTGAGACGATCGAACAGGTACAGACGCTGAAGCCGGATATCGTTGTACTCGATATTTCGCTGCCCGAGAAGAATGGCCTCGATGTGACGCGCTTGCTCCGGCGCGAGTCTCCGGACACGAAAATCGTGATTCTCACGATGCATTTCGCCGAGGAGGTCGCGCGCGAATGTCTTCGCGCAGGGGCGCGAGCTTACGTTGTGAAATCTGACAGCAATGACGACGTTCTCGCCGCCGTGCGCGCTGTTCGCGACTCTCGCGCGTTCTTTACCCCGCAGATCAAGGATCTCTATTACACCGGCTACATGGATTGCGTGCCTAACGCGCCCCCAGGCGCCGACGGCGAGATTCCCATCGATCGCCTGACTTCCCGCGAGCGGGAAGTGGTGAAGTTGCTCTGCGAGGGTATGAGCAACAAGGAAGTGGCGTACTCCGTGGGCATCAGCACGCGCACGGTGGAATCGCATCGCAACAACGTCATGCGCAAGCTGAATCTCGACGCCTTCAGCCAACTCATTCGCTATGCCATTCGCCAGGGAGTGGTGACCGCGTAGAGCAGCACCGATGCCAGCTCCGCAGTTCTAGGGCTGGCCGAATTGAACTCGCAGGTGTTATCGACACGCAAACAAAAAGGGCTGGCCCTCTCGAGCCAGCCCTTCTTATTTGAAGCAGGTATTGAGTGTGGCTTAGAACACGATCTTCAGGCCGAAATAGATTGTTCGGCTTCCGCCGCCGGTCAAATTAGGCGTTCCGAAGCCGACGCCCTCGTTCATCAGCCCGGCATCTTCGATATTCGCATCCACCGATGCAAAATTCGGATGGTTGAACACGTTCAACATCGTCATGTGGAACTGGATGTAATTGCGTTCGGTGAATTTGATGTTCTTGTAGAGGCCGAAATTGCCGCTGTTGGTCCAGTAGTCCCGGCCGACGTTTCGCGCCACGGTACCGAACGGCGAGTTAAACGCCTGATCGGAAAAGAAACCATTTCCGATGTAGCGGACCTGGTTCTTCGACACTGGAGTAATGGTCGCGCCACCCGACGAATTGAAGGCGTTCAATGATATCAGCGTTGTCGGGGCCACCGAGCAAACCGGAATCGACGGAAGCGCACCGAACTCTTCCTGCTCCCCGCACTCATCTCCCGCATAGACGCCGACGCTGTTAGCCGGTGCCGACGCACTGCCCCAGAATGGCCGAGCGAAATCATAAAGCTCGACGATGCTCGAATTAAACTCGAAGTCGTTAGGCGGGTTGACTCCCTGCGCGAAGTACGACGTCGATTGGAGGAATTCTTGAATGGGCGTATAGCCTTGTCCCGACGTAATTGCATAGTTACCGGCTATACCCCAGCCCCCCAGCACGTGGCCGACGATGCCATGCTGGTGCCGGAACGCTGGAATCATCTCGTTGAAGCTGACCGTCCAGCTATTCGGAAAGTCCAGACCAGAGATGCCGTGCTCGCCGCCGGCATAGTTGAAAGGATTCTGGGCGAAGGCGAGGCTGCTTCCGCCTGCCACCGTCGTATTGAACGCCGCCGAAGCATTGTCGGTGGTCTTGCTTCGAGTGTAGGCCGTGATGAGGGTCAATTGGTGCCATAGGTCTGTAGTCCGCAACTCGGTTTGTACAGCTTGGTAGTCTGAATACCCAAAGTTTCCGATTTGAGCGACCACGCCGAGATTGCAGTTTTCTCGCCCTGCGGCGGAAGGTATCGCCGGATTGGCGCAGGGAGTTACGCCCGCAGGAACAACGTTGGGAAAAGTTCCTTCGAAGCCCGCCACATATGGATTTTCGTTGATGGATTGGAAGAGATTCGTCGCATGGTTCCCGACGTAACGGACTTCAAGCGCCACATTCTTTGCCAGTTCTTGTTGAATGCCGAGCGACCAGCTCTGCACGTGATCGGGCCCGAAATTCGGCGTGAGTGAGAATTCGCTGCCATTTCGAGGATCTTGAACTCCAAACTGTAGAAAACTCGCGAGAGAACTGCGAACATTTGCGCCCGTCGGAACGGCAGGCAGCGGCGGTCCGGGAACTCCAGTGCTGGGATTGCCGATGGTCTGCGATAGAGATAGTGGAGCGAAGTAGGGGAACAGAATATAGATGTTGTAGAACGGCGGATCGAAAGCCCTGCGATAGCCTCCTCGTATGACGGTTTTATCTTTCCCCAGGAGGCTTTGCCAGAAATGCGGCGTGTATGCAAACCCGACGTTCGGCCCGAACAGATTCTTGATGGTCGGAAGCGCGGGCAGCGTGGTGACGGACTCCGGCAGCGCGGGATTCCAGAACGGCGTAGAGCCTGTCTGATCTTTGACGCTGAGGTTATGCAACAGATTAAACGGCTGGCCGTAGTATGACCACGTCAACCCAAGATTTATCGTGAGGTTCGGCTTAACTTTCCAGTCATCAGCGACGTAGAGGAAGGTATCGTGTTCCAGGAAGTTCAAATTTGGATTTCCCTGAGTGATTCCATCGAATGCAGGGGTATTCGCGGCATATGTTCCCCAATCCGGAAACGTGTAGACGCCGTTGTAATTGGGCAGGAAAACGTTTGGCGAGTATTGGCGCGTAAAGTTCGCACCGGCCTTGATCTGATGGTTCCCAGCGGTGATGCTGAAGTTGTCTTGATACTGATAAGTGTTCACAATCCGGCCTTGTGGCAGTCCGGACTCAACACCGTATGTGGCAAGCCCCGGCGCCTGGAAACTAATTTGGGCTAGCGCCTCGCCGAGATTCTGCTGATTCGGCACTGTTCCGATCGTGTTTCCTCCGAACTCGACGTTTTCACGGCCCCAGCTGGCACGGAACTGATTGACGGCCCTTGCGGAGAAAGAGTGCGTCCAGTCAATCAGCATTATTTGCGAAAGTGCGGGGATGTTGATTGGATATCCCTCGGCAGCATCGCCGCTCTCCTGGTTTAGAAAGTTCGACTTTTGGAAAATATACCGGCCGAAGAGACGGTCGTTCTTTCCGAGAACCAGGTCTACTTTGTAGATCCAGTCGAATTCATGGAAGCTGGTGTTCAGAGTTCGCGTGATGCCGCTAAGTTCGGTGTTGCAGCCGGTCCCGCCATCGTTCGGCACGATGGCATTCGGATAGTCCTTAACAGTCTGAGTGCCGGGAAGAATCTGTGGGTTTCCACCGCCGATCGCGAATGGGCCAAACTGTTGCAGTGCGGCTACCGATGCGCTGCCGGGGAAGCAACCGGCCAACTCCGAAACTCCCAACGGATCGGGCGTCAGGGCGCCCGACGAGTAATTCGTTACTTCAGGCTCGAGCTGCGCATCAAATCCACCAAAAACAAAGACGTGATCCTTCCACAATGGTCCGCCAACCGTCGTGCTTGGCGAATTGAAGTTCGAGTGCGGCACCTTGGTCAAATCGTCAAAAAAGTTCTGCTGGTTCGTGAGCGTGTTGAGCACGGAATTGTTTTCGACATCTGATACGGTGCCGTGCCAGGTGTTTGTGCCGCTTTTTGTGATTTCGTTCACCACGGAGCCGGCGTTACGCCCATACTCGGCTCCGAAATTGTTGGTGACGATCTGATACTCGGACACCCAGTCCGAGTTCGAAATGAATAGCGCCGGCCCGCCAATGGAATTGTCGTTGTTGTTTTGTCCGTCCACCTGCTGGTCGTTGTTTTCGCCGCGCAACCCGTTTACGCTGAATCCAGGGCCGTTCGCGTTCGAGAAATTGATATCTCTCGTGCTTACAACTCCGGGCACCTGCAGCGCAAGAAAATCCAGCCCTTCTTGTTCGTTCACCCCGGCGAAAGTGGTGATTTGCTGGTCGGTGAAAGTATTCGTAATCTGCGAGGTAGTTGACTCAATTATAGGCGGAGCAGCCGTCACTTCGATGGTCGACGACTCAGCGCCCAATTCGAGTGTGATGCCGGCGAGGTTATTGTCGGCGTTCACTTGGACGGCGGCGGCGGCAATTTTCTCGTTGCGAAATCCCGACTTCGAAATCGTGATGTCGTACTTGCCGACCGGCAAGAATCCAAGTTTGAAATATCCTGTCTCATTTGTTTGAGTGACTTCGGGCGCACCGGTCTCGATGTTCTTCGCCGTAATGGATGCGCCGGCGACGGCCGCTCCGGTTGGATCGATGACCGTTCCTGATATCGAGCCAGTCGTCACCTGCGCGTTGGATGGAATTGCGTAAAGAAGCACCGCCGCCGCAAATGTGAGTAGTTGCAGCACCAGGCTGAATAGCTTCATCGGAGTATTGCCTCCTGAGACGCCAAGTCTCGTCGTTCGGGCTTTTTGATCTTCGAGTATCCGGATGCTGCCACGCAACGATAGCGGAAACTCGTCACTTGCCCCGAGCAACGAGCCTGAAGAGTCATCGTAGGCTGCGCGATACCTCTAAAACCGCTTCGCAAGCCACTTGCCAGTAGCGCGGTTCTCGTAGAGCTAAGTAACCCGTTTGTTTAGAGAGGATTGGAGCGGCGAGACATTTCACTGAGCAATTTGATACTGTTCGAGAGTCTATTTTGCATTCCAGATTTCACATTAGTATTCTAAATTATAGGTCCTAGCGAGGGGCTGAATCAGGAATCGCCTCATGGATATGGATACCAAAGGGACGCGAAAAAACACTTAAGCACGCGCCCCGTTTGCTTCGCCGCAAATAAAAAAGGCCGGCATGCGCCGGCCTTTTCCTAATATTTCTAAATTTTATTTTCGGTGTCTTACGCCTTGGCTGCTGCTGCCGCTACCGCTGCAGCTGCTGCGGCTCCGGCCTTTTTGCGGCGTCCACCGCGGCGAGACCTCTTCAATGGCTTCTCGGGAGCTTCGCCAATCAGCTCGGCGATCCAAATGCTCGTCACGAACTTCTTCAAGCCGTGATCGTCGAAATCGATCGAAGTGCGCTCGGAATTCGATTCTGTGACCACGCCCATCCCGTAAACGTCGTGGCGAACTGCCTGACCTTCTTCCAAAACCTGCACGGTTTCCTCCTTGGAATAAAACGGCGGAAAATAGCGGGTGGTTCTGACGACTTCTGCTGGACTAAGGCTAGGAAAAAAGAGCGGGGCAGCGTTTCCGATACCCCGCTCCTACGAACTAGAGGCTTACGACGTTCTCAGCCTGCAAGCCCTTCGGGCCCTTCTTGACCTCGAACTCGACAGCCTGTCCCTCATTGAGAGACTTATAGCCGTCGGCCTGAATGGCCGAAAAGTGTACGAAAACGTCCTCGCCGGACTGGCGCTGGATGAATCCGTATCCCTTGCTGGCATTGAACCACTTTACTGTTCCTTGTTCTTTCACTTCGGTGTTACCTCGTTAATTTAAAAGCTATTTGCGCTTCTCGTTCGCCTCTAGGCGTCATAAAAAAAGGCCGCAGGGCATGGTTGCCTTGCAGCCTAGAAAATACGTCTCTGAAAGCAAACACAA